>Ga0316205_10002946_pt1 | contig 16755 bp, 21 predicted proteins | sample 3monthpyrite_MG_FD_204941 | JGI IMG/M metagenome (GOLD analysis project Ga0316205, IMG submission 204941) | Microbial mat bacterial communities from mineral coupon in-situ incubated in ocean water Damariscotta River, Maine, United States -... | ecosystem: Environmental > Aquatic > Marine >... | reverse complement strand
CAGCCGAAAAGATCTCGTGAATTATTTTATTGATGCGAATAATCTTGGAAAATAGCCTATCATTTATTATTAAAGTATCTTTATCGTTTCGCATACCTGGATTCAAGGTTTAATTGCACTATGCAAAAAATTAATGATCTTGCCGTTAAAAGTGTATTTAATTCTTATCCTGCGAATATGCGTAAAAAATTAATGCGTCTTCGTCATTTGATCGTGGATGTTGCTGCAGAGCTAGACGCGGATGCCAGCCTGGAAGAATCTTTAAAATGGGGTGAGCCCGGTTACTGGGTAAAAGGTGGGAGTACCATCAGGCTGGGCTGGAAAAAATCTAAGCCGGATCAATATGCCGTGTACTTTCATTGTAAAACAAAATTAGTCGATGTGTTTAAAGAGCTTTATAGTGATGATTTTTATTATGAAGGTAACCGGGCGATCATTTTTCAGGAGCATGATACTGTGCCCGTCGATAAGCTGAAGCATTGTATTTCACTTTCTCTTAAATATCATAAGATCAAACATTTACCCATGCTGGGAGCGTGACGTTAAGGACAGTGCTTTTATAGCATCACTTCATATTGGACATGAAATGAAAAATGAAATCTCAGTAACATTTGAAGGCAGGTACGTACTGGCCTTTTCTAATGGTGAAAAAAACATCGAATTATCCACCAAGCTGTGGACGGAAATCGTTAGTGAATGTAAAAAGCATGATTGTTTTAATATTCTAGGAATTGCTGATACTTCAGCCCCCATCAATACAACAGGGGCGATAGATCATGTGGAGCTGTTTCAAAAACTGGGTTTAACAACGCATTATCGAATCGCCTGGGTAGAATTAAATCCGGAGTACTATCATACGGCTAGCTTTGTAGAAACCATCCTCTCTAGTTATGGCGTAAATTGTCGTGTATTCATGGACTTAAAGGATGCAAGAAAGTGGCTCTTCTACGGCAATTACCCTTTAGATCAGCAACGGTAAAGCAATCAGTTAACAACTATATGGGCTATGGGCGGAAAGTTGTTCACTTAAGTCGGTTTACGCATTTTTCTATCTTTGCGAGGTCAAAGTGCCGTTCATTAGAAAGAACAATAAACGGTAACGAAGCAATCTCTCTGTATCGAAGTGGAAAGGTCCAAAATTGATGTGTAGTCGACTATTGTTTACTCTTTAATGAGCAGCGCTTTGGCTGGCGGTGATTGGTTTTAGCATGCATGGCTTAAGTAGCTTCTATTCGGACTGTATTTTTATAAATTTTGTTCTCCAGACCTGAAAATGTTGATAAATAGACTAGGATTATCGTCATGACACAAACCAATAAAGAGTACCAACTTGTCTTGCAGTTTCCATTAAAAGACGCTGCTGCAGATTTGTTTGATCATTTTTTAGAGCTTGAAAGTGAACTAGGCCTGGCCTTGCAGGGGGATCATCAATTAATAGGTCACGATTTAGGGCAAGAGGTGATTAATATCTTTCTTGCAAGTAATGACCCGGAAAAAGCCATCGAACTGATACAGGAAACAATACCCAAAGAAGACCTGATGGAAATAGTCATCGCACTGAAAAGTGGACGGCGCGATGACTATCAGGTCGTCTGGCCTGAGAGCGATCAGCGAGACTTTAAAGTGAATAAGCTTGTCAATTAAAGGTTAGAGAAGATATTATTAACATGACTGAGCCAGTCATGACCACGCCAATTCCTTTTCATCACTGGTGAAAGCAACGAAAAGAATCCTTGTTATGTATAAAGGCCGAGAGATGTCCGCTAGTGTTGAATAAATTAATCGATTTTTTGGGTATAGAGCAAACCCCCGTCAGCCACACTGAAAAATGGGTGTCTGCACTGGGCGGGTTTATATCTATCTTGAGTATATACGCTGTTAGCAATGTGTTGTTGGACTCTTCCGCAGCAATATTGATTGTCGCCTCAATGGGCGCGTCAGCAGTGTTATTGTTTGCTGTACCTCACGGTACACTTTCTCAACCATGGCCGGTGTTCGGTGGCCATGTTATTTCTGCAATCATCGGCGTGAGCTGCGCCCGATGGATTTCAAATGATTTTATTGCTGTCAGCGCTGCGGTGGGTTTATCCATAGGCGCGATGTATTACCTGGGTTGTATTCATCCTCCGGGTGGAGCGACTGCATTATCAGCAGTTGTTAGTGGAGAAGGCGTACTGGCAATGGGATACGAGTATGTGCTGATGCCCGTCATGTTGAATGTTTTGATAATATTAATAGTAGGTATCGTTTTTAATTATTTTTTTACCTGGCGCCGATACCCGGTTTATTTGAATCGTTTGAGAATGAGTCAACAGGATGAACGACCCGAAACCAATGAATCTGCCATATCCCACGATGATTTTGTTTACGCACTAAGTCAAATCGATTCTTTTGTAGACGTCACCGAACATGACTTACTGCGTATTTATAATATTGCGACCAAAAAATCCAGTGAGTCAGCGTTTACAGCAACCGACATTAGCGTGGGAAACTATTATAGCAATGGAGAATACGGTGAAGCCTGGTCCGTGCGGCAAATTGTAGATGAGCAACAATCAACCGATCCCGACAAGGATGTCGTGGTTTATAAAGTGGTGGCAGGCCTTAATCGTCGTAGTTCAGGATATATGACACGCAACGAGTTTATTCTCTGGGCAAAACATCAAGTAACCAGAGACGAAGAAAATTGGAAAAGACTGGAAGCATAAAAAGTAAATTAACTAAATCGAATTAAGACTAATTAGTACCATGCAATGGAGCAGTGAAAAACAATGGCATTAACAAAGGGTGTTCACCATGTAGGGCTAACTGTTTCCAAGCTGGAAGAAAGTGCTCAATTTTTCACGCAACTACTAGGCTGGCAGGAAGTCAAAAGAAATGACGAGTACCCTGCCATATTTGTTAGTGATGGCCATATTATGCTAACCCTCTGGGCAACAAAAGATACCGACATTCAAACGTTCGACAAAAATAAAAATGTTGGTTTGCACCATATAGCATTGCATGTAGGCAGTGAATCCGAATTGCATGATCTAAATACCATTATGCAAGACAATGCAATTTCAGTAGAATTTAAACCAGAAAACCTTCAACAAGGCCCGGCCATGCATATGATGTGTTACGAGCCAAGTGGCATTCGTGTCGAGTTTATATGGCCGGGTGAATCCCACTGATCGAATATCAGTAGGGCTGAATAAAGCGCAATAAGTTAAGTATAAAAATAAAAAAGGCAGTCATTGCGAGCAGTCGCGCGGCAATCCTGTAAAACGGAGCCAAAAGGTAAAAGATTACCTCGCAAAATTCATGCACTTTGGGTGAATGCAATGACTTTAAAGCACAGAAGCAATCTTGAGTTTGTGTTTTAGCGCCGTGTATCAATAATAGTACATAGTAAAAAACACAGATCATATCGATACCCGATAAACGGAGATGACATGAACTTCATAAAACACCTGATTCTTTTTTTAACGATTGCATCACTTACAAATACTGTCAGTGCGAAACAACCCGATGGTTCGGAATACCTGGCCGGTAATAATAGTGATGTGGCGCTCATCCTCGCGCATGGCAGGGGCAAAGGCCCAACCTGGAAAGTCGTCGAGCCATTACGGAAGGGTGTTAATGATGCGCTCGGGTATCATACACTGTCATTGCAAATGCCCAACCGGGATATTTACTGGGAAGACTACGCCGAAGATTTTCCACAAGCGTATGCAGCATTCATAGAAGGCATCCGTTTTCTCAGTAAAGAAAAAGGCGTTAAAAAAATATTTATCATGGGTCATAGCATGGGTAGCCGCATGGCCAGTGCCTTTATAGCCAATAACAAAGACCAGCCAATAGCCGGGCTCATCGTCGCCGGATGTAGAAATAACGGCAACGTACCCTTATCGTGCCTGGAGAACTTAAAAAACGTCACCATTCCAGTGTTGGATATCTGGGGAGACGGTAGTGGTAAGGATGCTAATGCCGGTTTTGAAAGAGATGGGCTGGCATCCAGCACCTACAAACAAATAGAGCTTCCCGACGCCAACCATAAATTTAATGGGCATGAGCCTGCTTTCGTCTCAGCTGTGGTCGAGTGGCTAAAAACCCAGTAGTCTGCGCGCCTTTTTAACGCATAAATGCTCATTATTGTTAGTCACTCAGTGTAAGTACGTCACCAAAATCTCCAGTTTTTTCTCAAAAACCCTCTATTAATCGCTATTTCACCACGAGAAGTCACGAATTCCACCAATTTCTGGCCAAACTGGCCAGATCTTAACCCATTTAACTAATCAAGGTAATTTATCACAATTTTTTTGCGTCAAAGTTACTGGTAATGACTATAACTATTTGATAAATCTGGTAAGGAGTGTTTTTAAAGATTTTCAAATAAACACAAATTATGTATACCCGTTATTAAATTTAGCAACGTTTACATAACCATAAGTAGAAAAGGAAATATCATCACCGGCCTGTGTGTTGTTTAAGAACAGGTGCACCATGGATATAAATTAGGCAGTTAACTAAAAGTGGTAAAAAATCCATGCTTCAAAAAAACACAATAATGATTAATACGAAAATTTCACTTAACAAGCGCACAGTTGCGGAACAGCTAAAATTATCCTTCCTCACGCTGATGCTATTACTCTCGAGCATGACAAATACCTATGCCATGGATGAAAAAGCATTAAGAGCAGAAAGAAACAAAGCGCAAAAACAACGACAAGTGGAAGTCAATCAACGCAATCGAAGTAATCACGAAAGTTTTGCCCAGTTCAGAACGTTTATCCGTGAGTTAAATAAAGAGGTTAAGGAAAAAACCCGCGAACTCGAAACCCAATACCGCATCCAAAAAATCGAGTTAAAAGGGCAGCGTGACATGAAAATGGTGGAAGCTGAAACCAACATGCAAAGAAAGATCAGTGAGCTATTGTTAAATCAAGGCGCTGAAAGCAAGGTATCTGCCGAGCAGTTTAAAGCCCAATTAAAAAAACACGCAGACGAAGTCTTCAACATAAAAAAACAAGCCGCGAATGAAGAACAAAAAGAATACATCAACAACGAAACAGCCAAGCACAAACTATTAACTGAAAGAGACAAAAAAGCGCTCGATAAAGCTAAGGAGCTTGGACTGAGGGATAAAAAAATGCCCATATTGGCAGAGCCCATCGGCGGCAGCTTAACCAAACGGGAAGAGCAGTGGAATGAACGCGAGCAAAAAGAAGTGGAAAAACTACACACTAGTAACCAACGCCAACTGGTTGAGTTTATTAAAGGTGAAGAAATACGTGAATGGGAAATCAACAACAAACATGAAGACTTCAAACTGAAATGGGAAAAAGAATCTGAACTACACGCATTGAATCAAGAGCAAGTGTTTTACAATGCACTGTTATTCCAACCCGGCGACAAAGGCCAGTCCAATCAAAAGGCTATTTCTGAAAAAATGGCAGAAATCTCAAAACAAAATCGCATGATCAATATCAAGTACAAAACCATCAAGAACCAGAATCGTGTTAAAAGGAGTGAGGAGAGAAGGAAGATGAGGGAGATGTAAGGTTTGAAGAGGGCAGGTGATAATTCTCAATTATATTTAAAGTGAATATTATTTTTATCATTTTCAAGTTGTTTAGTGTCATAGAAATTAGTCAGGCAGGCATGGCTCCCCAAGTTACCCAGATTATTTATCCCAGAGTCTGGCGATATCGTAATTATTTATGGAGTCTTACTTAGTAATAATAGTTAGTGATTAATGAAGATAGTATTGATAGAGATGCTTAACGAAATGTAATAAGATCGAAGGATATAGGTAGAATTCTGCCTATATCGAAAAACATAGAATTCTGTATATATAACTGTTAGAGCAATAAAATATGAGCACAGCATCAAATTGCACAAAGGAAGCAGATATGCCGGATATTTGGTCAATTATTGTAATAGTAATAATCTTAATGGTTATTTATGGCTATATATCTTCAAAATTATCGGATAGAAAAAAGCGAAAAATAAGAGAAAAATCAATACCGCTAATTTCAGAAACATTAAAAACCGGCATTTTTTACAAAGTATTTTTATCAGATGGAAGAAGTTTCAATAATGTTAAAATACTTGGCAGCGTAGAGGGAGATGATGCGGAATTTTCTTTTGCTAACTGGGAAGGGGTGCTTGTATTATTAAATGAAAATAATAAAAAAATCTTTATTAAAAAATCTGCTGTGCGTTTTGTTGAAGAGTTATGAAAGAATCATGCTCTAACAAGCGGTTAAACATGGACGCCGCAAAAAAACGCGGCGCCAGTTAACCTTAACGTTATGTGTAAATAAAAATGCATCTATATTCAAGCGATGATGAATTAGCAATAGAAGGAACTGTAGCTGAACTTAATCAGTTAGCTGAGACGATTATAAAATTAAATAATGGAGATACCCATTGTTTAACTGCATCACTAGATACAATGGCAGAACCATATAATGAGCTATTAGAAAAAATTGTATTATCTTGTAATAGTTCAAAAATAAAATGTTCCGTGTCTGGTAAGGTTCTAAATTTAGAATTCCCAGAAAACTCAAGAGAAATTGTTGCTAGTTATTTCTCTTATTTCACAAGTGAATCTGTTGATGGTGACCATTGCCATTTTGATAAAATTGGCAATGAAGAGTTATTTGATAATGAATCTATTGAAATGGTAATCCAATATGGTCACTAAACACATAACAATAAAATCAACTTCGCGTGTTCCACACGCCGGACGCCAAAGAGCGGCGCCGGTTATTTAAGCGTTAGAGTTAATAATGAGTATAAGCTATCTACTATACAATACACTTCCTGAACACTCTCTCATGAACGAATGGGATAAAGATGAATCAGACCCAATAGCAAAATCATTAGAAGTTCAAAAATCAATGGGGTCAGACTCGATTAAAAAGACAAAAGTAGCTCGAATCGACGGAATCAAACGAGTCTGACGCTATTGATTCAGAACTAAAACGGAGAAAGAGAATGAGAAGAGTAAAGGGTCAGGTCTTGCCTTTTGCCTTTTTGATGAAGTGAGTTTAAATCAACGGGGGCAGACTCGATTGAAAAGACAAAAATAGCTCGAATCGACGGAATCAAGCGAGTCTGCCTCTATTTATTTTGAGGATGTTTGGTTTTAGTGATTTATCCAGAAGGTTAAAAAAATCGCCTGTTAGCTGAAACGTTATGCGTTTATAATGTTTATGTGCAAAACGAGATGTATGACAGTTAGAGTTGTTAGTGTTCTACATGTAAAAGTCAATATGGAGGCAATAATCCAATGTCTGTAAAGACTATACCAGATGGCTACCATAGCGTAACGCCATATCTAAGTATTAAGGGTGCAGATGCTGCTATAGAATTTTATAGGAAAGCGTTTGATGCGATTGAATTGTTCAGATTAACTATGCCGGGTGGAATCATAGGTCATGCGGAAATTCAAATTGGAAGCTCCCGAATAATGGTAGCAGATCCATGTGATGACGTTTCATTTGGAGATCCTAAAACATTGGGTGGTTCAACTGTTGGGTTATATGTATATGTAAATGATGTTGATGCTATGTACTCTCAAGCGGTTGCTGCTGGTGCTAAAATAGTTAACCCTGTAGAGGATCAATTTTATGGTGATAGAACGGGCACTATAGAAGACCCATATGGCCATAGGTGGTTTTTGGCTACTCATAAAGAAGATCTCACACCAGAGGAATTAAACAAGCGAGCGGAAGCACTTTTTAAACAAGACACTAGTGGATAATCATCAAAAAAGATATTGACTTCAAAATGACTAACAATGCCTTACAGCCGACGCTGAACATCCCCGATAAAGCAGAGGAAGAAGGTCAGGTCTTGCGTTTTGCCTTTTTGATGAAGTGGTCTTAACCAGTGTGTAACATGAGCGTATAAGGGGAGCGCTAATATTAGAAACAATTGTTCTCTGCCTCGGTTTTTGGTTACTTGCTAATATTAATGTAGCTCATAAATATAAACATCCAGTAAATAACGATTCATGATGAAAAAGCTTCACAAGTGTCTGTGGTACTAGCTGGAAAATATAATAGCTATGCCTTTTACTGTCGTAAAAGCTGCGCCAACTTTATTACCCAGCTATGGTTGGATTTAGAATTTTACCATAATAACAATAGCTTACTTATTAATCTCCCCATTAAGCTACCCCCTGAATATTGATAAATCTTCTTCGGTACATATAATTACTCATATATTAATATTTAAGGTGAATATTATGGGGCAAGTTACAATATATCTAGAAGACGATATCGAAAATCGGATGGTAAAAGCAGCAAAATCTGCCCATTTGTCAGAGAGTAAGTGGATAGCGAAGTTAATTAACGAAAAAGTAGCCAATGAATGGCCTCAATCAGTAGTAGATCATGCCGGAAGTTGGGATGATTTTCCAAGTATTGAAGATTTGAGAAAAAACGCAGGTAAAGACACCCATCGAGAAGAACTTTAATGTATGTAATTGATACAAATACGTTAATCTATTTATTTAAAGGCATTGGCAACGTATTTGAAAAATTCTTATCAATATAGCCCAAAGATATCGCGATTCCATCAATAGTTATTTACGAATTAGAGTTTGGCATAGCGAAATCCAGTTCCCCTAAGAAGCGTCAAACACAATTAAACGATATTTTGTCTTTGGTTAATATTCTTCCCTTCGGAGATAAAGAAGCAAGTTTGTCAGCATCTATTCGTGCAAAATTAGAAAAAAAGGTACACCTATTGGGCCGTACGATACATTAATAGCAGGCACTGCATTAGCGCACCAAGGAATATTGGTTACAAATAATTTAAAAGAATTTTCCAGGGTTCCGAGAATCAATGGCGAATCAATGGGGTCAGACTCGATTGAAAAGACAAAAATAGTTCGAATCGATAGAATCAAACGAGTCTGACCCTTTTTATTTTACTTATTTAGGAGTTAGTGCCATGAATAAAATCACATTTGGATTTTTGATTGCGCCACTCGCTACAGGCATCAGTGGTGGATTATTTACTTTTATTGCTTTCGGTGAGCTGTCAAGTGATGCATATTATGCAGTTGCAATAGTAGTTGGTTATTTAACTATTGCTTCATATGTTGGTGTATTGATTGCAATTCCAATATACTTTATTTTGAAAAAATTATGCTGGATTAATATATATTCGATCCTTTGTTTAGGTATGTTTTGTTCACTTGTATTAAATATATATCCAGCCTATATAAACTATCAGATTGATATTGCTAGAGGTCTAGAAATAACAGTGACTGATGTTATTTTAAGCACTTTAACATTTGCAGTGCCAATAGGTATGTTGTCAGGTTTTTTCTTATGGTACTTTGGTATACGCGGAATAGAAGATGAAGAGTAAAACATGAAATCAATGGGGTCTGAAATCAATGGGGTCTGAAATCAATGGGGTCAGACTCGATTGAAAAGACAAGATAGCTCGAATCGACGGAATCAAACGAGTCTGACCCTATTGATTTTCTATTGATTTTGACCCTATTGATTTCTTCCCACAATTTGCCATGGTCAGCTTAAGTAAGCGTTAGAAGTTCTGTAATTAAAGGAGCCATGAATGTTAAAGAAGTTTGTACAAGGTCTTGTTTTTGGTACAGGAACAGCAGTAGCGTTTGTGGCTGTCTGGTTAGTTGCAATGTCATACGTGATACCACCGGCATTAGAAAAATTGACAAAAAAATCACCAGATATGGATGATGGCACGGAAGCTACAGTAATACCCGTCGACCCCGTACAATCGAAAAGCCGGAAATATTCACTTCATAAAGGCAGAGTAATCGAACGGAAAATCCCTTCGGGAGGTGGGATGCTATCTATAGCTGTCCTTGATGATGATGGTGAACAAGAAAGGCCTTCAACATTTCAGGCATGGGTAACTGAGTCAGAAGCATACATCATTAGTACAAAAGAAGATGTTCCGACAATCAAAAAAGTAGATTATCCAAAATCAAAAGCTGTTGACTATGCTAGTACCCTTGTAAGTAACAATGTAGGCTTCAAAGAACAAAATATGACAATGCCTATTTCAGGAGCAGATGTAACTAAACTTAAAAATGGTCAGCCTACCAATCGTGGCGAGTTCTACAATGGTTTTTTTAGAATTACTGAAGAGGGCGCTCTGTTTCTGTTACCTAATAAATATAAACATAACAATCAGATCAACTAGGACGCTTCGCGCTTGCGCCTGTTAACTAAAACGTTATACACAATAAATTATATGAAAAATATACTATTTGTTATTTCTATTCTTGTAATAAGCTTTGCAGCATATGCGGAAGTAGATTATTCATTCGAAATATCAAAATACAAGGAAGGGCAGACATGTACTGAATTAAATGGCACATGGTTTACTGATGTTACAGTTGAGAATAAAGAAAGCGGTAAAAAGAGAGATATTACAAGAATTGATAGAAAAGTAGATGGTTCTGCATATTTAAGAGGGATTTCAATTTATTTAGATACAGGAAAAATATCATTCTGGGATTTTCCTAGTAAATGGAGTTGCGATAAAGAATGGTATGTCGAAAAAAATGAATGGGGTTATACTGCATTTAAAATAAGCAAGGTAACTAAAAATAAAATTGAATATATAGACAGTCAAAATAATTTAAATGCAGAAACGCCTAATATAATTACTGAAATTAAAGCACCGCACAATTTAGATCAACTGAAATCTAATAAAAAAGCAGCAAGGCTATTAGAATTGTGAAAAGGGCGTGTAACAAACAAATAAACACCGGCAATTATTTCAGCGGGAAAAAAGAGAAGGAAAGGGTCAAGAAGGAAAGGGTCAGGTCTTGCCTTTTGACGAAGTGGTCTTAACCAGCGTGTAACATGAGTGTATAGGGGCAGACTAATATTAGTAAGTATTGTTCTCTGACCCGGTTATTCTTGACGTTATTGATTCAAAACTAAATCGGAGAAAGAGGATGAGGAAGATCATACAGTTTGGTGAAGTTGTTGAGGGCTATGACATACCGGTTTTAAACGAACGCGAAATACGCGCAGCTGCAGGGTTATTGTTTTTAATGATGTTTGTCTCGGTGATGAACGCAGCACTGGTTGCGAACTTTGTCATGCTGAAGTTTGCGGTCATTATATTTCTGACCGATATTATTATCCGTGTGTTTATCAGCCCTCGCTATGCACCCACCTTAATTCTTGGGCGTTTGATTGTCAGAAACCAGAACCCTGAATATGTTGGTGCTGCGCAGAAGAAATTTGCCTGGTATATCGGTATCGTATTGGGCGCACTTTTTTTTACCTTTACCGTCGCGATGAATTCAGTTAGCCCGATCTCAGGCATTATTTGTTTTACTTGCCTGATCTTTCTGTTTTTTGAAGCCGCCTTTGGTATTTGCTTAGGCTGCCTGTTCTATCCCCTATTTTTCAAAGATAAGGTGCAATACTGTCCGGGTGAAGTTTGTGATGTAAGTGACAAGCAGGACATACAAAAAACATCCTGGCCACAGATACTAATCGCACTTGGATTTATAGTGTATATTGTTGTAATAGTTATTACTTTTAATGAAAGTTTTAGCGAAATTCCTTATGATTTATTTGGATTAGATGATACGGGTGTATTTAGAGAATGGAAGTAACTGTATATAAATAGACAGCACACCCATCCTTGAATTATAGAGTAACTATATGTTATTAAATTATTCTGTCAGTATTAAGATGGATGTCCGTATAGTACGTCGAGAGGCAACATTACGTGGCAAATCGAAATGATTAATACACTTGCAATTAGTAATTATAGATCCTTATTCAATCTGGTTATCCCTTTCGGGAAATTAAACGTCATTACCGGTGAAAATGCCAGTGGTAAATCCAATTTATATAAGGCGCTGAGGCTATTATCTGAAACAGCACAAGGTGGTGTGATAAATTCATTAGCGAGGGAAGGAGGTCTGAATTCAACATTTTGGGCCGGGCCGGAAAATATTACCAAAGGGATGCGTAAAGGTGAAGCTGAGATTCAGGGAGGTCCAAAGCAAAAAGCGGCCAGGTTACGATTAGGCTTTTCAGGCGACGATTTTGGCTATTCAATCTCGCTGGGATTACCGCCCCCGGGAAACTTGGGACCAACTGCATTCGCATTAGATCCAGAAATAAAACGAGAATGTATCTGGGCAGGGAATGCATTTCGTCCGGCAAGTTTATTGGTTGATCGGTCAGGGCCTATTGTAAAGATTCGATCAAAACGAAGCTGGGAAGTTATTGCACAGCACACAAGCAATTTTGAAAGCATTTTCAGCCAAGCAGTTGACCCGACGAAAGCGCCTGAAATAGTAGCGATGAAAGAAAAAATCCGTAGTTGGAGATTCTATGACCACTTTAGATCTGACTCAGAAGCGCCGGCAAGATTACCCCAGCTGGGTACTCGCACTCCTGTGCTCCACCATGATGGAAGAGATTTAGCTGCTGCCTTGCAGACCATTATCGAAATCGGTGATGTAGCAGCGCTCGACGAGGCCATTACAGATGCCTTCCCGGGGGCCAGTTTAAGCATTTCTGTGCAACAAGACGGTCGCTTCAATGTGAACCTTAGACAAGAAGGACTATTGAGGCCATTATCAGGCTCAGAATTATCAGATGGTACATTAAGGTATTTACTCTGGGTCGCAGCACTTCTGACACCCAGGCCACCCCCATTGATGGTACTCAATGAACCCGAAACAAGCTTACACCCTGATTTACTTCCAGCGCTTGCTAGATTAATTATTCGGGCGGCAAAGAATACACAGGTTTGGGTTATATCACATGCTAATAGACTCATTGCTGCGCTAGAAGACTCAGAAGAATGTTGTTCACTACAGTTAGACAAATGCTTGGGTCAAACGCAGTTAGTGGGGCAGGGAATGCTGGATGAGCCATTATGGCTGTGGCCTGATAAGAATAAATGAAATATTTGTGTATGAGGCCACTTTAAAAACCGGGTCAGAGAACAATTGATTCTAATATTGGAGAATATTGTTTTCTGGCCTATAGAGATAGAGTATGAGTGAAGAATGGTTTCATTGGTATATAGAGCAAACCAGCAAGGAAAAGCAGTGGTCGAGGTATCGCGATAGATTTCTTTGCCCTTGTTGCTATATGCCTACTCTAGACGAAAGAGCTAGCTATGTTATTTGTCCAATATGTTTCTGGGAAGATGATGGTCAAGACACTGACGACGCCGAAGTAGTTAGAGGTGGCCCAAACGCTGGCTACTCACTAAAAGAAGCCAGAGAAAACTTTATACAGCATCACACGATGTATCGTCCTTCTGACGAAAACTCGTTTCAACGTGAGATGAAGGAAATGCCTGCCAAAAAGAAAATGTATCAGTCTTTTACGTGCGCAATAAAATCAAACACAGAAGATGATTGGGAAAAGGCGCTGGAGGTTGAAGATGAATATCACAATGACAGCTAGTAAGTTGACCCAGTCGAGGCTAAAATTGCGTTACTGAGTAACATGTTAGCCGCCACTCAGGGGAATCGCGAAGGATAAATAGTTATGCATGAAATCATCTGTCCACACTGCAAAAAAGCGTTCAAGATTGACGAGGCTGGGTATGCGGATATTCTCAAGCAGGTACGCGATCACGAGTTCGAGCAGCAATTGCATGAACGGCTCGAGTTGGCCGAGCAGGACAAGCGAAATGCTATAGACCTGGCGACAACCAAGGTCACAAGTGAGTTGGAGAAGACAGCCGCAGCCAAGGATGCTGAGATCAAGGAGCTGAAGGTTAGGCTTGACGCCGGAATGGTCACACAGAAACTCGCAGTGACGGAAGCGTTAAATGCCTTGGAAAAAGAACGTGACACGCTAGCGAACAAACTCAAGCAAGCAACGCATGATAAGCAGACAGCCTCTCAACTTGCCGAGGCGAAGCTTGTGAATGAATTGCAGAAAGCAGCTGCAACGAAAGACTCGGAAGTGCAGGGCTTGAAGAGTGACCTTGAGCGAGCGCAGTTTGAGAAACAGCTCGCCGAGACGTCGCTCAAAGACAAGTACGAGACGCAGATAAAGGATCGCGAAGACGAGATAGAGCGCCTTAGAGAGATGAAGGCTCGCTTGTCGACAAAGATGGTTGGCGAAACTCTCGAGCAGCACTGCGAGACTGAGTTCAACCGCATTCGTGCGACGGCGTTTCCGAGGGCTTATTTTGAGAAGGACAACGACGCACGAACTGGCAGTAAGGGTGATTACATCTTTCGTGATACGGTTGAGGCTGGCACCGAAATCCTCTCAATCATGTTCGAGATGAAGAACGAGAACGACGAAACAGCTACCAAGAAGAAGAATGAAGACTTTCTCAAAGAACTCGATAAGGACCGTGCTGAGAAGCGCTGTGAATACGCAGTCCTCGTTTCACTGCTTGAGCCTGATAGCGAGCTTTACAATTCCGGCATTGTCGATGTGTCGCACCGTTATCCAAAGATGTACGTCGTCCGGCCGCAATTTTTCATCCCTATGATTACGCTGTTGCGAAACGCTGCCCAGAACTCACTGAAGTACAAAACGGAGCTCGCGTTAGTAAAATCACAAAACATTGATATCACGAACTTCGAGAGCGACCTCGAGTCGTTTAAGACAGGCTTCGCTCGTAACTACGAACTAGCATCAAAGAAATTCAAGACGGCTATTGATGAGATCGACAAAACCATTGATCACCTACAGAAGACCAAGGACGCGCTGCTCGGTTCTGAAAACAATCTTCGCCTTGCCAACAACAAAGCCGACGACTTGACCGTCAAGAAACTTACTAAAGGTAACCCTACAATGGCAACGAAGTTCGATGAGCTTAAGAACAATGATACTTCCGATTCTGAATAAATCAAAAACTCCAATAGAGAATGTGTCTGTTAGTACGCGCCAATTTTGCTTAAAAAAACTTTGTATGATGTGCTGGTAAACAAGGCGTCAACGCTAAAAAAATATGAATATTATCGAAAAGATTCAAACAATATTTCAGCACATAAAACTGGTTAATGATGAACCAGCGGCGAACACGGGTATATCTGAGGCTGAAGTTGTTAGTCATTTCAATTCGATAGGTCGCACCCCAACGACGGATCTAATCCAGCTATATGAATGGCACAATGGCATCTACAATCTAGATGCTTTTCTTAGTTTGCTATCAGTTAATGATGCAATTGAACGCTACAAGGGAAATAAAAGTCTTAAGAAAGATATACCGGAATTTGAATGGAAAGAAAGCTGGCTGACAGTTTTAGATATGAACGGTGATGTGCAAATATGCCTGGATCTAGGCACTAATGAGCTCTATTCAGTTGATATTGAATGTGATTTGGTGCAAAAGATTGCTGATAATTTTGAGCACTATGTTGATGCTATATTATCGATCTTTGAGGAAGATAAGTTCAGCTTTGATGAAGAAGCTGGGTGTGTAGATGTCAAGGATGATGTATGGAATGGAATTCTGAAAAAGTATAATATCAAAAGTGCATGGGAATAATGAGTTTACCGCTAACCCGTTATTCCAATCTGGCAAGTGCTTGTCGTTTATTCTTCCTGTGCTGGTACAATCAGATACTCAAAAAGTATTTAATAGTACTCCCCAGGAATATCATTTTTTATAACCGTAACCTTACCAACTTTCTTGCCTGACATTCTCAATAATTCATCACCTGAAAATTCAAAACCCAGCTTTAGCGCTATTCGCGCAACATCATCCGCAGTTGATAAAGCGAGCACCTCATTTTTAAGTGCAGGGTCAGACTGCATTTTCTTTAAAAATGCTTCGAGTTGGTCTAAAGCCATAATTTAAATTCCTATTCTCGCTAGCAGCGCATAAATTAAACTGGAATATCATTACAGTTTACAAGAGAATACTACAATTTATTCAAGAGTCAGGCAATGAGCGGAGCTCCCGCTAATCTAGGTATAGTGTGCAAGAATTGGCATGACAATACCATTCTCTTTTACAGGTCGTATTGTGTTTTTCGTCCACATTTATGGAATATATATAAATGGAACGGTGATCATTCCCTTAAAATAACAATAGGATTCAGTGATTATGTGAAATTAAGTCAAGAAAAAATAACTTCCTGGCTGGTGAATATGGTTGGTATGATGATAATGAAGTACTTGTAAATACAGAAGAAATTTGGGGAGGTGAGATCATAAACAAACACACAACAAGGAAATCAAATCCCTTCGTTTCCTCACTCTGGTGCTTTCAGGTCGTCAAGATTGTTACTGGGTAACAATAACCTTACACATTGATAATTATAGATGTATCTATATGTAAATATTGATACATACATGATTATTTATACATATATAATCATGTAAACAGCTATCTGTACTTACATTTTAAAACAACCAAATGTATTAAAATGACAATAAAAAGAAATAATAAGGTAAGCGAGACCGATAGATTTATTACGCCGGGACGCGCAAAAAGCTGCGTAACTTATGTCTAAGTCGGAAGGCGTTTCTTGATAATCATGCAGTTAATAAAAAAGGTGCTATTGAACGGTTCAGTCAGTTTTAGTATCTGGGAAAACCGTTCATCATGATGCCTAAACTCATCTTACTTACTATCCTGGTGCCATTGTTGTCGGCTTTATTTACACACCTTTTTGCCGGGCAACTTGGTCGATACGTCGCCCGTGTTAGTGTTGCTGCTACCTTGCTAAGTGTCATATGTTCCGCGGTGTTACTGTGGTTATCACTATCTGGGCAGTTGGACGGCCAGTCGATTTCCATGGGT
>Ga0316205_10002945_pt1 | contig 16758 bp, 9 predicted proteins | sample 3monthpyrite_MG_FD_204941 | JGI IMG/M metagenome (GOLD analysis project Ga0316205, IMG submission 204941) | Microbial mat bacterial communities from mineral coupon in-situ incubated in ocean water Damariscotta River, Maine, United States -... | ecosystem: Environmental > Aquatic > Marine >... | reverse complement strand
CCTTTGGTAACGACAGTATAGCGCCCACCGGTGGAGGCCATGGTGCCAGTCAGCGGGCCCGTCGCGAAGATCAGACGGTTTTCAGGATCAAGAGAGTCGACGGCAGGGTCCATTTCTTCAAGCAGATAGCGGCTGGCCAGCCCTCGGGAGCCCAGAAACTCTTTCGCCCAGTCCATGTTCAGCGGCTCGCTCTCCGCTGTACCCGCGCTCAGATCAACGCGTAAAACCTTGCCTTGCCAACCCATCAAATGTCTCCTTGAAATCATCTTGAATTCGTGTGGCCTGAATTGTCAGGCACGCGCGGGAAAGGTCGCAGGAATCCTGGGCCCAGTCCAGTCCAAAACTCGGTGAACTCTAGATTTTCACAGGCTTTTTACTTATACGGCCATTGCCCGATGTGGCGTTTGCGCAAAACCATCAGATCGACTGCGGAAAGGTGACGAAATACAGGCGTTGCGCCTTTACGGTACAACCAGATGAAGCCGTGATCAGAATCAGGAAACGGGCGACGAATGTCATCATAAGCCCGAATTTCCAGAATAAGGTCGCCTTTTGTGTCATCCATGACACTTCGCCATCGAACAACGGTATTGATCACATCGTCAGCTTCCGGGACAGGTATTTTGACCATTTCCTCTTCCGTTGGCGGGCCGAAGCGGCCTTTCAGGTGTTCGACCACGTCAATGAACTGTTGTGCAGGAAAAAGGATGTGGGCCTGGCTGGCTTTATCATTGTCGTAGCGGATGATGGCCTTGCTGCCCTTGTAGATAACATTCGTGCCGTTAAACGCATTTGCGAGATCAGCGGGCCATTTTACGGGATCAAGGCAAAACCGTGCTGTAAGGCCAGGCCTCTCGATACAACCTTCCGGGGCCTGTTCCTGTGCACGGTAGGGGCGTTCCAGGCGGAGGTTATCTCCCAGGTCCAGTATGATCCCCTGAAGAGGAGGGCGGCTAACGCCGGGCGTAATTTCTGGTGCCGGGATGTTAATGGATATGGGAGAGGCAGGGTTGTCTGAGCCGTTTTTCTTCGTGCTATCTGCTGTCTCCTGAACCGTGGCAAATACGGGAGCAGAAAGAAGAAGTATGGCCGTAGCCGCAAGCTGAATGAGACACCGCATGTCAACGCTCCCGCATGGCCGTGCGGGCCGAATTCATCAGGGGGTCGGTTACATAAGCCAGGACAGAGCGTTCCCCTGTACGAATGGAAGTCGTTACCTGAACACCGGGAACAAGACGGTATGTCAGCTGGTTACGGGCAAAGAAATCCTTCTCTGTCGCGATACGGACTTTATAAAACACCTGCCCGTCGGATGCTTCAATGGTATCGGGACTAACCTGTACCACTTTACCCTTGATGTTCCCAAAGCGATTGGCATCCGCTGATGCCAGCGTTACCAAAGCCGTCTGTCCTTCATGGACATAGCCAATATCCTGAGGCGGTAATTTGGCCTCGATAATCAGATTGTCCCCGCCGGGAACCACATCAACAATCGTTTCGCCGGGTGAAACAACTCCACCCACTGTCACCACATGAAGGGTCTTGATGACTCCGTCGACGGGGGACCGCAAGACGGTGCGGCGGAGTGAATCCTCAAATTTCCGCATACGGCTGGTAAATTCCTCGAAAGAGCGGCGTTTGCTTTCCAGCTCCTCACGAACTTTCTCATCTATCGTATTACGGATCGCTTCAAGTCTGTTCAGTGCGCCTTTGTATGCCGCTTCAGTTTTTCGTAACGTTGCGTTGTCCTCGTTGATGTTGCCGTTAATGGTCGCCGCTTCTTTTAACAGATCAAGATGGCGCATGCGGTTGGTCAGTTGTGATTTCATCAATTCGTTGCTGATGGAAATCTGTTCATTAACCAGTTTAAGTCTGTGCCGGGCGTTTTTGATCCGCGATGTGACTTCTTCGATCTGTTCTTTGGTTTCTGTGATTTTATCTTTCTGGGTGTCCAACTGGTTTTTTGCCCGGCGTTGTCGGGTCGTAAAATAAGCAGTGGTTTCATGAACCAGATCAGCATGTTGCCGGGTCATGTCTTTTGGAAAGGTTAGAGATGGCAAGCCTTCTGCTTCGGCGTTAAGGCGTATGATATCTGCCCTTAATGCGATCAGTCGGGAATTCAGCTCTTCAACGTCAGCACCGCTTTGCAGGGGTTCGAGATTGAGCAACGGCTGACCTTTCGCAACCTTGTCACCCTCGCGGACCATAATCTCGCTAACAATGCCGCCTTCCAGATGCTGAACACTTTTAACCTGTGTCGACGGGATCACTTCGCCAACTGCGGTGCTGACCACATCAAGGCGACCAAAGTACGCCCAGGTGGCGATCGCCGCGATGAGCGTGACGCAGAGCATGAAGAACAGATGCGTTATGCGCTCTTCTTCGATGAGTTCCTCATCGGTATGTTCGTTCATCGCGCTCATGATGAAACCTTCTGTTTTGGGTCCGGTTGATCGGAGTTGGCAGCGGGTGCTGGTTTGCGCACAAGTTTCGGTGAAGGTTTGACATCCAGATCCACATAATGCGGTGCTGAGCGCAGAATGTCTTCATCGTGCGTGAACATCAGTATTGTGACACCGCGTTTGGTCAGGGAGTTGATTGTATTTAGAACGCATTTGCGGCCTTCTTTATCGAGTCCCTCCGTGGGCTCATCAATGATCAGCACCTTGCCATCAGTCGCCAGGGCGCGGGCCAGTGCAATGCGGCGGCGGATACCAAGTGACAGGTTTTTGCCACCACCAATGATGGGGGTGGCTACACCGTCTGATGACTGATCAACAAAGTTTCGCAGGCCGGATGCATCAATGATTTCATTAAGGCGCGCTGGGTTCGTGTCTGGCGCGGCGAGGGTGATGTTCTCGGCCAATGTCGCATCCAGAAATCTGGGCTCCTGGGGCATATACATGATTTGTGTGCGCCACCATTCCGGTGCGACCTGCGCCAGATCGACACCATCAATGAGGATTTTCCCGCGCGTTGGTTCAAGAAGTCCGGCCATAATGCGGGCCATGGTGGTTTTTCCACTGCCGTTGCCGCCGGAAAAAACGAGCGTGCTGCCTCCATCAAGCTTGAGATTTACGGATTCAAACAATGGTGCTTTTGCGCCGGGGTAACTAAACGCCATATCTTCAAATGCGAGTGCGCCTGTGAAATTGCCAAGCGCTGTGCCTTCGCTGCGTTCGCGAGGCAATTTGGCGAATTCCGTGAACATCACCAGGGCCTGGCGGGCTTTTGCAATCTGTTCGTTCATCTGGGCGAACTTGAGGATAGGGCCAAGGGCGCGGGCAGCCAGAATATTGGCCCCGATCATTGCGCCCACATCCATGGTACCGGCAACCACCTGCAAACCGCCAACTGAGATGACGGCAGCGCCCATCAAGGCCTGCAGGCTCATGCCAAGCGATTGCAGAAAACCCTGCCGACTACCGATTTTCCGATACAGGGTATGAAAATTGTCCGTCTGCGTTTGCCAGTGCTGGCGAATAAAGCCGCCACCATTGAAGGCACGGACCGTATCCCCGGCCTGAACAGCAGATCCGATTAATCCGCTACGCCGCCCGGCAGTCGCCTGCATGTCGCGGGTCGGACTGCGCAGCAGGCCAAGTGAGATGAGGGAAATAATAAAGCCAACGACAACAAAGCCGGACACGACAGCGGCGATCATTGGGTTGATCAGAAAAAGGACCCCGATGAACAAAAGTGCAAAAGGAACGTCGAGGAAGGTAGACATATTGGTGGCGTTGTAAGCCGCCTGGAGCTTTTCAGCGCCTGAGATCATTTCCTGGCGCAGGCCCGAGGGCAGTTGCTCAATTGCGCCGGATTTGGTTGTTGTCAGTGTCGCAAATGCGCCGTGAGCGATGGTGCGGTCATAAGTCGAGTTAACACTGTTGGCGAGGCGCATTCTGATCTGGCGGAAGCTGAGTTCCATGATGATCGCCAGCGATACCCCGGCAACCAGCGTCGCCAGCGTCGCATCAACACCGTGGGCGACGTAACGGTTCAGGACCTGCATGACGAAAATGGGGGATGCCAGGGCGAGTATGTTGGCGAGCAGGGTAGCCGCCAGCATTTCGGCAGTCAGAACCGGACGCGAGAACAGACGTGCGAACAGCTCTTTCATGATTGTGTTTTGCCTCCGGTTACTGGCGAATCATTGATAAATATCAAGGCACTATAGCTTAGCATAATGCGACGGGGCGTAATATTGAAAGCATATTAGGGCTAAGAATTTCACCCCCTCCCAACCTCCCCTCATCAAGGGGAGAGGAGTGGTGATGAGCAGGCACTGGATTGGTTATCTAAGTTGTTGAAAATACAATAAAATCCCCTTCCCCCTTGAGGGGGAGGGTTAGGGTGGAGGGATGAGAAGCGCCATTAGGCGCGAAATAATTAGTTCAGGTTATATCCCTAAACATTTCCCCAGAGCCGGAACAGATTACCGTAAATTTTTTGCAATACGCGGGATTCTTCAGACTCCGGCATTTTGGCGCGAATCGACTGATTGACGAGATCAAGTTCGTAGATCACCCGGCGCTGACAGGGATCGGCGATCATGCTTTCTATCCAGGTGACGGCAGCGAGACGCACGCCTTTGGTGACGGTATTGACCGCATGATAGGCCCCGGTCGGATAAATGATCGCGTCGCCTCTTGGGAGTTTGATGCGGGTATCACCCGTGTCGGTCTTGACCATCAGCTCACCGCCTTCATAGGTGTCCGGGTCGCTGAGGAACAGGGTCATTGAAAGGTCGGTGCGAACAGTCGAGGTGCCATCCGCTATTATCGGGTTGTCGACGTGTGACCCATAACTCATGCCTTCGGTATATTTGCTGAAATACGGCGGCAGGATACGCCGGGGTATGGTGGCGGCGCGGAATGTTGCGTTGTTTGAGAGCGCCCCCATGACAATCGCATCTAGTTTCGCAATGTCCTTGGTGCTGGCGCGGTCCAGCTGTAAATTATTCTTCAGCGGTGCGGCTGTGGCGCCAGCCGTTTTAGCGCCTTCTTCAAAAGGGGCATCCGCCAGCGCTTCATCAATGGTTTTCAGTGCTTCTTCATCAAGCAGTCTGGTCAGGGGAAGAAGCATGGGGCCCTATAATCTATGCTGCGACGATGTCAGTTGTCGGGGTTTGTTCCGGCTCCGGCTCAGCCGCCAGTTCAAACGACAGGTCGGCAAATTCGCCGCTTCCGCCATCGTTTGTCGTATAGGTGCCGGACTTCCAGACGGTGTTTCCGCCAACGTCCTGGTTGACCACTTCGGCGCTGAGCGAAATTGAGGAGATATTGGCTTCCTGCAAGGTCAGTAATTCGTCAATGTCGGTGATGCCGTCCGTATTGGCATCTTTCCAGATGCGCAGATCGCCAAAAATCTGATCGCTGGAATTGATCTCGCCATCATCGTTGTCATCAAACATCGCCAAAGCGTCCAGACTGTCGCCTGCGGCAGATGTGTTGACCGAATTGTACTGGAAGTTCGGTGAGACCACTTCGCTCATGTCGTCAATCTGTCCGTTCTGATTAACATCAGACACCAGCATCCCGTCATCCGCGCCAAACCAGCCGATGTTTTCGCCGGTTCCGTCGCCATCGAGATCAAACTGCACACCCTGATCAGCGGAGATCAGTTCAATGCCGTCGCCATCGAGATCGAAGACGAGGGGGTCGGTGCCAAAAAGGTTTGGTCCCTGACCGGTATTCAGGGTTGGGGTCCCGTTCTTTACCAGCGTATTGCCGCTGGCTGTGTCTGTCGTGTCACTTCCCGAGTTAAATTTATAATAAACCTCAAGACCGGTTTCGTTGCCGGTCAAACGCTGATCATCGTAGGTGGCGATTTCGCTGGCGGTGCGCGCCGTTGACCAAATACGCGCGTCAGCCATTTCCCCCAAAAGAGGGTTGGCCTGCACAGTACTCAAACCATTGCCAATGGTTACGGTAGAGCCTGTATTGAAGTTTAACTCTTCCGTAGCCGATGCCTCCACATTCCCATCCACGTAGATCACAGTAGCGCCAGTAGTCGAGTCATATGTTGCTGCTACGTGATGCCATTGACCATTGTCTACCTTTGTTGTTGATCCCGTAAGCGTGACCGCCACGTTAGCTGTGCCGCCTAAAGGGGTGTCATCAGTCATAAAGAGTTGGAGGTAGCCGCCGGTGGTTAGCGTTAATTCGTAAGCTTCGGTAGCGCTGGCCCGGCCACCTAAAATGCCACGAGTGGTGGCTGACGAGGCGACTTTGACCCACGCCTCGAAAGTGAAGGAGTCCAATGAGACGCCTGATGTTGTGGTGGCATATTGAACCGTGGAGCCAAAAGTCATGGAGTTTGAAACCGAAGGGACACTAAACCCGGAAAAATTATCCGCTATCAGGTTGTCGTTATTGACGCTATTCATCTGGGTGACATTGGTGAGTTCCCCGGATTCAACAGTGCCGTTCCCCGTATCAACCCATCTGTAAAGTTTCGAGTCGGTACCGTCCCCGACCGCGAATAACATATTATTGTTTGCACCCAGACCGACAAGGGTATTGAGCGCCGTCGCAACAGTTCCCAATGTTTGATAGCCCGCGATATCGGTTGTGTAACTGACGACAGCCGTGTTGGTTCCGACTGTACCACCTGTCGCAAGGGTTTCGAAGCCAAGGCCCGAACCGCGACTAACTGTAGCGTTATAGTCGATAATGTCGCCGCTGGCCCCGACCGTGAAGCCATTGATGATGTCGCCAAAATCATTGACGTCATTTGCAAAGACGACGGTCTGTACGCCCGAAGTGCCGGATATATCAACAACATCGCCGCCGTTTCCGAGCGTAATCGTTCCCGCTGAAGAGCCCGTGACCGTCAATGTTTCAGCCCCGGTCCCGCCGATGATGGTTTCGGCGTCTTTAACCGTCAGCGTGTTGGCACCATTTGCCAGTGTGAGCGTGTCGGTAAATGCGCCGAGGTCAATGAGGGCCCCTGACTCATTGAGCACTGTGCCCAGGGTGATATCGTCATTCTGTGTGCCGCCGGTTATGATTTCCGTATTTGACACGGTTAACGCCTGATTGTAATTCCCCAGCGTCAGGTTATCGGCGGTGCCGCCGCCCAGATCCAGTGACGTAACCAGGTCCGCATCGGAGGCGAGTGTGATTACATCATCTCCACTCCCGCCAATGATGGTTTCCATCTCTGAAATCGTAATAGAGTTACCGCCGCTTGCCATTTGCAGGCTGTCATTTGCCGCGCCGCCAGTAATGGTCCCTGACGTGAGGGCTGTGTTCAGTGTAATCGTATCGTTTCCGGTACCGCCTGTGATCGTTTCTGTGTTTGAGACGGCGTAGCTGTAATTGGTGGCGGAATTGAAGAGTGTAAGCTGATCCCCGGAGCCGCCCCCCAGATCAATTGAAGATGCTGGGGTTGAGACGAAGGAAACACTGTCGTTCCCGGAGCCGCCGATGATGGTTTCTACATTAAAGAATTCTGTCGTGGCACCCCCAGAATCCGTTAGCGTGACCGTATCTGTTCCGCTGCCACCACCCACCGTTTCCACGTTGAGGACGGAAATGACGTTGGTTGCATTGGCAAGCTGAAGGACATCATCAATCCCGCCAGCATCGTGACCAGCGCCGTCAAAACTATCACCTGCTTCAGCCGCACCGGTCAGGGTAATATAATCATCATTGCCGGAACCGATAATCACATCATCAAGGCTGGCGGTTAATGCCACGGAATCCGTGCCGGAAACATTTTGCACACCCGCATCATCAATCCCGGTGAGGCTGCTGGACGAAATTACGGTGGTTACGCCTGCCAACTGGATCAGGCTGGTATCATAATCAGTGCCGGACCCGCTGCCTTTAATGTAAAGATACCCATCCAGCCCGTCCGTGAAAAAGACCGCCTGATTGGCAATGCCCCCGTCAGTAACAATGTCCGTGATGGTTTGAGTTATATCGGAATTGAAGGTATAGGCGGTCGTGTTGAGCGAGATGCCTGCGATGCTGTCGAATTTAATAATATCCGTGCCATCTGCGAAATTGTAAATAACATCGGCATTGCTGGTGTTTGATTGACTTGCGGAAGTGTAAATGAAGGTATTTGTACCCGCCCCGCCGTCCAGGGCATCACTGCCTGCCCCGCCTGTCAGTTGATCATTCCCGGCCCCGCCAAAGAGCGAGTCGCTACCTGCGCCGCCTAATAGCGTATCCGTGTCCGCCCCGCCGAACAGCATATCTTCGCCATCGGAGCCGGTGATATGGTCATTACCGCTCGCGCCAAACATGATCGTTCCGGCGGTCTTCGCGGCGGTGATCGAGTGGCTGGGTAAGGTGCCGACACTGAAACTGAAAGACTCCCCTGCCGCCGCGGACAGGGTGTCGTTGCCGGTACCGCCTGCCAGAATGTAACCAAATTCGTCGGACGCCCCGCCAGTAATATTCAGGCGCACATCGTCTTCTGCGCCATCGTTGGCCCATAGTTGTTCAACACCAGTCAAGATAATCTCGCCATTGACCGAGTCGCTTTCAGCGGTATAGGTCAATATGTTGGCGCCAATGTCGTAGACACCTTCGAAATCATACAGGTTATCCAGAAAAAGTTCGTCTGTCCCTGCACCACCATCGATGTCGTCAAGTCCACCAAGCGTAGAGCCCTGGATCATCCGAAACTGTGTCGAAGTCTCGTCATCCAGAAGTGTGTCGTTGCCGGTGGTCGAATCAACAACTCTACTGAAGGTGCTTGTCGTGTCATCTTGATTGTTATTGTCGTCGTTTGCGTTCAGAGCAGCGTCAATCCCGGCTTGAATTTCCGCGTCGATTTGGGCCTGTATTTCTGCATCAATCTGGGCTTGGATATCTGCTTCAATTTGGGCTTGAATATCTGCTTCAATCTGAGCCTGAATATCTGCTTCGAACTGGGCCTGTAAATTTGCTTCAACTTCAGCCTGGAACTGGGCTTCGGCCTGCGCAATCGCTTCTGCTTCCGCAGCGGCTGCTTCTGCCTCTGCTGCTGCGGCATCTGCTTCCGCTGCTGCGGCTTCTGCCTCTGCTGCTGCGGCTTCTACTTCCGCCTCAACTGCTGCAGCTTCTGCCTCCGCTGCTGCGGCTTCCGCCTCAACTGCCGCAGCTTCTGCTTCCGCCTCAATTGCTGCGGCTTGTGCGGATTCAACCGCTTCACGGGCATCCGTTATGCTGTCAGCTCCCGGGACATCCACTCCGGCGTCGACAGCCGCCGCGGCGACAGCGCCAATCGAACTGGTTTCCAGAACCGCCAGTTCCGCCTGGGCGACTTCTGCTGCTGCAGCGGCAAGTTCGGCTTCTGCAGCAGCGACTTCTGCTGCTGCCTGGGCGACTGCCAGCTGTGCTTCTTCTGCTGCTGCGGCCGCTTCCGCTGCTGCTGCAATATCTTCCGGGGTGGCATTGGGGGCTTCTGCAGCTAAAGCTGCCGCCTCGGCTTCCGCCGCCGCCGCTTCCGCCGCCGCCTGAGCTTCAGCTTCTGCCTGCTGTGCCTCTTCCGTTTTACCTTCCGCTTCCGCCTGATTGGCCGCCGCTTCATCCGCCGCCTGTTCTGCCGCCTGCTGTTCGGCCCGCCCCTGATTGGCACCGGAGACAACGTTCCCGGCAATCGAGTTCCCCGCATTCGGGAGTGCGCTCATGGCGGAACCAAAAGCCTGTCCCATCTGCTGCGGGGTCATGGTGAAGGGTGTTGAAGGGCCTGAATTCGCATTGGCAATATTAACGACCTGAAGGGCCTGGTTGATCGTTTGAAAACCGTTTTCGTTGCCGATGCTCATTTCGCCAGTGAAGCCATTGGCCTCGGGCAAAAGACCGGCATTTGTCGCGCCATTTTCATCAACATCGCCGACACCCGCCGTACCACGAATACCGATGGTTGATGTCGGCGTTGTGATCTTCATGGCGTCGACATCGGTTTTGGCGATCTGGCCGGAAACAAAAGTAAAGGCACCTTGCAGCAGGTTGACAGACATTGAGCCTTCCTGGCTACCTGGATCGTAAATCATTTCATCCAGGGTCATGCGGCCGTCTTCGCCGAGCGAGAAGGTGCTTTCATCGGCGAAAACGATGCCGACTGAACCATCCGCACTGGTTTCCAGAATATCGCCCGCAAATACCGGGTCGCCCTGGGTCAATGTGGCCTGGGAGCCGTCAGCACGGGTTGCTTTGGCTTCACCAGCAATGGTTTCAACCCGCCCGATGGGTTCGCTCGCCGTTCCCGGTGCGGCTTGCGCATACTGGCCGGGGGCAATAGGGCCAGCCAGACGTGTCGCAATCGCACCATGAAGAACGACACCGTCAGCGGTCGTCAGATCAGGAGGAGGGGATTGATTGAAATAATCCTGAATCAGCAGTTCTTGCCCATCCGGTCCAATCAGTTTGAGATCGGGGCCGCTGCGGGAAAATTCCGCACGCAGGAACCAGGGTTGATCGAAAATCGTAATGGGGTCGCTGGAATCGGCATTTATGACCCCGGTTTTGCCGAGTGTCAGGCCGGTTGTGCCAGGGAGGCCGTTCGCCAAATCGTCACTTCCGGCAGTCCCCGTCATTTCCAGTGGTAACGAACCAGGATTTATCAAAACATGTCCTCACGTCTTTTCCAGGACGACATACTATCATAACCATTCTGGCTGGTCATTGGTGACGGTAAAATAACCTGTCGTCGTTTGTTCTCACAAAAAATATGACCCTGCCAAACTACATGCAATGTCATGTTCTTGCTATGATGACCGTCACAGTCCCGTTAATTAATTATAGCAGGATCAAGCTTGCCGAGAACCGAGAGCAATCTGTAGACGGAAACGGCGACATCGGTATCTGCCTGGGCGGCATCGCTCGACGCGTTGATCAATGCGGTCTCAGCGGCCAGCACATCATTCAGGGAACGGTTCCCCAACTGGCGTTCCTTGCGGGCGAGGGTAAGGAATTCAGCCGCGATGTTGGCCTGATTATGCTTCAATTCAGCCGTCGCGCGCTGGGTTTCCAGATCGTCCCAGGTGTTATGGGCCTGTTCTTCAATAAGGTCACGGGTATTGGCATAGGTGTTATTGGCCGAAACGTATCCTTGCTTGGCGGCGCGAAGCGTATTGATCGCCGTCAGGCCAAGGCTAATCTCATAGGTTGCTTCAAGTTTAACAAGGCGTTCCTGCTTGGAACCAACGGTACCGCCGCCGTCCTCAATAAAATTCGATTCGGCTGAGGCTTCGAAGGTTGGGAAAAACTCTGACGCGCGCGTTGCTTTGGTTGTCTCGCGGGCGATATGGGAATCCAGTTGTGTCGAAGCCAGTTGCGGGTTGCCTTTGAGCGCCAGGGATATGGCTTCATTTACGGATGTCGGCAACAGTTCAAGAGGTAATTTGGGCTCGCGCAGGGTTTTGGGGTCTTCCGGCTTGTACCCGAAAACAGCAACATAACGATTGAAGGAGCGTTTTAAGGCACCTTTGATACCAATCGCACGGGCATTCGCGCCAGCCAGCTGGGTTTTTGCCTGCAAAACATCAGTCGACAAACCGGACCCACGCTGAACCCGTTCGTTTTCAAGATCTGCCTGGCGTTTGATGTTGGCAGCAGAGCTTTCGGCGAATTCCAGCAGCTTCTGGTCCCGGATGATGCCGAGATGTGCCTGAATGCCCTCAAGAAGAACGGTTTGTTCGACCGATTTCCTCGTCAATGTCGCCTTGTCATAGGCCATTTTGGCTTTGCGAATATTCGCGTTGGTCTCGCCAAAATCCCAGACTTTCTGGGTCAGGGAGAATTCCAGATTACGGGGGACCATGTTGGTGTTTTCGGTGCCGCTGGGCTTGGTTTGCTCTTCATGACCAATGTTGGCAGTTGCCGAGAAATTCGGGAACCAGTCTTTCCAGGCGGCTTTGGCTTCTTCTTCTGCTTTTTTCTGGTCCGCATCTGCGGCGAGTAATCGTTTGTGGGTTTTGAGTAATACTTCGAGAGATTCTTTCAAGGGTTCCGCGCGCAGGTCAAGCGGCATTACGCCGAGCACAACAAGTGCCAGAGCCGAAACCCCTATGCAGCGGACAAATTTTCCCACCCTTATTGAGCTTTCACCAGTTGGTTGCATCCACCAGTTCCCCAGATGCGCGCAGTTTAATGGAACACGTCCACAGAAACCATACTTATATTTGTTCAATATTTGCCCGAATCTGATGCTGATGTCCACTATATATTGTAATTTCAATGATTTAATATGGGTGGTCTTCGGGGATTTGAGAGATGCGGGCCCGGCAGGACTGGAAAGAACAGTATTCACCTGCTTAAGGGGCGGGTTTGTCAAAATTGGCATGAACATTGCTTCGCTGTCTGTGGCGGCGCTTTTTGGTGGCCGGGTAACCTTAGGTAGACAGGAGTAAGTAAGATGCATGCGAATTTTGACCAAGTTGAAAATTTTGAAGCCCTTCTGGCTTCCGAGTTTGAATCCGGTCCCCAGGTGCGGGCGCGACAGGGTGAAGACTATTATGATGCTGGTTACAGAGTAGTTAACATGCTGGCATCGGATTTCGCCCTTGAAGATTCAATTCTTGATCTTGATGAGTTTGAATAAGTCGGCTGTATTTCAAAGTGTTAGCTTTAAATGGTGCCTGGCGTTCCTGCTTTTGCCTAAAGCCAGGGATTTGGAAGCATGGTTAATAACGGCAAGGGCGAATACTTTGTCCCGGCATGTATTGCCGGTTTTAAAGAAGCCTGGGTGCGACGCCCTCACCTGATTGGGCGTGCACAACGGCGAGTGCACTCATATTTACGATCCCGCGTGCTGATACGGATGGGGTCAGAATATGTGCAGGTTTTGCCGCCCCCACCAACATTGGCCCGACCGGGAGGCCATTTCCAAGCGAAATGAGCAGGTTGTAGGCAATATTTGCGGCTTCAACATTGGGAAATACCAACAGGTTCGCTTTTCCTCTCAGACGTGAATTGGGAAACTCGTCTTTGCGGATCACCTCGCTTATCGCTGCATCAGCCTGCATTTCACCTTCAATTTCCAGATCCGGTACCAGTTCGCTGAGGATTATTGTCGCTTCGCGCATCTTTCGTGCCGTAACGGTCCCGCGTGACCCGAAATTCGAATGCGATAGTAAGGCAACTTTCGGGGTAACCCCAAACCGGCGCACCGCTTCCACACTCAAAAGCGTCATTTCGACAATTTCTTCTACGCTTGGGTCGTGGGTGATATGGGTATCGCACAGGAAAAATGAGCCCTCATCCATAATTACCGTTCCCATGGCTGACACTTCCTGCACCCCGTCAGATTTACCAATCACATCCAGTACATGCTTAAGGTGCCAGGGATAATGGCCATAAGTGCCGCAAATCAAGGCGTCCGCTTCGCCCCGGTGCAGCATCATGGCGGCAATGGCTGTGGTGTTGGTCCGGATAATCGTGCGCGCCAGGTCCGGTGATACACCGTCGCGTTCCATGATCGAATGATAGCCGCGCCAATAATCCTCGTAACGGGGGTCGCTTTCCGGGTTGGTTAAACTGAAATCCTGGTCCTGTTTGATCCGAAGTCCCAGCTTGTCTATCCGATTGGATATAACGTCAGGTCGCCCAACAAGAATTGGCTGGGCAATACCGTCATCAACCAGAACCTGCACCGCGCGCAAGACGCGCTCATCCTCGCCTTCCGCAAAAACAAGGCGTTTTGGCATCTGGCGGGCCTGTTCGATTACCGGTTTCATGAGCATACCGGAGCGGAAAACGAAGCGGCTCAGCCGTTCCCTGTATGCATCGAAATCTTCAATAGGTTTGGTCGCGACGCCTGAATCCATTGCGGCTTTGGCGACGGCAGGTGCAATTTCAACGATCAGGCGTAAATCGAAGGGTTTGGGGATCAGATATTCAGGGCCAAAATTCAACTCTTCACCCTGATAGGCGTTGGCAACAACTTCCGAACTTTCTGCCATTGCCAGATCGGCAATCGCCTTAACTGTGGCAATTTTCATCTCTTCATTAATTGTTGTCGCGCCGACATCAAGCGCACCTCTGAAAATAAACGGAAAACAGAGAACATTATTGACCTGATTGGGGTAGTCAGATCGGCCCGTAGCAATGACAGCATCCGGTTTGGCGCGCTTGGCAACTTCGGGGAGGATTTCCGGAACCGGGTTGGCGAGGGCCAGAATGAACGGCTTGTCAGCCATCCTGGACACCATTTCCTCAGTCAGGATGCCGGGTGCTGACAGACCCAGGAAAACATCCGCATCATCAATCACATCGCCCAGTTTTCGGGCGTCCGTATCCTGAGCATATTCCTCCTTATGCGGGTTCATCTCTTCCGTGCGGCCTTTGTAGATAACCCCGACCTGATCAACGAGGGTGACGTTTTCGCGTTTAACACCCATGCTCAGCAAAAGATTGAGGCACGCGATCCCGGCTGCGCCGCCACCAGTCGAGACCAGTTTGATGTCTTCAAGTTTTTTGCCGACAACCCTCATGCCGTTTAAAATAGCCGCCCCGGCAACGATCGCAGTGCCATGCTGATCATCATGGAAAACCGGTATGTTCATGCGCTCGCGGCATTTTTGCTCGATGATAAAACATTCAGGGGCTTTGATATCTTCCAGATTAATGGCCCCGAAAGTGGGTTCAAGAGCCGCAACAATTTCGACGATTTTATCCGGATCTGATGCATCAAGCTCGATATCGAATACGTCAATTCCGGCAAACTTCTTGAACAGTACGGCTTTGCCTTCCATCACAGGCTTTGAGGCAAGTGGCCCAATCGCACCGAGGCCCAGAACGGCAGTGCCGTTGGTGACAACGGCAACCAGGTTTTGCCGGGCTGTCAGGGTAGCAGCTTCCGCCGGATCATCGACAATCGCTTCACAGGCAGCGGCAACGCCGGGTGAATAGGCGAGGGCAAGATCGCGTTGATTAACCAAGGGTTTGGTTGCTGTAATAGCCAGTTTTCCGGGCTTCGGTAAACGGTGATACTCAAGCGCCATTTTTTTCAGGTTTTCGTCAGCCATTGTCGCCTCAACTGTTTTTGGTTCTAAAATCGGTTGTTATTGGAAAGGGTGATCTTTAATAAGCGCAAGAGCAACAAATTTTCTTGAAGCCTGATTGTGGTCCAGCCTCAGGGAACGCTTAAGATTAAGAGGAAAAATACGATTAACAGACGACCCGGTTTCAATTTACCTTCTGTCATTGGTCATCGTGGGGCCGCTGGTATCGCGCCAGAAAACACTCTGGCAGCCATTCGCGCCGCTGCCGAATGCGGCGTTAAATGGGTGGAGTTCGATGTCAAACTGGCAAGTGATGGTGTCGCCATCGTTTTGCATGATGACGACCTTGAGCGGACAACCAATGGACAGGGACCTGTTCAGGGACAAAGCCTGAGCGATCTGAAAGCGCTGGATGCGGGAAACTGGTTTCGCCCACGGTTTCAGGGCGAGCAGGTGCCGAGCCTGAAAGAGGCACTTGATCTGCTGGGCGTGCTTGAACTTGGGGCCAATCTGGAATTGAAACCAGGCCCCGGCAGAGAATCCGAGACAGCAAAAGTTGTCGCCGAAATATTATCCAGCTTTTGGCCGGATCATTTGCCGGGCCCGGTTGTTTCTTCCTTTAGCGATGAAGCCCTGCGTGAAATGCAAAGCGCCGCACCGCAATTTGGCCGGGCTTTGCTGAGCCATCGCCTGGCACCTGACTGGAGAAAACGGGCACGTGATCTTGGTTGCAACGCCGTACATTGTGGATGGCAACACCTGACGCGCACCCAGGCGATGGCCGTGATATCAGGTGGATACCAGTTGCGATGTTATACGGTGAACAATCCAATTGTTGGCGACCGGTTGTTCAGTTGGGGGGTGGAAAGCATCATTACCGATCATCCAGAGCGTTTCACCATTGATTGAGGGTTGCGTTCTGTAATAATTCGGGGTCTTTTGGATTCCATCATGAACGCTATATTCTTCGCCCTCGTCAGCATCTCGTTTATCATTGCCGGTGTTCGTCAATTCACCTGGGACGGTTCCGGTGACAAGGGCCCGATGGATGCCCTTGGCGGCGCTATGATTGATGCGGCGTCGGGGTCAGTCACTCTGGCGATTGGCCTTGTCGGTGTGATGGCATTATTCCTCGGTTTGATGAAAGTTGCCGAGCAGGGCGGGCTGCTGGTTATCATTGCACGGCTTCTGCGTCCGCTGATGGTTCGTCTGTTCCCTGATGTCCCGGCCGATCATCCGGCCATGGGTGCTATCATTTTGAACATGTCTGCCAACGCGCTTGGTTTGGGAAACGCCGCCACGCCGTTTGGCATCCGTGCCATGCAGCAGCTTGATACGTTGAACAAACATAAGGGTACGGCGACCAATGCCATGGTCCTGTTCCTTGCGATCAATACCTCGAGTGTCACCTTGTTGCCGACAGGTGTCATTGCCATTCGGGCCGCTGCCGGGTCGGTTGATCCTGCGGGCATAGTTCCGACCACGCTGTTCGCAACCATCTGTTCCACAGCCATTGCGATTTTTATGGCAAAGATGTTGCAGCGTTACTTCCCTTATGGCCCCTCCCTGGAATCAGGGCCGGTTGAGGGGGCTGAAATAACGCCCTCTGGTGATGAAACCCCGGATAGCGTCGGCAGTTCTGTTGATGGCAATCTGCCGGAAGACGATGGCCGCGCTTATCCGTTGTGGGTCTCCATAACAGCGCTTGGCGTCATCATGGCGATGGTCCCATTGACGGTTATTTATGGCCGTGCCATTTCGCCATGGATCATACCCGGTTTGATGATTGGCCTGCTTGGGTTCGGCGTTATGAA
>Ga0316205_10002944_pt1 | contig 16761 bp, 16 predicted proteins | sample 3monthpyrite_MG_FD_204941 | JGI IMG/M metagenome (GOLD analysis project Ga0316205, IMG submission 204941) | Microbial mat bacterial communities from mineral coupon in-situ incubated in ocean water Damariscotta River, Maine, United States -... | ecosystem: Environmental > Aquatic > Marine >... | reverse complement strand
GACGATGATGAAGACGACGATGATGAAGATGACAACGACGATGAAGATGACGACAGCGACGATGATGACGACGACGACGATGACGATAGTGACGATGATGATGGTGACGATGATGAAGACGACGATGATGATGATGGTGACGACTAGTCGATCCAAGTGCGCGCATTGAACTGCCCATGTTGAAGAAGGTCATCATATGCCTTGCACTTTCCGGGGCGCCGCAATTTGCGGCGGCCCAATCTGTGCAGGATCAGATTGTGTCGCAGTTGCGCGGGCAAGGTTTCACAGAGATCACGATGCAACGCACATGGCTGGGTCGCATTCGTGTTGTCGCTTTGCGCGATGACCTGCGCCGCGAGTTGGTGTTTAACCCGCAGACAGGGGAAATTTTGCGCGACTATTGGCAAGAAATCGATGACGACGAAGGTCCGACGCTCTTCAACCCCGGCGGCGGTTCAGGTGGTTCGGGTTCCAATGGCAACGGCAACGGCGCATCATCGGGCGGTTCAGGTAACGGCGGCGGTGACGAAGATGATGACGACGATGATGATGAAGATGACGATGAAGAAGACGATGAAGATGATGACGACGATGACGACGATGAAGATGATGAAGATGACGACGAAGACGAAGAAGATGAAGATGACGATGACGACGATGAATGATCAACACTGACCAAAGGACACCCGGTTGTTGAAAGGCCAGTGGATTGTCGCAGCGATTGTGGTGGTGCAGTTGTTCAGCGCCATCTTTTTTGTATCGCAAATACTGGCCTCTGTGCTGGGTGTCGCGCCGCTGAGTTGGCAGCTTTATGAGTTGGTCGAACTGGGGGCTGCCCTTGGCCTCCTGCTTGGGGTTGGCTTTGGGTGGATCGTATTGCGCCGCACGATGGCACGCAATGTCGTGGTCGAAGACCAACTGAGACTTGCTTCAGGCGCTTTCATGGATGTGCTGGAGGAAAAGTTCGTCCAATGGGCGCTGACACCCGCCGAGCGCGATGTCGCGCTTTTTGCGATCAAAGGCATGTCGACCCAGGAAATTGCTGGGCTGCGCGAAGTAAGCGAAGGCACGATCAAGGCCCAGACCAATGCGATCTATCGCAAGGCGGGTGTCTCGGGGCGCACCCAGCTTCTGAGCCTCTTTATTGATGATCTGATGGCAAAGGCTTGATCAGCCCTCTGGTTCTTGCGTGGCGTAGGCCCGCAGCACGTCGATAGAAACGATTTCCAGTGCGCGCACGTGGGTTGCATGCAAATTCACCTCCGGTGCGCAGCCTTCGTCGTGGGCTTGCAGAAGCCGGCTGGCGCAAAGGCACCAGCTGTCCCCGGCCTTCAACCCCGCAAACCCGTATTCGGGCCGCGGAGTGCTCAGGTCATTGCCGAGGTATTTCGAAAACGCCAGAAACTCATCTGTCATGATCACGCAGACCGTGTGGCTGCCCTGATCAGACGCGCAGGTATCACAGGCCCCATTGCGGAAAAAACCGGTCATCGGATCGGTCGAACAAGGGGCGAGTGTGCTGCCAAGAACGTTGAACGAAGGGTCTTTTTCCATTGCTCGTGCCTTAATGCTTTCCTCGTTCAATGTAGGAACATCCCGGGGATTTGCCATGCGCATTGTGGTCGCGGCCCGGTTTTCCTGCTCATTGACCATTTTATGCCGCAAGCCATCATCAAACGCACCACGAAAGTTGCGGGCTTTGGAGCGATCATCAAGCGTCAATCAGGTCGCAAGGGCGTCAGCGAAAACGGTCCACCAGTTTTTGAAGCGGCGAGCGCGCGTCAGTTTCAGGCGCTGGCGCTGGTGCCACCGGTTTCGCCTTCGGCGCAGTACTTGATGAGCGTGGCGGTGCCACACGTAGCGCGATGGCATTCAGAAATTTACCGCCGTCACCCGCAACCAGATCGGCGATACCATCGCTGACACCGCGCATTTCATCGTCAAGCCACGCAGCATCTGCCTTGGGGAAATCACGCAGCACATAGCCCGGCACAGCATCTTTATGTCCGGGGTGGCCGACCCCCATGCGCACGCGATGATAGTCTGGCCCGATATGTCCGTGGACTGAGCGCAAGCCGTTGTGGCCTGCGTGCCCACCACCGGTTTTGAGGCGCACCTTGCCGGGTGCCAGATCAATCTCATCATGAAAAACGATCAGGTCCTCGGGGGCGAGTTTGAGATAGCGCATCGCCTCGCCAACGGACTGACCAGAGAGGTTCATGAAAGTTTCGGGCTTGAGAAGCGTGACCTTCATGGACCCAAAGCGACCGTCGCAGATTTGCCCTTGAAACTTCGACCGCCAGCTACTGAAGCCATGATCCGCCGCGATGCGGTCCATCGCCATATAGCCGATGTTGTGACGGTTCTGCGCATATTTCGCGCCGGGATTTCCAAGGCCGACAAGTAGTTTCATAGCCGCAACCTATCTTATGCCGCAGTGCAGCGCCAGAGCGTGATTATTTCGCGCCGCCAGGTCTAAAGGATATTGAACTTTGCCTTGATCTCGGCGTCTTGCGATGGCGTCAGGTATTCGGGTTGATGGGTTGCCAAAATCTCACGGGCGCGCTCTGTCGCCACATCCCACGCATCCCTGCTGCCCCGGTCTTTCCAAGTGCTCGGTTGCTCGCGGTCGGCAAGTGACGGATAAAAATAATCCCGCTCCATGGCCGCCAGCGTATGCGCCCCACCCAGAAAATGCCCGTCGCCCATGACTGCCTCGATGATTGCATCATAGCCGAGGTTTTCCTCCGTCACCTCGATCCCCCGCAGGGCGCGGTAGGTGTGCGAGTGCATTTCATCATCCAGAATGAAAGCCTCAAAACTGGCCCCAAGCAGCGAGGCGGTCATGCCAGAGCTTTCATAGATCAGATTGCCCCCTGCCAGGGCCGCCGCGAGCGACGTCAGCCCCTTTTCCATGCCGTATTGCGCGTCGATCGCCTTGGCGTCGGTCATCGAACAGGCCACGCCCGAGGGCAGGTCGAGCCAGTTCGATATCTGGGCGGATGCGGCGTTCAGAACAGCGCTTTCTCCGCTCCCGCCGGAAAAAGCACCGGTACGCAGGTCGATCACCAAGGGCCAGTTCGAGAACACCATTGGATGCCCCGGTTTGATCGCATGGACCATGACGAGGCTGGCCAGCGTTTCGGCAAGCGATTGCGCCAGAAAGCCCGCCAGCGTGGCCGGGGCCGTCGCGCCTGCCTGCGCGGCTGTGATGCAGGAAATCGGGATGTTGTGCTTGATGCATTCGTAAACGACATCCACCGCATCCTCGCCATAGCGCATGGGCGAGATCACGGGGCTGATGTGGGCCTTCATGAAAGGTCGTTTGGAAAATGCGCCGGGGCCACCAGCGGCGATATCCAGCATCTCCACTATCGGGGCGACCGTCTCGGCAAGCGTGAAAGAGGTTGCTGTCGGCTTGGTCGTGTTCTTGACCAGCGCATAGGCTGTGTTCATATCCAGATCGCGGATATCGGGCACATCGGTGGCCACACAGCAGCGAGTGTACCAGCTGACATTGGCCAGCGTGTCTTGCAGGCGGGTAAAATCATGCAGGTCCCTCAGCGTGGACGGGCGATAGGTGCGGTTGTCGAGATCAAGGGTTTGCACAGCGGCCCCACCGGTGCCGAAATGCACACGGTTGCCGCCAACCTCGATAGAGCGGGCTTCATCCCGGCCATGCAGGGTAATGGTGCTGGCTGCCCCGCTGATCGCATCCTCGACCAATGCGCGCGGGAACAGAACGCGGCCGGTGCCTGTGTCGGTTGCTCCGGCGGCCAGCAGGTCAGCGAAAAGGCGATCGGGCGCCTCGCCAAGGCCCAGAGCGGCCAAGAGATCAAGCGCGGTGTCGTAAATGCGCTTCACGTCCTGCTCGGTCAGGGGCTTGTAGGCACCACCGATCTGACCGGGCGGGCAGGGGTCTATCTCTGGCTTGGCCGCGCGCTTTGCCAACCGGCCTTTGCGTCCGCTGCCTTCCGTTCTTCTTGCGCACATCCCTTGCCCCTTCGTCCTTGTCGCTGATGAAAGATGTTTTGGACGCCGCTTGCAATGAAAGCTTGCTCATCCGACGAAATGACTGAGTATGAATCAACAGTTTTCAGAACAATGGGGCAGGGGGAAAGCCATGAAATCGCGCACCAAAGTCGTTGTGATCGGGGGCGGCATTGCAGGTTGCTCCACGCTTTATCACCTGACGCAGGAAGGCTGGAGCGATGTCGTGCTGGTCGAACGAAATGAACTGACCTCCGGCACGACATGGCATTCGGCAGCACAGGTCACGAACTTTGGCATGAACCAGACGATGGTGGGGCTCAAGACGCACTCCATCGCGCTCTACAAGGAACTGGCCGACGACCCGGACTATCCGATCAACTACCACCACGGCGACGGTGGTATCCGCCTTGCCAATACCGAAGCGCAGATGCAGGGGTATCGGCACTTTGTGTCGATGGCGCGCGGGATGGATGTACATCTTGAGGTGATCGACGCAGCGGAATGCGCGCGCCGTCACCCGCTCATTTCGACCGACAACCTGATTGGGGGTCTTTGGGACCCGCTGGATGGCGATATTGACCCTGCCCAGCTTTGTCAGGCTTTGGCCCGTCGCGCGCGCAAAGCGGGGGCTGAGGTTTATCGCAACACGCCCGTGACCGGGCTGACCCAGCACAAGGATGATAGCTGGACGGTGCATACCGAACATGGGGATATCGACTGCGATGTGGTGGTGAACGCAGGCGGCTACCGGGTGAATGAGGTAGGGGCGATGATGGGTGTGCATCATCCCGTCGCCTCGATGGAGCATCAGTATTTCCTGACCGAGGAAATCCCCGCGATCAAGCAAGCAGGCCACCGTATGCCGCTGCTGCGCTGCCCGATCAGCGACTACTACTGCCGTCAGGAAAAGAACGGGCTGCTGGTGGGGTTTTATGAACAGGACTGCAGGACATGGGGCATGGACGGGATTGATCCGAATTTCGTGAATGCGCTTTGTCCTGATGATCTGGACCGGGTGACAGATGTATTGGAAGGCGCATTCGCACGTATGCCTGCGCTGATGGAGACAGGCATTCATACGATCGTGAACGGGCCGATCACCTATACGATAGACGGCGCGCCCCTGGTTGGCCCGATCCCGGGCAAGCGCAATGCGTTCTGTATCATCGGGCTGCGCGCCGGATTGGGCGAAGGCGGCGGTCACGGCTGGCTGCTGGCCCAGCAGATCGTGCATGGCGAGGCGTGTTATGACACCTGGTGCATTGATCCGCGTCGCTTCACCGGCCATGCGAATGTCGAGATGACAGCGCTGAAGGCGATAGAGGATTACCAGAACGAGTTTCGCTTCCACTTCCCGCACGAGCACCGCCCCGCAGGCCGGCCCGCCAAGACGACGCCATTGACGCCGGTGCTGGCGGCGGAAGGGGCGGAATTTACCGTTGTGAATGGCTGGGAGCGGGTGGACTACATCAAGCCCGCACCGGATTTCCATGCCGCGTTGGATTTCCACTTTGATCAGACTTTCGATGTCGTCGCCGCCGAGGTGCGCAACGTGCAAGACAACGTGGGCCTATGCGAGGTCAATGGATTCAACCGTTTCGAGATCACCGGTGCGGACCGCCACCGGTTTCTTGACCGGATGATCTGTGGTGTTGTGACCAAGCGTGAGGGGCGTGTCGGCCTTGGCTATCTGCTCAACAGTCAAGGCATGGTGAAAGGCGAAGCGACCTTTGCCAACCTGCCCGCGTCTAACCGCGGGCCTGCGCGGGTTTGGTATGGCTCCGCCGCGGCGTCTGAATATCACGACATGGATTGGCTGACGGCGCATATCGCATCAGATGAAGATGTGCAGATCAAGAGCCTGACCAACGACCAGACGATCCTTGTGCTGGCCGGTCCGGCGTCGCGCGATGTGCTGCAAGCGGTCAGCCGTGCGGATTGGTCGCAAGAGGCGTTTGGCTGGTTATCCGTGCGCGAGTGCTTTGTCGGGTTTGCGCCTGCGACGGTGATGGGCGTCAGTTTCAGTGGCGAATTGGCCTATGAAATCCACATCCCGAATGCATCGCTCTATGCCGCCTATCTGGCGCTGCGTGACGCAGGGCTGGCATTCAACCTGCAACTCTTTGGTGCCCGCGCGGTGGATGCGATGCGGATGGAAAAGGGCTTTCTGCACTGGAAGGCCGATCTGATCACCGAATTCACCCCCTACGAGACCGGGCTGGACCGTTTTGTGAAGGCTGAGAAAGCCGATTTTGTGGGCAAGGCGGCCTTGTTGCGACAAAACGCCCAAGGGCTGCGCAAGAAGCTGGTGACACTCAAGATTGATGCAACCCACGCTCCGGCCTATGGCGGCGCGTCACTGATGCTGGACTGCAAGGTTGTGGGGACGGTGACCTCTGGCGAATGGGGGCACCGGGTTGGCCTGAACCTGGCCTACGCCTTTGTGGACCCGGCGTTGGCCATGGTCGGCAGCAGGATGCGATTGGACATGTTGGGGGACTTGGTGGGTGCAGAAGTGATCGCGCCTTCGCCCTATGATCCCGAATTTAGCCTGATGCGCAGCTGACTGGCTACCACGACGCAAAAGGGCACCCCAATCTGGGATGCCCTTTAAATCAAAGCTGAAGCGTTGATTAATCTTCGTCAGCCGCTTCTTCGTCGCCGGTTGTCGGCACTTCGTCAGCCGCAACCTCTTCGCTATCGTCCTCGTCTTCGGCCAGCAGCGCGCGCGGAGCAGATACGTTGGCGATGACAAAATCACGGTCGGTGATGGCCGGTGTCGCACCTTCGGGCAAGGTCACGTCACTGATGGAAATGGTGTCGCCGATTTCGACCTCCGCCAGATCAATCGTGATGTGCTCTGGAATGTCGCCAGCCAGAACGTCAAGCTCGACCTCGTTGCGCACAACGGTCAGAACGCCGCCCTTTTTCACGCCGGGGCATGTATCCGCGTTGAGGAACTCAACAGGAATAAAGATTTTCACACGGCTTGTGCGCTTGAGACGCATCAGGTCGATATGCGTCGGCAGGTCCTTGACCACGTCGCGCTGCACGCCACGGCAAATGACACGCACGTCATCCTGGCCCTCGATCTTGAGGTTGTGCAGCGTGGACATGAAGCCACCCTTGCGCAGCTTTGTCAGAAGGTAGTTGAATGGGATGTTGATAGATTGCGGATCTGCACCGCCACCATAAACAATGCCAGGTACGTCGCCATCACGGCGAGCTTGGCGGGCGGCCCCCTTGCCTGTCCCCGCGCGTACCTTGGCGTCCAGATCTGGGATCTTTCCAGCCATAGTAATTCTCCGATATGTAGGGGCCCGCCTCCAAGGGTGTCCGAGCCCGATGAAGCCCGCCGTATAGGGGCTTTGTGTCAGATTGAAAAGAGGTTTTATGACGCAATGTCACTTTGAAACTTGCTTTGGGAAAATTGGCGATGCAGGCATGCGGGCATGCCTGTTCTGAATGCTCTTATCCTGTCCCGGCGCCCGGCCATCGCTTTCGTGGTGGTGGGTATCTTCTGGGGCGGGTTTGCCGGATATGTTCCGGTCATCAAGGCGCAGCTGGGCGCGTCAGATGCGCTCTTTGGCACATTGCTGCTGGGGTCTGCGACAGGGCTGGTGTCGGCGATGTGGCTTGCGCCGCGGGCTGACCGCATTTTGGGCGCGCGCGGAATGCAGGTTGGGGCGGCGCTTTTGGCGCTGGCATGGTTGGTACCCGGACAAGCGACAATGCCTCTGGTCTTTGCCCTTTCAATGGCATTTGTCGGGCTGGCATCGGGCTTGCTGGATGTCATCATGAACGCCCGCGTCAGCGAATTGGAGGCGCGGCACGACCGCCCGCTGATGAACGCCAACCATGCGATGTTTTCGGTCGCCTATGCCATCGGTGCATTGATTGTCGGCGTCACACGCGAAGCGGGATTGCCCCCGACGCCGGTGTTTGCTGGCTTTGGTGTGATCGCTCTGCTGGCGCTGCCGATGATGCGAATGGATGTCACCTATGTTGCGCCGCATGAGGGATATGTCGGTCGATACCCGCTGTGGCCAATCATCCTGTGCGGCGCGATTGTGCTGGTTGCCTTCATGTCGGAAGCCACGGTCGAAGCCTGGTCAGCCTTGCATGTGGAACGCACTTTGGGGGGTGGTGCCGCGGAAGGCGCGCTGGGGCCGGCCATGCTGGGGATCACGATGGCGGTGGGACGGTTTTCAGGGCAGATTGTTTCCGAGCGGCTGCGCGAGGTGCCGGTGGTGATTGGCGCATCTGTGATTTCGGCCCTTGGTGCCGTCGTCGCGGCCTCTGCCCAGACGCCCTTGGTGGCCTACGCTGGGTTTGGCGTTCTGGGTTTGGGGGTGTCGGTGATTGGGCCGATGGGGCTGGCGCTGGTTGGCAAACTCGTCCCAGCGCACCTCAGGACCGAGGCGATCAGCCGCACCGCCGTGATCGGATTTTCAGGGTTCTTCTTTGCGCCCATGCTGATGGGGTTGATGTCACAGGCATTTGGACTGCGGATCGCCTTTGCGGCGGTCGCGGTGTTGTTGTTGAGCGCCATACCTCTGGCGGGTGCCGCGAAGAAATTTCCACGACACTGATCGGCCCCGATATGGGCTGGCGCATGCAAAAAGGCAGCACCCGACGCGGCGCTGCCCTTTGATGTCAGAAAACGGCGGTTTGCCTTTTCAGGAATTTATCCGAAGTCTTCCGGACAAACAGCAGGATTGTCATTCATCAGCTATGCAAAAGGGGTCGCAGTCCGGCGGACCCTCCTCATCATCGTCATTGATCGAAGTTGCGATCAAAAGAGCGGCAATCAAGCCGATCACGATGTATGTTGGGTCAATGGACGGGCCTGCGGGTGCGACCATCACTTCTTCCATGACGGGGGTTTCAACGATCTCTGGAGACAGACCGCCAGCAAAGACGGATGACGCTGAAATCGCGACCGCTGCTGCAAGGGCTGTGGTTTTGGTGAACATTGGTTCTCTCCTCGCTCATTAAGGTTCAAGACTGCAGGTGACGCTCTTGCGCCGCAGTGCTGGCAGCAATGTTCACCAGATATTTACTATCCGTCAATGTTTTTGGCGGAAATCCGCGCAAAAGTTATTGAAATCCTAACTTTTATGCGGTTGTCGGTGACCTTTCAGCGGCAAAATCAGTATTTGACCAAAGCGCTCAGCCGATCGTTGCGGTTCGTCTTTGCGGTAATTTTGCCAAGCACAAAGCCTCTGGCAGGCGCTGTGACGAAATCACCAAGGCGCTGATCGGCCATCCCAAACCGATATGGTTCTGCGCATGAAAAAGGGCAGCAACAGGCGTGGCGCTGCCCTTCAATATCAGGAAGTCGTGGTTCGCCCTCTCAGGCATTCATCCGACTAGCTTCCGGCAATGAATTTCAATCTGGACCAACGACATTGAAGCATTTTTCGCCGCATTCCTCTTCCTCTTCCTCTTCCTCCTCATCATCGTCATTGATCGAAGTTGCGATCAAAAGAGCGGCAATCAAGCCGATCACGATGTATGTTGGATCAATGGACGGGCCTGCGGGTGCGACCATCACTTCTTCCATGACCGCGGTTTCAACGATCTCTGGGGACAGGCCACCAGCAAAGACGGATGACGCTGAAATCGCGACCGCTGCCGCAAGGGCTGTTGTTTTGGTGAACATTGGTTGTTTCCTCACTCATTAACGTTTTAGAACTGCAAGCGGCACTTTCGTGGCGCCATACCGACGGCAACGATCACAAGATATTTATCATTCGTCAATATTTTTGGCGGAAATCCGCGCAATAATTAACGAAATCCTAACTTTTGCGTCGGTGGAAACGACTATACGCACCTGAGTGCTGTCTCTTCTCTTTCGCGCTGTCTGTCTCGCCCGAACAAAGGCAACCGGCCATTTCGGGTGCGTTCTGCTCTGCGAGCTCACGCGATCCCTGGCCGCCATCAATGCCGGTTAAAGCACGGGTCTTTCAAAACCTTCGGGGACAATCAGGATATCACGGTCCACCGCATTCACGTCCCGATGTCCGCAAAGTGCCATCGTCGTGTCCAGTTCTTTATGGATCACCTCAAGCGCCCTGGTCACACCTTTTTCACCCATGGCACCCAGCCCGTTGACATAGGCGCGTCCGATATAAGTGCCTTTGGCCCCCAGTGCGAGCGCCTTGAGCACGTCCTGCCCGGATCTGATGCCGCTATCGAAGTGCACCTCTACCTTGTCACCTACCGCGTCCAGAATAGACGGCAGCATCCGGATAGATGAGAGCGCCCCATCCAACTGCCGCCCGCCGTGATTGGAAACGATGATCGCATCCGCCCCCGTTGCGGCGGCCCGTTTGGCGTCTTCGGCGTCCAGAATGCCTTTGAGGATCACCGGACCGCCCCACATCTTCATCAGTTGCGCGACGCGGTCCCAGTCAAGCGAATGGTCAAAGGCCTCTGCCGTCCAGGACGCCAGCGACGAGGGGTCGGAGACCCCCTTGGCGTGCCCAACGATATTGCCGAAGAACCGCCGCTTGGTCCGTAGCATCTCAAGGCCCCAAGGCCATTTGGTTGCAAGGTTCGCCATGCTGGAAAGCGTGAACTTTGGCGGCGCGGACAGGCCGTTCCTGATGTCCTTGTGCCGCTGGCCCATGATTTGAAGATCAAGCGTGATGACCATCGCCGAACACCCCGCATCGCGCGCCCGGTCAAAAAGGCGCCGCATGAAATCATCGTCTCTCAGGGTGTAGACCTGGAACCAGAACGGTTTCTCGGTGTTCTCGGCGACATCCTCGATCGAGCAGATCGACATGGTGGACAGCGTGAAAGGCACGCCGAATTTCTCTGCCGCGCGGGCCGCCTTGATCTCTCCGTCGGCGCATTGCATGCCTGTCAGGCCTACGGGGGCAAGGGCCACCGGCATGGACACATCCTGCCCGATCATCTGGCTGGCCGTCGTGCGATTGGTCATATCGACCGCGATCCGTTGGCGCAGGCGGATCAGGTTAAAGTCAGAGGTGTTTTCGCGGAAGGTCTGTTCGGTCCAGCTGCCGCTTTCGGCGTAATCATAGAACATCTTGGGCGTGCGACGTTTGTGAAGCCGCTTGAGATCAGCGATTGTTGTGATGACAGCCATGGCGAAATCCTAAAATTGGTAATTATTTATTACCGATTTAAGAGGTTTGCGCAAGAGTCTGCTTTGATGTCGATCAAGGCAGGCGCACTATCTTGATCAACCGCGATGCGCGCCCTCCGCCAGCGAGGCCACGAAAGCCAAAACATCATCCACGCTGTCACCTGCACCGATCTTTTCGACAATGGCAGAGCCCACAACCGCGCCATCGGCGATCCTGGCAATCGCTTCGGCGGCGTCGGGGGTTTTGATCCCAAAACCGACAATCACGGGCAGATCTGTCTGCGATTTGATCCGCGCGACCTCGGGGCCGACTTCGCCGGCCTGCGCGGCTGCGGCACCGGTGATGCCGGTGACGGAGACATAATAGACAAAGCCGGATGTGTTTTGCAGCACGGTGGGCAGGCGTTTGTCGTCAGTCGTCGGCGTGGCAAGGCGGATAAAGTTGATCCCCATCTTTTGCGCAGGGATACAAAGCTCTTCGTCCTCCTCAGGGGGCAGGTCGACAATAATCAGCCCGTCAATGCCCGCATCCCGGGCATCCGCCAGAAACGCATCGACCCCGCGCGAATAGATCGGGTTGTAATAGCCCATCATCACGATCGGCGTGGTGTCATCCTCTTTGCGCAATTCGCGGGCATATTGCAGCGTCTTTTCCAGGTTTTGCCCTGCTTCCAGCGCGCGCTGGCCGGCCAGCTGGATGGTTGGGCCATCGGCCATGGGATCAGTAAAGGGCATACCCAGTTCGATGACATCAACACCAGCGGCAGGCAGGCCCCTGACGATTTGCAGCCCCGTGTCGTAATCAGGATCGCCTGCCATGACATAGGCCACGAAGGCTTTCTTCCCTTCACTGCGCAACTGCGCAAATTTCACGTCGATTCTGCTCATCTCGGTCCCCGGTCTGCAAACTTGCTGTGGTTTGCTTGATGGAGGGCGGAAAATCAATGGCTGACTGCGCAGCCCATGCCGCTTGCGCCTTTGGCCGTCCCCCCCTAGAAGCGCGCGTGAGGATCAAAGGAGAGCCGCGATGGGTTTCAAGATGGGTATTGTGGGTTTGCCGAATGTGGGCAAATCAACCTTGTTTAACGCGCTGACCAAAACCGCAGCAGCGCAAGCGGCCAATTTCCCGTTTTGCACGATTGAACCCAATGTCGGTGATGTGGCTGTGCCTGATGCGCGTCTGGACAAATTGGCAGCGATTGCCTTCTCCAAACAGATCATTCCGACGCGGATGACATTCGTTGATATTGCGGGCCTCGTGAAAGGGGCCAGCAAGGGCGAAGGGCTGGGCAACCAGTTTCTGGCCAATATCCGCGAATGCGATGCAATTGCCCATGTGCTGCGGTGCTTTGAAGATGACGACATCACCCATGTCGAAGGCCGCGTTGACCCTGTTGAGGACGCCGAGGTCATCGAAACCGAATTGATGCTGGCCGATCTTGAGAGCATCGAGAAACGCATGCAGAACCTCGTGCGCAAACTGCGCGGTGGCGACAAGGACGCGGTCCAGCAGGTGCGCCTGCTGGAAGCTGCACAGGCGGCCTTGGAAAACGGCCAGCCCGCGCGCACTGTCGCAGTGGACGCCGAGGACGCGAAGGCGTGGAAGCTGCTGCAACTGCTGACCACCAAGCCGGTGCTTTATGTCTGCAATGTTGAAGAAGACAGCGCCGGCTCCGGCAACAGCCAGTCCGCGCGCGTCGCTGAAATGGCGGCGGCACAGGGCAATTCGCATGTCGTGATATCGGCCCGGATCGAGGAAGAGATCAGCCAGCTGGAACCCGAGGAAGCACAGATGTTTCTGGAAGAAATGGGGCTGGAGGAAGCGGGCCTCGACCGGCTGATCCGCGCCGGGTATGCGCTGCTGCATTTGCAGACCTATTTCACCGTTGGCCCAAAGGAAGCGCGCGCCTGGACGATCAGGGAAGGGACCTCTGCGCCACAGGCCGCTGGTGTCATTCACGGCGATTTCGAGCGTGGCTTCATTCGGGCCGAAACCATCGCCTATGATGATTTCATCACGCTGGGCGGCGAGCAGCCCGCCAAGGAAGCGGGCAAGATGCGGGCAGAGGGCAAAGGATACATCGTCAAGGACGGCGATGTGATGCATTTCCTGTTTAATACCTGAGCAATCTTGAACGGGCGGTTATACGGCTGGCTATACGCGGCGACCGGAGCCCTGTCATTTTTGAGACCACAATCCGCAAAACTGGCAATCCCGCCGTTCTGACCCTCTCGAAAGAGGCGCTGGCGGCGCAACGCCTAGGGTCGCGCCAACCGCAGCAAAGCCGCGCCAACCAGCACCGTCATTGTCGAAAGGACCTTCATCAGGTCAAGACGTTCTTTGAGAAAGAACACGCCGATCAGCAGTGCGAAGATAATGCTGGTCTCGCGCAGTGCTGTGACCAATGCGATGGGGGCTTGGGTGAAGGCCCAGGTCACAATTGCATAGGCGATAAACGAAGCCCCCCCGCCCAGCCAGAAGAGCCGGTGCCCACCCTGCCAGAGCCTGCCAAAGGTCTGCGGCGCGCGCGCAGCCACAATGGCGGCAAGCGCGATTGAATTGCCGATTGCCAGCCAGCCAAAATACGCCAGTGACGTCCCGCCCACGCGCGCGCCCATGCCGTCAACAATGGAATATCCAGCAATAAAGCAGCCTGTAACCAACGCAAACATTGCCGCCCTGCCGTTGCGCAGACCGTCGGCGCGCCGCACCAATGCCAAGCTGACAATGCCGATACCGATGATGAGGACGGCGAAGAGCTCGGCGCTTTTCAGGGTCACCCCAAGCACAGTAATCGACACAAAGGCCACGATCAGCGGGGCAGAGCCGCGCGCGATCGGGTAGACTTGGGTCAGATCACCGGTGCTATAGGAAAAAAGCAGAAAGAGCTGATAGCCCAAATGCAGCAATATCCCCGCAGCAAGATAAGGCAGGGCTTCGGCCCCCATTGGCGGGGCAATCAGAACCGCCGCGATGGCAAAGGGCGTATGCCCGAACATGACGGCGGTCAGTGAGACAAGTTTATCGGCGCCGCCTTTGACCAATGCATTCCATGCCGCGTGCAAGATGGCCGCCCCGATGACGGCGAGAAAAACGTTCGTGGTCAAAAGGGGTGCTCCTCTGGACGCGCCGATAAGGCGCTGACCCAGGCACTTAAGCGCAGTGCAATGCCCTCCGCAAGTCATGCCGGGCATTCCCTAGCCGGAATGTGCTACGCCTAGCCGCGGCTTGCAATCTTTTCGTCTATCATTGCTTTGAAGTCCCGCGTTGCGGTCCGCACCAGTCCCAGCATGTCGGGCTGTGCGATGGCGTTCTTGATCTCAGCCTGCCAACGGTCAGGCCCGGCGTAATGCGGTGGCAGGCGGTAGCCGCCAAACTTGTTCGAGAACGGAACGCACAGCACGCGGCGCCCCAGCAATAACCCCCAATAAACGCCATGGTAGGAGTTTGAAACCACGGTCTTGCCGCTGGCGATAAAGCGCAGCGCCTCTTCCAGCGAGGCGCAATGATTGTCAGCCTTTGGCATATCATCGGGGATTTCGATGCCCATCCCGGCAGTTTTTCCAGCGTGCGTATAAAAAACCACGTCGTGTTCTGGTGCAGGCGGCGCGTCAAATAGCGGGGACATGCAACTCGCACATGGAGCATAGGCATAGCGTGTGTCGCCATAATCTCGCGATCCGACGATATCCATCCGCCGCCGCGCTTTCATGTAACGCAGCGAGATCGGGAATGATTGCACTGTCCCGACGCCCCAAGCGACGTTGATCGCTCCCTTCGGGCGGCGCACCCCAGCATAGGTGGCCAGTCCCCGAAAAACCTTGCCACCACCGTAGACGCCGATGTCATAATCAGGCGTGTCGCCGTCGCGCAGGTCAGAAACGGTCGCATCTCCCCAGTCGAAGTAATCAAAGGGTGAACAGGCGCGGTCGCCGATATTGTCGGTGCGGCGCAGATGCTGGAAATGGATTTTCATGGGCGTCCTAACCTGCAAACCGGTTTCTGAGTTCTTCCGTTGTGGCGATACCATGCCGGGCAAGAAAATCGACTGCGGCGGTGTCGGTGATCGGCGCCTCTTCGATGATTGCCGCTTTGCGCATCACAGCGGCGGCACGTTGGTCCCGGGCGGTCCCCGAAACGGCAGGGCCTGCGAGTTTGGCTTTCAACTCTGCCTTTGACATCAGGTAGTAATGGTTCAACTGAACGACCTCCTGCGTTACAAACGTTCCCAAACGGCGTGCATTTCTGGCCGTATGCCCCAGAGTGTTGCTGCTGAGATTGCCTTGTGAAGCGGTCTGGAACTTATGCGTGCTGACCTGAACGACATCGCAGGGGTCGACAATGCATTTGAATTTGAGAAGCGGGCCACTTGCCTCTTGCGCCCGCCTTTGAAAGGCAAACGGCACCGCGTCGGTTGGTGCCGTGTCATGGCCGTTGTGGCCGAACATCGTCCATGGAAATGACAGGTTCGGAGTGTTCAGCCCTGCCAGCGCCTCGGGCAGGGTCAGAGCGGCGCGGGGTACAAGGTATTCATCGGTGTCTATAAACCCCATGCGTTGATACGCGCCTCCGAAAGTGCAAATCGCGTGGGCATAGGCCAGTATTTGACGTGGCAGGATCATGCCGGTCTTGGCCTCTGAGGTATCCAGAACCCAGGGAATGATCGTTGTCGCGCAACCGGTGAACTCCCGGACGATCCGGGCTGTCCGGTCTGTCGATCCGTGATCATAAAGATAGATATGCGACACCCCGGCAAGCGCATGAAAGGCAAGCCAGTCACCGATGCGTGCGGCTTCATTGCGGGCGATCAGCACAAGCGCCAGACCGCTGCGCTGGGCCGCAGGCGCAGGCGGTCGAATGGCTATGCGGTTTGCCCGCGATGGCGCGGGTCTGCGAAATGGCCAGATCATGTGGGCACCTTGTTTTGCTTGTCTATCAGCCCGAACGGGCCTGTGCCCATAAGCCGGTCCTCGATGGTTTGACGGTCAGGATCGCCGTTGTCCAAGCTGACGGTCAGATAATAGACCTGATCAAGAAAGCTCATTACCGCATTGCGTGTCGCGGCATCGAATGACCAGTCTGCGGCTTTTGACATTGCCGCTGTCAGGCTGGCCTGATCGGGTGCTTGATCAGCCATGCCGGGAATGGCCCAAAAGCACTGGCCGCAAGCAGTGACGGGTTTATCAAAGAACATCGATTCCAGCCCGACAGAAGAGTTGATCGTCACGACCCCCTGGCTGGCGGACACCTGTGCGAATGTGTCCGAAGCGTTGTCCAGATAAATCGGCGCCGTGACGCCGCGCAGCATGTCCGCAACAATAGGGCGCGCGCCGGGATGCTCTTTCAGCCGCAGGTGCCAGCCCTCCGGCAGGGCTGCGGCGGCTTCGATCAGGCTCGCCACAAAGGCGTCAACGGTACGGAACGCCCCACCAAACAAGCGCAACTGGCTGTCGCCCGGTACCTGCAATGGCGCAAAGATGAAGGGTGCGGTCAGGGGCGGCAGCCCCGCAGTGGGAGCAGGCGGTTGGTCCGGAGCGCGTTGTCTGATGCGGGTGCCCAGTGCGCGCCAGCCTGTCGGCTCGATCCCACTTTGCGCCAACCAGGCCTGATAGGGTTCTGCCATGCGAGGCAGGGCATTGGCAAAGTTGAC
>Ga0316205_10002943_pt1 | contig 16765 bp, 16 predicted proteins | sample 3monthpyrite_MG_FD_204941 | JGI IMG/M metagenome (GOLD analysis project Ga0316205, IMG submission 204941) | Microbial mat bacterial communities from mineral coupon in-situ incubated in ocean water Damariscotta River, Maine, United States -... | ecosystem: Environmental > Aquatic > Marine >... | reverse complement strand
AAGGCCATGATTGTACACGTAGCGGCAAAAGGGCTTGTAACATACGTTGACGATGCATAATCTCCAGCTCTTTACCACAACATACTCCTTTGCATTTTTTTAGTTGATAGGCGAAGCAAGCACCTTGACCTTTTTCAAGGCCGATTCTTTTCGAGCATAGCGTATGAGTATCAGATAGCTTTCTTAATACGCTGATGGCCTGGCGACGTGTCCGAAACAATCCATAAAGATGCGTTAACTGATCAGGAGCTATGGAATCCACTGGCACTATCTCCGGTTGCTTTAGTTTGTCAGGATTCCAGTTAATGCCACAGAGGTCCTTTTGTCTGCGCAAACGACGGTTCAATAGCGGTGAACGCGTCTTAATAAGTTTTGCCTCCAGCATTAAAGCTCCGAATTCTCCAGCAGTTTCAACCCAGTCAATTTGATGGACTTGTTGCGCGATGCGCATTTCTCTGTCATGACGGTGGTCATCAGTAAAATGTGACATTACCCGGCTACGGATATTAATGCTTTTACCAACATACAATAATGAATTATTTTCTCCATAAAACAAATATACGCCGGGTCGTTTAGGCAATTCATCAATGAGTGATGGCGATAAATGGGGTGGTAGACTCACTACCTTCTGCTGTTCTGCCATAGCCTGAATTACCGTATCCTGGCCAAGTTCGGTAATCATCGAGTTAACTAATTCAGGAAGCACTCTGGCGTCACCTAGCGCACGATGACGTGAACTACAACTCAATTGATGTCGCAGCATTAAAGTGTCCAGATTATGTCGGCGATGCTGCGGATAAAGCCGCCTTGATAGCTTGACCGTGCAAACAACCGGGGCTTTAAGTTCAATTTGTTGCCGCCTAAATTCATTTCGCAAAAAGCCAACATCAAAACGTGCATTGTGCGCTACCAGTACTCTCCCCTCTAATTTTTCCAGCAACAGTTCAATCACTTCATCGAAATCCGGCGCTCTCATCACCATCTGTTGACTGATTCCTGTCAGTTTCTGAATATTTAAGGGTATGTGTGCATGAGGATTGATGAGACTGGACCACTCCTCAACAACCGACTGGTTATCGACCAGCACAATTCCTATTTCGGTGATTCGATCTCGGGTTGGCCGTCCACCTGTGGTTTCCAGGTCAACATAAGCCAGACGATCAAAAACTGTTGCAGATGTCATAAATACGGTAGTGCATGATGAGGTTATTGATTGTATGATGACCTATCATAAAATGTTATTTGATCATAACCTCTCTTGATTAAGTTGCCAATAAGACTGAATTGACAATACATCATCATTAGAAATGTATTGATAACAAGAAATCATCTTAATGAATAAGTCACAGATTTTCAGTGTTAGAGTGCCCAGGATTTACCAGTACTGACACTATATTGACTCGTATGTTTTATGTCGGACTGTATGTTAAAAGAAAGTTACATATTCTCTGATTAAGGCATTGCAGATAACAATTTAATCATTCAGCCATGATCATTAGATGAGACACACTTTCCAAAACTCTTGCATCTACCCGTCATCGTCAATCATAACTGGCTCTGAAGAGTGTTAACCCCTCTCTGGAGGACTTCAACTCTGAAAAAACAAGTTACTTTTTTTAGTTGTGTTTCAAGGGATTGAAATCGACCAGGCAAGGCCTTATAAATACCTATTGAACAACAAAGCTTTACAGCAGTCATCAGGGTAGCTTATGGACTATAAAGATTATTACAAAATCATGGATTTAGAGAAATCAGCAGATCAAGCTGAGATCAAACGTGCCTATCGCAAACTGGCACGCAAATATCATCCGGATGTTAGTAAAGAACCTGATGCTGAAGCACGTTTTAAAGAAATTGGTGAAGCTTATGAAGTGCTGAAAGACCCTGAAAAGCGAGCCGCTTACGATCAACTGGGCAGTAACTGGAAGGCCGGGCAGGATTTTCATCCACCTCCTGACTGGGATGCAGGTTTTGAATTCCGTGGCGGTGGTTATACAGAAGGTAATGCGTCTGATTACAGCGATTTTTTCTCTTCTATTTTTGGTGACAGCTTCAGGCAATCAACCACAGGCAGACAACCTCAGGGAGGCTTCAACATGCGTGGTGAAGATCACCATGCCAAAGTAGTGATTGATCTGGAAGATGCTTACACTGGCGCAACTCGCGCGATTTCTTTACGTTCACCCGAGGTGAATGCGAATGGTCAAGTGGTCACACGTGATCGTACACTCAATGTAAAAATTCCCAAGGGTGTTAAACAGGGTCAGAAAATTCGACTTACTGGTCAGGGATCACCCGGGATGGGGGGTGGTGCTGCAGGTGATTTATACCTCGAAGTACAATTCAACCCACATTCATCCTACAGGGTTGAAGAGCATGATGTTTATCTGGAATTACCACTGGCCCCCTGGGAGGCCGCTCTGGGTGCATCGATCAAAGTACCAACACCAGCAGGCCCTGTTGATATGAAAATTCCGGCAGGTACACGTAGTGGAAGCAAATTAAGATTAAAAGGTCGTGGAATACCCGCTAAACAAGCGGGTGATTTATACGTGATGCCCGTTATCACCTTACCCCCTGCTGAAACGGATGCTCAAAAAGCCCTGTATGAAAAAATGCAGCAAGAGATGTCTTATAACCCACGCGCAAAATTGGGAGTTTAAAATCCATGGCAACAAAAATTTTAAACGGTGAATTATTGGATGAGACAGTGGAACTGAGCCTTGCTGACCTTTGTCAGGCCTGCTCGTGTCATGCGGAATGGGTTTTGACGCTGGTAGACGAAGGCGTACTTGAACCCGTTAACAGATCAAGACCACATATGCGTTTTACGGCTATCAGCCTGGAGCGTGCCCGTAGGGCGAGGCATCTGCAGCGTGATTTGGGTATTAATCTCCAGGGTGTTGCGCTGGCACTGGATCTACTTGAGCAAATTGATACATTGAACGCCCGGTTAATACGACTGGATAAAAACTATTAACAGAATTGTGGCTCGATTGACTCCCTGTCTGCATCAAGCAATACCCTAACTGGCTTTATCCCAGATCACACTTTTACCTTGCTCGGCTGCCGATTTCATCAACTCAATTAGCGGGACAGCCCGTGTTGATAAACTGACCTTTGGCTCATCGTCATCTGTGTCGTTGATTTGCTCATCCAACGCATCATTATTCTGTATGGCTACCTGAAGCCTTTCCACTGCTGCCGGTATGTCTTCTGCTAACATCGCACCGGGAATATTGCCGCTATTGCCCATCATCTTTAGCATTTGCTTGGCCACATCACCAAACATAGTGATATCAGCATAGGCCTCTGTCGTAAATGTAACTAACATAAAAAACTCCATATAATCATTGATTTATTGGTATTTACTTACAAAGTCTATCACTATCTGGATATGGATCAAGTTAATCGGGTTAATGCCTTTTATTAAGTATTGACTTAATTAAGTAAATGCCTATACTAAAGCCATGGATAAATTCAATGCCCTTGCTGAACCTAATCGCCGTCGAATTCTGGAAATGATTGCCACTCAGGGTCCGTTGGCAGTCAGCAAAATTAATGAACATTTTGACATCTCGGCACCTGCGATTTCCCAACATCTGAAAGTTTTACGTGAAGCTGGTCTGTTACAAATGCAAAAGAAAGCCCAACAACGTCTGTACAGTCTCCAGCCTGACGGGGTGGATGAGTTATGGCAATGGCTCAGTGATATGCGTCAATTCTGGCATGCACGACTCGATACATTAGAAGCTCAACTCAATAAAGATTTAAAGGAGGATCAACATGACTGAACACAAGCCAGCAACATCTGCATCCGGCCAGAAACACTATGGGCAATTAGATACGGCTGGTGTATTGGCCATTGAGCGTATTCTACCCGGCACACCTGAGCAGATCTGGCCCTATTTGACTGAGCCTGAGAAAACCGCGTTATGGCTTGGCAGTCTGCAAGCCGATATGAAATCCGGAAGTCAATTAAAAATAACATTTGACCACGCCAGCCTAAGCCCTCCCGAGGAGAGCGAACCAGAACAGCAAGAACAGATAGATTGTTCTGTCGTTACCGGCGAGATTCTGGAGTATGAACCCTTCAAAACGCTGCGATTTAGCTGGTGTTGGGACAAGGTTTTGACTGAGGTTTGCTTTCAATTGACTCCGCAAACGCCTGACACGAGCCTACTGATTATCACTCATGCACAACTAACCGATAAAACAACGATTATCTCTGTTGCAGCTGGATGGCATACGCATGTCGACATTCTACTGGCCAAGCTCAATGGAGAAACGCCCTTACCTTTTTGGGGAAAACATGACGGTTTAATAACAGAATACCAGCATCGATTCGCAACTTAATAATTAAAGCAATAAAATTTATAATGGTATTAGTAACTGACAAACTAATCGATTTACATTAAGCCCCTATTTTTGCAAGCAAGCTAAATTTACATTGAAAATCAGTAGCCTTGCATACTTTCATTACATGAATTTAGCTATATGCGCTGTCCATCATGCATAAAATATGATAAATTAGTTAATTATTATATTTTTGTGCATATCTTAATCGTACTGTACCCAGTTCAGTCCTGATGTGAAGAAATGCTTCGTTTAATGACTCACAGCAATCACTGAAATAATCAAGGATGCATCGTCATACAGCGTCCATATTGGGTGTATAAGATATGGTTGTGTGTCGTAGTGTTTGAGTAGCCAACATGAAGTCAGTTTTACAAAACTTTTTTCCTTTTATTCGATGGTTTCCAATAACCGGCCAGATCCTTAAAGCGGACTCAATGGCCGGGATTACTGTAGCACTGATCCTGGTTCCTCAAAGTATGGCTTATGCCCAGCTTGCAGGATTGCCTGTCGTATATGGGCTCTACGCTTCGTTTATACCCGTGATTATTGCTTCACTCTGGGGTTCTTCCAGCCAACTCCACACCGGCCCAGTCGCCATGCTGTCACTCATGTCTGCCGCCGCCTTACTACCATTTGCCAACCCGGGTAGCACCGACTTTATCCAACTATCGATAATGTTAGCGATGATGGTTGGTGTACTACGACTGGCGCTAGGAATTTTTCATCTGGGTGCGATTGTGAATTTGCTCTCCAGTCCGGTCATTGTCGGGTTTACGAATGCAGCCGCACTCATTATCGGCTTATCGCAGTTAAGTAAAGTTATTGGTGTTCCCGCCACACGCACGGATTCCTATTTACTGGATTTATGGCGTGTCGTTGAGCAAATTCCTCACACCCATTTAATCACTTTACTCTTTGCAATTGGGACAATCGTTATTATTTATGTGTTGAAGCGTTTTGCCCCAACTATGCCAGGCATCCTCATTGCCGTGGTGTTATTTACCATCATTAGTTATGCAGTTGGATTTGAACAAAAAATAGATGTTTCTCGTGATCAAATAAAAGGCGAAACCATCGTTGAAAAAATTGATGTTTTCTCTCAAACCAGAGCCAGTGTCAGCCGACTGACCGAAAGTATTGCCGACCAAAACCGCAAAGCAGAAGAATTATCCCAACACGAAGGCGTTGAATTTATCGAAAAGGCAGCGTCCATTCGGGCCCACATAGCAGTACTGAAATATCAACTGAGTAAACTCAAATCAAAGAATACTGAACTTAGAGTCGACCTCCACGGACTGGTGTTAAATCAAACGACCGATGCCAATGGACAAACCATATTTTTACCTGATGATCAAACAATAGACTTTGAAAAGATCGGAGGAAAGTGGCACTTTAGTAATGTCGATGGGGATCGCGTCATTCTATCTTCCGGAGGCGAGGTAGTTGGAGTGATTCCAAAGGGCTTGCCTTCTTTCGCTGTCCCTACCCTGCAATGGGATCTGATGCTAGCCCTGTTACCTGCCGCGTTGGTCATGGCACTCATCGGATTCATGGAAGCCACCTCTATTTCCAAAGCCATTGCTACCAACACCGGCGAGCGAGTTAATACCGACAAAGAATTGGTTGGCCAAGGTCTGGCAAATATTGCCGGCAGCTTTTTCAGTTCCTATACAGTCAGTGGTTCTTTCTCGCGCTCGGCAGTTGCTGCACGCGCGGGGGCAAAAACCGGTCTATTTGCTATTATTAGTGCTTTAGCCGTGGTATTGGTGTTGTTGTTTTTTACCTCTTACCTCTACCACTTACCTCAAGCTGTACTAGCCGTTATTGTTATGATGGCCGTCTTCACGCTGATTCGAATTGAACCGCTCATTCAAGCCTGGAAAGTGGACAGGATCAGTTCACTCATCGGGGTTACCACCTTTTTCGCTACTTTGATTATGGCACCTTCCATTGCGAATGGCATTTTACTGGGTGTTGCCTTAACCGTACTGCATTACCTGATAACAACCATGCAGCCGCGTGCGGAAGTAGTTAGCCGCAAGCTTGATGGAACACTCGGTGGTATTCGAGCTCATGGATTAAAGCCGATTAGTGAACTGTATGTTCCGGTACGTTTCGATGGCTCACTGACATTTATTAACGTGGCGTATTTTGAAGATATTATTCTTGAGGCACAACGTCATTTTCCAAAGGCGCGTGTCATCATGGTCATAGGAAGCGGTATCAACGAAATTGATGCTTCTGGTGAGGAAAAAATCAGGGAAATTTATCATCGTCTTAAAAAGGCCGGAATCGAACTCGTGTTCACCAGTTTAAAGTTCCAGGTAATGCAAGTCATGGTACGAAGTGGATTGGTCAAGGAGTTCGGTATGGATGCATTCTATCCGAACAAACAGGGTGCGCTTGCATCCATGCTGGAACGATTCAAAACAACCGAGGAATCAGTTTCGGACGATACCTCAACGAGCAAGGCCTAACTAACATAACAGCATTAAAAAACGCCGTTAACCGGTTAGCTAACGGCGTTTTTTAGTCATATTAGCGATTATTTCTTGGCTGATAACATATAATCGACAGCCGCTTTCACTTCATCATCAGATAAACCCATGAATCCACCCTTGGCTGGCATATAGCCTTTTGCGCCTTGATAACCTTTGATTGCATGTCCGTAAAGCACGTCCATACCTTGGGCTTGACGTTCTGACCAACTAGCGTCATCAAGTTTAGGCGCACCTGTTGCCCCTGTACCATGACAGGCGACACATTTTTGACTATAAACTGTCTTGCCCGTTTCCAGATCAGCCGCAGAGGTAGCAGCGGACTCAGTCGGCTGTTCCTTCATTTCCGCTTTAGCACCAGCCATCGCCACTTTATCAGTACCCATAGTGTTTTCTATTGCAGCCTCAGTCGCATCCATCGCATCTTTGACTACCGCTTTGGTGTCATTGACCATTTCGACTATTTCAGCTTTTGCTTCAGCAGCCGCATCTGCTATTTCCTCCTTAGCGTCAGCCGTTGCATCAGCCAGTTTTTGCTTGCTATCAGCATAGAGTGTGGATTCAGTCGTATCACTTCCTGCAACCATATTGTCGGCATCGGCCTTCATAGTTCCTTCACCAACTTCCACTGTCGTCGTATTGGCTGCCATTTTTTTAGCCTCATCATCAGGTTGGCTACATGCCATGGTGAGCGACGCTGTAATCAGCAAAGATGAAATCATCAATTTATTCATTTAATTCTCCTGCATAATTATTTTTTTTGAATGATTTTACTAAATATTAATTAAGATCTAGCTAATAAAAAGTAGAAGCCTTCGAGTGACTGCTTGCAGGTTAAAACCTCGGCAAGCAGCATTTGACCGTATAACTCAGCCGAATCGATAGTGGACATAATATCTGAGTGCTCTGTTAAGTCAAATCATCAGCCAAATCAATTATGATAATTAGTTTACTTACAAAGTATTACAATCTAACCTAGGATCATGTGTATTCATAATTACTTCATTGCTGATACAATGTCTCTCTAACTTTGCTGACAGTTCGTAATGAAGTGTTAACAGTGTCTGAATTCAAAAAAATAACAAGAGGATTCACCGTGACAGAAAATCAGGGGATTTTCATTGGCAGAGGCACTTCAGATGTCTATCTGTCACCTAAACTGGCTAATCGACATGGCCTGATAGCAGGCGCTACCGGAACAGGTAAAACAGTCAGTTTGCAAATACTGGCTGAAGGCTTCTCAGATATCGGCGTGCCGGTGTTTATGGCTGACGTAAAAGGCGACCTTGCCGGGATCAGCGCTGCAGGAACAGCCAAAGCGAAGCTGGAAGAACGCGCCGAAAAAATAGGCATGGATGACTATGATTATCGTGGCTATCCAACCATCTTATGGGATTTATACGGCAAACAAGGGCATCCTATTCGGACTACCGTGTCCGAGATGGGCCCACTGCTGCTTTCCCGTCTGCTGGAATTAAATGATACCCAGGAAGGGATTATCAATATTGCCTTCAAAATGGCAGACGATGAGGGTTTATTGCTACTGGATTTTAAGGATTTGCGTGCGATGATTAATTTCGTCGGCGAAAATGCTCAATCCATCCGTTTAAAATACGGTAATGTCTCAGCCGCGTCGGTAGGTGCGATTCAAAGACGTTTACTGGTACTGGAGCAACAAGGCGCCGAACAATTTTTCGGTGAGCCTGCACTGGAACTCAGTGATTTAATGCGTACTCATGCTGATGGGCGTGGCTATATGAATATACTCGCCGCGGATCAGTTGATGAGTAGCCCTAAACTCTACTCAACTTTTCTTTTATGGCTGCTCGCTGAACTATTCGAGCAATTACCTGAAGTCGGCGACCCGGAAAAACCAAAACTGGTATTTTTCTTTGATGAAGCACATTTGTTATTCGATGATGCTCCAAAAGCCTTACTTGATAAAGTCGAACAAGTTGTTCGCTTGATCCGCTCGAAAGGCGTAGGCGTATACTTTGTCACCCAAAATCCTCTGGATGTGCCAAACGATGTCTTGGGACAACTTGGTAATCGTATCCAACATGGGCTAAGGGCTTACACTCCGCGTGATAAAAAAGCTGTCAACGCTGCTGCAGATACTTTTCGTCCAAACCCGGACTTTAAAACCAGTGAGCTGATCACTCAATTAGGGGTCGGTTATGCACTGGTTTCCACCCTCCAGGATAAAGGCATACCCAGTATTGTTGAACATACGACAGTTCGGCCGCCACGTTCACGTATGGGCCCGATTTCTCATGAAGAGCGCCAGGCTTTGTTACGAGGACCGATGCAAGGTCGCTATGATAAAACAATCGACCGGATTTCTGCGCATGAACTGCTGCTGGAAAGAGCGCAGCAACAGATTAGAGAAACTGAACGGAATAATAAGGAAAGTGAAACACAACATAAGGCCCAAAAAAGCCCGCGTAGCAGTAATCGTCAAAGTGTGGGTGAGGCCATGTTAAAAAGTTTGGTTCGTAGTATCGGTTCGGGTTTAGGTCGCAAGATTGTGAGAGGCGTGCTCGGTTCGATTCTAAAATAATGACTGCTAGATCTTTTCAAAAAAACAATCATTTAACAGTATAACAATTACTAATAACAAGAAGGAGAACGACATGGGTATGTTACAGGATTTCAAGAGCTTTGCTATCAAAGGTAATATGGTGGATATGGCTGTTGGTATTATCATCGGCGCAGCATTTGGGAAAATCGTATCTTCATTAGTTAAAGACATTCTTATGCCGCCAATTGGCTTACTCATTGGTGGTGTCGATTTTACAGACCTGGCCTATACCTTGAAAGCAGCTAAAGATGGCGCTGAAGCAGTAGCTATTAATTATGGATCATTTATCCAGAACATTATCGATTTTTTAATTGTTGCAATGGCGATATTCGTAGCGGTTAAAGTTATTCAAAGCATGCAACGTAAAGAAGAAGAAAAACCCAGTGAGCCGCCGAAACCAAGCAATGAAGAACAACTACTAACAGAAATACGGGATCTGTTGAAACAAAATACGTAACAATAAATAAATTACTTACAAGCGATTAGTGAGAAGCGGGATACTGGAATAGTTCTCTTAACACTGTGGTCGCATATTGACCACTGGACAATGAAAAAGTCAGCTGTAAGGTATTAGCAGATTGCCATTTTGTAATAAACTTTACTGGCATCATGCGCAGTGCTCTTCTGCCCAACTCCACGCTGGCTTTTTCCAATCCTGCTTTCAACAGGGGCTCGCTGCTTAAAACATTCTGCTCTAATAAATTAGCTTCTCCAGTTACAATGATCTTGCCTTTCCCCCATAATGGGCCGCTTGGATGTATGTCTTTAGTTGCCAACCTGCTATTTAGTTCTTCATCCATTTCTTCCACGCTAAAAAAACTATTGGTACCTTCCAGTATCATTACGTCGCCACTAATCCCCTTATCCCACAACTTCTGAGAGACGCGCGACGCCAGCACCTTGTTGAATAAATAACTGCGTGCGGCAGAAAAATACAGGCCTCTTAGCCGTGACTCTTTAACTCGCAATTGACCACTAAACATATTTAAAGCAGATTGTATGTTGCCATATTGATGACCAAAACGTTGTTCACCAAAATAATTAGGCACGCCTTCAGCTATAATTTTCTCAACACGCCGATCGACAGCAGCAGGATCAGCATGACATTCCCTTAAGGTAATCACGAATTCATTATCACGGATCATGCCTGGGCGAATTTTTACTCGATGACGAGTCTGCTCAAGCAAACTGAGTCCCTCAATATTCAATGCCCCCCAATCCGGTTCTTTGCCAGGATGAATCAATACACTGAACCACTGAGTTGTAATCGCATGGCGATCTTTCAGGCCTGCATAACTGACATCGCGTTGTTTAACCTGTGCGAACTTTGCCAGCTGTGCTGCTAGCCACTGGGTATTAATGCCCTGCTTTTGCAAATGTAAATAGACATGCTCCCCTTCACCATCAGGACTAAAAACCAGCTTTTCTGAAACCTGAAAATCACTTGCAGACTGTTTAAAAACGACAGACGATAATGGCTCGCCATGTGCTCTGGGAAGTAACAATCGGGCGTCTGACTCAATGTTCAACAGTGATTCTCTTAAGCAACAGGAAAGGATAATGTCATTCGACGACAGGAAGGAATAAAGCCTAAGACTTTAATCGGTGCTTGCATCACCTAGTAAAACAACAGCTAACGCAGCGATACCTTCACCACGACCGGTATAGCCAAGTTTTTCTGAGGTGGTGGCTTTTATATTCATATCATTCATGCTGACCCGACAATCCTTGGCCAGGTTTTCTCGCATCTTTGCAATGTGTGGCGCCATTTTCGGTGCTTGCGCGATCAGCGTACAGTCAGCATTAATGAGTTGATAGCCGGCATCTTGAACGCTATCTATTACCTGCGTTAACAATTCTCGACTATTGATATTCTTGAAACGGTTATCGTTATCAGGGAAATGCTGCCCGATATCAGTTAGACCAGCAGCACCGAGTAAGGCATCACATAAGGCATGAATCAGTACGTCACCATCCGAATGCGCTTCCAGACCGAGATGATAAGGGATAGTGACGCCACCGATGATCAGCTCCCTATTTTCTACCAGTTTATGTACGTCAATACCTTGCCCAATTCTCATGCTATTCGACCCTGGCTTTGTAAAATTAATTGCGCCTGATGTAAATCTTCCGGCTGGGTAATTTTAATATTATCGGTGTGGCCTTCAATTAACATGGGGCTCGCTCCCGCGAGCTCAATCGCAGAGGCTTCATCGGTTATCAGTTGGTTTTGTTCCAACGCTGTTTTAATAGACCTGAACAGTAACCCAACCCGAAACATTTGCGGCGTCTGGGCATGCCACAATTCATTGCGATCAACCGTCATTGCAATTCTGCCATGTTCATTGGCACGCTTCATCGTATCTTTCACTGGCACCGCGAGGATACCACCAACTTCATCATTGACGAGACTTGAAAGCATTAAATCCAGATCTTGCTGACGTAGACAGGGTCGCGCTGCATCATGCACCAGTACCCAGTCCTCATCATTGGCCATCGGCAAGATATGCAACAAGGCATTGAAGACAGAATGGCAGCGCTCCTGGCCACCTTCTATTTTGTTGACTGGAACTTCACTATCGATCTTCAGAGTTTCCCAGTGAGGGTCATTGTTAGCAATGGCAACAAAAATTTCTTTAATTACAGAATGATGAGCAAAGCAATCCAGCGTATGTTCGAGAATGGTTTTATCGGCAATTTGTAAATACTGCTTGGGCTTACCAACTTGCATGCGGCTACCCGTTCCTGCAGCCGGAATGATGACCCAGTAATTCAAATCAGGTTGATGGCCGCTTGACGACATAGACGTGACTATTGCTTTTCGCTTCGTTCAACAATTTGATAAAAGGTCTCATGTTCTTTTTTAATCATACCCAGTTCACTACGAGCACGTTCTTCGACAGCTTCCAATCCTTTCTTGAGATCCATGACCTCAGCAGCGAGGGTTTCATTGCGTTCTTTCAATTGCTTATTCGACAGCTTTTGTTTGGCGACCGCTTCATTGAGCTGTTTCACTTCCGCCAAACTACCATCACCAACCCATAAGCGGGTTTGCAGGCCTGCCAATAATACGATTAGTAAGAGGCTCATCCATTTCATTCAATACGCCTGCGACCAAGTCCGGCCAATAGTAACGTAGTTAGATTAAAAAATATTAAATGCCTTCTTACCAGCATAGCTTGCACGATCACCAAGGGTTTCTTCGATACGAATTAACTGATTATATTTAGCAACCCGATCCGAGCGAGACAATGATCCTGTTTTGATTTGCGTCGCAGTGGATGCTACTGCCAGGTCTGCTATTGTAGTATCTTCTGTTTCACCTGAACGGTGCGATACGACAGCGGTGTAACCTGCTTTATCCGCCATCGCTATCGCATTCAGTGTTTCAGTAAGCGTGCCAATTTGATTGAATTTGATCAATATGGAATTGGCTATGTGCTGATCGATACCTTTCTGGAATATTTTGGTATTGGTAACGAATAAATCGTCACCCACTAACTGTACTTTGCTACCCAGTTTCTTGGTCAGCAAATCCCAGCCTTCCCAGTCATTTTGATCCATACCATCTTCAATTGAAATAATCGGATATTTATCCACCCAGGCAGACAAGTAATCCACAAACTCTGCGGCTGTATAACGACTATTTTCTGACTCTAGGTGGTACATTCCATCTTTATAAAATTCGGAGCTAGCCACGTCCAGACCCAGATAAATATCCTTACCCGGTTCATAGCCAGCTTTTTCAATGGCCTGTAATATCACACTTATTGCTTCTTCATTGGAACCCAGATCAGGGGCGAATCCACCCTCATCACCTACCCCGGTATTCAGACCTTTATCATGCAATACATCCTTTAATGCATGAAAGACTTCTGTACCATAGCGCACTGCTTCAGCAATCGTAGGCGCGCCCACAGGGATAATCATAAATTCCTGCAAGTCGACACTATTATCGGCATGAGCGCCGCCATTGATGATATTCATCATTGGTACTGGCAGTTGATAGTGATCACGTTCCACTAAAGACTGGTACAGAGGTTTATTGTTCGCATGGGCAGCCGTATGCGCAACCGCTAACGAGGCTGCCAACATCGCATTGGCGCCCAGTTTACTCTTATTGTGAGTTCCATCCAGATCCAGCATGATCTGATCAATACCGGCTTGATCGCTTACATCCTGCCCGATCAGCGCATCACGAATGGTGGTATTTACATTTTCAACCGCTTTAAGAACACCTTTGCCGCCGTAACGTTGTTTATCACCGTCACGTAATTCAAGTGCTTCTAATTCACCAGTTGAGGCACCAGAAGGCACCATGGCACGACCAACAACGCCATTTTCCAGGGTGACATCGGCTTCGAGGGTGGGATTGCCACGAGAATCGATGATTTCTCGTGCATGTACATCTTTAATACTGAACATTATCTCTCCATAACTTCATAAAATCTGACTTCGACACGTTATAAACTTTAAGTATTGTACTTAAAATTAGTGCAAGTAGCGAGATACGCAAACTGAGTTGTGATGCCTGTACAGGCATCAATTTGAGAAAATACCTGAAGAAGCCATTCAATTACATTGTTGATTCAATCAGTCCCTGGCGCTTGGTGACATTATCCAATTCGATCAAGGTTTCCAACAGGGCTTTCATCTTGTCCAACGGCCATGCGTTAGGGCCATCACTTAAGGCTTCGGCAGGGTTGGGATGCGTTTCCATGAACAATCCGGACACGCCTGCCGCGACAGCCGCTCGTGCCAGTACTGGAACAAACTCACGCTGGCCACCGGATGAGGTGCCCTGCCCGCCTGGTAGTTGCACAGAATGCGTTGCATCGAATACAACTGGACAACCGGTATCCCGCATCACCGCCAGTGAGCGCATATCAGAAACCAGATTGTTATAACCAAATGATACCCCTCGCTCACAGACCATAATTTGCTTATTACCCGTAGCTTGAGCTTTATCGACAACATTTTTCATGTCCCACGGGGCCAGAAATTGTCCTTTTTTGATATTCACTGCAATGCCCTGGTTAGCGACACTCTGGATGAAATTGGTTTGCCGACAAAGAAATGCGGGGGTCTGCATCACATCCACCACACTGGCCACTGCATCCAGGGGCGTATCTTCATGCACATCGGTCAGCACCGGCACGTCGAGTTCAGATTTAACTTTTTCGAGAATCGCCAAACCTTTGTCGATCCCCAGACCACGAAAGCTACTGAGTGAAGATCGGTTCGCTTTATCAAAAGACGATTTGTAAATAAAAGGAATCTTCAGTTGCTCGCAAATTTCTTTTAACTGCCCAGCAGTATCCAGTGCCAATTGCTCACTCTCAATAACACAGGGTCCTGCGATTAAAAAAATGGGTTTATCGATACCGACTTCAAAGCCACATAGTTGCATAATAATATCCTGTGTTATTTCCTGGATGCCTGATAGCTGAGTGCTGCTTGTATATAACTGGTAAACAATGGATGGCCTCTGCGCGGTGTTGAAGTAAACTCAGGGTGAAACTGACAGGCGATAAACCAGGGGTGCTCTTTTAATTCCACGACTTCTACCAGCGTTTCATCAATGGACATGCCACTAAACACTAAACCTGCCTGTTCGAGTTTTTCCAGATACCGATTATTAAATTCATAACGGTGACGATGGCGTTCCACAATAATATCATGCTGGTATATTTCTCTGGCATGGGTACCCGGTTTAAGTCGACATTCCTGTCCACCCAGTCGCATGGTACCTCCAACATCACTGTCTTCATCTCTGGTTTCACGTTTACCTGCCGCATTCAACCACTCGGTGATTAATGCGATGACAGGGTGCTCTGCCTGTTTTTTAAATTCTGTACTGTGTGCGTTTTCCAGGTTCGCTTTGTGTCGTGCATACTCAATGACTGCGACCTGCATACCCAGACAAATACCTAGATAAGGCACGTTATTCTCACGTGCATATTGAACAGCTTTAATCTTACCTTCAACGCCGCGTTCACCGAAGCCACCTGGTACCAAGATAGCATCGACGCCTTTTAAGCTATCTGTTCCTTCGGTTTCAAGTAATTCTGAATCAACGTATTGAATATTAACTTTTGCCTGTGTTTGAATACCGGCATGTGCCAACGCTTCATTCAGCGACTTATAGGATTCAGTCAAATCGACATATTTACCCACCATCGCGACGGTGACTTCATGTTTCGGATTAGAGACCGAATCAACAACATGTTGCCATTCTGACAAATCAGCTTCAGGTACATTTAAATTAAATTTCTCTACTACAATGGAGTCCAGTCCCTGTGCATGCAGTAGCAGCGGGATGCGATAGATATTATCGGCATCAATCGCTGATATAACGGCTCTTTCTTCAACATTGGTAAACAAAGCGATTTTTTTACGTTCTGTCTCGGGTATATCGCGCTCTGCACGGCATAACAGAATATCCGGTTGAATACCGATAGAACGGAGTTCCTTCACCGAGTGCTGAGTCGGTTTGGTTTTGAGCTCGCCTGCCGTCGGGATATAAGGTAACAAGGTCAGGTGCATGAACAAGGCATGCTGACGACCTAGCTCCACGCCCATTTGCCGGATCGCTTCCATAAAGGGTAAGGACTCGATATCACCTACCGTACCGCCAATTTCCACCATCGCGATATCGGCATCACCAGCGCCCTTAATAATGTTGCGTTTGATTTCATCAGTAACATGAGGAATCACTTGAACGGTAGCGCCCAGATATTCGCCCTGACGCTCTTTACGAATTACTTTTTCATAAATTTGACCCGTGGTGAAATTATTATCCTGCGTCATTGGCGTATTAATGAAGCGCTCGTAATGACCCAGGTCCAGGTCCGTTTCTGCACCATCATCGGTCACATACACTTCTCCATGCTGGAAGGGGCTCATCGTGCCAGGGTCCACATTAATATAGGGGTCCAGCTTCAGCATGGTGACTTTCAAACCCCGTGCTTCCAGAATGGCAGCCAGAGAGGCAGATGCAATACCCTTCCCAAGGGACGAAACAACACCGCCGGTGATAAATATAAATCGGGTCATATGATTCTCTACTAAGGTAATAACGGGGTTCTCGAGAAACCTCTGGATGGGGTTACAAATTACCAGAATGAGCGCTATAGCTCAATGGTTGTCGCTTATAAAGTCAATGAAAATATGGTTCCCATTGGATTTTACGACCTGTTTCCTGCTCATTGGCGACAAATTCAGCAGCCACACACAAGCCCGGTACCGCCACCAGTGAATCCTGATGATAGAGCAAGGGTGTGCGTTCACGCACCCAGGGCGGTATGTCTGCCTGCTGGAAAAGATT
>Ga0316205_10002942_pt1 | contig 16767 bp, 13 predicted proteins | sample 3monthpyrite_MG_FD_204941 | JGI IMG/M metagenome (GOLD analysis project Ga0316205, IMG submission 204941) | Microbial mat bacterial communities from mineral coupon in-situ incubated in ocean water Damariscotta River, Maine, United States -... | ecosystem: Environmental > Aquatic > Marine >... | reverse complement strand
CTTTTTTTCATGGCGGACACCCTACACGATGATTGCGCGGTTTTCAAGCAATTCGTGCCGATGAGTCAACTCGACTTGGTTTTGACCAGGTTTTTGGGGCGTCAAGAGGGGTTACCGGAGTGTCACCATCTACTCTTATAACGTTCCATAAAAACATTTGGAATAAATGGCTTTATAATTGCTTTAAATTTCATCAATAGCTCCCTATCTAATAGACGGCGCAAGCCGTGTTGTTCGTTGCGAGGCCTCTCACGGTAGGAGTCTTTGTTACCAGCCCCCCCCGCGCAGTCCCGCAATACTGTTGACTTAAGCGACCCACCAATGTATTATTATTCCCTGCTAATAGTAACAGCCAACCACGAAAGAGGTGTATAGAAAATGACCCAGCCTGGCTAATAATTTATCATCCTATTATACCAAATTACTCCAGCTAATCCCACAAGTCACAGCCTCTGTTAACAAAACGAGCCCCAAAGACTTTACACGACATCGAAAACTTCCCCTTCCGACACTGATCACCTTTGTTTTGTCCATCACTTGCTCTGGAAAAACGGAGGGAGTTCAAACCAAAGCTTCTGAGTTCTTTAAACTGGCTCGACGTAGCGATCTTTTGCCTGAGGCGAGTGCCGTTGATAAAAGCGCGGTGACGAAAGCAAGGAAAAAGCTCCCTTGGGAAAGCTTCGAGACACTCTTAAATGAAGCGGTTCAATTGGCTTATGAGAGCTTTCCTGTGCGCGAAGAATACCGTTGGAACGGATTATCTGTTTTCGCCTTTGATGGCTCAAAGTACACGCTGCCCGCGACACAAGCCTTACGTGATGAATTTGACCCCGAGAGTGGCTTCGAGTATGACGGCAAAGAACACTATCCACAGTGTTTAGTGACCACCGTCTATGATGTTTTCAGACGTTTGCCCATTGCCCGTTTCATCTCATCCATTCCAGAGGGTAATGAACGTGAAGAGGCGGCCAAATTTTTCCATGTGATCCCTGCTGATAGTATTTCTCTTTTTGATCGAGGATATCCCAGTTTTTCATTTTTTGAAACACTCAATCTTAATTGCAAAGGATTCTATGCCGTGCGCTGCCCGGCCAGCTCTACCTTTCCTGCCGTTGAAGCCTTTGTTCAAAGCGGTGAAAAAGAATCGACTTTATGGATTGATCCCAGCAACAACTATCTAAAGGGTTTAACCGCCGAAGAAAAAAAACAAGCCAAAGCCATCAAATTACGCTGTCTGCGCTTAGTGAGTCCAGAAGGAGAAGTCTCTGTGCTACTCACGAATCTATTTGATAAGCGAAAATACAAATACGATGAAATCATCGCACTTTATTTCAAGCGTTGGGCGGTTGAGGATCACTATCGCCATGAAAAATGTTTCTTGGCGATTGAGACGTTTCATAGTCAAAGTGTTAACGGGATTAAACAAGAACTCTACGCGGTTCTGGTGACGTCCGTGATCGCGAGAACGATCACGGCGTTGAGTGTGGATTCTGAGTCACGAGAAACCGAAAAATCAACGGTATCACCTCAACTAAAAAATGCGGTCATCAGTTTTGCCAAAGAAGCGGCCTTGTTAATCCCTAAAGATCCAGAAAAAGCCTTTAAGATTTTTGAAGAGCTCATTGAAACGATCAGACGTATCAAATATTACAAACCAAAAAAAATAAGGTTGTCGGCACCTCGAATCACAAAAAAAGCAAAAAATAAGTGGCAGAATAAACGGCAAAACAAATTAAGCGAAGATTCTTAAGTCAACAGTATTGACTACCAGCCCTCGCGTCCGCTCTCCATGGCTGGCAGCGCCGGAAAAAAGGAGTTCACTATGGAAAAAGGTAACATTCTAAATGTCCTTAAGCAAACATTTCAATAAAGCGGATCTCTTTTGCATCAGGGCGTTGATAGGCTTTATCTCCAAACACCTCTTCATTGCTAAGTTCTGGACGAATTTGGTCAAGTATTTTTCCATCATGATAGCTTGCTCCGGTCACACCAATGTATTCCGGTGATGGCAATGTTCCTGCCTGCCTTCGCCCAATAATATGTACGCGAACACCGTAAAAATAAAGTTTCTTTGTTGAGCAGTAACCATGATCGGCCAGCTCTGGTGCAACACAGGCCTTGAATCGATGTCCTTGCTTTGCCAAGGCAAACAGTGTGAAAGTCAGCACATTGTTAAAAATGGTAAAAATGTTTGCGGGAATCAACAATACTTGTGTCGAGATTGTGGAGCCAGCGGTGTACTGAATCCTAAAGTCGCCTATACCGAAGAAGAGAAAGAAATCATTATCAAAGCGTACCAAGAACGTCCCAGTATGAGAGGGATTGAAAGAATCTTTGGTGTCTCTCGTCAAACTTTGAGCGCTTGGTTAAAAAAAAGGCCAGCGAGCTGCCGCCCTTATCAGAAACACTACAGTCGGTTGAATCCACGGCTTCTCCCATCCTTGAGCTCGACGAATTATGGTCCTTTGTTTTCTGTAAAGCCAACAAAGTTTGGATCTGGATCGCATTGTGTCGTGAAACCCGTGAAGTGGTCGCTTACGAGATGAAATCACCTGCCTTCTCTTGTGGGAACGAGTCCCTGCTGCTTACAAGAAAGCGATCTGCTACAGTGATTTTTGGACGGCTTATCAATGTGTCATTCCATCAGAACAACACCGACATGTGAATAAACAATCCGGGCAAACCAATCACATCGAGCGTTGGAATAATACGTTGCGTCAGCACCTGAGTCGTTTTGTGAGAAAAACGCTTTCATTTTCCAAATTACTTGAGATGCATGAGGTCTGTCTCAAACTATTTATACATCGATATAACTCGGAATTATGGTAGTGGCTAAAGACTCAATGATATCGAGCAATCACGAGGCATGCTAAGCAAGCTTTGATCATCATTCCAAGTGATATCGATGAAAAAACAAGTTAAGGCAATTCATAATATCATTCAAGACTTAACCACTACCCAATTTTACAGCCGCTGCCAAGTCACGTTCCAGTGCCTGTTGGGTTGATTTTGAGAAAGAAACGGTTACCATAGAAGAACTCCCTGTTAAGTTTGGGTATGAGATTTTTGCAAGTCCACATACTAGGCTTTTCGGGGAGTATTTTTCAAGCCTTATTCATCACTATTTTTTGATTTTAATTTCTGACTATCTATAAGTAAAGGAAAAGAGATAAAACAATCAGAACGTTTTCAAGTTTTAGATGGATGGCGAGGAATTAGTATTCTCTTGGTATTAGCCGCCCATCTTTTACCTTTAGGACCCAAAAACTGGCAATTAAACTTAACCGCTGGCCCAATGGGTATGAGTTTATTTTTCACTCTATCTGGTTTTTTAATTACTAATCATTTAATCAACAATAAAAATATTACCGATTTTTTATTAAGAAGATTCTTCCGCATCATTCCTTTGGCATGGCTATATATTTTAGTTGTATTTTTTCTGACATCGGCCAATACTCAGACATATTTGGCACATTTATTTTTTTATGCCAATTGGCCGCCCATGTATTTACAAAATGAAACAAGCCATTTTTGGAGTTTATGTGTTGAAATTCAATTCTACATTGCAATAGCGTTTATCGTCACGCTCCTAAAAGATAGAGGATTAATGCTAATCCCCGTATTTTGTATTTGCTTCACTCTGTATAGGGTACTTAATGATGTGCATCTAGCTATTAACACTTATTATCGAATTGATGAAATACTAGCAGGAGGAATATTAGCACTCATATATCACAATCGGATAAGCTCTGTTGCAAAATCAATACTGAAAAAATCAAATCAATATGCATTAATTGTTCTTTTTATTATATCTTGCCACCCAGAAAGTGGATTCATGAATTATTTACGCCCCTATCTAGGTGCAGCTCTTGTCGGAGCAACGCTTTTTAATCATAGAAGCCATATTGTTTCAAGCTTAAATCACAAAGTACTATTGTATATAGCTACGATTTCCTACGCACTTTATGTAATTCATGGCGGGTTAAGGCACACTTGGCTCGGAGAGGGAGATACATTCGAAAAATATGTGAAAAGACCATTGCTTTTTGCAATTACATTCATTATGGCTCATTTTTCAACGTTTTATTATGAGAAAAAATGTATCATTTATGGTAAAAACATATCTTTAAAACTTAAAAAAAATAATAAGGGATAAAGTTATTTCATCAATTAATAATTTTACAATCAGAAGTTTATCACTCAAAAAAATAACAATATGAGAAAAAGTGAACATACTTCATTGAGATTTCATCTTTAATATCAACTAACGCAATAGCATGCAAAGTAACTCAACATTTTTATATAAATCAAAATCCGCCTTTACTTGCTCTACAGCATTTTTACGCAATTGATTAATTAAAGCGCTATCAGTTACTAAGGTTTTAACTTTATCAGCAAGGCACTTTGGATCCTTAGACTCACACAATAAACCCGTATTGTTATCAACCACCAACTCAGGGATTCCAGATATATTTGAAGATATTACCGGGACACCAGACAACATAGCTTCCATTAAAACAACAGGAATACCGTCCATATCTCCATTACGATCCTTTTTACAAGGCAACACAAATAGATCTAATGTTTTTAACCAACTCGAAGCTTCTTCATGGGAAATAGATCCTTTAAGGACTATAGTCTTTGATAGCTGAAAATGACATATTAAACCTTCAAGATCTTTGCGTAATGGCCCATCTCCGGCAATTTCTAGTTTAAAATCATATCCTTCGTCTTTTATCAATTTGCAAGCTTTAATAAGGTCATCAAATCCCTTTTTCTCAACCATTCTTCCCAAGGAACCAATTATGGGTACGTTAGAAAATTGTTTTTCAGCTACCTTCTCAAACTTCTTCAAATCCACGCCGCAATGAATAACATGGATTTTAGATTTTTCTGCACCTCTATCGATTAGAAATTTCTTATTGTACTCAGAAATTGTTATTGTAAATTTAGATCTTGCTACTTTTTCTTTTAATAACCATCCTCGTTCAAATAAATCATTTGCATGCGAGGTAACACTAAAAGTGATTCCAGCAAGTGATGAGGCATACATACCAACATCCGTTGGAATATGTGCAAAATTAATATGTAAATGTTGGCAATGCTTAGACTTAAGTAACAACGCAACTTGAGAAGATACAAAAAACCGATATAATAAACCCATGGCTACACGTGGATTCCTTGTCATTCTAAAAGCATCCATAACTGCCATGGTTAGTGTCTTCAAATAACGAAGTGGGTTGCCTGAAAGTATATAAATATTTGCACTTAAGAATACAGGGAAACTTTGCCTATAAAGATAATACGTACTTTCTTCAAGACTTTTTACCATTCGATTTACTGCTTTTACCTTTGGCACATGTATGGATATTGGAATAATATCCATACCCATCTCTTGTAACAAAATTATCTCTTGATATACAAAAGTGGCAGACAAAGCTGGAATTTCCGGTGCCAAATAAGCGATTCTTTTTTTCGTCATATCATAATAACCAACAATCAATTAATTTAAAAACTTTGTCATTGGTAATCCCGGTCGATCCACTCCCCACTGGGAAGCTTGTTGTTCATTTAACTGTCTAGTTGCTTTATTTTTACCAAGTAGTAGACAACTCCATTGATATTTCCGTAAAAATTTTCTAAAATTCAAATCGTCAATACGTTGCTCATGGCGCAACATACTTAATACATAACCCCACCACATCGCTAACCCACCAATAAAAAATGGACGATGGAACATTCGATAAATCGCTGCGACTGTCATATATAATAAACTGGTACCCATGAAATATTGGCCAAAGCCATGACGCATACGGCCTGTAAAAATTCCATTTTGACTAGAACCCATTGGTCGTAAGTGAATAAAGCGCAATTCAGGCTCATCCCAACTGCAAGCGATCCACCCTAACATACGGCATTTATGACCATCTATTCCGTCCCACATAACTTGACGAACAAATCCACCTATTTGTTTAAAACATTCGACACGATAAAATTTACTGGCACCAATAGCATTTTCATCACCACACCCTTCACTAATTAGCTCATCACTTTTAGGATGCCGATAATAAGGTTTACCACTACACGCGCCAAGCCGGAGATTTTCTTCCATTCTGTTAATTAAGGTTTCAAAATATTGAAAAGGTAACTCAAGATCCAAATCTAATTTACAAATATAATCAAAATCATCTAAACTAATTGTTTCTAAACCGGCATAAAAGGCTTCAATTACTCCTGGGCCAACGCTTCTATGACCTCGATTTTCTCGGCGGACAATTTTGATAAACTCATACTGACATGCATATTCTTCTAAAATACTTGGCGTATCGTCTTTTGAGCCGTCGTCAACAATAATCCATTTATCTGGCAGCACACTTTGCTGACAAACAGAATCCAGAGTATTACGCATAAACTCTTCTTCATTTCTACAAGGTGATACAATAATGTACTTATTCATAGTGATAACAATAAAATATTTCTCTTTATAATTGCATTATTCACAATCGACGAATTCAAATCATCCAATTAGTTTATTTCTAATAAGAAATGTAATTATCAATTTACAGCCATTATCCGGCATTCAATAACTTTCCATTCAAACTTGCGCCATTGATGTATATATCAAAACTGATTATTTATGTATTTTTTAATTTGGAGCTTTATATTCGATAATTTTAGGTTGTTGTTGAAATATTTTATTAATAATCCATTTTCCCATTCCTAAAGTTTGCGGAAATTTAGCCAAAATACATGCAGCAGCATAAAGCAACTTATCATTACGAGAAACATTTGAGATATTTACTTTGTGATAAGTTCTCATTACTTGAATTGGGTAAATTGCAAAGCACAGTAAAATCACTAAACTTATTTTTATACTTAGAGCTATGATCAACGTTGGAATCAATACACCCCAAATTAGAGTGCTACGCTTCTGCAAATGATACCCTCCCCATTTAGTCCCATCCATATATGCATAACCACTTTTCATACAACGCATCCACCATTGTTTAAATTGATACATTGCGCAATCATGTAAACCCATATTTACATCTGCACAATATACAATCCATTTGTTTTTCCTTATTCTCAAATAAAGTTCAGGGTCAGCGCCAGCTATAAGTGATTCATCGAATCCTCCCGCCTCTTTAAACGCTTCCACGCGGATAGTAGCGATACCTAACCCGCCAACATTTTTCTGTTCACCAGTATTTTTTTTCCACTCGATGTCACAAAGCCGGGTATAAATATTACTGTTCCTATACTTTTCATCTAATATCCCGAACACAACTGCGTATTTAGAATTGCGTTCCAATAGCTCTATCACATACTCAGGCCATTTTCTATCTATCTCGCAATCACCATCAATAAAGTGTATATACTGTAATTGAGGATTGTTTCTATATAAAAACTCAAAACCAGAATTTCTCGCTCTTGATGCATTTAATGGTTTTGAGTTATCTAACAAGACCACATCAACATCAATTGATTTTGCGTATTCAACGCTACCATCATTTGACATCGAGTCAACATACACAATGGGGTAACTATGTTTTAGTAACGAAGAAAAACACCCTCTCAATCGCTCACCTTCATTGCGGCCAACAACAACAATTCCTAAGTTTTCCATTTGTTTAATCCTTATCATATTATTCATCCATGATCTGAGCAGGCACACCTATCGCGGTTGCGCCTGGCGGCACATCAGTAACAACTACAGAATTCGCACCAATTTTTGCATGATCACCAACAACAACATTACCTAAAATTTTCGCACCTGCACCAATATCGACATGCCCCCCTATCTTTGGCAGGCCTTCTTCACCTCTTGTCCCAATCGTGACTTGCTGAAATATCAAACAGTTTGGCCCAATCTCTGCCTTTGGGTTTATTACTATTCCATTTGGGTGAGGAATTAACAAACCTCCTGCAATATTACTATTTAATGGTATATCCGCACCTGTAACCACACTCCAAAATCTATGCTTCAATACAAATATTTTTGCCAGCATGAAAAATATTTTACTTTTCTTAGAACAACAATGTTGATATTGTCTAATTGATTTTAAATAAAATTTTGATGGCTCCCATTTCCATCGCTGGGTATTTTCACGTGACCAATCAGGCACTGTTGCAGATATTTTTTGTAAAATGGCATTATTTTTCATGATAGTTATTTTACTATAACTGGCTTACCCAAACGATTTAATTCCATATTTAAGAAAGCCAATCCAAATATCCCGCCAGGATTTTTCTGGTAAATGAGGCTTCTTGTTACCAAGATTTTCTCGACTCAAAGAAATTAACCGTCCGATACTCCATAGAATATTTGCAGTAAGAAGGCCCAATCTGCCATAAAATTTCCGTAAATAACGGGAGCGAGACATATAATAGTAATGAGGCTGTCGTTTAACCCCTAAACTTGAAGCCCCTTTATTAAGATGCACAACGCGTGCTAACGGTTCATATTGAATACACCATCCCATTTTTTTAACACGCCGACAGAAATCGTTATCTTCAAGGTACATAAAATACCCATCATCTAGATATCCGGTAGTTTCAAAAACCTCTTTTCTAATCATAACACAAGCAAAACTAAGCCAATCTGGCTCGAAAGAATCATCGCTAACAGGCAAAGTAACCTCTCGAACGCCAATAGAATTGGCCAACTTTGTAATGGGACCAGTTGCTGCCGATCTTAAAATTTCATTGAATGGCGTTCTATTTCTGAAACAACTCGTTTGCGCAATTCCATCGTCATATTCTAGCCGTGGCCCGATAACCCCTAGCCTATTATTATTTTTCAACTCTCTCGCTAGCGCACCAATGGCTCCAGACCGAACGAAAGTATCACTATTTAGTAAAAGGTACATTTCTGCATTTACACTTTTTATCCCTAGGTTGTTCCCAGAAGAGAATCCCCCATTGATAGGTGAATGAATTATACTAGCCCAAGTACCCCAGCTTCGATTCTTTATCACTTTATTTAAAAACTCTATTGAGTTATCAGCAGAATTGTTGTCGACAATAACAACTCTATCTTCTTCTGAATCAATTTCTCGCTCTATAGTAACTAAGCAGTTTAATACTAGCTCAGGAGTTTTATAGTTAACTATTACTACACATATTTTAATCATCGTTAAGACTTTTCTATATTACTGTGACCAACATTGACCAAAACAATATCGAGTACTTTTTAATTCAAGTCCCTTATTGCTTTCTTCAATGAAGTTCCCCACGAACATTTAGGATCAAAGAATATTTCTTTGTGAATTTTAGCTGCCTCAACCTTTGCACTGTATAATGAATTATTTTTAATTAGTTCTTCTATAGCGTTAGCATATGACTCAATGTCATCATTTTCTAAACAAACAATTGCATCACCAATCACATCATTGGCGTTTGATAAGGTCGTTGTTACCACGGGACGACAACTTAAAACACCCTCTACACAAACTTTATTCAATCCCTCTGCAAAATATTTTGTTGTTGGTACGATTACAATATCAGATTCATAGAACGCTTTGATTAATTCATCTCTATTTTTTCTACCACAATAAATAACTTGTTTTTCCAAACCCTGACATCTAATACTTTTACCTAACTCTCCTTCAGCAGAACCTTTTCCATATAGCTTTAATAAAAATTTATGTGGGTACTTTTTTTCTAAAATAGCAACAAGGCTTAACAAACGAAAAACTCCTTTTTCTTTCTCGATTCTCCCTGCGTACATGAGCACTACTTTAGTACCATTTTCCTTGCTGGCGGAGCATTTATCAAATAAACATCGTCTATAAAACGCTCGAGATTGATAGATAGGCCCGTTTACATTCTTTGCGATATTAATAACTTGTCTCTCGCATTCAGGGGAAACACATATTGTCGCATCTGCTACATATCTCCAAAACAACCCATCAAATACCCTCAACACTTTCTGAGCATAAGTTTCTTTTTTATATCCTTGAGGCCAAAAAGCACAATGCAAAGTGGGCACAACCTTTATTCCAAAAACCTTCAAAACACTAAATAAATACCAATGTGACACTCCCCCTAATATCGCTAAATCTGCCTTGTATTTTATTGCTTCCTTAATCAATATTATAGAATATAAAACCTGTCCCACGTGGTAAAAAATTCCATTGCTTTTGTTTAGCAGAATTTTTCTATTGACTATTTCAAAATTATTAACTTTTAGATCCTCAGCATTTGGATTCGATGTTACTATGAGAGCATTCGCTTCAATATCTTCACAAACACTAAAAAATTGACTTGAATACGTAACAGATAACTCAGTAGGGTCATCTATTCCCCTCTCCCAGCAATTGAACGAGTTGACCACATCTCCTGACCCAGCGGAGTAAAATATTCTCAATGTCATCTATTTTTTCACATTAAATTACTCAGATTATAATATTTAATTTTTTAAATAGGTAAACCATACAATCCTAGTTTTTAACTAGAGTAATATTTTTTATTTAACTGGCGACATGTAATAGCGTATTTGACTAGCGTGAAAAAAAGACGATAGCCTCCTCTCGTAAAACTCTTGAAAACGCGTGCTTTTATTTATTATTTTTCCCAATAATTTAATGATCGTTTTATCAAAAAAACTATAAGTATAAAATTCAATCCTAACCTTTTCTATAGTGAATCTTACTTCTGAATAAAAAGAAGGTACTTTACGAATAGTAGGTTGGTATTCTGGGTCGCAAAAATAATTCATAGTATATAAACCAAAGAACCTAACATGAGTTGGATCTGAAAACCCATACACATTAGAAAAATGTGGAACAACTATTTCCAATTTACCCGTTGACATCATGATTCTATGAAGTTCATTCATCAGCGGCAAAAACTCGTTAATATGTTCAAGAACATGACGACTATATATATTTTTAACGCAATCATCTGGAAATTGATCAAAAAGTTGATTTAAGTCTGCAACAATATCCACCCCCTCTAATTCAGCATGATCCACCCCATAATATCCCTCAATTTTCCCACCGCCACTACCTAGGTTTAAGTTTATAGGACAATTTTTTTCTATATCTTTAATAACATTTGAATTTATAATTTTCATACTTCAACCTCCACATACCTATAAGAAAGCATAGTATTTCTACACTTTATTTAGATAAATACTGTTTTTAATTTTCTTTATCATATTAATGTAAACCATAGACTCCAAGATCCAACAACAAACCATCACCCCCTTTATTTGCGAAAAAACCTAAAAACAACAGTATGTAAATATTTAAGCTATCCAAATCTAACTATTTCTAAACCCGCCTCTGCAAGTAAAGAAATTAAAATTTGAAATGCAAGCAATGAACAACAAAGTTACTAGCAAATCCACTAAGAAAAATATAGGCACACCCAAATTAGCAGACAATAAACCCCATGTCCTATTTTTAGTCCAAATCAAATATTATGCTTTATAGCTGGAAAAACTCTTACATAAAAAAGTATATATAAAATAAATACTGTAATAGCAATAAAAATAAAACCTATGCTTAAGACATATGGACCAACATCAAATATAATTCCATTAACATTCTGCATACCGTAGTACAGAACAACAGTCAATCCAAGATACAAGGTGAACAGCAAATCCTGCCGCATAAAGCTGAAACCCAACTGTTTAAGCTTTGACGAAAAAAATGTATATGACACAAGCGAACCCAAGGCTAACCCCAAAATAAATCCTTGTAATTCAAATAGTAAAAATCCTACTATACTAAAAAATATTTTTGCAATAGTTGCAATAATTGAAACAGATGCCGTTATCCTAGATAAACCCATGGCAAGAGGCACACCATCAAGTGTTGCCTGTAATGAAACAATCCATACATTAATACACAGCAATGGAGCAATCCATGATGCACCTATGTAACTATCTCTATAGAAGTTAGTAAAAAATATTTCCGATAAAACTACAATACAAATCACCATTAAAAGCACAAAAGCCAGTAATATGTTCCTTAACCGTACTATTTTTGAATATATTAATCCTTCGCTACTGCGATTATCAAATGAGTATAAAGGATACAAAACTCTTGAGCTTAGTTGTTGAATCACCATTAGTGGAATATCTGCCACTATTTTTGCAATATGGTAAACACCAAGTGTACTAAGTGCCACGAGTTTGCCTAATATTAATTTATCAAAATTAGTTGCTAAAAAATTGAATAATGAAGAAACAAACAGCCATTTCCCAAATCCAAATATTTCTAGAAATGCTTCATTTTCAATATATAGCTTATGTTTAATTGGATTTCCTACGAAAAAACTAGAAACGGTTTTGGTTAATGCATCAACAATACTTCCAACTATCAAAGCCCAAACAACTGGATCGAAAACACCATACGTCACCATTACTAAGATTCCCAATAATTGACTACTTAACTCCCATATAATTATTTTTTTAATTTCTAATTTTCTATTAAGTAGCGCCAATGACGTCGAGCGAAAACCTTTTACAATAAAAACGAAGCCCGCAACTGGTACTAAAATACTTAGTATTTCTTCGTTGTAAAAGCTAGCAATTGGTTCAGCTATCAACAAACAAATTATCCACATAACTACGCCACGAATAATCTGCAATGTCCATAAAGTGTTTATAAAATTATGCTCAGTCCCCCTTTTACTTCGTATAATACTCGCTGAAAGACCGAAATCGGTGAGCAAATTCACCCCAATTAGTAAGACACTTATTATTGCAATAACCCCAAAGGCTTCCGGAACTAGCAACCAAGCCATTATCAAGTTGCTGCACAGTCTTAACAAATTTGCAAAAATTTGACCACTTATGGTCCACAGACTGCCGTTTATCGTTTTGTTGGTAGAAATCAACTGATCTAATTTGTTTTTTATATAAATCAACATAATTTTATGTGCGTACAATTTTTTATCTACAAACAGTTTTAATCATCAAATCTGATTCCAAATATACTAAGCAATAACTATAGGTTTCTTCGCAATATGGCATCAACTTTCCTTACAACTGCTTTTGTGCTCAATTTTTTCATGTAATCATTATAAGCTTTATTTGCCACAACTGATCTCAACTCAGGATTGTCTAGCAAATTTCCAATAACAACAGCCCATTCATCTGCATCAGTTACCAAATAGCCATTATCCCCGCTTTTAAAAAATTCACCATGATCTGCTTGATCAGAAGCAACAACTACGACACCAGAGGCTAAATACGCTAAAACTTTCCCAAAAGATTTTCCTTTAGCATATGGATTAGTTTCCACCATGAGTGGCTGCAAGCCAATCGCAACTTCTTCAAGTGTTAGCAGATAGTCCTTATACGACATATACGAAAAGCTCTTCGTAATAATATTGTACTCATCAAGCTTACTAAAAAATTTAATTGGAGATTGCTTTGGAGAAATACCATATAACCAAAATTCAATATTATGAGTTTGCGCAACTTTTTTTAAGACATCCTCTATAAATCGCATCTCGAATGGGTTTTTTAAGGGGGCACTTGATGCCCATGCAATTATATTTCTGCGTCTCGCGGGATGAAATTTAAATTTATTTTGTTGGAGTGGGGTGCCGGTCCATATAACTTCCACATTTTCATTATATTTATGACACCATTCTCTAATATATTGACTCCCAGCAAAAACTAACTCACTACCTTTAACGCATTCTATTAAAATTTTTATTTTTTCACTATTTAAAAAATCGGCATCATCAAGATCAAAAATACAACGATAGGATTTATAAAAATGAGGATTATTCAACGGATGCACGTGTTTTTGCAATATTACGAAATCGGGGTTTTCATATTTCAATATTCGCTGTCTTTGAACTAACTCTAATTGACTCGGGACAACAGTAACACGCCACTTTCTCTTTTTTAGCTCATTACCTACTTCCCAAGCTCGCAATAGACTGGAGCCCATTTGTTTATCATAGGAAGGAAAAATTACAATTCTTTGCAACTCAGTAGATTGAAAAAATCTTTGGAAATGAACAAGTATTTCTCTCACCCTATGTCCAAAATATTTTGCGACTCGAATTAACACGGGTATCAATTTCCCTAAATTATCTGATCATACCTGATTTAGAAGAGCAGCTTATGCCACTGACCGAAATTAATGTTCGCGAATTGTAAATCAACTATGGCGATACCTTTTTTGATTCAAACGTTCTACAGAAGATCTAAATTCTCCATTGTATTTCTTTAAGGTGTTTCGATTTACCTTAGCCCCCTTTATATACAAACCTAATAAACAATATATTTCCACAGCCCCACCGCTATGCTGCGCAAAAATCTAGCAACAAATAAACTTACAGAGATGAAAGCTCTCCTGTTAACTGAATATCTACCGCAACTTCAAGAACCAATAATTGTATCACACCTATTTTCAACTTTTTCTTTGATCACACAATTCACCCTCCCTAGTAAAGCACCAATTAAAAACCACAACCAGGAATATAATGAATGATTTGGCAATTGATCAACCATAATGATCGACACAATCAAAACATGGCTAACCAACAAATGCTGTTGTTTCTTGTCATTTATCTGTCGACTTAAAGTTACTCCGCGCCAGACAGCCAATACAGCCAAACCAAAAAGTGCAGCAAATCCAATAATACCGTATTGTCCTAGCACAATGATCCAATAACCATCGGTGACAGAGTCTGACAGTCGATTTCTACCCCAACCTCCCCAGCCAAAAAATAATTTTCCCTGAGCATGTTCAAGCAATCGATTCTCATGATAAAAACGAAAATCTAACGACTGCGCTCTGTCTTCATCAAAATCTCCTGCAATCTCTACCAACTGTTGATGCGGGAATAAATCAAATATCGATAATGCCGGATAAAATATAGCAATAGCTATAAAAAAAATAGACGCACGTTGTAGCACACGAATAGACATCCATTTAATAGCGAACAGAAGAAAAGTGCCTAACAAAAATGCCCCAACTGATTTACATAAAAATAGCAACACAAAAAAATAAATGACAACGACAAAAGGTTGAAAACGAAGCGTCTTGATTCCCGCTTTCCACAAAAGCACCGCCGCCCCCAAAGTAATAGCAACAAACATTGACACTAAAAGCCCATGCCCCATAAATACCACGGGTCGAAACCCACCAAACCGGATCTGTTGTCCGAAACTATGAGGGAAAAATCCATAGATCCAAGTATGTAATTGGGGACTCATGCGTATTTCAAACAATATTGGCAGCGAATAACACAAACCCGCTATCACCAATAACTTAAACAATAGCAACTGATCATCATAACTTTTGATCAATTGCAGACCAAGAATAAACGGTATCAGAATTAGGTATTGGTTGATAATTGCTGATAAGCCATCATGAATAGTTAGCCCAGGTATCATTGCATCGCCAAGCATAACCGATTCTTGGTTATTGAATACAGTGATAAGTGGTGAAATCAGCAACACTACAATCAACCACCGCTCTAATCCTGCTTTTGGAATAAAATCTATATTTTTCCTTTTAATATAGATACAGCCTATCAATGCACCGATGGCAGGAATCGTTTCTTTGTCCAACGGTGGAATCAGCGGAAAATCAATCGCAACTTTAACGGGCAGTAATAAATATCCGCCCACTATCGTAAAAAATATGGCGGGAACAGGTTTTAATCTTCTGAACAGCTCAAATGATATTAGAGGCCAAATAATCAAGGCTGTATAAGCCAATAGGTTAGGCATGAAAGTTGGTGATCAGTAAATGATTAGTTGCGGCAAAACTTTCAGTATGCGTCATGCAACTATCATTATTAATGTATGTCAAAGACGTAAAGTATCGATCAAACATTTCAACGGAAAAAATACATCAAAAATACATCGGCGGGTAAAGTACATCATAACCTTTCGAAAAATCCTATTGTTAACTTATTCCGGCGTCGGGCCTAATCCAAACAAGATGATGGCGAACCTCTACAGTGAAACCCGAAGGCAAAATATTCATATATAACGCGTGCGATGCAGCGCTTTCCAAGCTGCAAATTCGACTATACCAACGATTGCCTCAGATTGATCGAGCATTTATTGGCGCTTGATACGTTGCTGATTACCGGGCAAACTAGTCATCAGCAGACTCCTTTTTAACCTACTATGCTTGGCTAAGTGTGTCTTAGTTTTTTATAGGGAAGAGTCTACCTTTATTTGTTCGTCGTTGATGCAAGTTTGTTGCTGTGGAATGCAGATTTTCTGCCACCCAAACCCCAACGCTTCAAAAGACTTATCCATCATATGAAATCGAAAAAATCGATCTAAACTTCGATTAACATTTTCCAACACCAACGTTTGATCATTCCTTTTTTGCCACTTGGCTAAAAGCAACAACAGCCCTAATATCGAACTATCCAGGTAATTGGTATTTTCAAATTGAATCACAACACTTTTTTCTCGTAATACGCCACGCATAAATAATTTTTTCACTTCAGATTTATCCAATTTCGTGGTGAGATCTCCATTAATTTGGATCCTTGTTTCATGCGGAGAATATTCTGCGTAAGCCGATGCCCCGACATTTGGGTGCTGTGTCACTTTTTTCAATTGCTTTATTTTAAAAAACGTAAAAAACCGCTCAAATACAATTTTCGATAAGCTGCAACCATCACTTGCATAACGAGAAATTAACTTTGGCTCAACAATGATACGCCACAGCCACTCTAAACCCAGTTTTTGGAATAGCTTAGGTGCTCGCTTAACTCGACCGGCAATGAAATTGATGGTCGCACCTAAATGGCTCACCAATTTTGCAT
>Ga0316205_10002941_pt1 | contig 16772 bp, 15 predicted proteins | sample 3monthpyrite_MG_FD_204941 | JGI IMG/M metagenome (GOLD analysis project Ga0316205, IMG submission 204941) | Microbial mat bacterial communities from mineral coupon in-situ incubated in ocean water Damariscotta River, Maine, United States -... | ecosystem: Environmental > Aquatic > Marine >... | reverse complement strand
ATAAAAAAGAATTACCAACAACAATTACGAGTTCATGAATTAGCAAAACATTGTAGAATGAATAAAAATTATTTTGCCAGGAAATTCCGAGAGGAACATGGCTGCACAATACGCGAATTCATCAAACAGTACCGGATAAACGAAGCCATGCAATTACTTTCAAAAACGAAACTAACTATTGAAAACATTGCCTACAATGTTGGTTTTGAAACTATTTCACTATTTAATAGGTTATTCAAACAAATCAATGGCGTATCACCCTCCATCTACAGACAATCAAATCAGGAAATTTCAGTTTTCTAAAAAATTTATAACCAATAGAAATATTTGTCTTTTTAGAAAATATTATTGATAAAACTGCTTCAGTCAAAGGGACTATATTTAGTGAAACATTTCACTCATACTTAGATGTAATTTTTAAATATCAAAAATTATCAAATGTTTATAAGTCCAAGTAATCGACTCTTGAACATGCACTCATATTTTTGTCAATAATATGAGTGCATGTGAAGTTGACACACTACTTTCATTATTTATCAAATAAACTCAATAAATTTTCATATCCATCTGTTTTCATCTTTTCCTTAGGTACAAATTTCAACGATGCTGAGTTAATGCAATATCGCTTTCCAGTCGGTGCCGGTCCATCATCAAACACATGCCCCAAGTGTGAATCAGCCATAGGACTGCGCAATTCTGTTCGAGAATAAAATAACTTTCTATCAACAACCTCCACTAATTTAGTATCAGCAATAGGTTTGGTAAAACTTGGCCATCCAGTTTTTGAGTCATACTTATCAGTAGAACTAAATAAAGGTTCGCCCGAAACGATGTCCACATATATTCCGGCCTTTTTATTATCCCAATATTCATTATTATAAGAACGTTCAGTGCCCTCTTCTTGCGTTACATGATATTGCAATTCTGTTAGTCGTTTTCGTAATTCACTCTCTGAGGGTTTTACAAAACCCGCTGTGGTTTTTTCTACTTTCCAAATATCGCTCATTGAATTTTCACTCCAAATCGTTTCTAAATACTGATCTCTTCCAGAATTAAAACGATAGTATTTATAGCGAAGTGGATTTTCCTCAGCATAATTCTGATGATAATCCTCAGCAGCATAAAACACCTCCGCCTTCCGGATTTTGACGACGATAGGTTTGGGATAGATTCCACTTTCGTCCAATATCATAAGTGAGTTTGTTGCTTGTTCTTTTTGTTTCTCATCATGAAAGAATATTGCCGATCCATACTGTTCACCACGGTCAACAAACGAACCACCACCATCTGTAGGGTCAATTTGTTGCCAATAAATCTGCAATAGCTCTTCATAAGATATTTTTAGAGGATCAAAATGAATTTGCACTACTTCTAAATGGCCAGTTGTCCCGGCTGACACCTGTTTGTAGGTTGGATTTTTAACATGCCCACCGGTATAACCTGAAATTACTTCATCCACACCATTCAGTTTTTCAAAAGGATGCTCCATGCACCAAAAACAGCCTCCCGCGAAGGTCGCAACTGACAAATTATCAGAGCTACTCTCTTTATTCATACTCGCACTTTTAACAACCGGACTAAGTAAAGAATAGAGAGCAAAAAGCAGAGCTGTCAGCGCTAAAAATGACCAATAACGCTTATTTGATGTATTAATATTCATAATATGTACTTCCGTAATAACGCGAGAATGTATAGCTTAGGACAATTATATTGCGTTATGATCACAAAAATATCACTTTTTTGTCACATTTTTTACCACTTATAGCTGTTATATGACTCATAGCGTAACAAACCTCAACTATTACTCGTCGGTGAAATAAAACGGTATAATAAGACTCCACTTTGAATTTAAAAATGAATCAATGACATCAAAATCATCTTACGGCCTGGGTACACTCTCTCTACTCGCTTTTAACAACCCACTTAAAGTTCTCTTTTTGCTTCTTACTCTTACTTTATTCTCTGGTTATTTGGCAGAAAAACTTAGTTTGGACGCGGATTTATCTGCTCTGCTCCCTGATTCATTTAAGAGCGTACAGGATTTAGAACAAGTCAAATCTTTTTTTGGTGGTATAGGCTATGTTGTTATTACAGCAAAAAATGCGCAACCTGAAGATCTTCGTCATTTTGCGGATGATGTAGCCAAACAAATATCACCCATAAAAAATGTAAAATTTGTGGATCATCGTCGACCTGTTGAGTTTTTTCAGGATCGTGGCTTATATTTTCTAAGCACCGATGATCTGAAAATCGTTAACAAACGTATTAAAAAAAGATGGAAATGGGAAAAAAACAAACGTAATCCCATGTATATCGACTTAGAAAATACACCAGCTCCTTCGCTTGATTTTCAAGACTTACAAGAAAAATACGCCAGTGGTGGCAAATCCAATTGGATGTCAGCACAACAATCTGCAGAAGCTTATTATTTCACTGAAGATAAATCCCTAATCGCCATCTTTATTAAACCAGATATTTCATCATCAGACCTGACATTCACGAAAAAAATACTGGAAGACATAAAATCGAAAGTAAGCATGCTAGATTTAAGTGCTTACGGTGACAACATTAAGATTGAATATACCGGTCGGTATCAGAAGCAAGTTGACCTACAAAATCAAATGCAAACAGATTTAGGTACCGCTTCGTTAGTGGCTATGTTACTCGTCGTGGCTTACCTATTGTTCCATTTTAGACGCATTGAAGCACTCATACTGATTATTCTCCCATTAGTCATCGGTATAATTTTTACTTTTGCCTTCGCATCATTATTATACGGTTCTCTCAATATATTAACGGCTTTTATTGGGGTTATTCTACTAGGACTGGGCATTGATCACGGAATACATTTGCTCAGTCGTTATCAGGATGAGCGAAAAAAAGGCCTTAGTGAATCTACTGTCATAAGCAATACTTTTACCCAAACTGGTCGTTCAGTTGTGATAGCAGCCTTAACTACGCTTGTTATTTTTATTGGACTAGGGTTTTCAGAATTTCGAGCCTTTCATGAGTTCGGTATTATTGCTGCTGGAGGTATGGTATTTATCGTTCTATCTTATTTATTATGTATGCCACCTTTACTTAAATTAAGTGCTCAATTTACCTGGAAACACAACGAATTAACTTCAAGTCCAAAACCGCGCCTCAAATTAATTGGCAAACAATGGCAATCCACTATTCTTATTATAAGTACTCTGAGCATTATTTTATTATCCTTTAATATAAGTAACATCCGTTTCAATTATGATTTTGATTCTCTAGGAAATGCAAACTTACCTTCCTTTCAGCTTGATAAGAAAGTTAATGAATTATTGGGCTATTCACAAACACCCATGGTTGCACTCTCTGACAACGAAGAACAAGAACGGTATGTCACGGAAATATTTCGCAACAATCAAGAAAAACTCAGTGAAAAATCAGGTATTGACTTCTTATTATCTTCAAGTGACCTTGTCCCCATAAATCAAGACGAAAAACAAATCATTATTAAAAAAATAGGTAAAGTCGTTAAAAAAGTTAAAGATAGCTGGCTAGAACCAGGAGATTTAAAACTGATAAACGACTTTAAAAAAATGGTGAAAGCTAAACCGTTTGCCTACCCAGAATTACCATTGGAGACAAGACAATTATTTGGTATCAGTGAAGCACAGACCGGAACTCAACAAGGTGTCGTTATGTTATTTCCCGCCATAAGTTTAAGCGATGGGAAACGAGTACTTGAATTGGCTGATGAAATCCGTTCCGTCAATCAAAGTAATGGTAATCGATTGCCAGTAGCGGGAGAATCAATGATTCTCGCTGACATCTTGCATTTAGTATTTAAAGAATCGCCCCGCGTTTTATTTTTGAGTACCCTATTTATTATATTGTTTATGTGGTTCTTTATGAAAAAGCTTAACTATACAATATTATGTTTATTGCCTGCCGTATTAACTATCAGCCTAACCCTTGGCGTAATGGCACTCTTAAATATCGAACTTAACTATATTAATATGTTAATGATCCCCATTCTGCTGGGAATTGGTGTCGATAGCGGTATCCATATGGTGAGTCGTGCCATTGAAGGCAATACCCTCGACGAAATTTTGAATGAAACCGGTTTAGCAATATTTGGTTCTATATTTACTTCAGGCCTCGGCATTGGTGCGTTATTATTAACCAACCATAATGGATTAAACTCACTTGCTCACGTAGCTATTATTGGCCTAAGCATTAACTTGCTAGTTTCTATTATACTCTTGCCTGCACTGCTCAACTTAAAACAAGTGCAACTCACACTGCAAAAAACAGTCTGAATATGGTAAAAGTAATCTACAATCACTTGAATTCAATATGTTATACAGCAAATTAGGTAAATTAATGTTAATAAAATCCCTTGCAACACTCTTATTACTTCTTAGTCTCACCAGTCCAATATTCGCTGGTCAGTCGCCTTTAGAAACAACAAAAGCATTTGTGGCCTCTATGAAATCAGTTAAAACCGATGGTGTAAGCAGTTATCCAAAAATTGATGCCTTTATCAATTTTGACCATCTAACAACAGAAACAATAAGACCCCACTTGAAATCTTTTAACGAAACCCAAGTCAATACCTTTAAACCTTTACTCCAACAATTGATTCGTCTAGTCGCCTACCCTCAATCGGGTGACTTTTATTCAGACTCAAAATACACCTACAGAAAACCTACCGTAGACGGTGATAAGGCTTATGTGGTTATGGATGTGATTTTTGAAAAAGAAGACCTTGAAATTGAGCTTGGCTATTTTTGGCAAAAAAAGGATGATAATTGGCTATTAACCGATTTAAGTTTTGATGAAGACTCGTTAGTCAAAGATTATCAAAATCAATTTGGACGTATTATTTCAAAAGAAAGCGTAGACAGCTTAAATCAAAAACTACAAAATAAATTAACTGAAATCGAAAAAGAAAATAAAAAATGAAATTTGATTTTTCATTATTTTTAGTAATATTTCTTTTCAGTCCGGTTTCTATTTATGCATCACCAGATCTTTCAAAACCTTTAGATCTCGAACAATGTATAAATATTGCAATAAACCAAAGTGCATCTGTTGATGAGGCTAAAGCTAACATCAACGAATATCGCTCACGCCTTTCTGAAGTACAAGCTAACTACTATCCAAAATTATCCGTACTTGGTTATGTCGCCCCAATGTTTACCGTAAGTGGTGACGCGTCCACTACCGATGTCGATAGAGATTTTGGTCTAGGATCTTGGGGTCCATCTACACACTTGGAAGCACTACTCGCTATGCCAATTTATACCTTTGGTCGACTTGAAGCGGGTGAACTCGCTGCAAAAGCAAGACTGGATGTAGAAAAGTCTCGTTTACGAGAAACTCAAAACCATATCAAAGTAGAAGTTAATAAATTTTATTATACTCACTTATATGCAGCTACAATTTTACCACATCTGTTAAAAGCTAAAGACCGATTGACCGAAATCCAGGATAAAGCACAAGAGCTTTACGATGACGCAACGGGGAAAGTCACAAAAGTTGACTTAATGAAGCTACGTTATGCAGATTCAGAAATACAAAAATATATTTTGCTTGCTGAAGAAGGAAAAGAGCTTTCTCTTTCTGCACTAAAGCACACCATGGGGCTGGAGGATAGCGCCCCTTTGCTGTTGACTAACAAGACTATACCTAAACCTCCAAGGAGGCTTTCACTAGACAGCGAAAGTGAGATGCTTGATATAGCACAAAAGAATCGTCCTGAATGGGAACAGATTCGTTTTGGTTTAAAAGCTGTCACTGAACTAAGAAAATCTGAACGATTAAGCAATCGTCCCGTATTATTTGTTGCGGGTACTCTTGAATCAAATTGGTCTCCCACAAGAGATGATGCAAAAAACCCTTATCATTACGACCCCTATAATGATTTATTTGGTGGCGTTGCAATTGGATTAAAGCTTGATCTTGATTGGGCACTGCGAAAATCTAAAATCGATGCAGCAAATGCAAAATTTCAACAAGTTAATGCCATGAAGAAACTCGCTATAACTGGCATCCCTTTACAAATTAAAAAATCACGTAGTGAAGTAGTCCGTTTTAACAAGCAAATTAACTTGTCCAAAAAGGCAGTCAAAGCAAGCAATAAATGGATTGTTTTTTCAGGTGCAGCTTATTCCAGTGGTACAGGTGAAGTTAAAGATGTTTTAGAAGGGATGGCCGCAATGCTTGCAGCGCAGCGAGATTATTATGAAGGGATGTTAAATTTTTATGTCGCGTTTTCTGAATTAAATTATGCCTTAGGAAAATAAAACTGCTACGCCATAATATCGATCATACGACCCTTGGTCTCATTCATTTTATAATCTAACTCTACTGCATTATCAATCACTTCCACAGCCATATTTTGTTGCTTTGACGTAATTGATTCCATTTGACGCATAGTCTCCTTTTTTGAGGCTTCATGTGCTTGCCCAAACTGAACCACAGACTGAGTTATTTTACTCATTTGATGTACACTACCAGGACCATAAATATTCATGTGACACTCCTAGGTTTCCAATGTATTTTTCAATTCCTGCATTCTCTTATAGCGGAAATATAAATCTTTTTCATATGGTTTTATGGGTGAATTGGTAACAACATCACAGTTTTTAAGGTTCTTTGACTTGAATAATAAATATTTTTGAATTTTGTTAAGATGTTTTACAATGGATTCAAATTAACTACATATAGAGGAGCAGCTCATGTCATTCGAAATAAATGGGACTACCGTTGAAACCACAGACAGCGGTTATTTAGTTAATCAAGATGACTGGTCTGAAGACCTGGCCAATGCTATAGCAGAGAAAGAAAGCCTTACATTAACTGATAAACATTGGGATTTGTTGAATTATCTACGTAGCGAATTTTTTGATAATGCAGGCAATCAACCTAATACCCGTAATATGGTTAAAGCTATGTCAAAAGCATGGGGTGAAAAAATCGATGCTAAAGTCCTTTATGACCTATTCCCCAGTGACCCTTCAAAACAAGGTGGAAGAATTGCCGGCTTGCCAGAAAGCAAACGAAAAGGTGGTTATTAGATTAGGACTGTATATACATCCATATTTCTAGCCTATAAAAAAAAGGTGTGATTTAAAAAAATCACACCTTTTAATGCATTCACGTAGAGGGTACTTCACTTATTTTACGATACAGCGTAATTAGCCATGAAAAGCCATTGAAGCACCTAGGTAAAACAATACCGCAGTTATACCAAAAGTATATACAACATAAATTGTGTCATCAGCCATTACATCGGTTCTTTTTTTCATCTCATACATCCTTCAATCATATTAAAACATATTAAATAAACAGTACTCATGTAAGCCTTATCATTTAAAAAAGTAAGTTATGACCTACAATTAATACCTTACATAAAATATGTTAAAGATACAAGTTAAATACCATTAAATTTTTACGGTAATCCATAAACCCTGCTTATAATAGGTTATAACCTAGCTTTATAGTCAGAAATAACCTTGCAAAAACCACCAGTCTTTTTGCCTCAAATCACGAAAAATCCATAATCGACTATTATCAATATCGCGCACCATATAATAATCTCGGCTAATATCCTTCCCCTCCCACCAACCAGCCTCAATGCGCTCAGGGCCTATTAAAAAACTTAAAGGCCCACGTAACCACGGCACCCCATTACGAACAATAAGATGCTTTGCCTTGGGCAAAATCCAACTAGGACGTAGCTCAATATCATTGCCAGACACGGGTTTATTCAAAGGAATCCCATAGGCCCAGGAAAACTCCGGACGATGGTCATTTAGTACTTGTAGTTGCAATACTGCATCTTCTCCAAGACGATTTTGTAGCTGCTCCAAAGTTGCTTCCCACTCAGGGTCAACTGCCCCTTCCAATAAACCTGCAGAAGGCAATACTTGAGAGGAAAATAAATTATTCGTCTGTGTAACAAAAGGAATAATCTCTTTTACCATTAAGCGCACTTCAGTCACTGCAGCTAAAAGTTTTAAACATCCTAGTCGTTCTTGTAACAACTCCAATATATGATCAGCACAGCGGGTATTTTGACGAAATCCCAATGATAAATTTTCAGGTGGGTGATCATAATGATAAAAACGTATAAATAATTGCGTAATACCGGCATCATGACCACGTAGAAATTTTTCAAGAACAACTAACATCTGCTCCGCAGCAATTAACATTGATTTGTGATTAGCCGCCTCCATAGGCAATTCCACACTAGCATCAAACTCCAAAGGTAATTCATATAAATCCTGGGGATCTGGCCGTTCACCCAATAATTGATCAAGGTGATTTACCAGTGCTTGACCAAAACGACGCGCCAAACCATCCCTGGGCAAACGCCAAAGATCCTGCAAACAATTAACCCCTATGTTAGATAGTTTTTTTAATAGTTTTGTATCATTCATCGATAAAGTACTAATAGGAAAACTAGCCAGTGCCGAACGTAAATCAGAGACATGTTCCACAATGACATTACCTTCTACTTGTGAAAATAATTGAGCAGCCAATGGCGTTGGAGCAACTGACATTTGTAGATCATATTGACACTTCTCCTGTAAAGATTTTTCTATTTTTTCTAATAATATCGATAAACCACCAAATAATTGAAGACTTCCTCGAATTTCCAATAATAAACTCTGTGACTCTATAACACTCACCATAGAACTAAATTGATAAGCCCACTTAGCCAATATCTTTAACTGCTCCTGTTCATGTTTAAGCTCACGATGATAAACGGTTAATTCAGAACACAATGCATAAGCTGCATTCAATGGCATACCTTGCTCTATACCCAATTCAGCAGCTAGTTCACAAGGCCTATGCACTAACCAACGACCAGAAAACTCATTAACAACACATTGTGGTGTATTCTCTAAAGTATTTAATATATCCAATGACAAGTTAGGAAAATGAATACACAACCATAAAGTAGGCGCATTAACTTCACATGCTTTACTCGTTGTCTCTGGTAAAGCTGATGTGTCAGGAAATACAAATGGTAAAGCAAGATTTTCAAATGACATTTAGCTATCCTGTAACTTAGATGGAATGAAACCAAATCCGGAATAAAGCAAATATTTTCAGACTTACTTTGAGGGTAAGATAATACTTTTAAAACGGCCCGTACCTCGCGCCTTAAAAACATCAACTTGCAAACCTGTAGGAACCGAGTTAATACGAATACGTATTGCCGCAGCCGAAGATTTAACTTCTACTGTGCGAAACAAAAAACCTAAGCTATTGCCTACTTCCGCTGCCAGCTGCAAACGCCGTATGGTTTTATCCTGTAAACGTTTAGGCCAACTCATGACAATACCGCAACTTTGCGTTTTTAATATTTTTTCCATGGTCCATGAAGCTGAAGCAGCCACCTTATCCACAGGAATAACAATCACCTGTTCAATTGCAATGCCACTATTTACCAAACTCGATGCATAAGGCACAAAAGGTGGCGCAATCCAAATTAAACGACAAGCTTGCTGACTTTTCTGAATTAAAGCCGGTAAAAGCAATTGAAGTTCACCAATTCCCCAACGAGGACTTATCACCTCAACCAAGGCATTCGTTGGCCATCCACCATTGGGTAAAATCTCATCCAAAGCTTCATAACCAGTAGGAATACTTTCCGTTTTATTCTTACTAATTTCCCTCCCACGCCAGAGCAAAGGGTTATTTTGTAAAATCTCATCCAATACTTCTTTCATCATTCAACACACAAATACTGTATATTTGTACAGTATATTAAATTATTTCTGTATATCAAGTAGTGATTTCAAAGAAAATAATCTTATTATTATGAAACAAAGACTTATCAAAATAATTTATTTCCATGCTAGACTAAACGGAAATAGATTTAACTGAGGCATTCAAGATGATCGATAAATCACCAACAATATACTCAAAATGGGATCAGGAAAAACAACTCTTTTCTACCCGTATTTCAGGACTCGTGGGATTTAATGATGTTAAAACCTGGGAAGCAGAGATGTTAAAAGAAAGCCAAAAAATTCCTCAAAATACCCAATTCAAGTTTTTAGTTGATGAACGAGATTATCAATTTAAAAATATTGAAGTCCACAAATTTAAACGCGATATCATGCCAAAATTTCTAGCATCATTTGGCTTTAAACTTTCGGTATTGTCTGCAGAAGACATAAAAGCATTAGATGAAACAGTAGTCATCAATAACAAAAATATACAATGTATTGCCATCGTCATGGTCCATCATGATAAAGAAAAAATGCAGGCACTTCAGGATGAGTTTGGTCAGGAAAACGAAAAATATTTATCAAATATGGAAACTGCTGAAGGTTGGTTACATAATTATGTATATTAAGAAAGACACAACGAAATGCCTCAAGAATGACAGCCTTATAGAAAAAACTTCACACTGACGCAAAAATTGATCAAACTGAACCTGCGTAAAAACGGGTAAAACAGCATATAATACTGCTCGTTCTCGTAAAATTACCTAAGAACTACTAGCGAAAACACATTAAAAACGGCATCCATGGAACTCGGTAATTTGAATCTTTATCTATAATTCGCACCAGATTTTTAATTAATCATCATTCACGTTAATAATTCATCACATTTTGTTTACTTAATAGACGCCAGCAACAAAATATGCTCCACAAAACACAGAAACTGCCGATACACATACATTACCCAAATTAAATCCACCAAAGCGACAAACAACAAAAGCAATTCGGTAAACAACACCTATTATGTCCAAACACTTAGTAAAAGTCGTAATTGTAGATGACGCAGATACTATTCGATCTGTCTTACGCTTAATGTTAAGCAAAGAAGGTTACGAAGTCGTAGGTCAATATTCCACTGGCAATAACTTAACAAGTAAGTTGAAAGCACTTCAGGCTGATATTGTTTGCTTAGATTATAATCTTCCAGATGTAAATGGACTTGAGTTACTCAAAGATATACGAAAGACATGTCCCGCAGTAGCAGTAGTCATGATTACGGGAGATCAATCAGAAAATTTAAAAAACCAAGCTATTAAAGCCGGCGCATCAGGCTTTATCAATAAACCGTTTACTGAAGAGTCAATATGCAGTGAAATTCGACAAGTATCTCAAGCACAAAAACTACTTGCTGCAGAATTCAAAAAAATCACTAATACAAATAATAGCAAACCACGTGCGACAGCTGTAATAGCTGATGATAGTCAGACAATGCGTAGTTTACTATCAGCTATTCTTATTCAAGCAAATATTGAAATTGTCGGTGAAGCATCTGATGGTGAACACGCAGTTGAATTATTTGAAACACATGAACCAGACTTGATATGCCTTGATATTGAAATGCCAGTTATGGATGGATTAGATGCCTTTAAAAAAATTCATTCAAAATATCCTAAAGTCAAAGCACTTATCATCAGTTCAAGCGCAGACAAAGATGTTGTAATACATGCTATCAAATTGGGCGCAAAAGGTTATATAGTTAAGCCGTACCAACCTAGCCAAGTGATTGAAGTGGTAAGTAAATTACTGACCTAAATTTTTAAACTACATCATTTTCTAATGATTCTACAATAAGAAAATGTGCACCTTGAGGATCCTGAACTACAGCGAAACGCTCCTGCCCTTCATATTCCATTACTTCTGATTTTACGGTAGCACCCTGAGATTGAAAAAATTCCAAAGAGCTATCACAATTTTCAACTGAAAAATATACAGCCCAATGTGGTGAAATAGCTTCACAATTTGATTCTATTTTTAACATTCCACCAACAGCAAAATCTCCTGATTTAAATACCGTATATTCTTCCCCAACGGCGCCAGTTACTTGATGTGCTGTCCAACCAAATAGAGTTGAATAAAATTCCGTAGCAATTGCAATATTTTCTGTATACAACTCATTCCAACAGATAGTATCTTGCTCTTTAATTAGCTCAGCGCCAATATGTTGATTAGCCTGCCACAAGGCAAGAGATGCGCCTGTAGGATCTTGAATCACAGACATCCGTCCATAATCAAAGATATCAAATGGTGATAAGATTATTTTTCCTTCTAACTTTATCACTTTTTTTATAATTGCATCTATATCTTTAACTGCTACATAACTCTGCCAAAATGGTGGCTCACTTTGTTGTTGTCTTTCTTTATCCATCGCATAAAGCGCGCAAACGTTTTTCCCGTCTTTTTGCAACATGGTATATGTTTGGTTTTCTCCAGCAGGTACATCAATCGCAGACCAGTTAAAAACCGTTTTATAGAATTTCTTGGCTGCATTCGCATCAATGGTTACTAAATCAGCCCAACAAAATGTATTTTCCCGATGTTGTTTTACTCTACTCATCATTTAATCTTCCCAAAAAAACAATCAACCACTTTCCGATTCACCAATTTCTGAAATAATATTTTTTATGAATAATACGACAGACTTCCAGTCTGCATTCAGAAAAAAATACTTATCAATTTATACATATTTATGCTATAAAAAAGTTAAGAAAATTCAATCAAAAATCATAGTATCGAAAATGAGTGCTAAACAAAAACGTTTATTACATTCCCTATTAGTAGAGCCCCCAAATGGCAATACACAATGGCATGATATTGAATCCTTGCTAAAGCATTTGGGCGCTAAAGTAGAAATAGTGCACGGTGCCAGGATCCATATTGCTTTAAATAATGTCGAAACTTCTCTACATAAACCACATAATAGCAATGTCTGCAGTAAACGTGACATTCATTTACTACGTGATTATCTTATCAAAGCAAATATTGACGTGACATCACTAGATTAAGAATCACCCTTCCAAACCGAAGCATTTCTATAGATCACATTTAAAATTTCTATGAGAAAATCAATTCAATAACAGAACAACAACGACTAATTATACTGTAAAAATAGAAACACTTATTTTAATCAACTATCAATAAGAGATAAGTGTTCAACTTTAATGTGAAAAAAATGAAAGTATAACCCGAGTTATTTACTCAAGTAATGAAAAATCATCAAACAGACAAATACTTAATGCTAATTTAGGAGTATTAGTTTCTAGATCTATTATAAAAAATATTACGCAAAGATAACCCTAACATTTTAGGTATAACCTACTTCAACTAAACGCTCTTCAACGAGAAAGTAATGGCTTCGAATAACGGTCCCTTGGCTTATCAAATTATCTATAAAAACAATGTATTACACCTAAATCGAGTGTGTTTGCAACTGTTTGGTTATGAGAGTTTTAAGAATATCAATGATACGTGAATTTTCGAACCTATTTTGTATCACACACTTCAAAATACATCGACCTCAAGCACAGCATATACTGAAAGTCCCCATAAAAATAATCCTTTATCCACTGTACTATTAAAATCAGATGGTGCTAAAATTTCCATAGGCATGATTATATTTTGATATACTTGGCAACTTTTACACCGCACCACTCTTTACAAAAAAACGATACAACAAAAAAAAGTATCAAACCAATGCAAACTGACTCAAAATTATGCAATGCAAAAAATCACAGTAATGTAGTGGACACAATAATCGATGTTGATGATTATAAGAAATTAGTCGAACCTACACCTGAAGACGAAAATCACTTTCGAGTAATATTTGAAAGATCCGCTAGTGGCATCGCGTTAGTTAATTTAGAAGGTTATCTTAAAATAACTAATTCTGCTGTTCAAAAAACACTTGGTTATAGTGGTTATGAATTATCCAATATGGTGTTTACTGATTTTACCCACCCAGATGACGTCAATAAAAATTGGCAACTTCAACAAGAACTCATTATGGGTACACGGGACCATTATAGAATGGAGAAAAGGTGCTTTCGAAAGAATGGCGAAATGTTTTGGGGAAGTGTGAATGTTTCAGCCATACGTGGTGACGATGGAAAAGTACATTCAATAATTGGCGTACTAGAAGACATTACAGAAAGAAAAAATATTGAAAATGAATTAGAAAAAAGTACTGCTCAATTCAAGGCAATATTCAACTCCATATCCGACGCCGCAGTTTTTGTGGGAACCAATCGCCACATCATAATGATCAATCCCGCCGTTAGCAAGCAATTTGGCTATAGTAGTGAAGACTTACAGGGTAAGTCTGCTGAAGTTCTCTATGCAAATGTAGAAGATTATCAATTTCTTGGTCATTCTCGATTTAACATAGAAGCAAATATCAATTCCCAGCTGTACGAAATGACATATCGTCGTAAAGACAATTCACTTTTTGTCGGAGAAACTCAAGGCACCAAAGTTGAAGATGAAAATGGCAATTTCATTGGATTTATCGGCATTATCAGAGATATTAGTGAACGAAAAAAAACTGAAGAGCGACTGCGCTTAAGCCAGAAAATTTTTGAAGATACGGCTAAAGCAATATTAATTACAGATACAAACAATATAATAATTGATGCTAACAACGCCTTTTGTACCACTACAGGGTATCAGCATGACGAACTCATTGGGAAAACACCTAGAATATTAAAGTCCGGTTGGCATGACGAACAGTTCTACAAAAATTTATGGAAATCCTTGATTGAGTTTGGTTATTGGAAAGGAGAAATATGGGATAAGAAAAAAAATGGTGACATTTTCCCTACATGGTCAACAATCAGTGTAGTCAAAGATCATCTTGGTCAAGCTGTTAACTATGTTGCCATACTGTCTGATATTACAGAAATTAAACAAAGTGAAAAACGCTTAGAATATTTAGCGCATTACGATCAATTAACTAAGCTTCCAAACCGCATGTTATTTAATGATCGTCTCAATGTCGCAATTGCTAGGGCTGAACGACATAAAGATAGATTGGCCATTATGTATATTGACCTTGATGGATTCAAGCAAGTTAACGATACACTCGGACATACCGCGGGAGATGAATTATTAAAAAATGTGGCTGATCGCCTAAAAATCTGTGTACGAGAAGAAGATACTATTGCGCGTTTAGGTGGTGATGAATTTGCAATTATTATAAACGAACTGCACAACATTGATTTTCTCCATATCCTAGCCAAACGTATAACTAAAGAATTATCTATTTCTTTAAATTATGAAGGCAGAGAAATAAGAGTCACAGGTAGTATTGGTGTTGCTACTTATCCTTCTAATGGAACTGATGAAGAAACATTATTACGTCATGCTGATCAAGCCATGTATTACGCAAAACAACTTGGTAGAAATACTTATCAATTTTTTGATCCTGCTATCAAAGCAGATATTATACACCGTATACATTTAGGATCTGATTTACGTAGCGCAATAAAAAACAATGAGTTTTTTATGCAATTTCAACCAAAATACGATCTTATAAAAAACAAAGTCGTTGGTGTTGAAGCATTAGTCCGTTGGCAACACCCAGAGCGTGGCTTAATACTACCACTTGACTTTATTCCATTTGCAGAAGATTCAGATTTAATTATTCCTATCGGTAGAAAAATAATCGATATTGTTTGTCGTCACGCGCAGGTTTGGCGAGCAAAAGGATATAAAAAATTACCAATTGCTATTAATATTTCTGCCAGACAGTTTCGATACGACTCCTTTGTAGACTACATTCGTAACGTACTAAGAGAAACCAACATCCCAGCTGAAATGCTAGAACTAGAAGTAACAGAAAGCCTTTTAATGAACGATATTGAAAATACAATAAGCATGTTACACGAATTAAAAACAATGGGATTTAAAATATCAATAGACGATTTTGGAACAGGATACTCTTCCTTGAGCTATTTGAAGAGGCTTCCAGTTGATACCCTAAAAATTGATCGCTCATTTGTCATGGATGTCTCTGCCAATAAAGATGACAAAGAAATTATTTCAACCATTTTATCTATGGCTGAAAACCTAAATTTGCATGTTATCGCGGAAGGGGTAGAAAATATTGATCAGCTAAATTTCTTGAGCAAGAATTATTGTAGGGAAATTCAAGGGAATTTAATATCTAAACCTGTATCTTTTAAAGAATTACTAGCAACCATTCAATCAATAGAAAAAAAATCACTGGGGTTTCATTGAAAATAATCCATTTCTATTATTTTAATTTACTTAAAATATAATACCCTTCGTTATGTAATTTATTCTAACTTGCTCATAACAATATATCTAAGTATCAAATTTCCAACCAAAATTTTATACTACTTAAAAATTAACTAATAGCAAAAAACACCTACCTGAACCCAATAATTTTTTTAGCGGCGTCTTTATATAAAAAACCACATCAGATCTTAACGCATCTTTAAATAATATAGCCCCTTGATTTTTCCAGAATCTATGCTTCATCAATAAGAAATATAATTAGGTGTTTCAATTTTTTCTTATTATTTTTATGCATTTTGCATATACTTTATAAAAATTAGCTACAAATAATAAATTAAACATAAAACAAACATTAAAATACATTTTATATTCTGTATTTCGTTTCGGTAAAAAGGTTTTATATTCAATTACTTTCGAATATAAAACCTTTTACGCATTTTTATTATGGCTTCTAAAGTTGCTCACAATTATTCAGCCTTAGTTCAGTGAATAAACACGATAATGTTTTAAATCATTTACCCTTAAGTTAATTTGCCCTAATTTTAAACACATAAATATTTAATAATTAAAAATATATTTTTCTAAAAAATAATAATAATTCTTTGCGATTGTATGTAAGTAATATAAATAATTCAAAAACTGAAATTTTATATGCCGTGAAATGTATTGAGTTTTAAATATAACTCTAACGTAATTTCACACAATTTAAATGTCATTCCTCAATCCTTATCAACACTT
>Ga0316205_10002940_pt1 | contig 16773 bp, 15 predicted proteins | sample 3monthpyrite_MG_FD_204941 | JGI IMG/M metagenome (GOLD analysis project Ga0316205, IMG submission 204941) | Microbial mat bacterial communities from mineral coupon in-situ incubated in ocean water Damariscotta River, Maine, United States -... | ecosystem: Environmental > Aquatic > Marine >... | reverse complement strand
GCGGGTCCTTGCGTCATTGAAAGCGAAAAAATGGCGATGGAAACATCAGCTGAGTTAAAAAAGATTTCTGAAAAACTGGGTATCCCGTTTATATATAAGTCGTCTTTTGATAAAGCTAATCGTTCATCAATGGACAGCTTTCGTGGTTTGGGTATTGAAGAAGGTCTGCGCATACTGCAAAAAGTAAAAGATGAAATTGGTGTACCGGTTATTACCGATGTGCATGAAGACACACCGATGGATGAAGTGGCTGATGTGGTTGATGTTTTACAAACACCTGCGTTCTTATGTCGCCAAACAAATTTTATTTTGAAAGTAGCGGCAACCGGTAAACCGGTGAATATTAAAAAAGGCCAGTTTTTAGCGCCATGGGATATGAAAAATGTGGTTGATAAAGCTTTGACGACAGGTAATAAAAATATCATGGTTTGTGACCGTGGTGTATCGTTTGGTTATAACAACCTGGTTTCAGATATGCGTTCAATGGCAGTAATGCGTGATACCGGTTGTCCGGTGGTGTTTGATGCAACGCATTCTGTTCAGTTGCCTGGCGGACAGGGTAGTGTCTCTGGTGGTCAGCGTGAACATGTGCCTGTTCTGGCTCGCGCAGCCGTTGCTGCTGGTTTGTCGGGTGTGTTTATGGAAACGCATCCTGATCCGGCTAAAGCGCTGAGCGACGGTCCCAATGCCTGGCCGCTGGATAAAATGGAATCTTTATTGTCAATGATGAAAAGCATTGACGAAGTCGTTAAATCAAAACCTTTTGAAGAAGATTTATTGTAAGAAATATGTAAAAAGAGTCTGTCACAGGGGTGACATGCAAAGGCTGTAGAATATTGCAGCGTAAATTAAATGTAAGCTATGAAAAGCAAGCGGAGAAAAAATGTCCACAATTTCTAAAATACACGGTCGTGAAATTATCGATTCACGCGGCAACCCAACAGTTGAAGCAGAAATTACTTTATCATCGGGCGTCGTCGGTCGTGCAGCAGTTCCATCAGGTGCATCTACAGGTGAACGTGAAGCGATTGAGTTACGTGATGGTGATAAAGGCCGTTATTTAGGTAAAGGTGTAGAAAAAGCAGTTGCAAATGTAAATGGCGTTATTGCTGATGCATTATCAGGTATGGATATTAATGACCAGACTGCTATTGATACCAAAATGTTAGCGCTCGATGGTACAGATTTTAAATCAAATCTGGGTGCGAACTCTTTACTTGCTGTATCACTGGCAGCAGCGCACGCAGCAGCAATCGATAATGGAAAGCCATTATTTGAAAACCTGGGTAAAGGTGCAGGTAATGTACTGCCTGTACCAATGATGAATATCATTAATGGTGGTGAGCACGCTGATAACAGCGTAGATATGCAGGAATTTATGATTTTACCTGTCGGTGCGCCAAGCTTTAAAGAAGCATTGCGTTATGGCGCAGAAGTATTTCATACATTGAAAGGTGTACTGGCTGCCCGCGGAATGAACACCGCTGTTGGTGATGAAGGTGGTTTCGCACCGGATTTATCATCAAACGAAGAAGCGATTGAAGTTATTCTTGAGGCGATTGAAAAAGCCGGTTTTGTTGCGGGTAAAGATATTTACCTAGGGCTTGATTGCGCAAGCTCAGAATTCTATGAAGATGGTAAATACAATCTGGCATCTGAAAACAAGATTTTCACTTCAGCAGAATTTGTAGATTACCTAGCAGACTGGGTGGATCGCTTTCCTATTATCACCATTGAAGATGGTCTGGCAGAGAATGACTGGGATGGCTGGAAATTACTGACAGAAAAACTGGGTGATAAAGTTCAGTTAGTTGGTGATGATTTGTTTGTGACCAATACTAATATCTTTAAAGAAGGTATTGATAAAAATATTGCAAACTCTATCCTGATTAAATTCAACCAGATTGGTACGCTGACAGAAACTTTAAATGCTATTCAGATGGCGCATGATAACGGTTATACAGCTGTTGTTTCTCATCGTTCAGGTGAAACTGAAGATGACACAATTGCAGATCTGGCTGTTGCTACAAATTCTGGTCAGATCAAGACAGGTTCTTTATCGCGCTCAGATCGTCTGGCTAAATACAATCAGTTATTACGTATTGAAGAAATGTTGGGTGATAAAGCAACGTATGCAGGTAAGAGTGCTTATAAGCATTTGTCATAATACCTGATGTATTTTTTGTGAAAATCATCATTACCATTCTGGTTGTATTATTACTGTATTTTCAGTTTAAGCTCTGGGTTGGTGATGGTGGTATTCCTGACGTGATGCATTTACAAAAAGAAGTTGATGCAGCCAGTCAGAAAGAAAGTAAATTAAAAGAAAGAAATAAAGCGCTGGCTGCAGAAGTTGCTGATCTGAAAAAAGGATTAGAAGCTGTTGAAGAGCGTGCCCGAAATGAGCTGGGAATGATAAAAAACGGTGAAACGTTTTATCAAATTATTAAGCCTGCTGATCAGATATCAGAATCTGAAAATCAAAAAAAGTAATCATCACCGAATGGTAAGATGAATCAGTGACGACTCAATCAAATAACTCTGAAAGAAATTACTGGGCTATTGTTCCGGCTGCCGGTGTAGGTAGTCGCATGGCAAGCCAGACACCCAAACAATATCTGAAGTTACTCAATAAACCCATTATCGAACACAGTCTGCAAAGACTTTTGGATCATCCAAAAATTACCGGCCTTGTTGTAGCTTTGGGTGATCATGATGAATACTGGTCAGATGTTGTGTTAAATACAAATAAACCTGTGTTGCGTGTTAACGGCGGTGCTGAACGTTGTCATTCGGTTCTGAATGCTCTTAATACATTGATTGAAAGTCATGAAAAAAATTTAAATATAAAAGCGAATGACTGGGTGCTGGTACATGATGCTGCCCGGCCTTGTATTCGCCATCAAGATATAGATTCGTTAATTGACAGTGTAGATAAGCATGCTGTCGGCGGACTATTGGCTTTGCCTGTTCGTGATACGATGAAACGTCAGGACTCATCTCGACATGTATCTGAAACAGTTGATCGAAATGGGCTTTGGCATGCGTTAACGCCACAAATGTTTCCATTACAAATTCTCCGTGATGCGATTGACGATGCAGTTGCATCGGATAGTCTGATTACCGATGAGTCATCAGCCATTGAAAGAACAGGCTCTAAGCCATTGTTAGTCGAAGGTCATGAAGACAATATTAAAATAACTCGTCCTGTTGATATAAAGCTGGCAGAAATGTTTATGAAGGCGCAATTACATGAATAATATTCCGGCTATAAGAATTGGTCATGGGTTTGATGTGCATGCCTTTGAAGAAGGTGATCATCTAATTCTTGCCGGTGTAAAAATCCCGTATCATCAAAGATTTAAAGCACATTCAGATGGTGATGTGTTAATCCATGCCGTATGTGATGCGCTTTTAGGTGCAGCTGCACTGGGTGACATCGGTCAGCACTTCCCTGATAGCGATGAAAGGTTTCACAATATAGACAGTCGAATTTTATTAAAGCATGTTATCACTCTGTTGAATGAGAGAAGTTTTACGCTGGGTAATCTTGATGTGACAATCGTCGCTCAGGCACCGAAAATGCTCTCACATATCCCTCAAATGATAAAAAATCTGTCTGCAGATTTTGCAGTTTCGACACATCAGATCAATGTAAAAGCCACAACCACTGAAAAATTAGGCTATACAGGAAGAGAAGAGGGTATTGCTGTACATGCTGTTGTTATTATCCAGCAAACTGAGTAATACCTGCATTTTTTAGAGTGTCAGGGCTGTAAGTTGCTATGATTATATACATCCATGGTTTTAATAGCTCAGCGGAATCTCACAAGGCTCAGGTGCTTAAAAAGCACATGACTGGACTGGGGCTTGAGGATGAGATTATCATTCCTTCTTTGTCATCCGTGCCCGGCTATGCAATAGCTGAATTAACTTCACTTGTGCAGGAAAATATTGCCGATAATCTGTCCTTTATAGGTAGCTCTCTGGGTGGCTACTACGCGACCTGGCTGGCTGATCGCTATGATCGGCCTGCAGTATTGATCAATCCTGCTGTCAAACCTTATGAGCTCTTGATGGATTATCTGGGCAGAAATATCAACCACTATACGGGGGAGGAATATGACCTGACTCCCGAGCACATCAGTGAACTAAAAGAACTCGATCTTGAATATATAACAAAGCCACATCGCTATCTGCTGATGCTACAAACCGGAGATGAAGTGCTTGATTATAGCCAGGCTTTTGTCAAATTTGCGGGATCAAGAATGATCGTAGAGGAAGGCGGAGATCATTCATTTTCCGGTATTGAGAATCATCTGGATACTATTCTGAATTTCTGTGGTGTGCAAAATAGCGGTACTATAAAGTTATAGTTTTTTTCACGGCGTCTATCTTGTAATTAACTATTACAAATCATCAGTTCAGACGGTACAATATTATCCATAATAATATCTGGATTGCGAACAATGCCGTCTAAAAAAACGACGATAAATAAAGATAAGCTGGATAAAGTTGTTGCCGAAGCTATTAAGAACAGGCAAAGCAGAGAGCAGGATTATCGGGCAAAAGCACTTAAATTATATCCCTGGATTTGCGGTCGTTGTGAGCGTGAATTTAGCAGACAAAATCTGATTGAGCTGACCGTACATCATCGAAATCACGATCATGATGATAATCCTGAAGATGGGACTAACTGGGAATTATTATGTGTTTATTGTCATGAAAATGAGCATTCACGTTTTGCTGATCAGGTTCGTGGTGACGGATACAATCTGATTAATGACAAACCCAGAGAAGTGGCAACAGGTAACCCGTTTGCTGACTTAAAAGCCATGATGGAAGATAAAAATAAATAATCTGACGGATAAATTATGACACTTGGGCCGGTAATGATTGATCTGGTGGGTACTGAAATTACACCGGACGAAAAGAAGATGTTGCAGCACCCCAATACAGGGGGGGTGATTCTTTTTACCAGAAATTTTGAATCAATTGATCAGTTAGAGAATCTTACATCTCAAATTCATGCGGTAAGAAATCCTCCGTTACTAATCTCGGTTGATCATGAAGGGGGGCGTGTACAGCGCTTTCATGAAGGCTTTACCAGAATACCGGCTATGGCCTGTTTTGGTAAGCTTTATAAACAAGATAAAGAAAAAGCTAAAGATCTTGCAGAAAAATGCGGCTGGTTAATGGCATCAGAGTGTCTGGCAGTCGGTATCGATTTTAGCTTTGCGCCAGTACTTGATATGGGGCATGGTATAAGTGGTGTTATAGGTGATCGTGCATTTGGATCAACAGCAGACATTATTTCTACATTGGCGCATGAGTTTATGCGCGGAATGAAAAGGGCCGGTATGGCGGCAACGGGAAAGCATTTTCCCGGGCACGGTTCAGTTAAAGAGGATTCACATCTGGCTCATCCGGTGGATAAACGTTCGCTTGCTGATATCACGATGGAAGATATTATACCGTTTGAACGCATGATAGATTATGGCCTGGCTGCTGTTATGCCGGCGCATGTTATTTATCCCCAGGTTGACACTAATGCGGCGGGCTATTCTGCAATCTGGTTGCAACAAATTTTACGCAAGAGACTTGGATTTGAAGGTGTTATTTTTAGTGATGATTTGAGTATGGAAGCTGCTGCTCCTGCGGGTAATTTCATCGACAGAGCTAATGCAGCACTGAATGCCGGTTGTGATATGGTACTGGTATGTAATCATACTGATGCTGCTAAAGAAGTGCTTGAAGGTTTGGGTGATTATAACAATCCGGCATCATCAATGCGCCTGATACGCATGCATGGTCATAAACACCATGGTCGTAAACAATTGCAGAAAACACAGGAATGGAAAGAGGCAGCTGCGCTTATTATGCCATTGTCCGACACACCTGAGCTGGAACTGGATGTTTAAGAAATGAAAGAGCTTTTTCAAAATCTATTATCATGGACAATAACTGAGGACACCTGGATTCTGTATGTTTTTATTATTGTCTTAACAACACTTTCTGTAAATTTTATATTAAAACGTTTTCTTAATAAGCTTCATTCCCGATTCGTTTCAACACGAATTCCCTGGGATGATGCGTTTGTTCTCGCGGCACAGAAACCCCTTAGCTGGCTTGTCTGGTTGGTGGGAATAAGTCTGGCAATCGATATCATAAAGTTTGAAAAAGATTCACCAGTGCTGGCCTGGATCGAGCCTACACAATATGTCGGTGTGATCCTGATTCTGACGCTCTTTTTATTAAAACTGATTAAGCAGACTGAAGAAGTATTTGTTAATCAGGAAGACGAAGCGGGTAAGAAAAAGTATGAAATGACCACCGTTGAAGCGATCAGTAAACTGTTAAGGGCTTCGGTTATTATTACTGGTGTACTCGTGGTCCTGCAAACACTTGGCTTCAGCATCTCCGGTGTACTGGCTTTTGGCGGTATAGGTGGTATAGCTATCGGTTTTGCGGCTAAAGACTTGTTAGCTAACTTTTTTGGCGGACTGATGATCTATCTTGACCGGCCATTTGCAATAGGAGACTGGATCCGCTCAAGTGACCGTGAAATAGAAGGTACTGTTGAAAGTATTGGCTGGCGGCTAACAATTATCCGGACTTTTGATAAGCGGCCTTTATATATTCCAAATTCAGTTTTCAATAATATTGCTGTTGAAAATCCGTCACGTATGAAAAATCGCCGGATTTATGAAACGATTGGTATTCGATATGAAGATAGTCAGAAAATGCCAGCAATTATTTCAGCAGTAAAAAGCATGCTGGAACAACATCAAGACATTGATACAAGTCAGACATTGATAGTAAATTTTAATAAGTTTGCCCCCTCATCACTGGATTTCTTCATATATACGTTTACAAAAACAACTGACTGGGTTTGTTTTCATAAGGTTAAGCAGGAAATTTTACTGGCAATACTGGATATAATTGAAGAACAGGGTGCCGAAGTTGCATTTCCAACATCAACGATACATCTTGATTCGCAAAATTCTCAGCCAGTGCTATAAATTACTTATAGTAAAACAAACTTTAAGGAGTGCGTTATGGCCGATAAGTTAATGATGGTATTAGTTAATTCTGATCCGGCAAACCCTCTTGAATTAGGCCCGCCTTTCTTTCAGGCAACTGTTGCTGCGGCAATGGAGTATGATGTTGAAATTATATTTACAGGTCGGGCATGTGAGCTGGCTCTGAATGGTGTGGCTGAAAAAATATTTATTCCCGGTCAAAATGAAAAAACACTTTATGATCTTATAAAAGATGCGCATGAAGCAGGTGTTTCGTTTAAAGTTTGTACGCCGACACTTGAAATATGGGGTGATGATTTTATCAAAGAAGTAATAGAAACAGTTGGCGGCGCTTATGTTATTGGTGAAGCAATGGATGATTCAACAGTGACCTTTACATACTAATAATATGATATTGAGTGAATTGGACAACTGTATAAACGATTCTGAAATTATTTTTTCTTCAGAACAAATTCAGCAGGCAATTTCAGCGCAGGCAAATAAAATAAATGCCCAACTTGAAAAATTGCCAGAAAACTCTGAGCCTCCCCTGATCTTGCCTGTTATGAATGGTGGGTTGATATATGCAGGGCAATTATTGCCGTTGATTCAAATACCGGTTCAGGTTGATTATATACACGCCACCCGTTACAGAAACACAACTGAAGGCTTTGACCTTGAGTGGAAGGTATACCCCCAGCATGAGCTTTTGAACAGGCATGTGATTCTTCTCGATGATATTCTTGATGAAGGAATGACGCTTGCGGCAATTGTAAAATATTGTGAAGAGCAGGGGGCTAAATCCGTTTTATCTGCTGTTTTGGTAACAAAGCTCCATAACAGACGAAGCGAAACTGTTGCCGCTGATTTTAGTGCTTTGGATGTGCCTGACCGGTATGTGTTTGGTTATGGGATGGATTACAAAGGACATTTGCGCAATCTTAATGCGATCCATGCCCTTTAGATTTATTTAATATTTAGTTTTCTTATTTCTTTCGCATCACTGCTATTAGCAAACAATGTTCCATTATTGACTAATGGTATTCTTTTTAGTTTTTCAAGTTTATTGTTATTTAGAAGGTTTATCAGGTGACTGATATTTGATTCCAGTGCATTAATATATAGGTTACCTTTTCCAAAGTGGTTTTCAGCATATTTATATACACCGTTAAATAAACCGTTCAGACGTGAATTAATCTCAATGTTATAAAAGTCCGGTGTTTTTTCAAGCAAGTCATTTCCTGACGAGTAAATGATCTCAGTTTCACCATCATCATTCACAAACTCTGCAATATTTCCTAAAACGAATTCAGGGTACAGACGATCACGACATTTCTCCAGATAACATCTGTCAGACATCTGGGCAATCAGATCTGCAGAGCCAATCATATAACCTAGTGTATGTAATTTTTGTTCAGGAAGTTTAATATCGGCAGGTTTGAGTTCATAACCTGTGTAATGAACAATATTTGTTGCAATGTCTGTGAACTTTTCCATACCTATTATTGGTAAATAACGGGATAAAAAATCTGCACTTCGGCTGACATGAACTTTTGTGTAGATTGAACCATTGGTGTTTTCATCATTGTCTTCACGTATATAGCCAGAGTCATGGTACAAAGCTGTAATTAATCCGATAGCTGTATATTCTGCACTAAACCTGTCATTACCAGAATGTGTTTGTTGATAGCCTTCAATTAGCCTTGCTAAAGCCAGTGTCATATCAAGCGAGTGCTGCTTGTCGTGATAAAAAGTATCGCAGGCCAGATAACCTTCAAATTCACCTTCAAACAATCGGTCAAAATCTTCAAAGCTTTTCTGGATAGGTGAAAAAAAATGTTTCGGGTATAAGCTAACGAATAGTTCACGCACACTTTCGCAGACATCTTCTGTGGAAGTGACTTTGACACTGTTTGTGACGTCATAGTCTGCACGTCGGTTATTTATAGGCATAAATATTCGCTTTATTTATATTTTTGTTTCTTATATCACGGTATATGCGGTCTGAAATTAGCTCAGACAGTGAGAGTCAGAAAAATGTGATCTACTTCACACTTTTCCTGTTTATTTGCTTGTGTGTGTGAATACGCCATCCCAGTTGTTTGCAGGTGGATGATCTGAATAAACATCAATTCTCTCGAGATATAGTTTATACAGTTTTCTTTTTGGGTATTTACTGATCAGTTCTGAGAAAAGTACTCTGGCAGTTTGCCAGTCAGAGCCGAGAAAGCTGTCTAAGGCATTTTGATAATTATCTAGTTCATCTAGTGTATCTTGTGATATACCTGATTCAGGGCCTAATGGTTCATAGATGGTAACAGGCTGATCTTTGCCTTTAACCCGGACTTTATCTAATAAGCGATACTTATAATCAGGTACAGCTTTTTTTGTGTATTCACTGACGATAATATCGACACCGTAATTTTTTGTTAAGCCTTCAAGACGTGATCCTAAATTAACGGTGTCTCCCAGTACGGTATAAGCCATGCGGAACTCTGACCCCATGTTGCCGACGTTCATCGGGCCGCTGTTAATACCTACACCGATTTTAATTTCAGGCCAGCCTTTCTCCTTAAATTCAGAGCTGAGAGTTTTCATCTCTTCAACCATCTCCATGCCAGCAATCAGTGAATTTTTAGCATGGTTCTCATCTGCTAAAGGAGCTCCCCAGAATGACATGATGGCATCGCCCATATACTTATCAATAGTGCCACGATTCTGGTGAATGATTTTAGTCATAGGTGTTAAAAAACCATTTATAAAACGCGTCAGCTCTTTCGGTTCAAGGCTTTCAGAAATCGTTGTGAAGTTTCTTACGTCACTGAATAAAACAGACATTTCACGAGTTTCACCATCTACTGATAATGCCTCAGGGTGCTGGCTTATTTCATCGACTAACTCAGGAGGGATGTATTGGCCAAAGAGCCGGGTAATTTGCCGTTTGTTATGAGACTCGACAAAAAAACCGTAGGACATATGTAAACCAAACAAGACTATGACTAATAATAAAGAGTTTGTCAGAGGTAAGATCATGTTCAAACTTTGCCATGCATAGAGGTTTCCGGCAATTAATGCCGTTACAGTAAGCAAGGCAACAACTGTTGTTTGCAATGGTGAAAATCTGGGGAAAATAATAGTAAGTAATATGCCTAAAACTAATAAAAGCAGGAATTCCAGAGCATAGGTAAAGGAGGGTTGTTCTTTGATCCGGTTTTCGATGATTCCTGAAATAATATTTGCATGTACTTCAACCCCGGGATAACCGGTTTCTAAAGGTGTTGTTCGTAAATCTTTAAGGCCGGCAGCTGAAGTGCCAATCAGTACAATCGCATCCTTTAAGTCTGACATTTTTGCTGTTTTATTTAAAACATCAACTGCTGGCACGTATGGAAAACTTTTCCATTTACCACGATAGGGCACCATTATATTGGTTTCCTGATCTACAGGAATATGGTAATCACCAACTTTTATCCAGTCTACATAGACTTCATCGCCGTCACTTGCTTCAACCTGAATTTCAAGTGCTGGTGAACCTATAGCTGAGCGAAAGAGACCAAATGCCAGTGATTCATAAATTTTTCCATCGTGCATTTGTAAAAGTGGTACCCGACGGAATACACCGTCCGCATCATAGGCAATACTTGGGTTATCTATAAAACCGCCGGAAAATGCGTTTTTCTGTAATATCGGAATATTCGCAGTAAATGCTTTTTGTTGAATGAGGCCCAGTTTGTTTTGTAGTTCGTCTGGTAACTCAAGTACAGGCTCGGGGAGAATAGTGGTGTTTGCATTTGATTCATTAATAAAGGCAAAACCGAGAACAGTTTTTCTGTCTTTCAGGCTTTCTGAAAATATTTTATCCCGCTCAAGTGAGGGTAAAATTCTTTTGTACTGTCTCTGATAGGCGTTGTTGTTTTTTAAAGCACCATTGGCCAGTTCAGTAAACATGGCTGCGCCACTGTCAATATCAGGCTCTGAGAACATGATATCAAAGCCTACAGTGTTAATTTTATAATGATCAAAGAGGTTATCAATGATTTTGGCAAGAATGTCTCTTTCCCAGGGCCACTGTCCAAGCTCAAGCAGGCTTTTCTCATCAATATCTAAAATGACAACATTGGTATCTACTGTATACGGAGCTGTGTATTTTAATCGGGCATCATAGGTGAAATTTTCTATCTGATTGAATAATGTGAGATTAAATTCACCTATCGGCTGAGAAATAAATATCAGAACGATGCAGGCGCTAATTATTGATCTGATGTGATTTTGCATAATCCGTATTTATTCTTCCTGTTTGTGGTCTGTATCTGATCTGTTTATATCTAGCAGATAACTTTTATTTTTATCTTAAAACCATAGCAAAATAATTCTAAAAAGGCCAAAAAAAGAGGCGAAATAGAGAACTATTTCAAGAATAATCAGTAATTTACGCTAATTATTATTGTTATGAAGAAAATTCTGCATTAATATCATCATTCCGTTGACCTGTCCGGGTTAATCATAGTTAATAATTGAACGAAATGGTGCTTATGTCTAACCCAATTTATCTCGGTATTAATATCGATCATGTAGCAACACTTCGCCAGGCTCGAGGCACGTCTTATCCTGATCCGGTTCATGCTGCACTTCAGGCAGAATTCGCTGGAGCAGACAGTATTACCATGCATCTTCGTGAAGACAGGCGTCATATTCAGGATGCTGATGTCTATCGAATGAAAGCATCAATGCAAACAAAACTAAACCTGGAGATGGCTGTCACTGATGAAATGATTCAGATTGCATCTGATGTTTTGCCTGAAGACTGTTGTCTGGTGCCAGAAAAACGTGAAGAATTGACAACAGAAGGCGGTCTGGATGTTTTGTCACAAGAAAACAGGATTCATGATGCCTGTAAAAAACTTGCTGAAAAAAATATCAGAGTCTCATTGTTTATAGATGCAGAAAAAGATCAGGTTGATGCTGCAAAACGGTGTGGTGCGCCGGTCATTGAAATACATACCGGTCATTATGCAGATTTATTCAGAGAAGAAGATCGTACTGCAGAGCTGGAACGCATTAAAAAAATGGCAGAATATGCACACAGTATTGGTTTACAGGTGAATGCCGGACATGGACTGAATATTCATAATGTTGGTGTAATTGCAGCGTTGCCAGAAATTGTCGAACTTAATATAGGTCATGCAATAATATCGGATTCAGTTTTTATGGGTTTACCAGAAGCAGTTAAATTAATGAAATTAAAAATGACTGAAAGGAGGTAATTAACTGGTTATTAATGATTGCTATCGACCAGTTCAGTGATGTTGGATATGACTTCTGAGACTTTGTCTGATACATCATCAAGTGCATTGTGATCAATTAATGATTCAAGCTCAACTGCTGATTGACGGAGTTTTGGGACCCCGCAATAACTGGTAGCTCCGTTTACTTTATGTATGTAATGCTTCAGCTCTTTAATGTTGTTGTCTTTATTTGCGGACTGAATTTTCTCCTTGTATAGTGGGAGTTCAGCTATTAACATCTGGAAGAGTTCTTTAGCCAGGCTCTCGTTACCTCCGGCAAGTTTGATTGCCTCATCATTATCGTAGCAGGGAAGTGCTGATTGATCTGTATCCTCAATAACACTTTTACTAGCAGGGGGTATGGGAATGCTTTTTGAATCCGTCTTGCAGTAGAGCACAATCTTCTCATATATTTGCTGTTCAGTAACGGGCTTAATTAAAATATCATTCATGCCCGATTCAATAATGTGTTCTTTCTCTTCAGGCATGGCATTAGCCGTTAAAGCAATAATTGTAGTGTCTGAATTTATTCCGTGTGCGGTTCTGATATATTTCGTGGCTTCGATACCATCGAGCTCAGGCATGTGTAAGTCCATAAATATAAGATCGAATTTTTCACGGGAGCAGAAATCAACGGCCTGATTACCATCCGGGGCTAAAGTAATATTTATATTCCAGTTATTAAGTATTGATTCAGCAAGTCTTAGATTAATATTGTTGTCATCAACCACCAGTATCTTAAGATGTGACCAGTTCTCCAGTAACTGGCTGTTTTCTTTTACAAATTTCTCAGGAGAGTTTCCGGCAAAGAAATCATTTAGAGCTTGAACTAGTTTTTCATATGGTTCGTTTCTGAAAAGGCAGAGTGAAGCGCCTTGTTCAAGATATTTTGAATAGGTGTCCCGATCTGATGAACTTATCAGTGCAATAACTGGGATACCTTTTTCCTTACAGACGGCAAAAGTTTTTGTGAAGTTAACGTCTTTTAATATTTGCATATGATCAATACCAATAACCATATAGTTAAAATGAATCATGTTACTATTTAGTACAGAAGTTAGTTGATTAAACTGAGTGATTTGCTGTATTTGAGTATTCCAGAGATTTAATAGCTGCCTGCTTCCAAGCCGTAATTGTGGATTGCTTTCGAATAAAATAACGTGCTTGTTTTCAAGTAGTGACAAGTTGTATGATGACGACTGAAAAGATTTTTTTAGTGGCAGTGAAAGCCAGAATACAGAACCTTTGTCTAAAGTACTTTCAAAGTCAATTTCACCATGCATGAGATTTGCGAGGCTTCTTGAAATTACAAGTCCAAGCCCAGTGCCGCCAAACCGTCTTGTTATGGATGTGTCGGCCTGAGTAAATGCATTAAATAATCTTTGTTTATTGGCTTCGCTCATTCCAACACCAGTATCTGTGACAGTAAATTTGAAGTCATATTTATTATCATTTTTATTATTAAAAAGTACACGAAGTGCTACATATCCTGTTTCAGTAAATTTTATTGCATTTCCAATTAAATTTAATAAAATTTGTCTGATCCTGGCTGGATCACCGAATAAAAATCTCGGCATGTCTGCGGTGCGGTGAAAAACAAGTTCAATCTGTTTTTTCTGTGTCAGTGGCAACATAATAGTGATTATGTCTTCGATGAGTTCCAATAAATCAAACTCAATAATTTCAATATTAAGTTTTCCTGATTCTATCTTAGAAAAGTCAAGAATATCATTTATTATCGTTAAAAGACTATTTGATGATGTATGGATGGTTTCTAAATACTGGTATTGTTGTTCTGTTAAATTTGTTTTAGAGAGTAGCTCTATAAAACCTATGATTCCATTCATAGGGGTTCTGATTTCATGGCTCATGTTAGCAAGAAATTCAGATTTTATACGGCTGGCATCAAGCGCCTGACTTTTAGAAATATCCAGAGTTATATTTTTCTTTTCTAATTCCTCCAGCGTGTTTTTAAGTATAGATGTTGCTGAGTTTACCTGATTCTGAAGATTATGGCGGGAAATTGATAGCTCTTCTGTCATATTGTTAAAACCTTTTACCAGAGTCTCAAGTTCACCTGAAGTGTTAATGTTGACATGTACATTAAGATTGCCTGCAGCAACGCGCTTAACCGCATTGGTCAGGCTCTGTATCGGGTTAATGACGTCCTGGCTTATATATAGAGCTAAAATTGTACTTAAAACAAGTCCTGTAAAAACTATAATCAGACTTCTGAAGAAAATATTAAACTGCTGCTCGGTTGTGTTTAACGATGACATGACTAGTTGTATTTTTCCCAGTCTGTTATCTTGTTTTTCATTATCTGATTCAACTTCAAAATCGTTTATTTCGATTTCGGTGTTGATGATATCAGCTTCAAAAGTTAATAATTTTTCTTTAATTAAAAAACTATATGGCGTGTCGTTTTGTGTTTGTGGATGGTCTTTTGATAAAGATTTGATGACTTCATTGTTATTGTCTGTGATAGTTATTTTCTTTACGTCATCTTCATCAAGAGATTTTCTTATAAGGCTTTCAAGTAATTCTATGTTGCCAGAAAAAACCCCGAATTCACTGATCTGTGATAAATATTTTGAAAGAGTTTTTCCTCTTTCATTAAGTGTTGTACCTATGTCCTGAATACTTGAGTAAGTGAAATAGCCAACAAGTGTAAATACTGTCAGTGCAGTCGGCAGTAAGGCTAATAACAGTACACGCTTTCTTATACTGTAGTTTGCCACTATTGATTCTCCGCCTTATGTGTTGAGCTGATTGTGGAAAGGTCGTTAGGCTCTGATTTTCTAAGTTTATCTAATAAAATATTTTTATCAGAAACATTGATATTGAGTGACCTGGCTACTTTTTTATTAATAGCAATATCAAAGTATTTGGGGTGTGTTCTCTGTGCAGAAATATAATTAAACCGTTCGTTTTTTTTGATTATTTCTATTGCGTGGTTGCTAATGTTGTCTGGTGTACTAAAAACGGCAGCAAGTGCACCAGCTTTAACATATGCACTGGAATAACCGATAACAGGAATCTGGTTTCTGTAAGTGGTCAGTAAAATGCCTTTAATTGAGCGGCGATTAAAAATGGTTTTATCTGGTATTGCTAATAATATGTCTGAATTTTCTGATAAAAATCTGGTCTCGGTAATCAGTTCTGTCCGGTCCAGTACGGTTATTTCTTTGGTTTTGAGATTATATTTTCTTAAAGCTTCTGATATTTTATATTTTCTTGAGTAAGAGTTTTTTCCATAAAGTATACCTACTGATTTAAACTGACTGGATAAGTATTGTATTAGTCGTGCCTGTCTGTTTATAGGTTGGTCTATATAGATGGCGGAATACATATAGCGTTTATCTATTGAAATGTTTCTATTAATGAGCTGGTCAAATGCCAGTTTTGGAACCAGTAAGCTGAGAACGGGTTTGTCGTTGTCAGAACTGAACACTGAATTTGCGGATTTGTAGCCGATGGTAACAATTGAAGTGTATTCAGATGTGTCTGTGTCTATTAGCTCATTAGTATCTATATTGTCAGACTTGTCGCCAGAAGCTTTCAGAGCGGTGCTGATATTGCTGCTGATCTTGTTGTGGTATTTGTGTGTAGTGTCAGAAATTATTAAGAAATTACCAGCGAACACAGTTGTATTTATCATCAGTCCTGTGATGATAAATACAATATTTCTTAATTTATTGTTCCTGCTTATCATAAATCCATTTTCAAATATTAGAAATTCTGTAGCTGTATGTCGAGCAGTATTCGGGAACCCATAATGCTTTCTTTCGTATTCCTGTATTCATTGTAATCATTGTAGTCTCCACTTATATTTCTGAATATCAGAGAGGTCTTAAGATCAGATTTATTATGTTTGCTATGTCGGGTTAATTTAATATTCACAATATCGTATGCTTCAGCTGGATTTATTGTATCTGCCCAGCGTATTTCACTGACATTGAAATACTCTATGCTGCCTGAGTATGTATTACTGAATTTTGTAAATAATGTCAGGCCATAACTGTTATGAGGTGCTGTTGTTGTTAAATCTTCAGTTGGCAGTACACCTTTCGGGTTGTCATCTTCGATTCTGGTAGTTGCGTATGTAAAGTAAAGATTAAACAAATCACTGGGTTTATAGGTTGCGGCGTATTCAAATCCGGTCAGGATGACACCCTGTGAGTTTTCAAAGCTGCCTGAGCTCTGTGCTATAATAAGGTCGCTCACCTGATCATAAAATATTTTGGCATTCATGCTCATTTTGTTTTTTCTAAAATCACCAAAGTATCCAAATTCAGTACTAATTATTTTTTCAAATCCCAGGTCTCCAGCGGTCACGAATATTGGTATTGCAACGATATCATCAGTTCCCGATTCACAGGTAACGGGTAAAGAAAATATTGGATTACAAATGCCTAGGCCGCCTATAGTAAGTGAAGGGTAATAAATATTATTAATTGATTCTT
>Ga0316205_10002939_pt1 | contig 16777 bp, 19 predicted proteins | sample 3monthpyrite_MG_FD_204941 | JGI IMG/M metagenome (GOLD analysis project Ga0316205, IMG submission 204941) | Microbial mat bacterial communities from mineral coupon in-situ incubated in ocean water Damariscotta River, Maine, United States -... | ecosystem: Environmental > Aquatic > Marine >... | reverse complement strand
CTGACCCCGGTGCTGGCCCGCCCGGAAACGCCCGTGCTGCCCTCCGCGCCAGAGATTGCCCGGTCCGAGACCCCGCCGGAACGGCCCAAACAGCCGACAGCCCCTGCACTGCCGGATATGGTGGCCCGGCCAACTCAGCCCGAGACCCCGCAAGAGCTGGCACTGGTGACGCCCGACACGACACCGGCCTTGCCCCGCAGCACCGCGCCAGCTGCGCCGCCTCTGCCGGAGCGCCAGGAGACACCCCGGATCGAGACGGAGACAGCCACGCCGCAAGACACTGCTCCGCTCACCTCTTTGCGCCCGGTTGAGCGGCCCACCGATCTGTTGAAACCGACGCAGCAGGCGAAGTCCAAGCTAACGACGCGGACCAAAGCCAAGACCAGCCAAAAGGCGTCTACATCCTCGGCCAGTACAGCGACGCAGAAGGCCAAGGGCGACAGTGCCGGACAGAATGCGGGCACCACCGCCAAGACGGCCACGGCCACATTGTCCAGGGCGACACGTCAAAAGCTGATCTCGCAATGGGGCGGTGCCATTCGCAGCGGGGTCGAGCGACGCAAACGCTATCCAGGCGGAACATCCGCGTCAGGCACCGCCGTGGTGCGCCTGACCGTGGCACCACAGGGCCGCCTGGTGTCGGCGACACTGGCAAAATCCTCGGGCGACGCAAAACTGAACCGCGCCGCCGTCGAGGCCGTGCGGCGCGCCCGCATCCCCAAAGCACCCAAGGGGCTGAGCAAAGCCAGCTACAGTTTCAGCCTGCCCATCGCGTTTACCAAGAAATAGGAAACGCCTCAGATCGCCGCTTTCAGACTTTCTTCCAGATAAATCTCGCGCAGGCGTCTGGCGACATGGCCCGGCGTGCCGTCACGCAGCATCGCGCCATCAATTTCGACCACTGGCATCACAAACGTGCTGGCCGATGTGATAAATGCCTCGTCCGCGCCCATCGCTTCTTGAATCGTGAAGTTACGCTCTTCCACCTCCATCTGTGCCTCCGCGGCACAGCGCAGAACGGCGGCGCGGGTGATGCCGTGCAGGATGTCATTGGACAGCCCGCGGGTGATGATCTTGTTGCCCTTCACGATATAGGCGTTGTTCGAGGTGCCTTCGGTGACAAAGCCATCCTCGATCATCCAGGCATCGTCACACCCGGCCTTCTTGGCCATCATCTTGCCCATCGACGGATAGAGAAGCTGTACGGTCTTGATGTCGCGCCGACCCCAGCGGACATCTTCGATGCTGATCACACGGATGCCCTTTTCAGCCGCCGGGCTGTTGGCCAGACCGGGCTTGGACTGGGTGAACAGAACCAGCGTTGGTTTCACCTCGGCCGGGTCAGGAAAAACAAAATCACGATCCGCAGCGGCCCCACGCGTGACCTGAAGATAGATCATCCCATCGGTGATGGCGTTCACGCGAACCAGTTCGCGGTGGATTTCCAACAGGTCATCAAACGCTTCGGGCTTGGGCATATCCAACTCGTTCAGCGAGCGTTCCAGCCGTTTCAGATGCCCGTCAAAGTCGATCAGCTTGCCGCCCAGCACGCTGGTCACCTCATAGACGCCATCGGCCATCAGGAAGGCCCGGTCAAAGATCGAAACCTTGGCTTCAGTTTCGGGCAGGTAGTCGCCATTTACGTAAACGGTGCGGGTCATCTGTCTTGTCCTTTTATGCCTTTGTCCCCGCTCAGGGGGTCGCGTTGATGTGGTTTTAAGATATGTCCGACATCGCGGCTAGCACGTCATCAAGACTGCGCCGCGCGCCGGTTTGCAGGTATTCCATGGCCCGAAGGGCCGCCTCATGCGCCGTCTCGGACGAGCCTGCCACGCAGTCTTCAATCACACGGCAGAAATAGTCGTGCTGATGCCCGTCCACGAAGGTGTAATGGACGCAAACATCCGTCAGACCACCACACAGCAGCAGTGTATCCACCTTCAAACCCTTCAGAAGAATCTCAAAATCGGTCCCGAAGAATGCGGAATAGCGCCGTTTGGGGATCAGATAGTCATTTGGCCGGAACCCCATTTCTTCAATGGCGATCTCGGTGCCGGGATCGCCTTCGACGCAGTGCACGGTTTCATCACCGTCCAACTCGCGGCCAAAATCCACCCCGTCGGGGCGATGCACTTCCTGAATGAAGATCACCGGGATATCCCAATCGCGGGCGGCATCAATCGCTTTGCGGGCGGTCAGCATCCGATCGGCATATCCTGCCATGCAGGGAATACTGCCATCGCCGCCGCCACTGGCAAAAGTGTTTGCCTGAATGTCGATCACCACCAGCGCGGCGCGTCCTTCGATCAGGGCCCGGTTGGGTTTTTCAGCAGTGGCCATCACGGTCCTCATAATGCCGGGGTTCACCCCCAAAGCGCGGCTGACGGCGGGTGCACCCCGGCAGCGTCAAATTTCAACGGTTCATCGCGGTCTTCGGCCAACAAAAGCGGGCCGTCAAGGTCGGTCACCATTGCCCCCTGCGCCAGCAACGTGGCCGGGGCCATGGCAAGCGAGCTGCCCACCATGCAGCCGACCATGATCCTGTATCCCCCGGCCAAGGCGGCCCTGCGCAGTTCCAGCGCCTCGGTCAGCCCGCCGGTCTTGTCCAGCTTGATGTTCACCACATCATATTTGCCCTTCAGCTTGGGCAGGCTGGTACGGTCATGGACACTTTCGTCAGCGCAAACCGGCACGGGACGGTCCATGCCAATCAGCGCGTCATCATCGGATGCTGGCAAGGGTTGTTCCACCAATGCCACGCCAAGGCGCACAAGGTGAGGGGCCAGATCGGTATAGGTCTCGGCGCTCCACCCTTCATTGGCATCGACGATGATCGTCGCATCCGGCGCACCGGCGCGGACCGCTTCAAGCCGGGGCATGTCATCTGGCGTACCAAGCTTGATCTTCAAAAGCGGGCGAAACGCGTTCTCAGCCGCCTGCGCCTGCATCTTTTCCGGTGTATCCAGCGACAGGGTATAGGCGGTGATTTCAGGGCCCGGTACGGGCAGGCCCGCCAACTCCCATGCGCGTTTCCCAGCCCTTTTAGCCTCCAGATCCCAAAGCGCACAATCAACCGCATTGCGCGCGGCCCCGGCAGACAACAGGTCGTAAAGCGCCGCGCGGGTGATATCCTCGGGCAGGCCCTCAATCTCGGCCGTTACACTGTCCAGCGTCTCGTCATAACGGGCATAGGGCACGCATTCGCCCCAGCCGGTCACGCCGCCCTCGGTGACCTTGACGGTCAGCACTTTGGCCTCGGTCCGCGATCCACGGCTGATGGTGAAAACCTGCGCCAGCTTGAAGACATCACGCGTCACCGAGATTTGCACGGGCGCACCTCTTTCATTGTTCCAAAAATACTCAAACAGCAGCGCCCGAAACCGGACGCTGCCATAAGATCAGATCGCCGCCAGCGCGTCGACCAGCTTGTCCGAGCCAAAGCGGTAAGGATCGGTTGCCGGCAGGTTCATATCAGCCTCGACCTTGTCCAGATAGGCCTTGGCATCCGCCTCGCTCATGTGCTGGGTGTTGATCGAGACACCGGCCACAACGCAGGCCGGGTTGGCAACCTGTGCAATCGGCAGGGCGGTGTCGCGCAATTGCTCAAGCGAGGGCAGTTTATAGCCCGGCAGACCGCGCATGTGATCGCGGGTCGGCTCGTGTGCCAGGATCAGCGCGTCGGGCTGACCGCCGTGAATCAGCGCCATGGTCACGCCGGAATAGCTGACGTGGAACAAGCTGCCCTGCCCTTCGATCAGGTCCCAGTGGTCCGCATCATTGTCGGGCGTCAGATATTCAACCGACCCGGCCATGAAATCAGCAATCACCGCGTCCAGCGGTACGCCGTGGCCGGTGATCAGGATGCCGGTCTGCCCGGTGGCGCGGAAGGTGGCCTTCATGCCGCGCGCGACCATATCGTGCTCCATCGCCATGGCGGTGTACATTTTGCCAACCGAACAATCGGTGCCCACGGCAAGACAGCGTTTGCCGGCCCGCTTGACGCCATTGGCAATCGGATAGCCGACTGAGGGAACGCGCACATCATGCAGGGTGCCGCCGTGGGTTTGCGAAGCGGCGGTCAGATCACCTTCGTCGCGCAGCAGGTTGTGCAGGCCCGACGCAAGATCGTATTCCATCTCCAGCGCTTCGATCAGCACTTCTTTCCACGCATCTGAAATCACGCCGCCCCGGTTGGCCACACCAATCACAAGGGTCCTGGCACCCATTTCCTTGGCCTCGGCCAACGTCAGATCTTTCAGGCCCAGATCGGCACCACAGCCCGGCAGGCGGATCTGGCCCAAGGCATAGTCAGGCCGCCAGTCGCGGATACCGATGGCCACTTTGGCGGCCAACATGTCGGGCGCATCGCCCAGAAACAACAGATAAGGTGATTCAATCATAGCGCAGCCTCCCAGGCGGAATCAGGTTCAAGGCAGTGTCCGATATTCTATTTGCGAAATCCTGCGGGAATACGCGACTAAACTCGGCAATCATCGAATTTTCTTCGTCAGAAATACGATTGTGTGCAAGATATTTCTACGAACTGCGCGTTTCTTGATCATCTTCCGCCAGAACCTCGGCCTGCCAGACACCCGGTTGTGCAATGCCAAGAACACCCGTGGCCTGTGCCGCGCCCGTATCCTCGATCACCTCGCCCCGCAGACGACGCGCCGCCCCCAGCAGCGCAACACCGACGCCCACGGCCACCAATAAGAACAACAACCCGCGCCCATCGGCCAGCTTGATCATGTTCGGTCCGATCAACATCCCGAAGACCTGCCCAAGCTGGAGCAGAAACGCCAATGTGCCACTGGCCGGAACAATCTGGGCCGGGTTCAGCTGATCATTCGCATGGGCCGCAAGGATTGAATAAATCGGCAAAGTACAGCCTGCCACCACCGCAAATCCGATGGTGATAATGATGGGCGTGGGCATCGCTGCAATGGCAAAAGCAACAATCGCCGATACGACCGCCAAACAGATCACCACCACACGCCGGTCGGTATTGTCCGACCACCAGCCGATGGGATATTGCACCACCGCCGCCGCGATCATCGCGATCACCAGAACGCCCGAGGCCTGCGCCTCGCTGAAACCTTGCTGCAAGGCATAAAGCGGCAAGCTGATAAACCATGCTGATACGCCGAACGCCATTACCACGATTCCCAGCACAGCCATTGGTGACACACGGTAAAGGCGGCCGACGGGCATCCTGTCCGGAACCTCATAGTCAGGCGCGCGGTTGTTGGACAATAACAGCGGCACAATCGCCACCGATAACAGGATCGAGCTGATGCCAAACAGCATATTCCCACTTGGATCGGGCAGGGCCACCATGGCTGTGCCCAAGGCCGGGCCAGCGGTCTGGATAATAAAATAGATCGACAGCACCTGCGCACGGATGCGGTTGACCGTCTTGGCGTTCAGCCAGCTTTCGGTGATCACATAGAGCCCCGGAAAGCAAAATCCCGCCAGCAGGCGCATCGCCCCCCAACTGACCGGATCACTGGTCAGCAAATGCGCAATCGCCGTCACCGACACCATCGAGGCCAACGCCGAGAACACCCTTATATGCCCCACCTTGGCGATCAGTTTCGGAGTCAGGATCGTGCCCGCCAGGGCCCCCAGCGGATAGCAGGCCTGCATCAGCGAAATCGCCAGATCCGAAAACCCCAGCGCGCTGCCCCGGATGGTCAACAGCGTAACCAGCAACCCGTTGGCCACCATCAGCATGCCCATGCCCAGAAAGAGGGCCCAATTGTCCAGAAGCGCACGTTTCATGAGGCCACGCTGCCCGTCATGGGCATGGGTCGTCGCCCCTGTTTGCGACAGTGGCGTCGCATCCGGAGCATGGATGTTTAGAGCTGCATCTCGCGGCCGGATTTCGCGTTTGGCGGGAAATGTGATATGGTTACTGCATTATTGGAAAGTTTTTAGCCTGTGCCGAACCTGCGTCATACATCTGACCACGCGGCTGCCCTTAAAGAGTGTGAAGACCTGTTGCAGCGCATCGCGAAGGGCAAAATGCCCTCGGTTGATCCCGAGGCCATAGATCCTGCAGCCATCGGTGCGCCGACCGAATGGCACGCCATGATCCGCTATCTTCGCACGGCGCCTTTTGTTGGTTTCAAGGGCTGTGTCGGGGCCGGAATTGGCTTGCGTGAGATCAAGGGCGAAGAAACGGATGAGCAGTGTATCGTCGTCCTTGTTCACAAGAAACTACCCACCTCTAAGCTAACGAGATCACAGACAATTCCCCAAGAGGTGAAACACGACGGCGCACAAATCCGCATAGACGTTCAGGAAGCCGGTTTCGATCCAATTCCCGAATTCATGGCATCGCCTGCAACCGGGAACTATCCGCGTGCCACCGGCAGTTGTTCAGGGTCGGCGCTGTCTGAGAACGGCAACCCCAATCCCTGCGCGGGAGGCACGCTTACCGGGCTGTTTGATGGGCGCGCGGTGACGGCGGCCCATGTTGCCCTTGGGTTTGGCTTTGCGGAATTCCTGGGCAGCCTGCCCGCCAGCTTGCTCTGGCTGTTCGACTCACCCGATGGAAACGAGGTATTGGCCTCGGCCAATGTACAACGCGGACAGGGCTTGCACCGGCTTTTCGAGGTGGACACGAACTGGCCCATTCTCGTGCCCATGCCCACGCCGCTGATTGGCGCTGGGGTGATGGGGTTTCTTTTCGTCGATGGCGCGGCAGGCGATGCCAATCCCATTCCTATCCAGCCTTTCCCCGTGCTGCAATTTCCGCTGCCAAGGCAGCCGTTCAGCTTTGCCCGCCCGGCACCGCCGCTGGCAGCAGATCGGGCGAGGCGGTTTGGTGGCAGAATACGCTCGGGCCGCATCGCAATCCCCGGAGAGGGCTGTTTCAAGGATGGCCAGACAAGTGGCCTGACCAACGGGCGCGTCTGGATGCCGTTCTTTCAGCTCTACATTCCGTTACCGCTTGGACTGGTGAACAGCTTCGTATTTTTCGACCTCGTGCTCTGCCGTCTGGTCATTGGCCCCGGTGATAGCGGCTCTGCCGTACTTGCCGACGATCTGCATTATCTGGCCCAAGTTAGTCTGGGGCTTCCATTTCCCGCAGCATCCACTCCTGTGGCAGGGGATTTTTCCTGCCCGGTTCGGGGCTCCGACTTGATGCGGATTACGATTGGCACCCCCCACTACCTGCACGAACTCTTGCTGAACGTGAACTTCTGAAAGGAGACACATCATGGCTGCCGCAAAAAAACCTGCCACCAAGCGAAAGCCCGCCGCCCGCAAGGATGCGCGCACGGATCGCAAACCGTGGAAGCCAAAACTTTGCTGCTGCCCGCCGCGCATCGCCGTGACCGGCAGCACGTCAGTGCATTGCTGCCCATTGAATGCCAAGATGTTCGACGACAAGGAACTGATCGTCCGTTCGGATGCCAATGCATCGGTCAATCCGCCAGGTGGGCCGCAAGTCAATGCCGATGGTTCGGGTGGCAGCGAGGCGCGCAACATGCTGCGCAAGGATGTCGACCTGATCACCGTCACGGTGACATACTCCTTCGAATGGGAGGTCAGCGCAGATTGTGATTTCGCGGTACGGGTCTGGATTGATGGTCAGGTCAGCGCCGATCTGCGCTGCGCGCCCAAGCAAGGTCAGTCAGAACTGTCCTTTATTAAAGTGGTCACGATGGATGAGCTGAACACAGGACCGCGTGGCATGGCCACCGCAACCGTGGAAGCGATTGATTGTGGTGGATTGCACAGTGAATGCGCCCTGACGCTGAACGAACCATAGGGCTGCAGGTATGCTGCACGTGCAAAAAGCGGTTGCAGCCAGCCGCGCAATTTAATACCGATCCGGACAGAAAATACGCAATTTCCTGAACCCGAAGGTATCCCTCACATGAGCTTCCGTCTGCAACCGCCCGCCCCTGCCCGTCCCAACCGTTGTCAGCTGTTTGGCCCCGGATCGAACACCAAGCTGTTTGAAAAGATGGCGGCCTCTGCGGCGGATGTGATCAATATCGACCTTGAAGACTCGGTCGCGCCCACCGACAAGGACATCGCCCGCGCCAACACCATCGAGGCGATCAACACGGTTGATTGGGGCAACAAGTATCTGTCGGTGCGCATCAATGGTCTGGACACAGGCTGGTGGTATCGCGATGTGGTGGACCTGCTGGAACAGGCAGGCGACCGGCTGGATCAGATCATGATCCCGAAAGTGGGCTGCGCGGGCGATATCTATGCCGTCGATGCGCTGGTCACAGCGATTGAGCGCGCCAAGGGCCGCAGCAAGCCAATCAGCTTTGAAGTGATCATCGAAAGTGCGGCCGGTATTGCCCATGTCGAGGAAATCGCCGCCGCCAGCCCGCGTATGCAGGCGATGAGCCTGGGGGCCGCCGATTTCGCCGCCTCGATGGGCATGGCCACCACTGGCATCGGCGGGACGCAAGAGAACTACTACATGCACCGCGAGGGCGAGAAGTACTGGTCCGACCCGTGGCACTGGGCGCAAGCCGCCATCGTCGCCGCCTGCCGGACCCACGGGCTGTTGCCGGTTGATGGCCCGTTTGGCGACTTCTCGGACGATGAAGGGTTTCGCGCGCAGGCGCTGCGCTCGGCCACGCTGGGCATGGTCGGCAAATGGGCGATCCATCCCAAGCAGATAGCATTGGCCAACGAGGTGTTCACCCCCTCCGAGGAGGCTGTCACCGAGGCCCGCGAAATTCTGGCAGCGATGGAAGAGGCCAAGGCGCGCGGCGAAGGTGCCACCACCTACAAGGGTCGTCTGGTCGACATTGCGTCGATCAAACAGGCCGAAGTGATCGTGAAACAGGCCGAGATGATCAACGGCTAAAACCGTAGGGTGCGTGGTTCCGGCCCTTCGGGGCCGGGTTCACGCACCGTTCTTCATATGCGCGATCATCCGCATCGACCGCCGGACAATCGTCGCCGCCGTTCCAATCACAACAACCCATAATGCAATCGGCAACACCGCCGGGTTGCTACCCCAAACCCCTTCAAAACACGTCAACACCGCCGCGCCGGTGATCAGTGCCATGCGATGGGGTTTGGCCATCGGCCCGCAGAAATCATTCTCACCCGTGCTGGCGCGCCCCAGCTCGCGCACGTAAGCCGCGCCAATGGCCAGCGCCGCAGCAGCCCAGCCCAGTTCGGGCAGGCCCAGCCCATATCCAAGTCCGACAAAGATCAGCAGATCCGACACCCGGTCCGGCGCTTCGTTCCAGAATGGCCCGTCGGGGGCGCCCTGTCCGGCCTCGACCGCGACCATGCCGTCCAGAAGATTACAGATCAGCCGCAGCTGACAAAACAGCGCCGCGAGAATCAGAAGGATAACACGGCCCGCGCCCTGCCCCTCAGCCCCCGCGTAAAGCGCAAGGCCCGCCAAAGCGGCGAACCCCATGCTGGCGATGGAAATCTGATTGGGCGTTACCCCGCGTGCCGCCAGCCGACGGGTCAGCGCATGGGCCCAGCCAGTGTCGCGGCTGGCAATCGGACGGCGGTCGGTCATTGGCGTCTCCACATGATCAGATTGTAGGTGATGGCATAAAGCGAGGCGACGGAAAACGGCACCGAAATGGTGCGCAAAATCTCGGGCGTACTGGCCACCCAATGAGCGCCGATCAGCAAGCACAGAGATCCGGTGCAGGCGATCAATGGCGGCAGCCACCAACCCTTGTCGTGAGAAACCCGCGTCCGCAGCGCATCCAGGGTGCGTTTCAGCGCATAGGTGATCGCACCGGATAGCGCCCCCTGCACCAGTGCTGCCAATACGGGTTTCGGCATCGGGTGTCCCCAATTGGCATAAAGCGCCCAACTGCCCATCAGAAGGAACGCCACGGCCACATGGACCACGGCCATTCCGGCCAGTTTTGCGATCACACCGTCCACCAGAACCGGATCAGGTGGAAAAAGATCGGCGCGGCAAAGATCAGGGAATCCAGACGGTCGATAAACCCACCATGACCGGCGATCGTGGCGCCCCAGTCTTTGACACCGCGATCCCGTTTCACGGCAGACAGAACCAGGCCGCCAAAGAAGCCCATCAGGGCAATCACCAGCGCCATAAGGCCGGCCTGCCAGAAGGCGAAGGGTGTGATCCACCACAGGAAAGCGCCTAAAAGGGTCGCGCTGCCGACGCCCCCGGCAAAGCCTTCAACGGTTTTGGAGGGTGACAGGCGGGGCGCGATCCTGGTCTTGCCCAGCAGCTTGCCCCAGACATATTGCAGTACATCGCTGGCCTGCACGACGATCACGAGGAAGGCGATCAGCAGGATGTTCTGACCCTCAAATCCCGGGATGTTCAGACTGAGCAAGGCCGGGACATACGACACACAATAGATCGCGATCATCGCGGCCCATTGCACCTCGGCCACCCGGATCAGGAAATTGTCGGTCTCGCCCCGCAGGGCCGACAGGATCGGCATCCCGAGGAAAACATAAACCGGGATGAAGATCGCCATGAACCCATACCAATCGGTCCACACCGCCCAGTATTGCAAGGGCAGCGCAATATAGAACAGCGCCGCCAGCATCCATGTATCGGCCCGGCGCGCATTGGTCAGGGTCACGAATTCGCGCAACGCCGCGAACGAGCAGATCGCGAACAGCAGCACCACGCCCGAGCGCCCCCACCAGAAGGCCAGCCCCAGCACAATCGCCATCACCCACCACGCGTTGATCCGCGCATTCAGGTTCTCGATCACCGGGTTGTCGGCCCCTTTGAGACGTGCCAACACGAACCCGACGGTTGAGGCGGTGACCAGTACCGCCAGCACCGCCACCAACAATGTCATCAGGTCCGGGTAAGGGCCGCTCATGATCTTGCCTCCTCAGGGGCCAGTGCCTTCACGGCGGCTTCGGCGCGTTTGAGAAAGGCGTATTTGTCCTCGTTGGGTTTGCGATTCATTGCGTCGCCAAAGCGAACCGTGCAGATAAAGGGCAGCGGAATAACCTCGCCCTTGGGCAGTACGCGATTAAGGTTCTCGATCCAGACCGGGATCAGCGGCACATCGGGCCGCGCCTCGGCCAGATGAAACAGCCCCGGCTTGAAGGGCAGCATTTCGGGTTCGGTATTGCGGGTGCCTTCGGGAAAAATGATCAGGCTGGAGCCGTCATTCAGCGCCTCGACCATCTGCTCGATCGGGTCCTGGGTGCGGGCCTCGGCGTCGCGCTGGATCAGGACGCAGTTGAACACCTGTTCACCGATGAACTTCTTGACCGGGTGGTTCAGCCAATACTCCGCCGCCGCCACGGGGCGGGTGCGTTGCCTGACCGAATACGGCAGAACCGACCACAGCAGGATCGTGTCGCCATTGCTGGTATGATTGGCAAAATAGACCGCCTGACGCAAATCCGGCTCGCCGCCCGGCCAAAAGCCCTGCACAGCCGTGATCACCCAGGAAAACCGGGTGATGGCAAAGGCGGTCAATTTGGCCAGGATACTCATAAACGCTCTTTATTCCTGTTTTTTTGGCGACTTGTTTACTTGGCAATCTCAATACCGGGCGTCGATCAATCTTCTACTTTTTCAACTTTTTGCTGATCTCAGTAAGCACCCCAAGAGCCACACCAATAACCAGCAGAAACGCACCTTCTTTCATAAATCGGGAAGACTGAGCCAAATCTGCGCGTTTAAAGTCTGGTGCGTAAATATCTGGTGCGAAGAAAAATGACAGGACGATCGAAAACAAGCCAAGCGCGACTGCAAAAAACGCAACAAACTCACCAATCTTTGTGTACATAGTTCACCTCTGGAATTCTCGCACGAAAGCCTAGCCGTCTTTTTTGCTCTGCTTATGCTTCACCATTTCATCAGTACTTTCTTCGACTCGCTCTAAATCGTCGTTTTTATGTGGAGGCGCGTTACCGCTTCGGGCAAGTCAGGAAAAACATACCCTTAGCACCGGCGCACCCTCACTTGATGATCACATAGACCTTGCGGGTGGTCTCGGTGATGTCCCACCGACCGGTCCAGCCCTTGGGCAAGGTCACCACGGTTCCGGCCGCAATTTGTGTCACCACCCCATTGTCATCGGTGATCTTGCCCGATCCGCTGAGAATGGTGGCCACTTCTGTATCGGGGCGGTTGTTGACGGGCCAGCCGCCCGGCTGGCACTCCCAGATGCCCACGGCGATACCGTCGGTGTTGGAAATCTCTTTGACCGAAATCTGCGGATCGCCGCTATCGGCCCCGGCCCGTTGGCCTGCGGGGGTCAGCTCCATATCCGTGGCACCATAGATCGAGGGAATGTCTTGGGTCATGTGGGCGGCCTTTTGTCAGCAATGATAGCTTCGTGTGACACTAAGGCCGGCCGCCAACAGAGATCAAACACAAACCTATCGGCAGGGTCTAAACATAGAAAGCGCACACCCATCGGCGCGCGCTTTCAAATCAAATCTGTGCGCCCTGATCAGGCGGTTGGCAGGATCACGATTTCGACCCGGCGGTTTTGCGCCCGGCCCGCTTCGCTCAGGTTCGAGGCCACGGGTTGATCTTCGCCACGTCCGAAGGTCTGGATCCGGCCAAAGGCCACACCCCCATCCATCAGCACATCAGCCACGGCATTGGCGCGGCGTTCGCTGAGACCCAGATTGTAGCCCGCATCACCGGTGCTGTCGGTATGGCCGATCACCTGAACGGTTGAATTCGGATATTGCTGCAGGCTGTTGGCCACGGCCAGCAGATCGCTGCGCAGGCCCGCCTGCACGGTCGAACTGTCGATGGCGAACAGGATATCCTGCGGCATCGTCACGATCAGACGGTCGCCGGTATTGGTGATCTGAATATCGTCATTGCCCAGTTGCTGGCGCAGTTCGGCCTCTTGCTTGTCCAGCGCATTGCCGATGGCGGCACCGCTAATGGCACCGATGGCACCGCCGATCACGGCACCTTTGCCTTTGTCATCGCTGACCACCACACCGGTGACCGCACCGACCAGACCACCGATCAGCGCGCCTTGCTGGGTTTTCTGATAGCCGTTGTTTTCGTCCACCATCGCAGGGTCAGTACAGGCCGCGACAGCCACCAGCGCAAGGCCGGCCATAATCTTCACAGGGGTTTTCATAGTCATACTCTCTCGTGCCTCAGTTACCTGCCCAATTTCTTCGGGTCTGTGGCGATGTTATTCAATAACAGACTACCTCCCAAGGAAAATCCGCGTCCAAACCGGGGGGAATTCGGCGGCATTTCGCGCATCAGGACATTTTTAGCGTGGTTTGCAAACCCACCACACCGACGTTCCGCATTGATTTTTCAATTCCTGAACGATCAGGGGATGGGCGCTTTTGCACAAGGTACAGGCGACTTGGCCCAACGCGCTAATCAACGTTAAGTTGGATGTCCCCAAATCCGAATACATCGCTGCCCCTCTCGCCTCCGTTTGCGACAGCCGTCGCCACACCGCAAATCGGGCACAACACCACGCCCACGGCCACAGCTGCCCCATCCCGCGATCCTTTGGACAGGTTAACTGCTGGCAAGGTTTCAGAGAAAACTTTGTCTTTGTACGTGCATGATACAACAAGCGGTTTCATATCTTTGCCGAAACTGGGCAGATTCACCGACGCCGGTGTCGTGACTGTGGCCGCATAGCCGTCCCCAACCAGTTTACAGGACGCGCTCACGTTCTTGAGATTCTTTCCGTTGCCAGTTTGATCGGACGACGTGATCACGGTGCGAACCGGTGTAGCCCGAAAGCCAATCACGGCGCTTGCCTGATTTTTGTCATTGAATTCGACGTTGATTGCGGTGCCCTTGGCCTTAAGGTGCTTTTCTTTCTGCACCTCAGGGTCTGATCCGCCACTGCACGCCGCGAGAGCAAAAAAGGCGCAACCAAGAACCAAGGCTCTGATATTCATACTAAACTCCAAACTGTATTATACACTTCTCAGTGGTTGCGATATACGCTGAGGTTTCCCTGTCAACCGACTTAGGGGCGCGCGGCTGCGTCAAATCGACCTGAGGCGGCACCGCCCAGCAACTTTAGGCTTCAGCCCGTGCAGATTCCCATGCCAGAATGGCGCGTTTAACTGGCAAGCCCCAGTGATATCCCCCCAATCCGCCCGATTTGCGTAAGGCTCTATGGCAGGGGATCAGATAGCTGATCGGGTTGCGCCCGACGGCGGTGCCGACCGCGCGCACAGCCTTGGGTTTGCCGATGGAGTTCGCAATTTCCGAATAGCTGGTCACCTGCCCGGACGGGATTTGCAAAAGCGCCTCCCACACGTTGATCTGGAACGGTGCGCCGATCAGATAAAGCGGCGCGCGTTCACCCCCGGACTCGCCGGCGCCATAGGCCACCTGCACCCAGGGGCGCAGCATCATCGGGTCTTCGACAAACTCGGCCTTGGGCCAGCGCGACACAAGGTCTTCCATCGCCGCCTCTTCGCCCATTTCACCGGCAAAGCCGATGCCGCAAATGCCCTTTTCGGTGCCCATCACAAGGCTCAGGCCAAAGGGGCTGTCAAACCATCCCCAGTAAATCTTTAAACCCTCGCCTTTCCGGGCGTAATCGCCCGGGCTCATCGCCTCCCATCTCAGGAAAAGGTCGTGCAGACGCCCCGAGCCGGACAGGCCCAGCTCGTGTGCGGTGTCCAGCGTGGTGAAATTCTGCGCCAACAAGTTCTTGGCATGTCCCAAGGCGAGGTATTGCTGATACCGTTTCGGCGACACACCGGCCCATTTCGTGAACAGGCGCTGAAAATGCGCCGGGCTCATCTGCATCTCGCCTGCCAGATCGGCCAGCGACAGTGTCTCGCCACCCTCATCAATCAGGTCGATGGCGCGGCGCATGACGTTGTAGTGATAACTTTGGTCAGCGTCCGTCTGCATGGTGTGGTCCTTTTCAATCCATAACCAAGATACGCCTGCCCTGCCGCCGGTGCGACCCGAATATTGCTCATTGACTGGCAAGGCGGGTAGAAGCCTGCCTTGCGGTCTGAACACCGGTACAAGGATTTTGCCCTCTGACCTCTTGCAAACCGCGCCCGCGCCCTGCAAGGAAGGCGGATGGCAAAACAGCTAGATTATCATACCATTCGCGCGATCTTTGAGAGGTTCCACGCCGCCGATGCCGAACCCAAGGGCGAGTTGGAGCATGTGAATGTCTACACGCTGGTGGTGGCCGTGGCGCTGTCGGCGCAGGCCACCGATGCGGGCGTCAACAAAGCCACCCGCGCCTTGTTCAAGATCGCAGATACACCTCAGAAAATGCTTGATCTGGGGCTGGACGGGCTGACCGAGCATATCAAGACCATTGGCCTGTTTCGCCAGAAGGCCAAGAACGTCATGAAGCTCAGCCAGATTCTGGTGGATGAGTATGGTGGCGAAGTGCCCAATTCGCGGGCCGCGTTGCAATCCTTGCCCGGTGTCGGGCGCAAGACCGCCAATGTGGTGCTGAACATGTGGTGGGGCATGCCCGCCCAGGCCGTGGATACGCATATCTTTCGCGTCGGCAACCGCACCGGCATCTGCCCCGGCAAAGACGTCAACGCCGTCGAACGTGCCGTTGAAGATAATATTCCGGCCGATTTTCAGCATCACGCCCATCACTGGCTGATCCTGCATGGCCGCTATCACTGCAAGGCGCGCAAACCGCTCTGCAGCACCTGCATCATTCGAGATCTCTGTATGTTTGAGGACAAGACCCTATGACCAAATATCAAGCCGTCGGTATCGGCAACGCCGTCGTGGATGTGATTTGCCAAAGCGACGACAGGTTCCTGTCCCGCATGGGCATCGAAAAAGGCATCATGCAGCTGATCGAGATGGAGCGCGCCGAGTTTCTATATGAGAACATGGAAACACGCACGCAGATGGCCGGCGGTTCGGTGGCCAACACGATTGCGGGTCTTGGGGCGCTTGGCCTGTCGACCGCGTTTATCGGGCGGGTCTGCGATGATGGCCCGGGTCGGGACTATGTGCGCGAAATGGGCGATGTAGGCACTGATTTTGTCAACGCGCCTGTGACAGATGGCGAATTGCCCACCTCGCGTTCGATGATCTTCGTCTCGCCCGATGGCGAACGCTCGATGAACACCTATCTGGGGATTTCGACCGAGTTGGGATCAGAGGATGTACCTGAGGACGTCGCCGGGGGCACCGGCCTGTTGGTGCTTGAAGGCTATCTTTTTGACAAGGACAAGGGCAAGGCCGCCTTCCTTGAAGCTGCGCGTGCCTGTCGGGCTGCTGGCGGCAAGGCCGGCATTTCGCTATCTGATCCGTTCTGCGTGGATCGCCACCGCGATGATTTCCGCAAGCTGGTGAGTGAACTGGATTACGTGATCGGCAATGACCATGAATGGCTGTCGCTTTACCAGACCGAAGACCTGGGCGCGGCGCTGGAAACCGCGGCGGCGGAAAGCGGGCTGATCGTGTGCACCCGTTCGGGCGAGGATGTGGTGATTGTGGAAGGGGATGAAACCGTGCGTGTGCCCGTGGACGAGATCACCCCCGTTGACACCACCGGCGCGGGCGATCAGTTCGCCGCCGGGTTCCTCTATGGTGTGGCCACCGGCAAACCCTTGGCGGTGTCAGGCCGCATGGGCTGTATCGCTGCGGCCGAGGTGATCGCCCATTACGGCGCACGCCCCGAGGCTGATGTGATGGCAATGTTCAAAGCCGAAGGGCTGCTTTGAGCCGATTGTGTTGAAAAACTCCGCATTCGAGCGACGGAGGCCAACTTGACGGAACATCTTCCCGTGAAGTGCCTGATTGATAAACGATGTTTGTTAGGCGGCTGTTCGCGGAAATACTATTCTAAATTTC
>Ga0316205_10002938_pt1 | contig 16785 bp, 13 predicted proteins | sample 3monthpyrite_MG_FD_204941 | JGI IMG/M metagenome (GOLD analysis project Ga0316205, IMG submission 204941) | Microbial mat bacterial communities from mineral coupon in-situ incubated in ocean water Damariscotta River, Maine, United States -... | ecosystem: Environmental > Aquatic > Marine >... | reverse complement strand
AGTGTCTGGCTATTGGCTGAAGTATTTGAGAGTCAATCTGATTGGGTGAAAGTAGGTCAATCATCTGAGGTACGTTTAACCTATTTGCCGGGACGAGAATGGGAAGGCAAGGTTGAGTATATTTACCCAAGCCTGAACTCCAAGACGCGAACATTAAAAGTCCGTTTACGTTTCGATAATCCTGATGAAGCGTTAAAACCTAATATGTTCGCTAATGTCACTATCTATGGTGGAGCAAAGAAAAATATTATCATCGTGCCACGTGAAGCTTTGATTAGGGCAGGTGCTGAAGATCGAGTAATCATTGCACTTGGCAAAGGCCGTTATGAAGCACGTCAGGTAACAGCTGGCATTGAGTCCGGCGATTTTGTGGAAATAGTAAAAGGGTTACGTGAAGATGAAACGGTTGTGACATCAGGGCAATTCCTGATTGATTCAGAAGCGAGTTTGAAGGCCAGTTTGGCGCGCATGAGTCAGCCTCAATCTATGTCCGATAACGCAACCAAGTAGAGGCGATTGTTATGATTATTCGTATCATAGATTGGTCTCTCAATAACCGCTTTCTGGTTTTATTGTTAACGGCCATTATTATTGGATGGGGTATATTTTCAGTTAAACAAACCCCGTTGGATGCTATACCTGATTTGTCTGATGTTCAGGTAATTATTAAGACGACCTATCCAGGTCAGGCTCCCCGTGTGGTTGAGGATCAGGTTACCTACCCGATGACGACTGCCATGCTGGCCGTGCCGGGTGCGGTGAATGTTCGGGGTTATTCATTTTTTAATGACTCCTATGTATATGTCATTTTCAAAGATGGTACCGATCCATATTGGGCGCGTTCACGTGTACTGGAATACCTGAGTCAGGTCGCCAGTCGTTTGCCGCCAGAAGCAAGGCCTGCACTAGGGCCAGACGCCACTGGTGTCGGATGGGTGTATGAGTATGCTTTGGTAGACCGCACTGGAAAACATGATTTATCGCAATTACGTTCGCTGCAAGACTGGTTCTTGAAATATGAGCTGCAAACTGTGTCGGGTGTGTCTGAAGTGGCAACGGTTGGCGGTATGGTCAAACAGTATCAGGTTGTGCTGAACCCTGATCGTTTACGTGCTTATAGCATTCCGTTGAACAAGGTTCGGTCGGCTATACAACGTGCTAACAAAGAAGTAGGTGGTTCGGTTATTGAAATGGCCGAAGCGGAGTACATGGTACGAGCAACAGGTTATATCGATGAGATAGAAGATTTGCGCCGTATACCTTTGGGCGTCAATAAACAAGGGACACCAATATTATTAAAGGATGTAGCAGAGATTCGACTAGGCCCGCAAATGCGCCGAGGTATTGCAGATCTGGATGGTGAAGGAGAAGTGACTGGTGGAATAGTGGTGATGCGATTTGGTGAAAACGCATTAAACACCATCAAAGGCGTGAAGAAAAAACTGGAGGAACTTAAAGCGGGTTTACCAGAAGGTGTTGAAATTGTAGAAACTTATGATCGGTCGGCATTAATTAACCGTGCAGTTGATACATTAAGTACCAAGTTGGTAGAAGAGTTTCTGGTTGTAGCTTTGGTATGTGCAGTATTTTTATTCCATATGCGCTCAGCACTCGTTGCGATTATCAGTTTACCCATTGGAATTCTGATAGCGTTTATTGTGATGCAATCACAAGGTATTAACGCAAATATTATGTCATTGGGTGGAATTGCTATCGCGATAGGAGCAATGGTTGATGGTGCCATTGTTATGATTGAAAATGTACATAAACATATTGAGAAAGAACCACTGACAGATGAAAACCGTTGGCGAATTATTCGCGAAGCAACAATGGAAGTAGGGCCGGCATTATTTTTCTCGCTGATGATTATTACATTGAGTTTCTTGCCTGTGTTCACATTGGAAGCGCAGGAAGGGCGTTTATTTTCACCTTTGGCTTTTACTAAAACATTTGCAATGGCTGCATCAGCAGGGCTTGCGATTACTTTAGTACCTGTTTTGATGGGTTATTTCATTCGTGGTCATATAACACCGGAACATAAAAATCCAATTAATCGTTTTTTGACTACGGTATATCGTCCTGTGATTAATATCGTGCTAAAGGCACCAAAGTTGGTGCTGTTAATTTCATTGCTTGTGGTTGTCATTGGTATGTGGCCCATCACAAAAATTGGTTCTGAATTTATGCCTGATCTGGATGAAGGTGATCTGATGTATATGCCAACAACCTTCCCGGGTGTATCGGTAGGTAAAGCGCAGGAGTTGCTACAGCAAACCGATAAATTGATTCGTACGATGCCAGAAGTCAAACGTGTGTTTGGTAAGGTAGGTCGAGCAGACACAGCAACAGACCCGGCACCACTTACCATGATTGAAACAACGATATTGCTCAAGCCTCGTAGTGAATGGCGTGAAGGTATGGACTTGGCCAAACTTAAACAAGAACTTAATAAGATAATTAAATTCCCTGGTTTAACTAATGCCTGGGTTATGCCAATTAAAACACGTATTGATATGTTGGCAACGGGTATTAAAACGCCGGTTGGTATTAAAGTAGCAGGCCCTGACCTTAAGGTGATACAGGAAATTGGTAAGCGACTGGAAGAAGTTGTAATAAAAGTACCGGGGACGTTATCTGTTTTTTCTGAACGTGTTGCAGGTGGGCGATATATTACCGTTGATATTGATCGTGTAAGCGCTTCACGTTTTGGTCTTAATATTGCCGATGTCCAGGATGTTGTTAAAACAGCAGTTGGTGGAATGACAGTTGCTCATAGTGTGGAAGGCTTGGAAAGGTATCCGATTAATATTCGTTATCCACGCGAAACACGTGATTCATTGGAAGAGTTACGCAATTTACCCATTGTTACACCGTCGGGTTCACGCATACCGCTAGGTGAGGTTGCTGATATTCGCGTTGAAATGGGGCCAGCGATGATCAAGAGTGAAAATGCGCGCCCGAATGGTTGGACATTTGTTGATCTGGATGGTCGTGATCTTGGTTCTTATGTTGCTGAAGCGCAAAAAGTCGTGAGTGAGCAAGTTAAATTGCCTGCGGGTTATTCAATTTCCTGGTCTGGTCAGTATGAATATATGGTCAGAGCAAAAGAAAAACTCAGTGTTGTGATTCCATTTACACTCGTGATTATTGTTTTATTGTTATACCTTAATTTTCGTAATATGACAGAAGTGATGATTATTATGGGAACCTTGCCGATGGCATTGGTCGGTGGTGTCTGGTTGTTGTATTTATTAAATTACAATATGTCCGTTGCTGTTGGCGTAGGGTTTATTGCTTTGGCAGGTGTAGCTGTTGAGATCGGTGTCATTATGTTGGTATACCTGAATCAGGCTTTTAATAAACGCTATTTGCAAGACGGGAAAGTACAAACCCTGTCGATACAAGATTTACGCGAATCGATTATTGAAGGGGCTTTGCTTCGTGTCAGACCGATCATGATGACGGTATCAGCTATTATTGCAGGGTTATTACCGATTATGCTGGGTAGTGGCACAGGCTCTGAGGTGATGCGCAGAATTGCAGCGCCGATGGTGGGAGGGATGGTCAGTGCGACGATACTGACATTGATTGTTATACCGGCTGTTTATATGGTGTGGAAAAGTTATTTAATTAAAAGGTCATAAGGTACTGATATGAAAAAACGAGTTACGTTAATAATAATGTTGGTAGCTTCGCAAACATTTGCGGCTGAAGATCATAAACCTTATGCCGGACAACAGAATAGAGAGGTGAAAGCGTTATCTGCATCAGAAGTAGATGGTTTATTAAAAGGTAAAGGGTTGGGAATGGCCAAACCTGCTGAATTAAACAAATACCCCGGGCCAAAACATGTTTTGGAAATCGCAGATAAGTTGGATCTGTCGCAAGAACAGTTACAACTGACGCAACAATTATTCAGGCAAATGAAATCCGAAGCGATGTCATTGGGTAAAAAGATTGTTCGCGCTGAAAAAAAGCTGGATGAATTATTTATGTCTGGGCGCGTAACGGATAAATCGTTGAAAAAAGCACTGGAAGAAATTGCTATTTTGCGTGGCAAGTTACGGTTCGTACATCTGAAAACGCACCTTCAACAAAAGAAAGTAATGACTATACAGCAGGTTCATCAATATGTTCGTTTACGAGGTTATGGTGGGAAACATCAAGGTCATCATTAGTTGTTATCTAATGCGCTTCAGATGGTTGGTTAATGAGAAATATTATGTTTAAGCAAATGTTGTTTTTGTTTGTTGTATTGCTTTTGAATGCTTGTACCGAGCAAGCGCCTGCTACGTCTGATAAAGAGATAAATAATCAGCAGGAAGAGAGTAAAGTCATATTAAAACCGGACCCGGCGCGATATACGAAAGGTTTGGGTTTATATCAGGAAACATGTGCGGCATGTCATGGGCAACAAGGTGAAGGTGCAATGAACTGGCAAAAACGTGATGAGAAAGGACAGTCCAAACCGCCTCCTTTGAATGGGTCGGGCCATACCTGGCATCATCCCAAGCGGGTGCTGGTGGATGTCATTCGTAACGGTACTATGCGTCTCGGAGGTAATATGCCTCCCTGGAAAGATAAACTCAGTGATAATCAGATAGAAGATATTCTGTACTGGCTGCAATCACAGTGGCCTATTGAGATATATCAAGCTTGGTTGAGAAATAACATAGAAACAAAAACAGAGAAGTGATGTATAGAGATAATTGGTTTCTGCCGTGTTAAAATAATGTCATTTATCAGGTGGTGAATAAAATTATTTAAGGAGTGCGACATGTACGGTTTTACAGTTAAAGTGAATAGTAGTTTCGATGAGGCGGTTGATAAGGTCGTTGATGAATTGCAAAAAGAAGGTTTTGGTGTATTGACAGAGATCGATGTCAAAGCCGTGATGAAAAAGAAACTGGATTTGGATAAGCGCCCTTATAAAATATTAGGTGCATGTAATCCAGTGTTAGCTAATCAGGCGATGGAAGCTGAGCCTGACATTGGTCTCTTGTTGCCGTGTAATGTTGTTGTTAGAGAAGATGAAGACGGTTCAATTGTTGTTGGTTTTATGGATCCATCTTCTGTATTAGGATTGGTTCAAAAAGAAGAATTGGCAGGATTAGGTGCGGAAGTTCTGTCGCGCCTACACCGTGTGCGTGACGCATTGGTTTAATTGTTGTTCTGGGTGGTAAGCTTACCACCCAGAAACTCTATCGTTATGCGGCTTGTTCTTTTGGAAATAATAATCCGTAAATTTCATCAAGTTGTTGAGGTGCGTTTTCTAGCACGCTATCAATTGCAGTATCATCTAAACCACTCACTTTCCAAATTTCATGATCAATCGTTGGCTGAATAATGCTTAAGTCATTCTCATTATCAATCATATCTGTCAGTGTATTAGCTATATGAACAATGGCTGTTTCTACAGGGCATTTTTCGGCTTGCGCCGGTGTATGATGATATTGAATAGCTTCCGTAATATTTTCGGGTAATCGCCATTTTTTTGCTAAATGAAAACCTACATCGGTGTGGGTGAATCCCAATATTGTTTTTTCAATAGAAGCTAATGATGTACCGGTTTCACTTGCTTGTTGAATCGAGTGATGTGTAGTTTCTGGAATGCCCTGATAAAGTATCATGAGACCGATATCATGCAATAAACCTGAGACAAATAATCGTTCAGCGTTTTGGTCATGTAGGCTTTCAGCTAAAATTCGTGAAACGACTGCGCAATATAGGCTGTGACGCCACAACTGTTGTATATGTCGTTTTTTACTATGCATATTTGAAAATAGGTCAATCGTGGTTGTTGTTAAAACCAGATCACGAAGATCTTTGGTGCCAATAATGGTTACTGCGCGAGAAATACTGTCAATATTGGATGGAAAGCCATAAAAAGGGCTGTTAACAATTTGCAATAAACGTGTTGTTAAACCAATGTCTGATTCAATTATATTAGCAATGTCCGCAACTGTGCTATTTGGATCCTGAGTTAAATTATTTAATTGTATAAATACTTCAGGTAATGAAATTGGCGTACCAGACTGTTGAATAAGCGTATCAATAGATAAGTCCATTTCCCTCTCCTTAAAGAATCTGTAATCAGTGATTACATCCGTGTTTAGTTAGGCGCAAAACTCAATCGGGTCGATAGTAAACAGAAATAACGCTATCGTGATGTATTTATTATTTTTATGGGTGAATCAAGATTATAGATAATTATCAGGTATTGTAAAGTCAGTCGCCTAATTGTTATTTATATAAGAAATAACTTATTTAGGGACACTTTTTTTGTTTTTTTTAAGGTGTTGTTACTACTGGTTATTTATTATTTTTATCCCCACATTTGTTTTACTTGTATGCTTATAAGTAAATCATGATTTACATCAATAGCCTGCTTTGAGAGAATTAGTATATTGAGCAAGGTTAATATGATACCCATAAATTAAGTGATGTTATTGTGTTTTTTCAGGGTTTTGTTCAGCAAGGATTCAGGTTCATAAAGTTAATATCTTTATGACAATAAACTTAAGAGTTAAAAATTTATTTTCAAAACATTTAGGAGAAAGATATGAAAACGTTATCTTCATTATTATTAGCATTATTAATGGCAACAGGTGTTGCTCATGCTGCTGGCGATAAAGCTGCTGGTAAAGCTAAAGCTGCTGCTTGTATGGGTTGTCATGGTGCTGCTGGAATTAGTAACAGCCCAGTATGGCCAAACCTTGCAGGTCAAAAAGCAGGTTACATCGCTAAGCAATTAAAAGCATTCAAAAGCGGTAGCCGTAAAGACCCAATGATGGATTCAACATCTAAAGGTTTAAGTGATGCAGATATTGATAATCTTGCGGCATACTATAGTAGCTTAAAATAAAGTTAATATAGAATGACTAAAAAGGCCGCATCTTATGATGCGGCCTTTTTTATGGATAATCTTATTGGCTTTTATATTTAATATCATCATTCTGGCGAATGCCAGAATCCAGCGTTTATTTTTTCTGGATGCCGGAACGAGTCCGGCATGACAGGTTAGGGGATTACAGTTGGCGTAACATAGTTACTCGTTCCTAGTTACGAGCTACTGTGCTGGCAAAGCTGGAGCCTAATACCACATTGAAACAAAGAACTGCATAACATTAGCATCAAAGCTATATAGCGGTTCGGTTCCGGGAGCAGCTGTAACACTGATATCCCTAAAATCGTCATAATCAAATTGAATATGATTGATGGAGAAATTAATGCTGCCTTTGTCGATGAAACTCAGGAGTTTTTTATCAAACTCATAGCTGACGCCCGCACCTATAGTGAAATCAGAAAATGTGCTGAGCTCTTTGTCGCGTGCCAGAAAATTTTGTGCATTTGAAAAAGGAAACAAGTCATTATAAAAATCAGCTTTAGTTTGGCTGTAACTGCGTACTTTAAAATCAAAGATCCAGTTCTTTCTAAATGGGTGGGTATAGCCTATTTCAAAATGACTGCCTTTAATGCCCCAGGTGTCAGTAAAAAAACGATACTCTCCATGTAGCGCGGCACGATAAGGAAGGTAATATTTTCCCCGTATTGCAAAGGCTGTGCTGGTGTGAGTATTTGGATAAACTTCATCTTCGAAATCATAACCACGTGTGAGATTTGCAGGATTGACATAGCGGACTTGCCGGTAAGGGTTATTTAGTGAGGCACCTTCGTCGGTGATAACTTCTACACCCGCTTCCACAATCATATTTTTAGTTAGAACCTGTGAAAGACTGGCTCGGTAGTTTTCTCGATCAGTGTCTTTGGCAAAAGCAGGGTCACCTAATTTACCAACTGTGTCCCATCCCCGTGAGTAACCGAGTGAAACGGTAGTTAAACCACCAAACATTTCCTGGCTAATGCCGAAATGAAGCGCCTTGGCAGCAAAATCATTTTCATCACTCTGTGTGTACTTGGTGCTAATGGTTACTTTGTCACGCAGGTAATCCATGCCAAAGCTGTATTCAGTTCTTTCTTCTGAATAGGGGCTGGCAGTGGTAATAACGTCAATGGATGCACTGGTAATAGAGTCAACATAATAGTTACCATAGAGTGAAACGCTATCATTAACATGTTTTCTAACAAGAATAGAAGGGCCTTCAATAGTAACGCCACCGCCATCATAAGAATGAAATAAAACATCTGCACGTTCTTCAGGCAAAATAGCACCCTGAACGACAAAAGAAAGTAATAAGGTGGAAAAAAGAAAAGCTGTTTTGATGATTCTAGTTACAACCACAACCGCCGCCTTGTCCGCCTTCCGCGCCGCGCGCGCCTTCACGTGCCTGATAAACGTGATGAAGATAGGATGATGATACCGGGTCACGACTAAAATTCATGATGGGGTCAGCCAATCGGTCTCTTTCATAGGGTTTAACCCAGGGCTCTATGTTGCAGCCAGATAAGATCAGGCTGGCAACAATCAGTGTATAGGTAATGAGTCTGTTCACGATTATTCTCTTATTAATATTTTAATTTCATTTGCGTATTTTATTTCGTAACCAGGTTTGTAGGCTTTATGAACATATCGTAGCTTGCCATTTCTGTCTATGAGGAAAGTAGTGGGCATGGCTTTTACATCGTACAATTTTGCTACTTTGTTCGTGTTGTCATATAAAATAGGGAAGCTGACAGGAATTTTTGTTAATAAACTTGCCGCTTTGCTTGAGTCTTCATCAAGGTTAACGCCGAGGATAACAAAACCCAGGTCTTTATATTTTTTATACAGGCTCTCAAGTGCGGGCATTTCCTGTCGGCAAGGGCCGCACCATGATGCCCAGAAGTTGACCATGATGACATCACCACGGTATTCGCTGAGTTTGATATTTTTGCCAGCGCGACTCTTAAGCGTGAAGTCAGCAGCATCGCCTGTAATAGATGAAGCTAAGCTGGCATTAGTTATAACAAGAGATAGAACCAGAAATAATAATTTTATGCTTTTCATAAATACCTCAGTTAGAAAAAGAAGCTAAATCCGACTGTAAATTCGAGATTGTTAGTTAGTTTATCGGCACCTAGTATGTCAGAGTTAAATATGTGATCACGGACATCTATATGGATGGCGAACCAGTCTTTGGGTATAAATCGATATCCGACACCAATATTCCAGGTGAAGTGATTATCGTCTGCAAAATTGGTGTTACCGATGCCGGCAATCAGGTATAAATCTGAATTGTAGGCATTTTTACCGAAAAATGACTCACCTGCGAAAATATTATAGCCAACTGAGATATTGTAATATGTGAAATCTCTCTCATCATCAGTGAGAAGTTGTAAGCCTCCACTGAGCACTTCAAAACTGGTTTCTGATGCCCTGGTGGCACCCAAAGAGAACTCAGCAAAGAAATTTTCGGATATGTGGTAGGCAATGCGAGCACCTAATACAGCATTGACTCCAAAGTCTTCGATACTCAATGCACCTGCAAACAGGCTGACTTCATAGTCTTCGGTATCGATCTTGGCTTGTTTGATTGTTCGGCGTTTAATTTCAGGCACTATGATCTGATCATTTTTCAGTTCGACAGGCGCGGCTGCCTGAAGACTTTGGCTAGTCGATGCAAGTAGCCCGAAAATAAAAACGGCTAATGTTGTATTTAGAAAAAGGCTACGATTCCGGCTTTCCATTCTGCTACTTCCTCATTGTCATTACGGCTGGTGAATACTTTATATTGATTGTATTCCATACGTAAGATGAAACGTTTTGTTAGATAAATATTGGCGCCCAGGCTAAAGTTAGCGACAGGGTCAGTTCGGTCAATGGTTTGAACCAATGTCCCACTCGGGCTAGTGTCTATAATACCTGTTCCTAACGCAAAAAAGGGTGATACTCGCCACTCAGGGAAAGGGTGTGCGGTTAACCTGATATTTGCCATCAGGCTGCTGGAAAAATTACCAATGGCTTGAGTGAAAGAAACTTCGGTTGATAACGTAGGCGTAAAGTAATAATTTCCAAGCAAGGTCAGGCTCGCAGCGCCTTCGAAATTCCCACTGAGTAAACCTATCTCCCATTTTCGATTTCGAAAATCTTCGATCGTGCGATTTTTGAAAGCCGTTTTTTTGCCATCGAGTGTTAACGTTTGGCTAAGCTCACTGATGTGAACCCATCCTTCTTTATTTTTAGGAGTGCGTATTTTGAACCAGTCTGTTTTACGTTTCAGAATTTTTATTTTTTTATCGCGCTCGATTATCTGTGTAACAGGGTAACCAATCGCAGGGCCAGTATGCATTTCAAGATACGGGTCGACGACAATGACTTCAAAAAACTCATCTTCGGCATAGGCTTGTTGAGCAAGCATCATGGTTGAAAAAATTAGAATGAGAAGATGGGTACGCATATTTTTATTGTTTGGTTTGCCTAATTGATATTGTCAGGCTGAGCCTTGTATTTTTTACGGACAGCCAATGACTTATTCTACTTATCTTTATTTATCAATAGTATAAAGGGCTTGTTAGTCAGTGGCTATAGTTTTATGAAAATACCTAATTTACAGGCACGTTTACGTTTGTTGGGTCATTATAGAACTGTGCACCTATATCGAGCCATTCATAGAGTAGTTTTTTCTCATCATCAGATAACAGTGTCTTATGATCAACCGTTTGGCAGGTTGCATCTGTTTCAAATCGGCCAAAGAATACGCTTTGCAATGCACCATTGACGGACATTTGAACCGGTATATTAACGGGTTGAATGTCAGGTGTTATGGTGACTGTTGGCGGTATGGTTGAGTTGTCAATTGTTGTGATAGTGAGCAGGTTACAGCCGGCATCTCTTGCCTGGTTTTGTACGGTTTGGGCAGCAAATAATTGTGTAAATGATAAGACAAAATTGCCATTTGCCGTGCTGGTTAAGTCCAAGCGTTGGTTAGCCTGAGTATGGCAGGACGAGCAAGTATTGGGCATGTTAGCAAAATCTGTATTTTGATCGGCAAAAGTATAAGTGTAAGGGAATGGAGGCGGTACAGTTGCATTAAAGAAAGTATCGCAATACGGGTGATTGATAGCCTGAGCTGGATCACAGATTATATCGGTATTACTAAGTCGGGCTGCATCCCACATAGGCTGAATGATTTCAGGGTAGTTGATAATGGTTCGACAGGTTGCATTCCAGTTATTTACTGATGCAGTGGCGTTATAACAGGCATTGACACCAACGGTTAAGGGAATAACATCGCCAGCGAGTAAGTTGCGATATTCATAGCCAAAAGGCGCTTCAGTGGCATTGGTCCAGATGTCGACAAAATTGATGTCAAAGCTGGGTTCACAGGTGGTATCAGTACAGTTGTCGCCATATTTTGCTTGCGCCATGGTTTCGCCGGTTGTTTGGCCGTTTATGGTGTCAGCGACAATCAGCGGTACGGTATTACTACCCGGGAACAGGTAACCATCTTGCGGTGCGCCAACATTAACACCGGTTTGTTCAGTTTCATGTCCGTGAATACCATCGGCAGGTGTAACAGTATTCGGGTTAGCAGCATGGCAGCCATTACAGGTGACGGTTTCGCCAAGCCTGACTTGCATCCATGATTGATGCCTTGCGCTGATTCGTCGCCCGAATTTATCCAGTACGCTGATAGCAAGTGGAATGTTAGCCGGAACTTCAACCATAACTGAGCCATCAGGCTCGATAGGCGCATAACCGATAATTTCACGCATGCCTTGTTGTGAATTGATTTGTGCGCCCAGTCCAAAGGCATCGTTATCAATATTAAAGGCAGCGCCATTGAGTTCGTCAGGTATGCCGACTGCTTTCATGATACGTAAGAAACGCGCAGGTCTGTTATCTGATGTAAATAAGCCGGGGTCTGCCAGATAGGCGATCATGCGATTATCCTGAGTAAAGTTAAACAGGCTTGCATAAGCATTGGCATCAGCAGTGGCCAAGGTAGTTAATGTAGTTAGAACGGTTGCATCCATTGTTAAACTGCTAAATACACCATCGATGTCATAGACGCTGCGGATGTGTAGTACACCTGTACCGCGGTTAGCAAGGTCGAGATTCAATTCAGGATCAATGCCCGGTACTTTGGTGTCAATGACGGTTGGTCGTGTTCGCGTTTGCGCAACAACGATGTCTGAAAATAATACATTTTCCTCAGGCTGAAAGACAGGGAGTTGTGTTTTATCCGCGGGGTCAAAAACGAAGAGGCCATATAACGGAGGGGCTTCCTGAAAATTAACAGTGTCTGCGAGGCGAGCGGTTGTACAAGCGAAAATGGTTGTGACATTGAGGTTTGTTGAAACCAGACGACATGGGTTCCAGCTAACCAGCATACGATTAGTGCCATCCCATAAAGGATAGGCTGCACTGTATCGGCCACCTGGTGAAGTCACTGTTGAAGTTAATACGTTATTGTCGATTAATGAAGATTGCCCATTAGTAATAGGCGTCAACTGGTTGGGTAATACGGGTCGGGTATCGTCAGCATAATTCGCAACGTCAATAGCGACGATATCGCCGCCGCCAAATGTGCCGGTAAAAGGTTTTAGTACTGAAAGTACACGGCCATCTTCCATTTCGCGTGGTTGTAAAAATTGTACAACCGAACCGACCGTACCTGACGCATGGCTTTGGCGACCATAGACCAACTTGATTTCAGTACCATCGGGGTTGGCCTGGTATAAGTGCATGGCATCTCGTGTGCCAGCATGATCCCAACGTGTAAATAATACTTTTCCTGATGACAATACGGTTGGGTCGAGATCGTGACTTTGATTGAATGATATTTGATCGATATCAGCAGAGTCTGTCACTTCGCAGGTAGTAAAGCTGGTGCAATCAACATTTAATATATGCATAACTAATGCGTGTTCATTGCGATCTTCATCTAGTGAGGTATAGGCAGTTTTGTTGTTATTGTTGACAGGGCCTTCGTCAGTAAGAATAACTTTGCTCGCTTTTTGGCGAGTGGATGTAAAAATAATTTTGCCGTTAGGTAAGAAATGAGGCGCAAGGTCTTCGCCTTGTTCTGCTGTTATGTCATCGGTAATAACACGTTTTAGTTGGCTGGTCGCAATTTCGTATATCCAGATATTCCAGGTAGGTATTTGTAAGTCGGTTACTCTGTCTGGTTCGCGCATGGAAAAAATTAACATGGTTCCATCAAAGGACACCTCGACATCTTTTACGTCACCGATACCTTCCGTTTGTAGTGCGGTGATATTTCTTGGTGTGGCAGAGGAAGCCGCGCGATCACGTATCCAAAGATCAGCGCCGGGATTGATGGTAAGTGCTTCGCGCGCATCAGGTTGAACGGGTACATTGTTATTTACAGGGACAGGGCGTTTGACATAGGCGATGGGCAAATCAACAACGACTGGGTCTGGGTCCTGGCCGTCACCTGCTCCCCCGCATCCAGTGGCGAGTACTATGAGCAAGCTATAAACAAGAAAATGAACAGGCATTAATTGTTCATGCAGTCTTTTACTCAGCAGCGCTTTCATCAAATGCCTCATTTATCATCATAAAATGTTAAGTGAAATCTATCATTTATTATAAATTATAGTATTTAAGTGCTTTAATTATGTGGAAAAAAACAACGTTATGCCAGAGAATAATCAACTTGTACTTAATATATGCCTTAATATTAAAGGTAAACACAATAAGAGCCAGTGTTATTTATCCATTATGTGAACTTGGTCATAAGTTTTTTTTTCGATTTCTACGATAATCTTATTCAAGGTTAGACAAGATATTTGAATATGAAGTTGACTCTTCTGGCTGAACAGAATTAAAAATAATAATGACAGCAAACAGGATCATTAAGGACGCATGCAATGAGTACTGAAAAAATAAGTCGTACAACGAAACCGTTTCAGACAGTAATAATGCTGATAATTGCGCTTGGTTGTATGGTCGGGTTGCCCTTAGTATCAGAAGCGGCACCGGTGCCAGGAGCAAGAGAAACAGCAAAACGCATTCACGATCGAATTGCGGGTATACCGCCATCGGATACCGTTCTGGATGCAATGGAATCCTGTTTGAGTGCCAACACTGCTGCATGTGATGCAATTGCAGGTGCGCTTACCAGTAGTTCTGTTGGAGCGATTAAAGCGGCTTACATCGCCATGGAGAATGATGCTTTTTATAATACTACACTGAAAAATTTTGCTGCACCCTGGACAAACGAAGCGCAATCACCATTTGTTCCGCTTAATGATTATACGGCAACTGTCATCGGCATGATTCGAGATGATGTCGATTTTAGAACAGTACTCTCAGCTGACTTGATTTATGTCGGCGGAACTACCACACCGGCTTATTCCAATAGTGATAACTTACATTACGAAGCAATGGAAGATAATGGCGCTAGTCTCAAAACTGAATTAACGCCTCAAGCGCAAACTTCGATCACGGGCAGAGCAGCTATACCCGCTGCGGGTATTATGACAACACGTGCTGCAGCAAGAGCATTTTTTGTTGATGGTACTAATCGGGCAATGTATCGATTTACGTTTATTAATCATCTGTGTTCCGATATGGAGCAAATGAAAGATGTGACGCGACCTTCTGACAGGATCAGACAGGATGTTACTCGTAGCCCGGGTGGTGACAGCCGTATTTTTAATAACTCATGTATTGGATGTCACACTGGTATGGATCCATTGGCGCAAGCTTATGCACATTATGAGTGGACTTATCCTGCAGGCGGAAACGCTGATGTGGGTCAGTTAACTTATGACTCGGTTAATGTGCAACCAAAATACTTAATTAACTCAAGTAACTTTTCATACGGTTATATCACCACGGATGACTCCTGGGAGAATTACTGGCGAAATGGCCCGAATGCAGTGTTTGGATGGTTTGGAGCGCAGTCCAGTGGAACAGGTGCAAGCTCAATGGGTGCGGAGCTCGCTAATTCTACAGCGTTTACCAGTTGCCAGGTTAGGAAGGTTTTAAAAGCGGTCTGTTTACGCGACCCAATGGATAGTCAGGCAGACCGAGCCAAGATCAATCAAATAGTCACGTCTATCGGGACGGGCGCAGTTAACATGAAATCAATTTTTGCAGAATCAGCATCGTACTGTAAAGACGGAACGGCTTATCAATAAACGTTGCTTATTAAACGTAACTATTTGAGAAAGAGATACAGAAGCCAATGAGGCTTGTGGAGAATTAGGATGATAAAAATGCAATTAGCTAAAAACAAACAGTCCTTAAAAAAAGATAATCTATGTTTTTTACATTGGTTAGGTTTTCTTCTGGCCAGCGCAGTTTTACTTTCCGGTTGTGGAGGTGGTGCGGGCACAACAAGCAATTCCAATAATCAACAACAGCAAGTTGTAACCTACACAGGCCCTGCAGCCGCAGACGCTGATATCCGACAGTTCCAGACAGCTTTTTGGGAGAACTTACGTTCTAATACCCGATGTGGTGGTTGTCATGATCCTGCTTCTACTACCGCTCAGGCTCCTTATTTCGCACGTAATGATGACGTTAATCTTGCTTATTATGCATTGATGGACTCAACTTCAACCGCAACGCCTCCAGCAAGTTTGAATGCAACTAACAGCACACCTTTTATTGATCGTGCGCAAACAGATCAGTCATTTTTGGTGACAAAAACACTGAATCATAATTGTTGGTTAGGTGCTTCAGAAGGCAGTGTTTGTTCTGATATCACGAATGCTTACATTGATGGCTGGGTTGGCGCTTCTGGTGGTGGCTCGACGAAAACGATTCAATTAACAGCCCCAGCGACATTAGCTGACCCTGGTTCAAGTAAAAATTACCCAGCTGATGACACGGTAGGTGTAACTAACTTCACAACATTACCTACTCCTGCTGCCAGTTTACATACGTTGCTGAATACACATTGTTCAGGTTGTCATGTGAGTTCTTCAAGAACACCCCAGGCACCGTTCTTTGCAGAAAGCGACCCGGTTGTAGCTTATGCTGAATTAAAAGCATCGCAAAAAATTGATCTGGATGCACCGCAAAATTCTCGAATTGTGATCCGCTTAAGAGAAGAGTCGCATAATTGCTGGACACCAGGTAATTGTGCAGGTGACGCACAGGAATTAGAAGATGCAGTCACTGCATTTGCGGGTAATTTAACCGCGACGGCGATTGCCTCTGATCTTATATTCAGTAAGGCATTAAAATTAAGTGATGCCATTGTTGCTGCAGGTGGTGACCGTTATGAAAATAATGCGATCGCTTTATATGAATTTAAACGTATGACGGGCACAACAGCCTATGACACCAGCGGTGCTTCCCCTGAACTTAATTTATCCTTGAGTGGTAATGCAGGTGATGTAACCTGGGTGCGTGGTTATGGGCTTGAATTTAAAGGTTCGGGTAAGGCTCAAGGCAGTGTTGTTAATAGCCGTAAGCTTTATAACTCAATTAAGGATATCGGTGAATACTCGATAGAAACTTGGGTGGTTCCAGGTAACGTAACGCAAGAAGGTCCTGCACATATTATTAGTTATATGGGCACAGGTACTGACAGGAACTTTACCCTGGGTCAAACTTTGTATGAATACGATATGCTCAACCGCAGTAATACAACCGTAGGTGATGGTCAGCCGGCTACTTCAACCAATAATGATACACTGCAAGCTACTTTACAGCATGTAGTGGTTACTGTTGACCCTGTGAATGGCAAGCAAATTTATGTTAATGGAAGTCTTGTTGTACAAGATGCTGCCGGTGCTGGCACTTTGGTTAACTGGGACAGCGACTTTGCATTTGTTCTGGGTAATAACCAAGGTCGATCTGAGCCATGGACAGGTAAGCTACGACTGGTTGCTATTCATAATAGAGCGATGACTCCAACGCAA
>Ga0316205_10002937_pt1 | contig 16787 bp, 15 predicted proteins | sample 3monthpyrite_MG_FD_204941 | JGI IMG/M metagenome (GOLD analysis project Ga0316205, IMG submission 204941) | Microbial mat bacterial communities from mineral coupon in-situ incubated in ocean water Damariscotta River, Maine, United States -... | ecosystem: Environmental > Aquatic > Marine >... | reverse complement strand
AGTTGTTAAATCAACTACTGAGATAGCTCCGCCTTCAGGCACATTGCGAACTTCATGTGTGCGGTACATATAACGGCCAGCATGAGGACCTGTTTCATTAACCGTATTCATGTCATGCCAATCATCGCGGCCACCATCATAGATGTTTAAAGCATCTTCCCCTGAAACAAGCGTTTGGGTGAACCCTTTAGGTAACTTCCAAGGTGCCGATGCATTCCAATCTGCACTATTGGCTGATTGGGTTAATGGTTTAAAGTTAAAGTGTCCTTTATGTTTGCCTTTGTCGGCGATAGCGCCAGTCGAACAGCCAATAACAAATGCAATTGAGCAAATGCCAAACGTTTTTGAAATCATAATTAATGTCCTCGTTGTTAAATTGTCTAAAAATAAATTAAATGCATATTTGCAGTGATAACTTAATTTAAGAATGTGACATAACGATGACTTTAAGATGACGATACGATGATCCATTTAGTTTTTAAAATGTTTAAGGGTGAGCGATGTTTCTCATTCAATGTTGACTAAGAGAGCAAGATTTATTCAATGAACTATACTTTACAAGATGAATCAAAAGACATATCTGTAATGTTGTTATCAGTTGCTCGCGGCTTGTGGTTAGCTTGGAATTGGATTGAGTTGTCTGTACTCACTTTATTTCTATTTATTATCTCTTGGTTACCTAAACGGTTTATTTGTTCTTTTTATCATAAATTAACCCGTGTATGGTGCCGTTTTTTTGTTCGTGCACTTGGGGTGAAATTATACCTACACGAAAAAAATATTAACCCATTACCTAAACAATATATTCTTATCGCCAATCATCCTTCGGCATTAGAAGATTTTGCCATTCCTACTTTATTCAACGTATACCCGCTTGCCAAGCAGGGTGTTCGAGATTGGTTTCTAATTGGCCGCATTAGTTATGCTGCCGATACCATTTATGTCAAACGTGATAATACCGAATCACGTCGTGCCGCGGTTGATCAAATGATAGCGGCATTAGAGCAAGGAAAAAATATCGCATTGTTCCCTGAAGGTGGTTGCAAAGGGCGTCGAATATTTGAACAATTTCAATATGGCGCATTTGATATGTCGTTAAAAACCGGTATTCCGATTTTACCCATTTTTTTGCATTATGAAGCACAAGATACTTTTGAGTGGCGGGAGCCTTATACACTCATTGGGATGTTCTGGCGTATTATGTGGTCGAAGAATAATAGGGTGAATTACTATCAGTACGATGCGATAAATCCTGAGGACTTTAATGATAAGGACAGTTACTCAGAGTTTGTGCATAATCTTTTTCTACAATGGCAAACTCGCTATTTAGAATAATATTTTCTAAGCTCAATAGACGTGGTATATGCACAACGCATGTTGATATAAAGTAAAGTTTCAAATGACGATAATCTTATTATTTAGTTATCAACTAGCCGACATAGATGGATTCTTAACTTGATCTAGCTCAATATAATTTTCCATTGAGATATTACAATGTTGAAATTTAGGAATGTGAAGTTTGGTACGGTTTGACGTGAAGTGCCACAGAATAGTTACATCCAAAATAATAATACAAGTAAAGAAATTCTGAGAACGCTATATTATTTTTTACGTGGAAGTGAATGGGCGTACTATTCGGGAGATAACATGACGAACAATGAGCATTCCGAAGTGGCTGTTCCTGATTTTATCCATGCAATGTTAAATCCAGCACTTTATGATCATCCCGTTGAACGTTGTGAGTTGATTGAAACGCATATTTCATGGGTCATTCTTACCGGTGAGTATGTTTATAAAATTAAAAAACCAGTTGATTTTGGTTTTTTAAATTTTTCAACATTAGCTAAAAGAAAGTTTTATTGTGAAGAAGAGCTTCGATTAAATCGACGTTTAGCACCAGAATTATATCTTGAAGTTATTCACCTATCAGGAACGTCTGATACACCAATATTGAACGGTACTGATGAACCGTTTGAGTATGGTGTTAAAATGCTGCAGTTCCCGCAAGAAATGCAACTTGATCATGTATTGCAAAGGAATGAATTACAGCCAAGTATGATTGATTCGATTGCCCGTTTAATTTCGAATTTTCATCAAAATATTAACGTTGCGGGTAATGATTCTCATTTTGGGGATCCGCAACATATCTGGGCGCCTATCGAAGAAAATTTTGTACAAATTTGCGAAAAAGTAAAAGATTTAAAAACACTTAGGCTGCTAGCTGGATTGTATAGATGGAGTCTCGATAGTTTTGAACAACTAGAAACAACTTTAGAACAGCGCAAGCGACAAGGTTTTATCCGTGAGTGTCATGGTGATTTACATTTGAGAAATATTGCCTGGTATAAAGATAAGTCTCTTGCGTTTGATTGCCTTGAGTTTAACGATAATTTTCGTTGGATTGATGTAATAAACGAAATTGCCTTCTTTGTTATGGATTTACATGATCATAATCAGCACGAATTAGCACAGCGATTCCTAAATCAATATCTAGAATTAACTGGTGATTATCAAGGTTGTTTAGTTTTACGTTTTTATATGATTTACCGCGCCATAGTGCGAGCAAAAGTTGCGGCTATACGACTTGGTCAATTGAGCGAGAAGCCACAGGAAAAAGAAAAGGTTAAACAAGAGTTTCTGAACTATCTTGAGTTGGCATCAAGCTATAAAATCAATAAAACACCCTGCATTATTATTACGCGCGGTATGTCGGCTTCTGGTAAAAGTACTTTGTCGCAACCGTTGCTTGAAAAATTATCTGCTATCCGGATTCGTTCCGATGTAGAACGAAAGCGTTTATTTAATATTAAAGCAAACAAAGCCGCTCATGAAGAAACCGGCAAAGGTATTTATTCTGCCGATGCCACGCAAGCAACTTATACTAAGTTATATGAACTTGCCGGTCACGTTATTGATTCAGGTTTTACAGTTATCATCGATGCAACATTTTTCAAGAGCCATCAACGGCAATTTTTCAAACAATTAGCTGTTGAAAAACAAGTTGGCTTTATTATTCTGGAATTTACAGCAAGCAATGAGACATTACGGAAAAGGATACAAAGCCGAACGAACGATGTGTCGGATGCTGATTTAACCGTATTAGAAAATCAGATTAAAAACTGGCAGCCTATCGAACCGGATGAGCAACATGCGTTAATTACGGTGGACACAGAGACGACATTTAATGTCGATAAATTGGTTACTCAAATAGAGGAAGTATTAAATCGGTCTAAATGTCAGCCCGAAATGGAAAGTTAAATATATAAATCAATAAGTTGGAAAAAACCTATATAAGCAAGAAATAATATTTGCTTTTCTTAATGAGAATCATTATCATTTGCATTAAGTGGCTTATGTCAGTAGTTAATTATTTGATATTTATAGGTGTAGCATGAAAAACAGTTCATTAAATTCTTCAGTTTTAGCAAAAATGATCTTCCTCCTTGTTGCTTCAGTCTCCAGTCTTGTTGTGAGTCAAAGTGCTGTAGCAGCAAAGACTGATGCTCTAGTTATTTATTCAGGCCGTAGTGACAAGTTCGTAAAACCCGTTGTTGAGGCATTTACCAAGGCGACTGGAATTAAAGCGGTTATTCATGCAGGTAGTTCGACTTCGCTTTTGAATAAGCTAAAGTTAGAAAAGAGTAAGACCGATGCGGATGTCTATATTAGTAACGATGCGGGTAATTTACAGCGCGGTAATAAAGCGGGTTTATTTTCACCTGTCACGAATAATATTGCGGCAGTTATCCAACCGGAATTCCGAGGGCAGGATAACAATTGGTTAGGTTTGTCAGCTCGGGCGCGTGTATTAGTTGTATATACTAAGTCAAAAGATATTGATTTTATTGACTCAGTCTTTGATTTAGCCGACCCACGTTTGAAAGGTAAAATTGGTATTACGCATAGCAGTAACGAAAGCTACATTGCCGGTACAACGGTTTATATGTTGTCTGCAGGTAAAGATAAAACACGTGATTGGTTAAAAGGTATGAAAGCCAATAGTAAAGGACGCGTTTATAATAAGCACAGCAAAATTGTTAAAGCTGTTGCAAAAGGTAAAAAATCAGTTGGGCTTGTTAATCATTATTATATTTACCGTCACTTAAATAAAAACCCGAATGCACCTATTCGTATGGTTATCCCAGATCAAAAATCAGATAAAGGTGATGCAATGGGTATTGCTTGGAATGTTGCCGGTGCTGCAATTACCAAGCATAGTAAAAATAAAGATATCGCAATGAAATTTATGGCTTTTGTTAGTTCACCAGAAGGGCAAAAGATATTTGCAGAAGTTAATCGCGAGTACCCAACACGAACTGATGTTGCTGCAGTACCTATGTTACCGAAAGCCGATAGTTTTAAAGTTGCACCTGTTTCAATGTATAAGTTAGGTGAAGAGCGAAATGCAACGATTGACTTAATTGAATCGGTGGGCATGCCTTAAAAATGTCATTCCCGCGCAGGCGGGAATTGAGTAGCTTAAAAAATCGCTATATTGCATAGATTCCCGCCTGCGCGGGAATGACGGTTTAATAGGAAAGTTAAATTAAAACACAATATGTCGTTAGTCTTACAATATAAAAATTTTACAGAATCTTCTTTTGCGCAACGCTTAACAATGCGTAGCGGTCTTGCACCTGCAGTTGTTGCACTTGCAGCTATCCCGTTGGTCTTTGTTGTTATCAGTAGTGGTCAGCTTTCAACGAAAGGCTGGCTATCATTATGGACACAACGCTTACCTGAGTTACTCTGGAATACGTTATCTTTATCCGTTTTGGTTGCGATTGGTTGCTTTATTCTAGGTGTTTCTGCTGCATTTTGGATTAGTCGACGAGATTTTATCGGCCGTAAGTTGTCTATTTGGTTAATGGTTTTGCCGTTAACCGTTCCTACCTATGTATTCGCGCATATTTATACTAGCTTGTTAGAAGACGAAGGTTGGTTGGGTCAACTCTGGCATTTTATTTTTGGCGCTGAAAGTATTCCTCCTGAACTTTATAATATTTTTGGTGTAACTTTTGTCTTATCACTTGCAGGTTTTTCATATGTATTTTTATTAGTACGTGGCGCACTATCACGCTCTCAACGTGAGTTTGAAGAAGTCGCACGTTTACATGGTTTGAATGCAATACAAGTTTTTTGGCGAGTTAGCTTGCCTTTGTTGCGTCCTGCCATTGCTGCGGGGTTAGCGTTGGTTGTGTTACATACCTTGTCGGATTTTGGTGCCGTCAGTATGTTGCGCTATCAAACATTTACGCTAAGCATCTATATGCAAATGAACGGCCGTGACAGTTATGAAGCCGCAGCAGGCTTAAGTTTAGTGTTGGTTTTTTTGAGTTTAACTTTTTTAATTCTTGAACGATTTTTTAGAAACCGCCAACGTTATTACGGAACAGGTAAAACAGGCCGGGTTGAATTAAAGCGCGCGACACGATTTGAAACCATTGCTATTTGGTTTTGGTTGGGGCTCATTTCGCTTTTTTCTTTTTTATTGCCACTCGCGTGGATGCTCTCGTGGAGTTGGCAAGCGTTGGTAGATGGTCTTATTACCAATGTCTTTTGGGGGTATGTTGGTAACTCTCTCTTTATAAGCATTGCCGCCGCAACCATTACCGTTATTATTGGCTTACCCGTCGCGTTATATCATGCACGTAAACGTAATGTGTTAAGTCAGTTTTATTTACATGTTTCGAGTGTGGGATTTGTTTTACCGGGGCCCGTTATTGCGTTAGGCATACTCGCTTTTGTCCTTGCCGTCATGCCTAATATATATGGCGGCTTTATCGTTTTATTATTAGCGATGACGATTCGCTTCTTACCTCTAGCCATTCAAGCGGAAGAATCAGCCGCGCAACAATTAACCCCCTCTATTGAACAGGCCGGTCGTAGCTTGGGCGCAACTGCATGGCAAAATCTACATCGCGTGACCTTACCCATTATTAAAAGCGGAATGATGAGCGCGTGGGTATTGGTCTTTATTGATACCTTAAAAGAGTTACCGGCAACCTTCTTATTGCGTCCAACGGGGTTTGATACTTTGCCAGTAAGAATCTGGATTGAAGCAAGTGAAGAAATGCTTGAACTTGCGGCACCATCGGCATTGTTTTTGGTAATTGGTACGCTGCCTATACTTTGGTTCTTAATGCGTGGAGAGTCGGATAAAAATTAAAGGCTTATTTTAAAATGAATACAAGTAAGGAGGCACTGATGTTTAGTGTTATGGAATTAAGAGTTATAAGGAATTCTGTTCATTTGAATATGCAGAAAAAACAAGAAAAATTGAAAATTCTTGATTCTGATTCTGATTCTGATTCTGATGATGGTGTTGAGACAACAAATGACTTAATGTTGTATCAAAATATATTAGATAAAATTAATGATAGAGAAGATATCTAGTTAAATGCTATCGGCACTCGCTGATTAACCCTTGATTTATCCAACCTTTGAGTAAGCCTGCCGCATGCATAGGGATAAATTCGTCATCCATAATATCTGTAAGTGCTAAGCAAACATCATTAAAATTTTCTCCTGCTGCTAATGCATCGAATGCAATTTGTTCATCAAGCTGCATCGAACGAAAACGGGTTACAAAGTTTTCACGCCAAATCAACCAATGGCTATTGTTATCTTGTTGAGCGGTTATTTCTGTTGGTTCGTCATCGGTTAGCGCAACCCACATTTCCGGGCTATTCCATTCAAGTTTTAAACGCTGCACTGAAGTGTGCAGTGTAAAAGTGAGTTCCGGCCAAGATTCAGGGGGAATAACGGCCATATCTTGTTCGGTGAATAACTTATCATCAGCAGCATCAAAGGTTTGTCCTAGTGACCACTCAAACAAACTTAGTTCAGCAAGCCATGCTATTTCAGTATCGAGTTTTTTACTATCAATAAGGCCTAATATATATTGTGGCATATCGCGACCAAATTCACGCAGGCTGAAATAGTGTGAAGGATGGTTTTCGATATAGCCTGCACAGAGTTGATTAAAGTCATCGTCTCCGACGGCCATAAGCATCGCCGGGAAATCATTTGCCAGTACTTCGTTTAAGCGTGCGCGGTAAGCATGCGAATATATCGATAGCTGCACACCGGGCGTGGCACGGCCTTTTGCACTTATCCAAGCTGTATCACTTGTTGCATCGGAATTAATAACGCAATGTTGGAATGTGTGTTGTAGTTTTTTTAGCGAATTCATTTTTTATTTATCTTGGTAGGCTATCTCAAATGTGTTGCTTTGTTTTAATTAAGGTATCTTTCTTAAAATGATTTTCAGCAATACGACGTGCATGTTCAAGTTCGTCCAGTAATTCGTTAAGCGGTGGAATATTATCATCACGTTCAATCATGGTGGATACCCTGCCAAAGTGTTGTACGGCTTTGTCGTACAAATCAAAAACCGGATCTGAAACAGGATGGTCATGGGTATCAATAATTAAATTATTTTCATGAGTATGGCCAGCAAGGTGAAATTGCATTACCCGATCGCTGGGCATTGCGGTTAAATATTCGTAAGGATCAAAGTTATGGTTATAGGCGCTAACGTATATATTATTGATATCGAGTAATATAAAACAATCGGCACGCTCGGCCACCTCTTTTAAAAATTCCCATTCTGTTATTTGCGAATCGTTATAGCTTACATAGCTTGATACATTTTCCACTAACATTTGTTGCCCAATATAATCTTGTACCGTGCTGATACGTTCAACGACATGTTTGATGGCTTCTTCGGTATAGGGGAGTGGCATTAAGTCATGAAGGTTGAGTCCATTGACTCCCGTCCAACATAGGTGATCGGAAAACCAAGCAGGCTCAACACGTTTTATGAGTGTTTTGAGTTTTTTAAGGTAAGTAAAATCTAAAGGTTCGGTACTGCCCATAGACATGGATACACCATGCATCACCATTGGGTAATGTTCGCGTATACGCGTTAAGTAATCGATAGGTTTGCCACCCTCGACCATATAATTTTCTGAAATAATTTCAAACCAATCAACGTCAGGACGTTCGGCTAATACGTTTTCGTAATGTTCTTTACGTAAACCTAATCCGTAACCGAGATAAGGGCGAGAATTTTCAATAGCCGACATAGGGTTCTTTTATTTTACTTTTAGTATTATTGAATGGCTTTTATTGAACTGACCATAATTGAATTAACTGGCACCAGAACGGAGAGTGCCCAGTGCCAGTAATCCATTAGTGGATTAATAACCTTATTTAGGTTTATTAACTGAGCCACCAATTTCTTCACAAGCATGTTTAGACATAGTAACAAAACCATGACCTTTACATGATGCATGACCTTTACAAGCATTTGATGCAGTTTTGCAATCGTTATGGCCCTTACATTTATTTACGCCAAAGCAATGAACTTTAGCGTCTGCACCTGCTTGTACTGATGTTACGGGTGCCGCAGAAAATAGTGCTGCCGCAGCAGTAGCTAAAGCGATAGTGGTAAATTTTCTTCTAGTAGTCATATCTTGCTCCAATATTATATTTGTAAAGCTATGAGCTTGTGCTCTTAGCGGTGCATCGAAATAAGAAAATTACTTTCTCAACCGATGTTGTCGGTATTATTAATCTGAAAAGACACAGAAGTATCACGGTTGACATCAACTTATATCGTGGAAAGAATTGGTTAAATTTGAATCAAATATAGCGGGGTGAATATGGTTATCAGGCTTGGTTTTCCGCGCTTAAACGACTAAAATGCTGCCTCAACGTTATGTTCTGTGGGAGAGGTTTCGTTCTGTAAGTTAGTACTTACTATACGAAACGCCGAAGGCGCAACCCGCTCGGAAACGCTCAGGCAAAAGGACCGCAGAATAAAAGTTGACTCTGGAGAGATTCAGTTACGAGTTTATACCTTAATATATAGGGTAGCTAACACGCAATGTGGACGCCGAAGGGGCTTAAGCTCTCAGGTAAAATAGGACAGAGGGGCGACAAAAGTATATCTCAAGGCAATATTTGCTCGTAGATATATTTTTGTCGCCTTTTTTTTTGGCTCAAAATAGTTTAAATACGAAATAGGCATTACACATTAATGACAACACATTCAGTAAAACCCGTATTCGATTTTTCGGATAAACCCAATGCCAGCCGCATGCCGCTTTGGATTCGCCAATCATTGGGGAACAATTCAAACTATGCGAAAACCTCAAAAATGGTGCATAGCAATACCTTGCATACGGTTTGCGAAGAAGCGCGTTGCCCAAATATCGGTGAGTGTTGGAGTATTGGCACGGCTACCTTTATGATTCTGGGTGATACTTGTACTCGCGCATGTGGTTTTTGCGCCGTTAAAACCGGTAAACCAACTTGGTTTGATGCACAAGAAGGCCAACGTGTTGCCGATGCTTCGATTGAGATGGGATTAGATTATGTGGTTGTCACTTGCGTTAACCGTGATGATTTAGACGATGGTGGCGCGAGCGTATTTGCAGACACAATTATTGCGTTACGCAAAGGCAAAGCAGATATGGGTATTGAATTACTCACTTCAGATTTTCATCGTAAACAAGACATCGCAGTGAAAATAATTATGGATGCCTTAAACCAAGTACGTTGCGATAGCATCGATACCCAAATGGTGTGGGGACATAATGTTGAAACCGTCCCATCACTTTATAAAAGTGTTCGCAAAGGTTCGGATTACAAGCGCAGTTTAGATTTATTAGAGATCGCTGCCGCACAAGACAATGTTGAAGCAAAATCAGCGATTATGATGGGCGTGGGTGAAGAGCGTTCCGAAGTTATACAAGTGCTTAAAGATTTACGTTCAGTCGGTGTACATCGTTTAGCGATGGGGCAGTACTTACGACCGAGTCGTTATCATTTACCTGTGCAACGGTACTTGGAACCCATTGAATTTAACGATTACGAAAAAGAAGCCAAAGATTTAGGGTTTAGTTGGGTTAAAGCTGGACCGATGGTGCGGTCCTCCTACCACGCCGAAGATGCATCATGAATGATAAGAGCAAAATTATATTCCCCCTCCCATTTCGGGAGGGGGCGTAGGGGGAGGGGAAGGAACTAACTTTTAGATTTTATTCTCTTAACTTAACGACATTGGGATTGTAGAACCGGGTATTACGTAAAAGATTTAAAACAGAATTTAAATTAAGATTAATGAATATTATTATTGGAAAAGGTTGTTAAAAGTTATGGGTAAACGCACACCGTTATACGATATGCACGTTTCACACGATGCCAAGATGGTTGATTTTGGTGGTTGGGATATGCCGATAAATTACGGTTCACAAGTTCAAGAACATCATATTGTTCGAAACGATGCTGGTATGTTTGATGTATCACATATGACAGTAGTGGATTTATCTGGTGAGAAAGTTCGGGATTTCTTACGTTACTTATTAGCTAATAATGTTGACCGTTTAAAAGATGAAGGTAAAGCACTGTATTCTTGCATGTTAACGGAAGATGGAACCGTTATAGATGACCTAATTGTTTACTACGTTAACAATACATTTTTCCGTATGGTGGTTAACTCAAGTACGCGTGAAAAAGATTTAGCATGGATTAATAAGCATGCGACTAACTTTGATGTAGACGTTAATGTTCGTGATGACCTAACCATGATAGCCGTCCAAGGACCAAATGCACGAGATAAAGCTCATCTTGCATTAGGTGCAGAAGCTGCCGCGCAAGTAAAAGATACGGCGGTGTTTTTTATAAAATTTTTAGACGGGAATAGTATGGGTGAAGTGGCTGTTGCTCGCACAGGTTACACTGGTGAAGATGGTTACGAAATTATGTTACCAAAAGAACACGCTTCAACTTTTTGGGCTAAACTCGTTGAGCAAGAGGTTGTACCTTGTGGTCTTGGCGCACGTGATACCTTGCGCTTAGAAGCCGGTATGAACTTATATGGTTCAGACATGGATGAATCAATCACACCTCTTGAAGCTGCATTAACGTGGACCGTTGCATGGGAACCTGTAGACCGAGATTTTATTGGCCGTAGCGTTTTAGACAAACAACGTGAAGACGGTGTCAGTAAAAAATTAGTAGGCCTAGTATTAGAAGATAAAGGTGTTTTAAGAAACCATCAAAAAGTTTTTGTTGATGGTTTAGAAGCTGGTGAAATTACCAGCGGAAGTTTTTCACCAACAGTAGGCAAGGCCATTGCATTCGCAAGAGTTTCCTCAAATGTGGGTAACACTTGCAAAGTAGAAGTACGTGGTAAGCAGTTAACAGCTGCAGTTGTTAAACCACCGTTTGCAAGAAATGGTAAGTCTTGCATATAGGTTGTGAGTCTAAACTTAAACGAATTTAGAATTAATATTTAAAAGGGTAAAATTATGAGTGATATTCCACAAGATTTTCGTTATACAAAAACACATGAATGGATCAAACAAAATGATGACGGTACTTTAACGATAGGCATCTCCGATCATGCGCAAGATTTATTAGGTGATATCGTTTTTATTGAAGCACCTGAAGCAGAAACAACCTTTCAAGAGGGTGATGATAGTGCTGTGGTTGAATCAGTAAAAGCGGCTTCCGATGTATATGCCCCTGTAGATGGTGAAGTGACGGAAGGTAATGAGATGTTAAGTGAGACACCTGAAATTATTAATACTGACCCATACGGTGAAGGTTGGATTTACAAAATAAAACCTGAAGATGCGGGTGCGTTTGATACGTTGATGAGTGCGGATGAATACAAAGAATTAGTCGAATCTGAGGACGAATAGCGAGAAACGATATTACGGCGTTAAAACCTTCCTTAAAATGCTCACTTCCGAATGTAAGCTCCGCTTTTGCGTCAGGTTTTGCCTTGTACTATCGTTTCTCGCTATCCGTGAGAGTTTGAGCGGTAGTTTTAATTTCAAGATAAACAGTTTAGTTAATAGGTAACGTTATGCCATTTATTCCCCATACGGAAGAAGAAGTAAAATCAATGCTCGACACGATTGGTGTTGATTCAATCGAAGATCTGTTTGATGAAATTCCAAAAAATTTACGCAGTGAAGGTTTAACCAAGGTTCCAGAAGGTCTTACCGAAATGGAAATTGGTCGCATTATGCGTGCACGTGCTGAGCAAGATTCGTATCGCTTATGTTTTGCCGGTGGAGGTGCGTATGAACATCACGTACCCGCTGCAGTGTGGGAAATAACAACACGTGGTGAATTTTATTCGGCTTATACGCCGTATCAAGCGGAAGCAAGTCAAGGGACATTGCAACTGCTTTATGAATACCAAACCATGATGGCAAGCTTAACCGGTATGGATGTTTCGAACGCGTCTTTATACGATGGTGCATCGTCTTTAGCTGAAGCCGTTTTAATGGCAATTCGTGCGAATCGTAAATCAAAATCAAAACGTATTTTAATGCCACGCACCGTGCATCCTAACTATCGCAAAGTGGCTTATAACATTGTGCATAATCAAGGCATTACATTGGAAGAGATTGATTACGATGCAACAAGTGGTGTGATAGACGTTAATAGTTTGCCTGCAGAGCCAGGGGATTTCGCCGCTCTTGTTATACCTCAACCAAATTACTTTGGCTCTTTAGAAGAAGTCGATGCATTAACCGATTGGGCACATAAACATGGTGCTCTAGTTATTGCAGTAGTAAATCCTATGTCACTTGCGATGTTAAGACCGCCTGGTGAGTGGGGAGCGGGCGAAGTGATTGGTGCAGATATTACTTGTGGTGAAGGCCAACCTTTAGGTATTCCACTTTCTTCAGGTGGACCTTACTTTGGTTTTATGTGTTGCCGACAAGCGTATGTTCGACAAATGCCAGGGCGTATTATTGGCCGAACGGTAGATTTAGACGGCAAGCAAGGTTTTAGTTTAACGTTACAAGCACGTGAACAGCATATTCGCCGTTCTAAAGCGACATCAAATATCTGTACTAACCAAGGTTTACTAGTCACAGCAGCAACGATTTATATGTCGGTTGTGGGCCCACAAGGTTTAGAAAATACTGCTGAACAATCACATAGTAATACACAATTATTGATGGCCGAGTTAGAAAAGATTGATGGCGTAAAACGTGTTTTCAATACTGCTAATTTTCATGAAGCCGTTTTTAAATTCGACTTACCATTAGATGCGGTTATTCCTTCATTAGCTGCACAGGGCATTGTTGCAGGTATCCCGTTAGAAGAGGATTACCCTGAGTTAGGAAATTGCTTAATGGTGTGCGCAACTGAAACCAAGAGTGAAGACGATATTAAAATGTTTGCAAAAGCGTTAGCCACAAGCTTACAAACAGCAGATTACCCTGAGCAACCAAAAACGGCTTAATGTTAATTTGTAAATATTTTTAAATAAGGAATAGCGTCATTCCCGTGTAGACGGGAATCCATATTCAGATTTGAAACAAATAGATTCCCGCCTGCGCGGGAATGACATAATTTAAATAGAAGATTTGTAGGGTAAATAGAATGTTAGTATTCGAACAAGCAAAATCAGGTCGTGTTAATAATGCACAAACAGTTAAAAAAGATAACTTAAGTAATGTCATTCCTGACAACTTGAAACGTAGTAAGCGCCCATTATTGCCTGAACTTTCTGAGATGCAAGCCGTACGTCATTTCACGCGCTTATCGCAAAAGAATTTTTCAATTGATACCCATTTTTATCCATTAGGATCATGCACAATGAAATACAACCCGCGCGGTTGTAATCAATTGTCGATGTTACCGGGTTTAGTTAATCGACATCCAGCAACACCCGATGCAAATAGCCAAGGCTTTTTAGCTTGCATGCACGACTTACAAGAAATTTTAAAAGACGTCACCGGCATGCACGAAGTATCACTTGCGCCAATGGCAGGTGCACAAGGTGAGTTTGCCGGTGTAGCAATGATTCGCGCTTATCATGATGCACAAAATGACGGCAAAGGTGATCCAGCGCGTAACGAAATTTTAGTGCCCGATGCCGCGCATGGAACTAACCCGGCCACAGCCGTAATGTGTAATTATAAAGTAAGAGAAATTCCAACCAACAGTGATGGCGACGTTGATATTGATGAATTAAAAAAAGCCGTTGGTCCACAAACGGCGGGCATCATGTTAACTAATCCATCTACCTTAGGTGTATTCGAACGTAAGATAAAAGAAATAGCCGGTATTGTTCATGATGCAGGTGGGTTACTTTATTACGATGGCGCAAACTTAAATGCAATTTTGGGTAAAGTAAAACCGGGTGATATGGGTTTTGATGTTATCCACATGAACTTACATAAAACATTTTCAACACCACATGGTGGTGGTGGACCCGGCGCAGGCCCAGTGGGTGTGAGTAAACGATTAGAACCTTACCTACCTGTGCCCATGGTGGTTGAGAACGATGGCGAATTTCATGTTGTTACAGAAAAAACACGCACACAAAGTATTGGCCGCTTATCAACCTTTATGGGCAATGCCGGTATTTTATTGCGCGCTTACATTTATGCGCGGCTGTTAGGTCGAGACGGTATGCATCGTGTTGCTGAATACGCAACATTAAATGCAAACTACATGTTAGCGGTTATGCAAAAAAATGGTTTTCAAATTGCGTATCCAAACCGTCGAGCAACGCATGAGTTTATTGTTACCTTAAAGAAACAAACTAAAGACCTTGGTGTTAACACCATGGACTTTGCAAAGCGTTTATTAGATTACGGTTTTCATGCACCAACAACCTATTTCCCATTATTAGTGCCAGAGTGTTTATTAATCGAGCCAACCGAAACAGAAACACAACAAGAACTCGATGATTTTATGGCTGCGATGGTTGCGATACAAAAAGAAGCTGAAACAGAGCCAGAGACAGTCAAATCTGCACCGCATACGCTACCTGTTAAAAGATTAGATGATGTAAAGGCAGCTAAAGAACTCGACTTAACTTGGAAGGGCGAATAGTGAGAGCCTCGATTACGGCGTTGGAATGAATATTTAAAATACTCATTTACTTGATGTAAACTCCGTTTTTAAATTTTCATTCCGCCTTGTACTCAAGGCTCTCACTATCCGCCTGAAAGTTATTACATAATGCGATAAAAAGAAACAAAAGAAACAAAAGAAAATCGTCATTCCCGCGCAGGCGGGAATCCAGTATATTAGGCCGTTATACAGAATAATAAAGAGCGTAATATGAACAAACCCGGTAAAACAGGTTTAACTCGAATCTTCAATGCCTTTGGCTATTCCATGCAAGGAATACGTGCGGCATTAAAACATGAAGCGGCTTTCCGACAAGAAATGGTTTTAGCGATTATTCTTATACCACTAGCCTTTTTTATTACTCAAGATGTTATTAAATTAGTCTTATTAATAACAGCGCCATTACTTGTACTGGTTGTTGAAATTTTAAACTCAGCAATCGAAGCTGTTGTGGATCGTTTTGGAGAAGAACATCATGAACTGAGTGGTCGCGCGAAAGATATGGCGTCGGCTGCAGTTTTCTTTAGTTTACTCATCGTCGTGGTTGTTTGGGGTTTAATACTTTTCGATATTTATTTTTAACAATACTTTTCAATAATAAATTTTAAAATATAAAGGATTCAATATGTCAGCTTTAATTTGTGGTTCATTTGCCTACGATACTATTATGGTTTTTCATGACCAATTTAAAAATCATATTCTTCCCGATAAAGTGCATATGTTAAATGTTTCTTTTTTAGTGCCGGATATGCGCCGTGAGTTTGGTGGTTGTGCAGGTAATATTGCCTTTACCTTACATATGCTTGGTGGTGATGCAGTGCCAATGGGAACCGTTGGTAATGACTTTGCGCCTTATGCAGCATGGATGGATAAACATGGTCAAAATAGAAAGTATTTAAAAGAAGTCGATAGTTATACAGGCCAAGCATTTATTACAACCGATATGGACGATAATCAAATCACCGCATTTCACCCTGGTGCCATGGGTTATTCACACGAGAACAAAGTATCGGATGCGCCAGAAGCTACAATCGGAATCATTTCACCTGATGGCCGTGACGGTATGATTCAACATGCCATTCAGTTTGTTGAACAAGACGTACCGTTTATTTTCGATCCCGGTCAAGGTATGCCAATGTTTAATGGCGAAGAGCTTTCTACCTTTATTGATCAAGCAACGTATGTAACTGTTAACGATTATGAAGGTGAAATGTTATCTGAACGCACTGGACAATCGTTAGAAGATATCGCTAAGCAAGTTAAAGCGTTGGTCGTAACGAAAGGTGGCGAAGGTTCCGATATCTATGCCGATGGCAAAGTAATTAATATACCGCTTGCAAAAATTAGTGCTGCTCAAGACCCAACAGGTTGTGGCGATGCGTTCCGTGGTGGTTTACTTTACGGCATGATGAATGGTATGGATTGGGAAACAACAGGTCGAATCGCATCACTTTGTGGCGCAATTAAAATTGAACAGCTAGGGCCTCAAAATCATTCGTTTACAATGGATGAATTTAAAGCGCGCTATAAAGAAACATTTGGTAGTGAGTTTTAAGTAGTAATATTTGTTTGAAAGGCGCGTATTTCGCGCCTTTTTTTTGTCTGCTATATTTATTTACTCGCCAAAATAACCACGCGTTTTGGCGCTGGGTAGCCTTCAACGGTTAAGTTGCTATTGTCTGGGTCAAGAAAGTCACTTAATGAATTAAATGTCATCCATTCTGTTTGGCGTTGTTCTTCAATGGACGTTTGATTGATATCCACAACCCGAATATTTTTGAATTTACAACGTTCCAACCATTTAATTAGTAATGGTATCGTCGGTAATAACCAAACATTATTCATTTGAGCATAGCGATCTTTAGGTAAAAGCACTTCATCCG
>Ga0316205_10002936_pt1 | contig 16789 bp, 11 predicted proteins | sample 3monthpyrite_MG_FD_204941 | JGI IMG/M metagenome (GOLD analysis project Ga0316205, IMG submission 204941) | Microbial mat bacterial communities from mineral coupon in-situ incubated in ocean water Damariscotta River, Maine, United States -... | ecosystem: Environmental > Aquatic > Marine >... | reverse complement strand
CTCGCTATATCAAATCTTGCCTATGGTTTTATTTTTGAATCTCAAGGCAAGAAACACCTTCGTGATCAATTTGGCCAATACATTCCACCGGCACTAGTAGATCAAATGCTTGAAAGCGATCAAGATCTTGGCTTTGAAGGTGATCGCCGTGAAATGACGGTTTTATTTGCTGACATTCGTAGTTTTACTACCATCAGTGAATCATTAACCCCAACACAATTAAAAGATATGTTGAATCGTTTCTTCACCCCGATGACTGAAATTATCTTCAATAAAAATGGGACTATTGATAAATACGTTGGTGACATGATCATGGCGTTTTGGGGCGCGCCACTACATGATGAACATCATGCCAAGCACGCCATTGATGGTGCACTTGCAATGTTAGAAAAAGTAAACGCCATGAAGCCAGAAATGGATGCCCTCGGTTATCCGCCGATCAATCTGGGTATTGGCCTTAATACCGGCATGATGAATGTCGGTAATATGGGCTCTGAATTTCGCCGAGCCTACACCGTACTCGGTGATGCGGTAAACCTTTCATCACGCCTGGAAGGCCTCACTAAACAGTATGGCGTTAAACTCATTGTTGGTGAGAATACGCGAGAAGGGCAGGACGAATACATATTCCGTCGCCTTGATAAAGTACAAGTGAAAGGGAAAACTGAACCCGTCGTTATCTTTGAGCCAATCTGTCTTGTTGAAGCCGCAAGTGATTCTTTACTAGCCGATCTCGAAATGCACGAACAGGCACTCGATTTTTACTATGCAAGAGAATGGACAGAAGCAAAGAAACTATTTACACAACTAAAAGAAAACGACCCAGACAGAATGATTTACAGCATCTATCTGGATCGCATGTCGAGTATGAATGAACTACTACTCACTGAAGATTGGGATGGTACTTTTGAGCATACTAGTAAATAACTTAATACTTACTTAAATAATCAAACACCAAAAACACCTATCTCTGCTAGACTAAATATTAGCATCCACAATCCTCAAACACGCCGACACCATTAATGCCAATTGTGCCACCACTATTATTTACGCCAAAGTAACCAATCAATGCTTCAGCAGCAGAACCAATAAATGCTCCACCAGCAGTACCCGTTAAAGTGGTACTGCCACCACAGGCGCCTCCTGAACAAGAACCCATCAAGTCAACCTCTGTCCCCGTAAGAAATGCTGAAAAACTAACCGGTGTTGTACCTGTAATTGAATAACTCCGCATATTACCGCTCAACGAAGCTGTAAAGCTTGAAATTTGCATGCCCATAAAATCAACCATAAATGAAGCAGAACCCGTCACAAGAGCACCCGATTCATCACGGATACTAGGACCATTCATTAAATCATATTGCACACTGCCCAGCCCCACCAACCCGCTAAAATTTCCTAATGGTGTCGCATTATCGCTATAAATAAAGGCCAAACCATTTAAAAGTGTTGTATCCACGCCATCATCTTTAAACGCAACATCACTACTTGCCCAGCGGCCCCAATTAACCCCCAGCATACCGTTACCACCAATCTCGGTCGCACCTGTAGTTGTGTCCGAAATGGCGTAATCTATTGTCGACATCCCATCAAATGCACTTGCAAGCACTGGCTGGTTGCCCACCATACCTACTGTGGCAATATCAATAATGCCGTTACCTCCTTCTTCTATAACTATTCCACCCGCACCATCCACGCCACCTGAATCACCTGATACAACAAGTAAAGCACCTAGGGGTGCCTGTGATCCTACAATAAATGATCCTGGTGGCGTTGCACCTGTCGTCGTTATTGTACCTGCTGTAGTAGCTACAGTTGTTTGTCCACCCGAAGTAAATGTTGTCGTACCATCTCCTCCAGTACCGTCACCTCCAGTACCGTCACCTCCAGTACCGTCACCTCCAGTACCGTCACCTCCAGTACCGTCACCTCCAGTACCGTCACCTCCAGTACCATCACCTCCAGTACCGTCACCTCCAGTACCGTCACCTCCAGTACCACCATCTCCATCTCCGGCAACAGTTTGTGCCCGTGCCACTAACACAGGTGGAGGATTTGTAATCGTTTTAGGTGGCTCGTCATTTGAGGGGACATTAAAGAACTGATCGGTACCAAATTGCCGCGTACCGCCATCATTAACTAATTCAATACCGCCTTCTAGTACTGTCCCTACTAGACCTTGTATACCCGGACCACACTGCCCAGAACAAAGCTGTAATATATAGTGCGTACCACGTACCCCCATGGTCGCTACCGGTGTTTTAACTTTGTATTTATCGCGTGAAGATTTACCGATTAAACCCGTTACACCACGCATGCCACCTTTCAGTAAACTAACAACTGCGCTTTTATTTTTATCATTCTTATCTTTAAATTTATATTCATCAATACGGAATACCGTATTCGCTTTAAGCACTACTAACTGATTATCTACAAAACGCAACTGCAAACGAGATTTATCACCTACATTAATAGTATCTCCCTCAAACACCTTTCCGCGTCGTTTAAGTTTTCCTTCAACACCGGCTTTACTTATTGTAGATACCTTGCCGATACTAATAATTGCTTTACCGACGCTGGTCGCCGCCTGCACTACTGGAATAGAAAAACAGAGACTGAACAATATAGTTGTCACCGCTGCTTTTAAAATATGATATTTCATAATATTTCCACCTCATACCTTTTAGGCATACTACTCTTACTCTCTAAAACGTGTAACGAGCGCTAACTTGTGCACGAGTTCTGTCATAATCTAATATCGATGTATTCGAATCATTACGTGTGTAATAAAGTCCAGCGCCTAGGCTCCAATTATCATCCACCAAATAACGGCCTGTTAAGGATGCTTGGTAAAAATTATCATTTCTAGTTTTTCCAACGAAAATATTTTCTTCTCGATAATTACTTGTCTCATATCTCAAAATAGTTGCTAGCATCAATTTCGATGTTGGAAAAACCTGCAGCCCTGTTTTTAAACCAGCAAAATTTCGCTCAGCTGTTGCACGTGCAGCATCCGTGCTTGCATGTGCACCCTCATAGCCAATAAATAGGCCCCCAATAACTCTTGGCCGCCATTTCATCTCAGACTGATATGATAAACCAGTACTTAAATTGTACAGTGTTGAATCACGTATACTCTGGCCAGGATAACCTAACTGCGCAATCTGTAGTAATGACTCCCAGTTCGTACTTTTATTTAGTTGCCGATTCCATTCGCCTGTCAATCCAATCAAACTACGATTATCAATATCACCAACTTCAAATTCTTGTACTTGTCCTTTGATAGAAAATTTATCGTTACCTTTTTGCCAATTAACCCCAGCATAAATATTCCATATTTCTGTTTCAAAGTTATCATCATTTGAATTGAATTTTGCCGAAACATCTACGCCAAGAACTAACTGCTTGCCTGGTTCAAAAGGATGTACCAACTTACCGCCAGTCGTCACGGTAATATAATCATCACTATCTTCCAATGCAGTACTAGCTAGATTTATATTTGAATTAAATAGCGGGCTGAAAAATGATGAGTCCGCCGTCGCATTACTAATATTAGTGTCATGGCCAATTGCTACTTCAATATAACCACTGCCCGTCGATTTATATTCTGATTCCCTTGAGCGGATAATTTTAAGAAAACGTTTTACATTAACAGCAACATCTGCAGGTGGTTTTTTCGCCAATACTAACTCGAACTCTTGCCTTGCTCTTGTGTCTTCTTTCAACAAAAAGTAACCACGTGCGAGTTCTGCGCGAGCACGAACATGATTAGGGTTCGTTAACACTACGCGGTCTAGCGCTAAAAGACCTTCACTAATTTGACCTGCGTCGATAGCCGCTAGGCCGTAGGCATAATCAAAACCTGGAGCACCTTCAAACTGGTCTCTATATTTCAACGCCAGTTCATAGGCCTGCTGTGCCTTACCTTGTTTTCGCAAAGTCTCTACTTGCGTAGCATTAAAAGTATCAGCAATAGCAAGCGGTGCTGCTAATACCAAACTCAACCCAAGCACGATGCTTTTTGTTTTTATTCGAAGGGTCATACTTCTTTCCGTTTCCTGTGTATTCATACTATATAGAGTAGGAGTCATATAATGACGGGTCATCATTTAATTCTCAAGCCAATCGATGTCAGTATTTCCTGTTAATGCAGATAATTTACGGCTATGAGACAATATGGCTCTAATTAGTCTCATTATTAAACTTTTTAGTTGCTCAAAATACCACATTAATTATAATTAAAACAACTGCTTATATGAATAACACACCAATACATGGTTTTATCAGTTTTCTCGATAGCTTATCAGAGAAAATCGGTCGTACTATTGCCTGGCTCACCCTGTTAATGGTGATCACCCAATTTAGTGTCGTTGTACTACGTTATCTGTTTAATGTCGGCTGGATAGCGATGCAGGAGTCCATTCTCTACATGCATGCTTTGGTATTCATGCTCGGCGCCGCCTATACCTTGAAACATAACGCCCATGTCCGCGTCGATATTTTTTACCACAAGATGACACATCGCGGTAAAGCATGGGTTGATGTGCTTGGAACGCTGCTATTGCTACTGCCTGTTTGTATCTTTATTTTTAGTTATAGCTGGGAATATGTCGCCAGTTCATGGGCGTTACTTGAGGGTTCTCGTGAAGCAGGGGGCTTGCCTGGTTTATTTGTCCTCAAAACCAGCTTAATAGCCATGGCTGGCTTACTTGGCATGCAAGGTATTTCACTGTTATTAAAAAACCTATTAGTCCTGCTTAACGCTGATGCTGATGCTGATGCTGATGCTGATGCTGATGCTGATGCTGATGCTGATGCTGATGCTGATGCTGACAAGGAAAGCAAACATGTCTGAGTATCTTGCCTTATTCATGTTTTTATCGGTTTGTCTGGTGCTGTTATCAGGCTACCCCGTTGCTCTCAGTCTTGCCGGGACTGCTCTGGCCTTTGCCTTTATCGGTTCTAGCACCGGGCATTTTGATAATGATTTTCTTGAAGCCTTGCCGAATCGTTTATTTGGTATTATGGAAAATGAAACCCTTATTGCCGTACCTCTATTTATTTTCATGGGCATCATGCTCGAACGCTCCAGAGTCGCCGAAGGCCTACTCGAAACCATGGCCTCTCTGTTTGGTTCACTACGTGGCGGCCTGGGAATTTCAGTTACTTTGGTTGGTATGCTGCTCGCAGCCAGTACCGGCATTATTGGTGCAACAGTTGTGACGATGGGACTACTCGCATTACCCACCATGCTACGACGTGGTTACGATCCTGCACTTTCCAGTGGAATCATTTGTGCTTCCGGCACACTTGGACAAATTATCCCGCCTTCAATCGTTCTGGTTCTGCTCGGTGATGTGCTTTCTTCTGCCTACCAACAAGCACAACTCGATATGGGGATTTTTTCTCCTGAAACGGTATCGGTTGGTGATCTTTTTGCAGGGGCCTTACTGCCAGGATTAATGTTAGTTGGTCTTTATCTTTTATACATCATGACAATGGCATGGCTTAAACCGAGTAGCATGCCAAGCCTACCGACTGCAGAACAACAACAGCAACAATCGGGTCTTGCACTTCGTGTTGCCAAAGTTCTATTACCACCACTCACTTTAATCGTTGCGGTATTAGGTTCTATTATGGCAGGCGTCGCAACACCAACCGAGGCCGCTTCTGTTGGTGCTGTAGGTGCTATTTTATTAGCCGTATTAAGTGGTGAATTTACTTACCAACGTCTACTTGATGTAATGCGTAACACTACGCGCGTTACCAGTATGGTGTTTTTAATTTTCATCGGTGCATCTATTTTTTCGCTGGTATTTAGGGGATTTGGCGGAGATGATACTGTTGCCGAGTTACTCAATAGCCTACCAGGTGGCGCATTCACGGCTATGTTCGCCGTTATGTTACTAATGTTTTTACTCGGCTTTATTCTCGACTTTATTGAAATAACATTTGTTGTCGTACCCATCGTTGGCCCCATCCTGCTAGCGATGGGACTTGATCCCGTTTGGCTCGGCGTAATGATTGCAATCAATTTACAAACTTCTTTCCTAACGCCACCATTTGGTTTCGCACTGTTTTACTTGCGCGGCGTTGCACCAAAAGAAGTGTCCACGATGCACCTTTATAAAGGCGTAATGCCCTTTATTGCCATACAACTTATAGCGCTCGGCTTAATTGCCTACTGGCCAGCTATCGCAACATGGTTACCAAGTAAAATTTATGGTTAAGCAATAGCCTGTTTTGTTAGTTTATATAGACTATTATCCACGCGCATCAAGGTAGGCACGCTCAGAAATATTATGCCAAGCAATCGCTTGTTCGCGGAAGCTTTTAAATGATTCAAAGACTTTTTTAGTCAGTGCATCTTTTGCACCCACTTCAGCGACAACTTCATCAGATAATATTTTAATTTTATTTAAAACATCATCTGGATAGCGACGTAGTTTTACTTTGTGCTTATTAACCAAAGTATCAAGTGCTCGATTATTTTGTGCCGTGTATTCAGACAACATATCTTGATTCGCAACACGTGATGCATGTAAAACTATCGATTGTAAATCTGCTGGCAAAGCCGCTAACGCCTTTTCATTTACAAAACATTCCAGCGTTGTTCCTGGCTCATGCCATCCCGGGTAATAATAAAATTTCGCTGCTTTATGTAAACCAAATGCAAGGTCATTATAAGGTCCAACAAATTCACTCGCATCAATAGCACCTGACTGCAACGAGGTAAATATTTCACCACCGGGTAAACTAACTGGTGTACCACCAGCGCGACGCAATACTTCTCCGCCAAGGCCTGGAATACGCATTTTCAGCCCTTTTAAATCGGCTACAGAATTAATTTCCTTATTAAACCAACCACCCATTTGTACACCCGTATTGCCAGCCGCCATCGGAACCAGACCAAAAGGCTTATATACCTCTTGCCATAATTCCATACCACCACCGTGGTACAACCAGGCATTCATTTCTTGTGCTGTCAAACCAAATGGTACCGCAGCAAAGAATTGTGCTGCTTCACTTTTACCTTTCCAGTAATAGGCCGCGCCATGACCCATTTCAGCAACACCACGCGATACAGCATCAAAAATTTCAAAAGCAGGGACAAGTTCTTTGGCCCCGTAAACCTTGACCTGAATACGACCCCCACTCATCTCATTGATCAACTTGGCCAGATAATTCGCACCGGTTCCGAGACCAGGGAAATTCTTCGGCCAAGTGGTTACCATTTTCCATTTATATTCTGGTTTTGTCTTTGCTTGAGCCAATCCGGGAGCCAATAGTGTTGAACTTACAATTAATCCGCTACCGCCCAACTTTTTAATAAATTCACGCCTTTTCATCTTCTAACTCCGGATAATGATTAGATTTTCTACTTCATGCAGTCTAGCCTAAGCCCCTAATAAGTGAAACTGTTCATGAAAAGCCCAATCATCCCTGATAGAATCGACTCTATATATAGTAACAAGAAACATAGATTACACACCTTGCTGACATCATCTACATTTATCAAATTTACTCGATATCGCTTCGCTGCGATTGTTGGCAGTAGTTTTATTTTAATGCCATTACTCGGTCATGCCGCCGCCGTTTTTTTTCAATTAGTCAGCTGGAATGATCTGCAAACAGCCTTAGAACAACCATTTTTACCCCTTTACGTTGGCTTCATGTTCCTTTGGAGCACCAGCTATGCGCTACGCTTACTCGCGCCCATACAAAAATGGAAACAGTCCAACCCAAATTCCCACTACGCCACACCAGAAATCCACCAGCGCCTAAAAAGATTTACCAGTGACTATTGGGGCTTCTACCTATGCTATGTGTTAATCGTTCCACAAATTTATTTTTGGTCAACCACTGCGCCTGCAAGCAATCTTGAACTTGTTTTATTTAGCAAAATTATTTTGTTGCAACTTGTTGTCGCTATTCTAATTGGTTTACCTCTTTACATGCTGGCTATGACAACGCTTGGCCGACTTGTTAAATTTATTGGCATCAGCGCTCCTTTATTCAGTATCAAAACAAATTTAATGCTTGTTGGTGGTTTTATACCTCTACTTACCAATTCTATTTTGCTGTTATATTTCTGGAACCGGAATGGTCTTGATGCAGCAACCTCGTTACCCATATTCCTTGGCCTTACCCTGATTAGTATGGCCATTACCTTACTAAGCGTTATCAGTACCTCTCGGGCATTAAATCCAGTGCAAGAAGTACTCTATGGTACGGGTTCCAGTAGTTATGATGAATTAGCTAAATTACGCCCACAGTCTACTGATGAAATTGGTTATTTAACTCAAACTCTCTCAACACTTTTTCAAAATCTCGGTGACCAGCGCTCACATATGCGCGCTATTTTTGATACTGCTTCTGAAGGTATTATTGTTACTAATCAACAAGGTTTAATTATTTCCTTTAACCCGGCAGCGGAACGTTTATTCGAGTTACGTGCAGGTGCCGTAATTGGTCAACCGATTTCGCGCATTTGTCCAAATATTAATTTACTGGAAATGGCTAAGCCCACCCATGCTGAGCATCAATTGGAAGTTATTCGGCCTGATAATAGTAAATTAACAGTCGAATTACGTATTAGCGAAATGCAACAAAGTAATATGCAGATGTTTACCTGCATGGTTGTTGATATTACTGAGCGGAAAAATACTGAGAAAAAATTACGTGATGCAGAATCACGTTATCGTGACTTGGTCGAAACTGCTCATGATCTTGTTTGGAGTATTGACGCCAAAGGCCATTGGATTTACCTCAATCAAGCTTGCAGCCTTATATATGGTTATCAACCAGATGAAATGCTGCATCGTCATTTCACTGAATTTTCCAGCCCTGAATATCGTGAACGTGATCGCGAGGCTTTTGCTAGCCTACTCAATAATAAAGAACTCCTACAATACGAAACGATACATCTCGATCGAAATGGCACACCACATCAGCTTAGTTTTAATGCCACCGCAATGGTTAAAGATGGCAAGGTAATGCGTATACGTGGTACAGCTCGTGACATAAGTGAGCAAAAAATTTATGAGCAACAACTCGCATATCAGGCTGAACATGATTCACTTACCGGGCTTTATAATCGCAATTATTTTCAACAAGAACTGGAACGGCTTATTGCTCGTACTGCTCGTAGTGGTGCTAACTCTGCTTTATTTTATATCGATTTAGATCAATTCAAATATGTGAATGACACACTAGGTCATGCATCAGGTGACGAACTGCTTCTCGAAACAACCGAAATGCTAAAGTCACATTGTCGAGATGGTGACTTATTAGCACGCTTTGGTGGTGATGAATTTACCTTACTACTTTATAACATTGATATTAGTGATGCCGAACCGCTTGCTGAGAAACTCCGATTATTATTTGAGCAATATAAATATAATCGTGCGGCCAATAGTTTTAATATCACTTGCAGTATTGGTATCACTATTATTGATAATCATTCTATATCTGCTGATGAAATTCTTGCTCAAGCCGATCTCTCTTGTAACCTGGCAAAAAGTCATGGTCGTAATCGCATTTATATTTATGATCCAGAAGACCGTGATAAATTAGGTATGGCAGAAGACATGGGCTGGGCCGCAAAAGTACGAGAAGTACTTGATAACGATCGATTCCAAATCGTTTATCAGCCTATTGTTGGTATCAATAATGGAGAAATACATTCTTACGAAGTATTAATTCGTATGCCTTATGCTGATGGCCAAACAATATTGCCAGGTGGTTTCATGCCCGCTGCAGAACGATTTGGCCTTATTCATAGCATTGATCGCTGGATGGTCGCAAAAACAATCCGCACCCTAGCTAACTTCCGCGATGAAGGTCTTAAATTACACTTCGGTATAAATCTTTCTGGACGCGCTTTTGAAGATGCTACATTACTTCCATTAATTAAAGCGGTTCTTGAAGAAACTGGCCTTGATCCTTCATGGTTAACATTTGAAATTACAGAAACTGCTGCGATTGCTAATCTCAATGCAGCAATACGTTTTATTTCCGCACTACGTGATATTGGTTGTCGTTTTGCCCTTGATGACTTCGGCTCCGGATTCTGCTCTTTTACTTATTTAAAACATTTACCTGTCGATACACTTAAGATTGATGGTTCATTTATACAGGGCCTGCCTAATGCACCCGTTGATCAGGCTATGGTTAAATCAATGAATGAAGTAGCTCATGCACTTGGTAAAAAAACCATTGCAGAGTCCGTTGAGAATATTGAAACACTCGATCTTCTTAAGGAATTAGGTGTTGATTTTGCACAAGGCCATTATCTTGGCAAACCGAGCTCTAAGCTTGCTTAATGCCTTTTGCTATTCATTATTTAACAAGATTGATATGATTTTTTACTAAGTATTTTCTATCCTGTTAATCTTATCCAATATCTTTGTGCTCTTATAGAAATTTAAGATAATACCTCTAAATTCGCATATGCAATTACCAACCACTTACTTCCTACATCATCAAAATTAACTTGCACACGTGCATGCGCACCATCACCTTCACTACCAGTTACAGTGCCTTCACCAAATTTTACATGTAGAACCCTTGAGCCTAATTGATATCCATTACTTGCAGCCACTTCTGCTTGCATTCCCGATTCAGATACTGAGCTTGATGATTTTTGTATTCGTACTTCTTGTAAATACTCTTTTGGTAGCTCACTAATGAAACGTGAGGGCTGTGTATATTGTTCATTACCAAACAAACGGCGAACATTTGCGTAACTAATAGTGAGATGCTGTTTAGCACGCGTAATCCCCACATAACAGAGTCGACGTTCTTCATCAAGTCGACCCGGCTCATCCATTGACATTCGATGTGGGAACAAGCCTTCTTCCAAACCGGTTAGATACACATGTTCAAATTCTAAACCTTTAGCGGTATGTAGCGTCATTAATTGCACTGGATCTTCATACTCCGATGCCTGGCCTTCGCCTGACTCCAATGCTGCGTGAGCAAGAAATGAATCCAGTTCTGAAAGTTCTAACTCTTCATGTTCAAACTGTCTTGCTGCTGTCACTAATTCAGCCAGGTTATCTACACGCATTTGAGCTTTTTCACTTTTTTCTTTTTCGTAACTGGCAATTAAGGTACTCATCTTTAACATTTCTTCAGTTAAATCATGCAAAGACATGTCTTGTGTTTCAGCGGCCATTTCTTCAATAAGATATATAAATGCTTGAATGGCATTTCCGGCGCGCGCGGTAAATTGTTTGTCATTAATTAACTGCTGTGCTGCTTGCCACAACGTGGTGTTATACGCACGCGCCTGCTCTCGAATCATTTGTACTGTTTTTTCGCCAACACCGCGCGTTGGTGTGTTAACCACTCGCTCAAATGACGCATCGTCATTACGATTACTAATCAAACGCATATAGGCGAGGGCATTTTTAATTTCCGCGCGTTCGAAGAAACGCATACCACCGTAAACCTTATAGGGGATACCCGTACGCATTAAACTTTCTTCAATAACACGCGACTGTGCATTGGATCGATACAACACTGCAATTTCGTTACGCGGAACGCCTTTATCAATACAATTTTTTATACTGTTAACAATATAACGCGCTTCTTCTAAATCATTGAATGCTTCATAGACAAGAATGAGCTCGCCATCAGCGCCTTCTGTCCAAAGATTTTTGCCAAGTCGGTTACTGTTATTTTCAATCAGTGCATTCGCTGCTGACAAAATCGTGCCTGTGGAACGATAATTTTGCTCCAAGCGCACCGTCTTGGTATTGGGGAAATCTTTACTGAAGCGTTGAATATTTTCAATCTTCGCGCCACGCCAACCATAAATTGACTGATCGTCATCGCCAACCGCAAATAAGGGATTATTGTCACCCGCTAACAAACGCAGCCATGCGTATTGAATCGTATTGGTATCTTGAAATTCGTCTACCAAAATATGCTGAAAACGGCGTTGGTAATGTTCAAGTAAGCTCTTGTTATGCAACAATATTTCATGTGCTCGAAGCAGCAATTCCGCAAAATCGACTAGCCCGCTACGCTTACAAGTCTCTTCATAAGCCGCATAAATACGGATCTGCTGTTCTTCATACGGCGCATTATGATGATCAACATGCTCCGGGCGTCGACCCTCATCCTTTTGTCCATTAATAAACCATTGGATCTGTTTTGGTGGCCAACGCGCTTCATCCAACTCCATTTGTTTCAAAAGACGTTTAATAATTCGATGTTGGTCATCTGAATCTAAAATTTGGAAGGTTTGTGGCAAACCCGCTTCTTGCCAATGAGCACGGAGTAGACGATGAGCAATACCATGAAAGGTCCCTACCCACATTTGACGTACCGGCATATCAAGCATCGTCTCAATGCGATCTCGCATCTGCCGTGCTGCCTTATTGGTAAAAGTCACCGCAAGAATCCCTTGCGGCGACACCTCACCAGTACGTACTAAATAAGCAATCCGATGTGCTAAAACACGCGTCTTACCACTACCTGCACCCGCAATGACCAATTGATGCACCGGCGGGGCAGCGACAGCCTCGCGTTGTGGCTCGTTTAAGTTATCAAGTAGATCGCTAATATCCATCTCAGCATTCTACCTTATTCATCGCAAAGTAATCAGGCTGGTTTTAATCTCAGCTGATTTCCCCATTGATGTATGCTCAAACCCAGAATAATTAAGCCCGTACCGAACCAAACTGTTGCTGTTACTTGCTCGCCATTAAATGCCTGGCCAATGAGCAACGCCGTCACCGGTGTGATCAGTGTGATCAACACAACATTGCTCGCGCTGACATGGCGAAGGGTATAAAAATAGAACATATATCCTAATACCGATCCAAAGACACCCAAATAAACAATCGAGCCCACTGCACGCATTGGTATTTCATTCGGGATCGAGCCATCCACAGCTACCCACACCAGTAAATACAAAGGCATAGAAACTAACAAGCTACCCGTGGTCATACTTAATGCGGATAAGTCCTTACCTAATTGCTTTACCAATACGGTACTCACCGAATGAAACAACATGGCAACAAACACAGCAATTATTCCGTAAAGAGCATATGCACTGCTCGTTACATTCGCCGTGCCGAGAGACACAACACAAAACAAACCACCTAAGGCTGTAATAATACCAAGTAGCTTCATTGACCCCGGACGTGTTTCTGTTCCCATTATTACCGAAATTATAGTTGTTGCTAATGGGCTCAAACCAAACAATAGGGCGACTAAACCAGAATCAATATGCTGTGCGCCCCAATACACACTGAGCATGCCAGCAAACACCGCTAATGATCCTGCCATATAGGCCTGCACTGCTTGACGATGCCACGGCAGCGCTACACGCAATAGTTTCACCAATACCAAGCAAATTACTGTACCAATCAACATACGACTCGTCACACCGGCAATAAAACTCGGACCATCCGAGCTCCATTTAATGGCAAGCGGTGTCGTTGACCAAATAGCGATCACGGCAAGATATGCTGCTGGAACTGACATGACTATTACTCCTTTTATAAAAAAAGTCATAAAAACAAAAAGGCCACGGAATGATTAGTTTCCGTGGCCTCTTCAGGTATTTGCTTTGTGTAGTTATTAATTACGTAATATCTTAATCTCTACAAAACACACGGAAAAAACTGCATCCAGCGCGGGGCTCGGTGCAGATTCATCACACAAATGTGTTTAGCAAAATTTAACATGCGCGCATTCTGCGCTCGTGACGGGATTTCTGTCAAGGATTTATTTTAAGTATTTCGTAAGCTTGGCGAATTTGTATAAACATTTCTTTATCACCGCCCTTATCCGGGTGGTGGGTTGCCGCCAAACGTCGGTAACTTTCTGTGATTTGCTGCTTCGCTGCATCCGGCTCTAATTCAAGCACTTCAAAAGCTGACTCGCGTTTATCCAAGGATACAAACCGCTTCCAAAAATCACCTAGTAATTTCATCACCTTTTCTTCACTGGTGTTATCAAAATTATCCCAATCACGGTAATATTCACTGAGCTTTTCCGTTTCAGAAAGTGCTAACTCGCTGCTGTTTTCATTTTCATTCGGCGTTAGTATTTGTATCTGTAGCGCAGATATCTCAAGAAAGAGTTGTTCCTCACTCCAAAGTTGATGCTGTAATTCATAGAGGGCATTCATGATCATGAAATGCTTTTGAAACAAGGCCAGCTGGCCATCATCAGCAAAGTCAGCAAAGGCCTCATGCTCGTTCAACCCCTGCATCAACTCATACTCACTCATGCCGACTGACTGGCTGCGCAATACGGATAGAATCGCTGGAATAAGAGGATTAAGCATGCAGCAAGAGTAATACAAAACCTGCAAACTACAAACTGTGTGTTTGCACAGTCAATATTAGCTCTTTTACGTTACAATCTGACTTAATCCCTATTCTATGAGCATGGCATGAAACTTCCTTTTCGTTACCAATTTATCCTCGCTCCGTCCATTACGGTTATATTGCTTGCCTGTTTGGTGGCATATACCTCATATGCGCTTTCACGCATCTATAATGAAAATGCGGCTACCGTATATTGGGAAATTGTTAACGATAATATTAAAACAGCCATCGCAACCGCTAATAGCCTCAACAAAACAATCAATAAACTTAACGAGGAACAGCCACTACAACAGGATGACAACTTTTTTCGTTATTTAGAGCAATCGCACGCTCTTTTCGATAATCTTTATGCACAGAATCTTATCGAACAGATTCCACTTGAGCTCCGTCAACGCATACTCAACATCAAAACCCTATTGCGTGAACCTGAACGTGCAGATCCAATAAAAATGATTGGTGCCATTAATGAGTTCTTACCCGAACTAGAGTATCAAGCAAAGATAATCGCCGCAAAACGACGTACCGCCTATATAGATAATCATCAGAAATTACTTAATATAATTTCTCGTCTCACCACTGTACAAATATCTGCATTATTAGTTTGTATTATTGTTGCAACACTTCTTGCGCTATGGGGCCTATTTTCAATTCGCCAACGCTTTAGTCGTTTGCAAAACCGAGCTCAACTTGTCTGCTCTAGCAGCAAACTTGATTCTTCCACACGCGTAAAATCTCACGATGAATTGGATGATCTTGAAAATTGCCTTGTCAATATGACTGATAAATTACTTAATGCCGTCAGCGTGGAAAATGTGTTACGTGGTGTAGAAGATGAACGACGTCGAATTGCGATGGATATGCATGACGGTGTACTTGCCGATCTTACTGGCATCAACCGGCAACTTGGAGACGATTCAAGCATCCGCAAAGACATAAATGAAGTTATTAATAATCTTAGGCGAACCATCGATGACTTACACCCACAGGTATTAGAAATACTTGGCTTGAATGCTGCACTCAATTCTTGGTTAGAACGACAAAGTAACGCACCAAGATTCCCTCAACACCATTATGATTTTGAAGATGCTATTGAAGACTCAATTAATCTAGAACAAAAGATAAATTTATTTAGAATTATTACCGAGGTAATTACCAACGTCGCCAAACATGCCCATGCTGATCGTCTCGAACTAGTGCTACGAATTAATGACAATCAACTTATCTTAAGTGTAGAGGATAACGGTGTTGGCATGCCTGCTGAAATTGATACAAACAGACATGGTATTGCTAATATTAATGAAAGGGCACGCTTACTGAACAGTACAGTGACATGGAGCAGCTCACGATTTGCTCGTGGCACCTGCTTTGAACTCACCTTACCTCTGGGTATCGATGCATGAAACAATTGATTATTACCGATGATAACCCTCGTGATCGCAGTTTTTTAGCCGAGGTGCTTAGCGATTATTCACCTACGATCACAACCAATACAAAAGAAGCCATTGCTGCTTGCGAAGGGCAAGCTGATCCTTGGTTAGTTACTGACATACAAATGCCTGGTGGCAATGGTGTGGAATTAGCTAAACAGCTTTGGCAACAACATCCTTCCGCGCGCATTCTGTTTTGGTCACAACACAGTGATGAACTCTACGTTCGTGAACTTGCCAAGCTTATACCTGCCGAAACCGTTTATGGTTACGTGCTAAAAAACAATCCGACCGAGACCATTCTACGTGCAGCACAAGCAGTCTTTGAAGATTGTCAGTGCTGGATCGATCCATTAGTTCGTCATGTGCAGGCGCGTAGTCAACGCAGTAGTGATGCCTTATCTGACGCACAATATGATGTACTGATAGATATCGCGCTAGGTTTAACCGATAACACGATCGCCGAGCGACGTTATTTATCACGAAGAGGCGTACAAAATAGGCTGCAATCACTTTATATCAAACTTGGTGCAAACATTGAACACCATGAAAACGCATCAGAATCCGAGTTACTTAATGTTCGAACCAGAGCCGTATCCATTGCCCTACAACGTGGTCTAATCAATGCCTTTGAACTTAAACAAGAAGAAGAGCAGCTTGCTAAATGGTTAGATATTAAGAAGTGATATTTTAGTTGTTTAATTACTTCTTTTAATATTGCGAAGTTTACGTAATGCCTTATCAATTGATTCATCTAATAAAGAACCGTAATAGTCTAAATTGCTCATTCCTGATATTGGCTCGATAAATTCAATGCCTTTCTCATCAACAAAACTCACGGTGGGTGTTAACTCAAGATTATAATGGTCAGCTACTTTATCTACGTTACTTTCCTTGCCATTAAAGTCAATTATCTTGTCCTCATCTAAATTAATAAATTGAATAATAATTTTATCCTGATAATCTCCGCTAATTATCATAGGCCCAATAACTTCTTCATTAATTTTAACG
>Ga0316205_10002934_pt1 | contig 16796 bp, 17 predicted proteins | sample 3monthpyrite_MG_FD_204941 | JGI IMG/M metagenome (GOLD analysis project Ga0316205, IMG submission 204941) | Microbial mat bacterial communities from mineral coupon in-situ incubated in ocean water Damariscotta River, Maine, United States -... | ecosystem: Environmental > Aquatic > Marine >... | reverse complement strand
GATGCTCGTAGCACTGGCGCGTGACCACGCATGTACCCTTGTCGTCGATATTGAGAGCCCCGCCCTCGTAAATCATATCTGACGGGATGTGTTGTGCTCCGGCCAGTTCGATCACCCGAGCAGCGACTATTGCGTCTTTCTCGTGTGGCCATTCTCCACCCCAACCGTCAAACGTCCAGTCGACACCGCCCAACGAGCCATCGTCGCCCAGAACAAAGGTCGGCCCGTTGTCGCGCAACCAGCTGTCATCCAGCGGGCATTCGACAAGATCGATATTCCCGGTGCCTTTCAGCTCTTCGATGCCCTCACAGTTTTCCGGATCATACAGCATCGTCAACGGCTCGAACTGTGCTATGGCGCGGGCAACGTCAGCGTATTCGCGACGCGCCTGCGGCAAGGTATCGCCATAGGTCAGTTCGGCGCAGGGCCAGGACATCCAGGTCCGCTCGTGCGGTACCCATTCGGGTGGCATTACATAGTGGGTCATTTGATGTTTACTCCTTGGCGAACCAGATCGTCCGTGGTTTTGCGAATGCCGCCTTCGAGAATGTCGAACATCTGATGAATCTGATTTTCGGAAATGATCAGCGGTGGCGAGAACACACACATGTTTATGATCGGGCGCAGGATCAGGCCGTGTTCCTGGCAATGCGCGTCAATCATCGCACCCACGGAATGATCCAGCTCCAGCGCGTTTTCAGCCGAGGCATCAGCGACGCACTCAACGCATCCGACAAGGCCCTGACCGCGCGCATCGCCGACCAGGGGCAGCTCGCCCAGTGCTTTGAGGCGGGCCTCAAACACGGGCGCAACGGCGCGCACATGCTCTAGGATGCCATCGCGCTCAAAAATCTCGATGTTCTTCAGGGCGGCGGCCGCACTGACCGGGTGGCCCGAATAGGTAAAGCCATTCGAGAAGGTCGCCCCCTTAGATTTCTCACCCGAGATACTGTCGACCAGCCGGTCTGACAGAATGCAAGCGCCCATCGGAGAATAGCCAGAGGTCATGCCTTTGGCGCAGGTGATGATGTCAGGCACGATGTCGAACACCTCTTGTGAGGCGAACCAGTGTCCCAGACGGCCAAAACCGGTGACAACTTCATCAGAGATGTAAAGCACGTCGTGCTTGTGGCACACTTCCAGGCAGCGATTGTGATACCCCTTAGGGGGCACAATTACCCCGCCCGAACACAGGATGGGTTCTGCTATGAAAGCAGCCACTTTGTCGGCACCGAGTTCCAGGATCGCGTTTTCGAGGTTGGCAATTTTTTCGTCGAGGAAATCGTCAACGCTCTGGCCATCGGCGCGCGCATAAGGGTTCACGTTGGGCAGGAAATGGGTCAGATGCGACGCCTGATCCATCCAGCCCTTGTCACGCTCTTTGCCCGACATGGACGCGGCCAGATAGGTTGACCCGTGATAGGCCTTCTGGCGTGAGATAATGATCTTCTTCTCGGGCCGGCCCAGCACGTTGTTGCGGAACTGGATGAACCGTATCGCGGTGTCCACAGCCGTCGATCCGCCTGTGGTGAGGAATACATGGTTCAGGTCACCCGGCGTGCGCTCGGCAATTTCGTGCGCCAGTTTCGCGGCGGTCGAGTTTGTGTTGCTGAACGGAGAGAAATAGGCCATTTCCATCGCCTGTTTCGCCATCGCCTCGGCGATCTCGGTGTTGCCGTAACCGACCTGGACACACCACATCCCCGCCGGCCCATCGATCAGTCGCTCACCAGTTTCTGTTGTGACGTAAATCCCATCGCCACCTTCCGCGAAGGTGCGTTCATTCCTGCCGATATTGGCCATCCCTTCCCAGGGGTGCACGAAGTTATCGTTGTCCCAGTTGCGGGCTGTTTGGAAGTCGGAATTCAGGATCGTCATGGCCTCACCCAATTATTGTAACAATTATCACAAAATGAACGAACGTACATACATTGTCAAGCCCGGCGCAAACTTGTATGCTGCATCACAAGGAAGATCGGGAAGGAAACTCGAGAAAACAGAAGGGTGAAAGTCAAATTGACCAAAGACGTTCAACCAGATGAATTCCAAAATGCTCGGGAATTCGGAAAATCAAAGAACCGACGTCACCTTCTCGATTCGGCGGCGAACGCGGTTTTTAAGTATGGGTTTCGCGGCGCAACGATAAACTCCATCCAGAAAGAGTCCGGGCTGTCACGCGGAATGATCAACCTGCATTTCGAATCCAAAGAAAACCTTTTGCTGGCCGTCGCAGAGGATCTTTCAAGCCACTATAGTGAACTTTGGAATCGTGCCGCGCATAATTCAGAATGGACGGCTGCCGAAAGGCTTCGCGCAATCATTCGTGTGGATTTGTCTCCGGAAGTTCTGAATGAGCGCAATATAGCTATATGGTTCGCGTTTCGATCTGAAGTCGTATCAAACCCTGAATACCGTAAATTCATCGATTCCAGGGAAGCGGAAGCCCGCAATGCAATCATCGAGATTTGCCAAACCCTGATTAACGAGCGTGATTATGAAAACGCCAACGCTGCTCTTGCTGCAAACAGCTTTATTGCTCTTCTTGAAGGCATGTGGACGGATTTTCATCTCCATTCCGATGACTTTGACAGAGTAAAGGCGGAACAAGCCTGCCTCTATGTCGCAAAGAGCTTTTTCCCGGATCATTTTTGAATGCGTCTAAAATTAGCGAGCAAAAACATCAGGCAGGTGATGCTGCTGACCCGCCTCCAAATGTTCGACCGACCTTGCTTCGGCCACTATGCAGAAAATCATGTCTGCTTACTGCGCATAACACTCATTTGTACATCCTGCAGAATCCGACGCTCCGGGCTCGTTCCAGACCTTCGCCGCATCGAGCGCGAACGTCTGGTTTTCCGATTTGGGTTAGTTGATGACGTGAAGGTCAAAGTCATCTGACGTTCAACAGAAGGTATCTGGTCGGGCTGAGAGGATTCGAACCTCCGACCCCCTGCTCCCGAAGCAGGTGCGCTACCAGGCTGCGCTACAGCCCGACCGTGCCGCGCGGGATAGCCGTTTGGGCCGTGAAGGGCAAGACAAACTTACGCCAGTTGCCTGACCATTCTGGTGGCCGTGGCAAAGCCCAGAAGCGGGCGCAGGATCGACGTCTGTTCAACCCCAGTTGCCTCAAACCCAAGGTTTTCATAAAGCGCCCTGGCACGCGGGTTCGTGTCGATCACATCCAGCGTGACACCGGTAAACCCATGCGTGCTGGCATATTCAAACAGGGCGTTCAACAGGGCGGTTCCGACCCCCTTGCCGCGGGCCTCGGCAGCAACACAGATGCCATCCATCTGCAAGATACCCTCCGGTGCCTTCCGTTCCAGCATCGCCAGCGGGATTAGTCGCCACAGCGCACCAAGCCCATAGTGTCGAAACAGGCCGGACATGCCCGACGACGAAAACCCATGTTCGCCGGATTTGAAGGCAGCAATGCCCAACAGCCGGTCACCCTCCATTGCCGCCAACATGGCATCATGGTTCAGGCTGTCGGCGAAAAAGCCTTCGGCACGGGGTCCCGGACCCATCAACTTGCCCAGCTTTTTGCCAAAGGCCTGCCAATAAAGCGCAGCTGCATCGGGCTCGAACCCTTTCGGCAGGCCATGTACGATCTCGGGCATCAAAGGCTGGCGTCAAGCGCCTCAAGAATGGCGTCACCCATTTCCGACGTGCTCATCGGTGTGCCGCCTTCAGGACCCATCAGATCAGCGGTGCGTGCGCCACTGGCCAGCACGTTTTCCACCGCGGCTTCCAATCGAGTTGCCTCGTCCCCCTGATCAAAGCTGTAGCGCAGCGCCATCGCAAAGCTGAGGACACAGGCGATGGGGTTGGCCTTGCCCTGCCCTGTGATATCCGGCGCGCTGCCATGCACGGGTTCGTACAGCGCCTTGGGCCGCCCGTTTGCCATCGGCGCGCCCAGACTGGCCGAGGGCAACATCCCAAGGCTGCCGGTCAGCATCGCGGCGCAATCGGACAGGATATCGCCAAACAGGTTATCGGTCAGGATCACGTCAAATTGCTTGGGCGCACGCACCAGTTGCATCGCGCCATTGTCGGCATACATATGGCTCAACTCGACATCCGGGTAATCGGCGTCATGCACACGCTGCACCACTTCGCGCCACAGGATGCCGCTTTCCATCACATTGGCCTTTTCCATCGAACACACGCGGTTATCCCGACGGCGCGCCAACTCAAAGGCCGAGCGCGCGATGCGGTCGATCTCGGACTCGGTATAGCGTTGGGTGTTGATGCCCACCCGCTCGTTACCTTCCTCGAAAATCCCGCGCGGCTCGCCAAAGTAAACACCTGACGTCAGCTCGCGCACGATGACAATATCCAGCCCCGCAACGATATCTTTCTTCAGCGAGGAAAAATCCGCCAGCGCGTCAAAACACTGTGCCGGGCGCAGGTTGGCGTAAAGGTCCATTTCCTTACGCAGGCGCAGTAATCCGCGCTCGGGCTTGACCGAGAAATCCAGATCATCGTATTTCGGCCCGCCCACGGCCCCCAGCAGAACCGCGTCCACCTCAAGCGCGTGCGCCATCGTGTCATCATGCAACGGCGTGCCATGCTTGTCATAGGCCGCCCCGCCCACCAGATCCTCGCTAACGTCAAAGGCCAGATCGCGTTTGGCACCAAACCAGTCGATGATTTTGCGAACCTCGGTCATGACCTCGGGGCCGATCCCGTCACCGGGCAGAATAAGAAGGGAAGGGGTGCTCATCAGGGGGCGTCCTTTTTCGTATGTGTGTTGGCAACGGCCTAGCGTGGCAGGCCCCGAGGGTCAAGAAAGCAGAGGCCTAAGGCCCTGTTCCAACGCAGACCAGACGGCCGCGATGCGCGGGGACTGGCGCAGGGCCTGATGCGTGACCAGCCACAAAGGCAGGCTGGGCAGGTCCAGCGACAGATCAAGGCGTTCCACCACCGGATCACCCTCGCCCACATGTACCTGACCAAAGCCAAGGCCACAGCCCGCGCGCACCAAATGCCAGTTCACCGGGTGGCTGTCACAGCGCAGTGCGAACCAGTCGCGGGTCGCAGGCCAGCCGCGGTCCTGCATCCCGCGCAGGATTTCCTCGTTGCGGTCATACCCGATCAGGGGATGGTCTAACATCTCTTCAACCGTTCGGGGCCGCCCGGCACGGTCCAGATAGCCCCGCGATCCATATAGGCCCAATGGCATCTCGCCCAGTTTACGCGCCACCAGTTCCAGTTGTTCGGGCTGGTACATCCGCAGGGCGATGTCCGCCTCACGAAACAGCAGGTTTTCGGTGCTGTCCGTGGCGACCAGTTCGATCTGGATACCGGGATGCTCCCAGCGCAGCCGGGCCAGAATGGGAGGCAGTACGAAGACCGAGACCATGTCGCTGGCCGTGATCCGAACCGCACCTTCGATCTGTGTCTCCTGCCCGGCAGCGGTCAGCGAAATCTGGTGCATCGCGTCGCGCATCTGCATTGCCGGATCCAGCAGGGCACGGCCACTATCGGTCAGGCTCAGGCCCCGTGGGCGGCGGTGGAACAGCACTTGTTGCAGGTCGGTTTCAAGCTGCCTGATCTGGCGGCCCAGCGTTGGCTGGCTGGCCTTCAGCGCGCGTGCGGCACCTGATAACGAGCCATGCTCGGCCACCGCCAGAAAGCTGCGGATGAGAGACCAATCGAGGGTTTCAAGGATTTTATCCATTCATTATTGAATACCATATGTCAGGTTTTTGGCAATTCGTATTCCTTTCAGAATGGATATACTATCGATGATTACCAGCGAGAAAGGGATCGGACCATGCGGAAATCAGTATTGATTCTGGGCAGCACAGGCCGGTTTGGCCGCCATGCCGCCGAAGCGTTCTGGAATGCCGGCTGGGGCATTCGCAGCTTTGATCGCCAGCATGATGATCTGGATCAGGCCGCGCAGGAGGCAGACGTGATCGTCGCCGCCTGGAATCCGCCCTATCCCGATTGGGCCGAGACAGTGCTGCCGCTGCATGCGCAAATCCAACGCGCGGCCAGGGCCAGCGGGGCCACCGTGATCCTGCCCGGCAATGTCTACGTTTATGGCGCTGAAACACCCGCGCCCTGGGGGCCCAAAACGCCACATTATGCCACCAATCCGCTGGGCAAGATCAGGACCGCGCTGGAACGCAGCTATCGCGACAGCGGGGTACAAACCATCGTCCTGCGCGCCGGTGATTTTCTGGATACCGAACCGTCGGACAGCTGGCTCGACAAGGTGATCCTGTCGAAACTGTCCAAAGGGCAACTGATCTATCCTGGCCGGTTGGATGCCGCCCACGCCTGGGCCTATCTGCCCGATCTTGCGCAGGCCGCCGTGATGCTGGCCGAACAGCGTGGTGAGTTAGAGCAATTCAACGATATCGCCTTTCCCGGCGTCACGATGACCGGGTCCGAATTCGCCGACGCGGTTGGGGCTGCGACCGGGCGTACCCTTCGGGTCACTCAGATGCCGTGGTGGCCTTTGCAACTGGCGCGCCCGTTCTGGCCGATGGGGCGGTGCCTGATGGAAATGCGCTATCTGTGGGACGTGCCGCACGCGCTGGACAGCGCGCGGTTTCGCGCGCTTTGCCCGACATTCCGCCCCACCCCGGTGGACGAGGCAATGGCCAAGCTGGTGCATCCGTTCCTGACACCAGAGTCCAGCGGAGGCTCTGTTGGGTCGCGCGGCGGCCCCCTCAGCGTAACCTCACTCACTCGATGATCATATCCACCCAGACCAGCCGATGGCGGCTGGCGGCCTCAACCACCGCTGCCATTGCATCGCCCGGACCGGGCCAGTAAATCCCTGCCGCCTCGACGCGCAGGTCAACCGAAGGCAACACATAGCTGACCCGCAAATGGCCCGGCACAGGCCCGGGCCATGCCACCGTATCCAGCCGCGGATCGCCCGCCTGACCGGGCGTGTCGATCAACGGACCATCCGGGCGCATTGGCTGTGGGTCCTGCAGGCGCGGATCAGACAGCAAGCCTGTGATCGCAGGTTTGATCCCTTCGCCATCGACAGGATCAAGATTACCCACGCCTGCCAGTACAAAACGGCTGTCGGGCGCGGGGCCAAAGCGGCCGTCCAGATAGGATTGCCAAAAAATCAGCTCATCATGATTGCGCCGACCATTGCGGTCCTCTGGGCCGTCAAACACTGGCGGGCTGGCGTGAAAGCTCAGGATATGCAGAGGCGTGCCGCCGATCAGAACCGGCACCACCCAATGGGCAACGGATGACAGGCGTTGCACCGCCTGCGCCTCGGGCGACGGAAAGGGCTGTCCGTTCAGTGTGGGCAGCAGCGCACCCGGCACATCACGCCAAAGCAGTTCGGTAAATTCCTGCGCATTGTCGGCATCAATCGGATAGCGTGACAGGATCGCCATGCCGCCCTGACCAAAGAACCGGCCATAGCCTTGCGCATCGCGCGGGCCCCCCAAACGGCCATCGCCATCCAGATCCAGGCCACTGTCCAGCCCTGCATTTGGCGGGCGGGCAAAGATGTGGGGATAGTCCGGCCCGTCCCGGGCCAGCCAGTCACGCAAGGCACCCAGCGCGACCAGCCCGTAATCATAATCGACGCCTTGCAGGATCAGGATATCGGGGTTGGTGGCGGAAATGACCTTGCGCAGCGCGATCAGCTGCGCATCCTCGCCCTTGAGGATATCGCGCAGCAACAGGCCGGGGCCATCGCGTTCAAGTTCGGTGTGATAGGTGGCGATCCGCACGGGCTCGGCCATCGCCGGGGCAGCAAGCCCCAGTATCAGGCACAACCATAGGATCAGGCGCGTTGCATAGCGGCTTTTTCTGGATCTTCCTGTGCTTCGGCATAAGCGCGACGGCGCTTTTCCTCGATCATGTCGGCAATCCGGCTCATCGCGATACCGCGCATCAACATGCTTGCAGGTAGGAATGCCCATGCAGTCACCGTCCAGATCAGGGTTTGCGGATCCGCGATCGAAATCGGGTCGATCAGATCCGACGCGGCTTTGACCGCTGCGGGTATGATAAACGGCAACAGCGCGCCAAGCACAATGTTCAAACCTGCATCGCGCTTCAGCCGGGCCAGCACATCGCCGCCCCCGGTTGGGTCAAACAGCGGCAGGTTGGTCCAGACATTGAAGGCACCGCTGCGTGTCGGCCAGCCCAGCATGCGCACACAGGTCAGGAAGGCAAACATCATCAAAAGCGATGTCATATAGGAAATCCCCGAGGCCGTGCGCACGATATCAACCAACTCGGGCGAGGCATCGGGGGGCATCATCAGCACCATCAGGCGCACGGGCGAATAGGGGAAATCAATCGCATTGCCCAGCGACGTACCCAGTTGTGACAGTATGTTGGTTGTCTCGGTCGGGCTGACTTCGCCGCGACAGATCAGGCTCAGCATCACGATCGAGGCACTGAGACCGGCAAATTTGAAGCGGTTATAGGGTGGGGCAAACCGGAATTCGATGATGCTGGGCGAGCGTCCATAATATTCGATGAACGTCATCGAGGCGGCGATCATCGCAAGGATGATCACGAACTGTTCGGTATCACTGCCGGTGGACGACAAAATCAGCGAGGGCGTCATCACCAGAAGGGCGACAAGAAATGCCCGCGCAAGCGCGCTTGTCAGCTGTGAAATCACTGCTCGTTTCCCTTCAACCTGGCCCGCCGCAGTGCGATGCTGCGCCGTTGTTCCAACTTGATCCCGCACATTGTGGCGGTATGCCTCATTCTTGTCCAATTTTTGCCTTCTTTCGTCACCCAACTCAAGAACTTGGTTAACATCACTTAAAATTTGAGGCGAAATCGTGATGCATCTGGTGCGGGAATGCATCAATTCCGGCACAGTATTGCGGCGGTGTTGTGAGGGTACACAACATCTGGGGGTGCGGATGGGGCACACCACTAAGGATCAGTTCTGATTTGGAAATAAGCTGTTTACGCCCGGCACCGTTGCGTGCAGGGGCTGCGCGCAACGGTGGGGGGTATTTTCGTCAGACCCAGGGGCGTTCGGCGCTGGCCCTGGCCTCAAATGTGTCAATTGAGGCAGCCTTTTCCAGGGTCAGCCCGATATCGTCCAGCCCGTTCATCAGGCAGTGCTTTTTGAACGCATCCACCTCAAAGCTGAAAACTTCGCCATCCGAGGTGGTGATCGACTGGTTTTCCAGATCAATCTCGATCCGGGCATTGGCGCCTTTTTCAGCGTCTTTCATCAGCACATCGACCTGCTCTTGCGGCAAGGCGACGGGCAGAATGCCGTTCTTGAAGCAGTTGTTATAAAAGATATCGGCAAAGCTGGGCGCGATCACACAGCGGATGCCAAAATCCTTGATCGCCCAGGGCGCATGTTCGCGGCTTGATCCGCAGCCAAAGTTATCCCCGGCCACAAGGATTTCCGCCTCGCGATACTGTGGCTGGTTCAGCACGAAATCGGGGATTTCATTGCCTTGCCGGTCAAAGCGCATTTCGTCAAACAGGTTCGCGCCTAACCCTGAGCGTTTTATTGTTTTCAGGAACTGCTTGGGAATGATCATATCGGTGTCGATATTGACCAGCGGCATTGGCGCCGCGATTCCCGAAAGGTTTTCGAATTTGTCCATGTTATTCTCCTTGGAACGGGTGGCGGGGTGAACCCCGCCCTACACATTTGGTAGGCCGGGGTTCACCCCGGCACACCGTTTCACATCATCTCCCGCACATCGGTCAGTTTGCCGGTGATCGCCGCTGCTGCCGCCATACCGGGCGACACCAGATGCGTGCGGCCCTTATAGCCCTGACGCCCCTCGAAATTCCGGTTCGAGGTGGACGCACAGCGCTCACCCTCGGACAGCTGATCGGGGTTCATCGCCAGACACATGGAACACCCCGCAAGGCGCCATTCAAATCCGGCCTCCTTGAAGATATCTGCCAGACCTTCTTCCTCGGCTTGCGCGCGCACAAGGCCCGAGCCGGGCACGATCATCGCGCGCAGACCCTCCTTGATCTTCTTGCCTTTCAGAATCTCGGCAGCCGCACGCAGGTCTTCGATCCGCCCGTTGGTGCAGGACCCGATAAAGACCGTGTCGATCTCGATATCTGTCAGGGGGGTGCCGGGGGTCAGGCCCATGTAGTCAAGCGAGCGTTGCGCAGCACCCACCTTGCCACCTTCAAAGTCATCGGCCGATGGGACATTGGCTGTGATCGGCAGAACATCCTCGGGGCTGGTGCCCCATGTCACGACCGGCGCGATATCCTCGCCCGCAATGGTGATCACCTCGTCCCAATGGGCGTCATCATCGGAATAAAGCGTTTTCCACCACGCCAGTGCCGTTTCCCATTGTGCCCCCTTCGGGGCATGCGGGCGGCCTTTGACATATTCATAGGTGGTTTCATCCGGGGCGATCAGACCGGCACGGGCTCCGCCTTCAATCGCCATGTTGCAGACGGTCATGCGGCCTTCCATGCTGAGATCGCGGATCGCCTCACCGCAATATTCGATCACATAACCTGTACCGCCCGCCGTACCCGTCACGCCAATCACCGACAGGGTGATGTCCTTGGCGGTGACACCAGGGCGCAGCTTGCCGGTGATCTCGACCTTCATGTTTTTCGATTTCTTCTGGATCAGCGTTTGCGTGGCCAGAACATGTTCAACCTCGGACGTACCGATTCCGTGGGCCAGAGCACCAAACGCGCCGTGGGTGGCGGTGTGGCTGTCGCCGCAGACCACGGTCATGCCGGGCAGGGTCCACCCCTGCTCGGGGCCAACGATATGCACGATGCCCTGGCGGACATCGTTCACCGGGTAATAATGGATACCGAAATCTTTGGCATTCTTGTCCAGAGCCTCGACCTGAATGCGGCTGTCCTCTGTCATGGTGGCCGCATTGGCACGATCCAGCGTGGTTGGCACATTGTGATCGGGCACCGCGATGGTCTTGTCGGGTGCACGCACAGTGCGCCCCGCCATGCGCAGCCCCTCAAAGGCCTGCGGGCTGGTCACTTCGTGCACAAGGTGGCGATCAATATAGAGCAGGGACGTGCCGTCTTCGGCCTCATGCGCCAGATGCGCGTCCCAGATTTTGTCATAGAGTGTCTTGGGGGACATCAGGTCCTCTCCCATAGCTGATTGGAATGTGGTCGTGACAAGCGGAGCCGCCTTATAGGCGGGCAAGCACCGTGCAGGTCGCACCGAAAAACCGCCAGGGCAAGCGTGCGCGATCATCCATGTCAAATATCCGTGTCATGCAGATGATCTACGGCCTAGAGTGCAAGACTTCAAGGATTCTCATTAAAGGCCGCGCCCATGTCCGCCTATTTCGGGACTGACCAAACCCAACGCCTGCAACGCAAATCCGATGACCTAATGCCCTGGATCATGGCCACCCCCGGGGCCTGCGTCACGGGGCGGATCATCGCAGCCGACAACTGGCGGGCGCTTGAACGGGATCTGATCCTGCAACATCTGGACGAGGATGGCATGTTCGCCTTCCGCTGGATAACACCAGAAGATGTCACAATGCTGCGCGCCGAGATGGCCAGGATCGGCGCATGTTTCTTCGATTGGAATGGTTTCATGGGCGACGCGGCGACGCTGCGCTCGCGCTCTGAAATGCGGCTTGCCCAGCCCCTCGCGAAGGGTTTTGACCAAACCCGTGCCGCGCCGGATGATCTGCCCCGGATGCAGGCTTTCCTGGCCGAGCATGGCATCACCCCGCTCTCGACCGATTTGATGGGCGGTCGTCTTTGCCCTGCTCTGTCCATCGTGATCAAGGATGCCGCTGGCACAATCGCTGCCGCTGGCTTTACCGGAATGCTGCAAAACCGCTTCTCACTTCTGGCCGATTGCGCCTGGATGGGCCTGATCGCCGTCGACCCGGCCGCGCGCGGTATGGGATTTGGCAGTCGCATCGCCGCCGCCCTGTGCAAAGCCAGCCTTGATGATCTGGGCGCCGCCCGCGTCATCGCCTTCGCCGCGCCCGACAATGCCGCCTCCATTGCCATGCTCACCGGGGCAGGCCTCACGCCACGCCCTGAAAAGTCCTGCGTTGCCGCGATATCACAAGATCGCCCCACACGCTGACCCTGCGTTTCTTCTTGCCATAAATATCCCGGGGGTTTGGGGGCTGGCCCCCGATCAACATAATCAGCGTGGCGCAGCCACTCCTTATAGCCACAACCGCTTAATCCGGCGCCAGCATGTAGCCTTCACCCCGCACCGTCTGCAGGTAACGCGGCTGCTTGGGGTCGGCTTCGATCTTGCGTCTAAGCCGCGTGATCTGCACGTCGACCGCGCGTTCCTGCGCCTGACCTTTGTCGCGGCCCAGATCCTCGACCAGCTTGGCGCGGCTGACCGGTTCGCGCAGATGCTGGGCAAAGATACGCATCAGTTGCACCTCGGTGGCGGTCAGACGCACCAGCTCTTCCCCAGCCAGCAATTCGGCCCGCTCGATATCATAGCGCACCGGCCCCAGTTGCAGCACTTTGGGGGCAATATTTTCAGGCTCGGGTTCAGGCATCCGGCGCAGGATCGCATTGATCCGCAGCAGCAATTCCTTGGGCTCAAACGGCTTGGCCAGATAGTCATCCGCCCCCGCCTCCAGCCCCTTGATGCGATCCTCGGTCTCGCCCTTGGCGGTCAGCAACAGGATCGGCGTGCCCAGTGTTTCGCGCAAGGATGTGGTCAACGAGATACCATCCTCGCCCGGCATCATCACGTCCATCACAATCAGGTCAAACTCCAACCCCGACAGGACAGACCGCGCATGGACGGCATCCCGCGCCACCGACACAAGGAACCCGTTGCGCTGCAAAAACTTGCGCAGCAGGCCACGGATACGCTCGTCGTCATCGACGATCAGCAGATGGGGTGCAGGATCGCTCATGCCTCGGTCTCCCTCAGGCCGTTATACTGGCGGCGCATTTCCGGGTCCATCATCGCCTCAAGAACTGTGCGGAAACCGGCCACGGCCTCGGGGCCGGCAGTGCGAAAAGCGGCGCGCATCCGCACACGCTGGGCATCGCTCAGCTGACGTTCCAGTGCAGCTCCATCGTCGGTCAGAAACAAATGCCGCTCGCGCCGGTCGGATTTGCCAACACGACTTTCCACCAGCCCGTCTTCGACCAGCTTTCGCAGCACCCGGTTCAGCGATTGCTTGGTCACGCCCAGAATGTTCAGCAGGTTGTTCACGGTGGTGCCCGGACTACGGGCGATAAAATGGACCGCACGGTGATGCGCGCGGCCATAATCCATCGTGGCGAGGATGCGGTCGGGATCGGCGGTAAAGCCACGATAGGCAAAGAACATTGCCTCGATCGCCTTGCGCAGTTGTTCATCGGTCAGAAACAGCAGGGATTCACTGCCTGTGGGTTCCGCCATACTGGTCTCCGTTCACAATCCTCGCGCGTTGCCTGTCACAATACGTCAGCTTTGTTGACATTCCAAGGATGAACTGGTAGCGAATCGCAGTTTCCGCGTAATTTTATGTCCGCAGCGGACGTAACTTGCGCAACATATGCAAATCTCAAACCGCGGAGGAGTGGTGAAATGGCTGGGTATGACGATCGTGACGGTCAAATCTGGATGGATGGCAAGCTGATTGATTGGCGATCTGCCAATGTACACATCCTGTCACATGCCATGCATTACGCCAGTTCCGTGTTCGAGGGCGAGCGGTGCTACAACGGCAAAATCTTCAAAAGCCGCGAACATTCCGAGCGTCTGCATTTCTCGGCCGGTGAGCTGGATTTCAAGATCCCCTTCACCGTGGATGAGATCGAGGCCGCCAAGCAAGAGGTCCTCACCGCCAATGGCCATACCGACGCTTACGTGCGCGCCGTGGCGTGGCGTGGCGCGGGTGAAGACATGGGGGTCGCCTCGGCGCGCAACCCCGTCCATCTGGCCATCGCGGCCTGGGAATGGGGGGCCTATTACGGCGATGCCAAGATGAAGGGGGCCAAGCTGGATATCTCGAAATGGAAACGCCCCAGCCCGGAAACCATCCCGGTCCATGCCAAGGCCGCCGGTCTTTACATGATCTGCACCACCTCCAAACACGCCGCCGAGGCCAAAGGCTGTTCCGACGCGCTGTTCATGGATTATCGTGGCTATATTGCCGAGGCGACGGGCGCGAATATCTTCTTCGTCAAGGATGGCGAGGTACACACGCCCGACCCTGATTGCTTCCTCAACGGCCTGACCCGCCAGACCGTGATCGGTATGCTGAAAGACCGTCAGATCAAGGTACATGAGCGCCACATCATGCCCGAAGAAATGGAAGGCTTCGAGCAATGCTGGCTGACCGGCACCGCCGCCGAGGTTACCCCCGTGGGCCAGATCGGCGACTACACGTTCGAAGTTGGCGCCCTGACCCGCGAGATCGCGGAAGGCTATGAGAAGCTGGTGCGCAGTTAATCAGAACGGTTTTTCATAGTCGTCCATGCGGCGAATGCGCGGCGATCCTTGATTGGACTCTTTTGAAACTGGCGAATCGCTAATTCGGCAGTTTCAACCGAAGTCTGCACGTCTGTACGAGTAAACCGTGAGAATGGGTCGTAGTCGGCTTCGTGACGTTTTTCCTGCAAGGTTTTAAACTGGCTGGCAAAATCCTCAATTTCCTTAGGGAATTTGGAAATCACAGCCTTGTTGTCACATTGGTTCTTCGCAAATCGATGCTCGACTGCGCGATATGCTTGTCGCCAAGCAGGTCTGCTCCTAGCGGCATTGGTTCCACCAATTAGGCAATCCGCGCAATTCCAGCATAAAGCATGAAACATCGCATAGTATGTGGTGCTCAATGCTCTTTTGAGATCGGATTGTCTTGGGCGGCGCGACCTCCCTGGGCCTAAAAGTCTTTTTGCTGTTTTTATGTAGTCAAGCGGCCGCGCCATCCAGTTCCTCCGGTTTCACAAAGGTGAATACCGGGAACCGATCTTCTTTAAGAGCTTCTAGAGGTTCACGCAAATGACGCGCCAAGCCAACCACTTTTGCTGGATCAAGTTTACCTTCTTCGACCTCGAAAACGACTTCAATCCGAAGGATGCTTTTGCCAGTCGAGTCAAGATCTTCGTCAACAATCACATCAATAACTTTCGCGGGAGCAAGCTGCTCTTCAACAACCGCTCGCACTACACCTAAAGTTTTTTCAATATGAGGCATGTCCGATACTCCTGCACACAGAATATAGGTAATCATTAAACAAATGTGAATCCCCAAAGAATTAAGTGTCCTCATTTAAAGCGTAACAAAACCTTCGCAAAGATTTCAAACTCTGATTAAGCGCGGTTCAATTAGTTTTACCAACCTGCTCTTAGCTGGGGTTTCAACACATCGGAAGCCAGAGGATGGGAGCTTCCATGACCAACCTTCTGTGTGTTGATCTGCCTTGGCCCGCAAAAGTACTTTGACGCTGCCGTGCCGGAAATCTGGATCGCCGTGATCGCCGGCCAGATTGCGGTGCTTGGCATCCTTTATGCATCGCTGATGCGCCGAGAGGGCTAGGCGCATACAGACCTATAGTGTGGGACATTGCCCGGCACCCCGATACATCGGCCTAACCCGCTCCAGATCGGCGGCAACGCGGAACACGGCCACGTCGTCATAGGTGCGTGCCACGATCTGCACGCCTGTGGGCACGCCATTCCCGGCGAACCCGCTGGGCACGCTCATCACCGGACAGCGGCTGAGCATGTTGAACGGATAGGTCATGGTCCAGCCCCAGACAGGATGCACCTCTTTGCCGTTGATCGTGCAACTGTCGATGCCCGGATCATAGTCGGCGGCGACGGCGGGCAGGGGCATTGTGGGACAGATGAAGGCGTTGTAGCGCTCCAGCATCGGACCCATTGTTGCGTACATCTCGTTCAGGATGTTCTTTGATTCAAGGAAATCGGCCGCCGTGGTGGATTGGCCGAACTCGGCGAAAGAGCGCGCGTAATTGGTCATCTGATCGCGGTGCCGCGGCAGCATCGCGGCCAGCGTGTTGCCAAAGATATGACCCAGATAGTTGGATGCGCCGGTGAGTGTCGTGTGGCTCCAGCCCACATCCACCTCTTCCACGTCCGCCCCCAGATCGCGCAGCATGGCCAGCGTGTTTTCGGTGTTGCGGATCACTTCGGGATCAACCTCGAAATACCCCAGGTCCATCGAATAGGCGATCTTCCACCCCTTGATGGGCTTCAACTCGGCCGGGATGTTCAGCTTGGGGCGCACCGTGGTGATATCGGTCGGGTGTGGTCCGGCCATGACATTCTGCAACAGTGACAGGTCGGCGACGCTGCGCGCCATCGGGCCTTCGTGGCAGTAGTAATCAAGGTTGAACGGCGGGTCTTCGGGCACGCGGCCATAGGGCGGCTTGAACCCCAGCACGCCACAGCACGAGGCCGGCATCCGGATCGACCCCCAGATGTCCGACCCATTGGCCAGCGTCGTGGTGCCGGCGGCCAGTGATCCGCCCGCGCCACCGGATGACCCGCCTGTAGTGTATTCCGGGTTCCAAGGGTTGCGCGTCACGCCCCAAAGCCTGGAATGGGTCACCCCGGCACAGGCAAATTCCGGCGCGGTGGAACGGGCATGGACAATCCCGCCCGCCTTGATGATCCGCTCCACACTCAGCGAGGTGGAGGTGTCCACCGAATGTTCCATGATCAGAGAGCCCGAGGTGGTCCGCTTGCCCTTGATCCTGTTCTCATCCTTGATCGCAACCGACAGCCCTTCAAGCGGGCGCAGCCGTGCACCGGGCCTGGCATAGCGCGCTTCGGCCTTCCTGGCGGCCTCCATCGCCTCGTCGTAATAGGTATCGGCAAAGGCGTTGATCGTGGGCTCGACCGCCTCA
>Ga0316205_10002933_pt1 | contig 16798 bp, 14 predicted proteins | sample 3monthpyrite_MG_FD_204941 | JGI IMG/M metagenome (GOLD analysis project Ga0316205, IMG submission 204941) | Microbial mat bacterial communities from mineral coupon in-situ incubated in ocean water Damariscotta River, Maine, United States -... | ecosystem: Environmental > Aquatic > Marine >... | reverse complement strand
GCGACTGTTTGGTCGTATCCGCCCTCGGGTAACTGTTCTGCCAGCAAGGCAAAGGAGTTTTCCAGTGCGTAAGCTTCAACATCCACCACCTTGGGTGACATTCCGCCTATTTCCAGAGCAGAGATACGTGTTTCCACATTCTCGCTTCTGGATGCGGCCAGCAGTACATCGACCGTTTCAGGGTTTTTTTCAGAAGGACCGAGTATTTCAAAATCCATACGTACTTCATCTAATGGATAAGGAATGTATTGGTCAGCTTCCAATTCAATCTGGGATTCCATCTCGTCATCTTTCAGGGACGCGCTCATGGAGATGATCTTGGTGATGACTGATGAACCGGCTACGGCGACTGCAGCTGCCTTGTTACGAGTACCTGAACGTTTAACAGCTCGTCGTATGCTTTCACCAACAGCTTCGACGTCCGCTATATTCTTTTCAACAACAGAATTGGCAGGTAAGGGTTCCACAGCATAGCTTTCCACGCGATATCGGCCATTCTGCTCACTGAGCTCGAGTAGCTTGACCGCGGTAGAGCTTATATCCAGACCGATTAGGGGGGGCTTTTTCCGTGATAATAGTCCCACTATGTTTTTTCCTTTTTTATACTGTTTGTTACGTGAAAAACATGTCTATCAACATTAAAATCCATACTTAACTCTTTGTCAACTAATGTCTTACTATGGTTTTAGAGTAGTTCCTGATAGCATAACGTCACGTTGATTCATTTCTTTAGATAAAAATGTGATCCAGGTTCCTTTATTAATATTTATTAATTTCTTACACTTGCCCGCTTTATTTATAGTAACGACTTCCTTACACTGGCCAGCTTAAGTGTTATTCCCACATTATTGGTTAAGATGGGCAGTTTTACCATGTGAAACCGCCATATACTTAATTTAAAGACGAGAACATTACCCTACATTATTATAGTTAATCTATGAACAGGTATTTTAAAATTCTACGCTTTACTGCTATTGCACTAGTACTAGCGATATCGGTTGGCACTCTGGTGCTGGCAGCGACTTATTTTTATTTGGCTCCCGATTTGCCTGAAATTGAGACCCTTAAGGATGTCAAACTCAAGCTACCGCTGCGGGTCTATGCCCGTGATGGAGCGCTTATTGCCGAATTTGGCGAGGAGCGTCGTACTCCTGTACGTTATAGTAACGTCCCTGAGTTAATGATCAAGGCATTTCTTGCAGCCGAAGACGATCGATTCTTTGTTCACCCGGGTGTTGACTACCAGGGGCTGCTGCGTGCGGCACTGCATTTGATCAGGACCGGAGAGAAGGGACAGGGTGGAAGCACCATCACAATGCAGGTCGCGAGAAATTTTTTCCTCAGTAGGGAAAAGACTTATCTTAGGAAAATCAATGAGATATTCTTATCATTAAAAATAGAAAGGGAATTAAGCAAGGAAGATATCCTGGAATTGTACCTGAATGTAATCTACCTGGGACATCGATCTTATGGCGTGCAAGCGGCTGCGCAAGTCTATTATGGCAAGAATGTACACGAGCTGAATTTGGCAGAAATAGCCATGATTGCCGGTTTGCCCAAGGCTCCCTCAAGTTATAACCCGATAGTAAATCCGACTAGAGCCCTTACACGGCGAGACTATGTGCTTGGACGCATGCGTGATCTTGACTATATTTCTGCAGAGGACTTCGAGGAGGCCAAAGCCTCCTCGGTAACAGCCACTCTGCATGGGGTTCGCATCCAGGCTGAAGCGCCCTACGTCGCTGAAATGGTACGCGCCGAGATGTTGAAGCGCTATGGCAAGGAAATATACTCAAATGGTTACCGAGTCTATGCCAGCATCGATAGCCATGCCCAGGGCGCGGCGAACAAGGCTTTACGCACTGCTTTGCTTAATTATGACAAGCGCCATGGCTACCGAGGGCCGGAGCGAAATGTAGCCGAATTGCTTGAGCTGGATCGCGAGCAGTGGCAACAAGAGCTGAGTGATATCCCCAGCGTGGGAGGCTTGAAGCCAGGAATTGTTGAACTTGTTGAGGAAAAACAGGCGCTTGTTTACCTGGAGGATGGACAGCAAATACCCCTCGAGTGGGAGACTATTGAATGGGCGCGGACTTATATCAGTGAAAATAGCCGTGGCCCCAAACTAAAAACGGTTGGCGAGGTGCTTAAACCCGGTGATGTAGTACGAGTGCAGCAACTCGACGAGGGAAAATGGGGTTTATCGCAGGTGCCCAATGTGGCTGGAGCATTGGTTTCTTTGTCTTCAAAAGACGGAGGCATCCTGGCATTGGCTGGGGGATTTGATTATTTTCATAGTAAATTCAATAGGGTAGTGCAGGCTCATCGACAGCCTGGATCAAGTATGAAGCCCTTTATCTACACGGCGGCATTAGCTAAGGGCTTTACCCCAGCTTCTATTATAAATGACGCGCCGGTCGTTTTTGATGACCCGGCACTGGAGAGTGCCTGGCGCCCGGAAAATTACTCAGGTAAATTTTACGGACCCACACGATTGCGAGAAGCATTGGTGCATTCGAGAAATTTGGTCTCGATTCGTTTGTTAGGTGAAATGGGAATCGGTTATGCGTCACGATTCCTTAAACGCTTTGGTATTACCCGGAATATGATACAGCGGGACCTGTCTATGGCGCTTGGCAGCGGTTCATTTACGCCATTGGAGTTGGCATCGTCTTTTGCTGTTATCTCCAATGGAGGCTTCCGGGTAGAACCTTATTTTATTTCACGCATAGAAAATGATGACGGTGAAGTGCTGTATGAAGCTGATCCTTTAGTAGCTTGCCCCGAGTGCTCCGAACAAAGACGGGTTGAAAATATCAATATTGAAGCTGAGCCTCAGGAGCAGTCGTTGGCTGAAGCAGCAATGGCAGAAGAGGCAGACTCACTGGAAGAAAAGCCGCCGCGCTTGGCTGAGCGTACATTGAGCCCACAAAATGCATACCTGATTCATTCCATCATGCGCGACGTGGTACGTCGCGGTACAGGACGAGGAGCCCTCAAGCTGGGTCGTCTGGATTTAGCGGGAAAAACAGGAACCACGAACGATCAACGTGATGCATGGTTTTCAGGGTTCAACAGTGAGATTGTCGCCACTGCCTGGGTGGGATTCGATAAAGTTCAGCCGCTGGGTAATCGTGAAACCGGTGGGCACGCGGCCTTGCCTATGTGGGTAGATTATATGCGCGAGGCGCTGGTCGATATTCCTCAGCGCCCACTTAAGCAACCCGAGGGCATGGTGACGGTTCGTATTGATCCTCTCACGGGACTGTTGGCCAACTCAAATACGAAAAATGCAATTTTTGAAACATTCCTGGCTGATAAAGTACCTGAAAGGAGTGTTGATCAGTCGCATCATTTTGTGGATGGAGAAGTCCCTTTATCAAACGGGCAACCAGATACCATCTTTTGATTAATCTTAGAGCTGCAAGTGACACGGGTTGCACCACTAGATAACGAAACACATGAGTACTACCAGACAACAAGAACAGCAGCGTTTACTTATTGCCATGGAGGCTGCTAAGCACATGTCTAATTCTGGTGTTGCTGATTTTCAGCTGGCCAAGCGTAAGGCCTGTCAACAACTGGGTGTTTCCGAGAGTCGCCATCTTCCCAGTAACCAGGAAATCAGGGATGCATTGCTGGAGTATCAATCCTTATTCAAGTCAGACAAACAACCTCAACAATTAAAGCAACTGAGGGAAGTTGCACTAGAGGCAATGCGATTTTTCAAATCATTTAATCCACGATTAGCCGGAGATGTGTTACTGGGTACGGCGAATGAATATTCAGCTATCGAATTACATCTGTTCGCTGATTACCCTGAACAAGTGGATGTATTCCTGATGGAGGAAAATATTCCCTGTCAGCAAAAGCAAAAACGTGTCAGCTACCAGGCGGATAGCGAGGAGTACATTCCTGTGTACAGTTTTATTGCTGATGATACCGGCGTAGACCTGCTTGTTTTTCCAACTGATGGCGTGAGACGTGCACCTAACAGCACGATTGACGGTAAGCCGATGAAACGCGCCGACTACAAAGCGGTTGAATGCTTATTACAGGACATCCCTTCTCGCTAACGAACCTGTTTATTGCGGGAGCCTCTAGATGCCCATTCATGGGTGGTCATAGATTTCTTCAATGTTATTTAGGGTAGTGCTGCGGATAAGGTTTTCTGGCGGCACCCGAATCAACAGCAGCGCGAGCAATGGCGGGTGGCAAAGTATCGATCAGCCTGGGGTCAAAGGGTTTAGGGATAATATATTCCGGACCAAACTCCAGGGAATCCCTGCCGTAGGCATCTAAAACACTTTGTGGTACAGGTTCTCTGGCCAGGTCTTTCAATGCATGTACTGCCGCAATTAGCATGCTCTGGTTAATGGTGCGTGCGTGAACATCCAGTGCGCCACGAAAGATGAATGGGAATCCCAATACGTTATTAACCTGATTCGGGTAGTCGCTACGGCCGGTTGCCATAATAACGTCTTTGCGTACTTGATGGGCCAATGCGGGTTTGATTTCAGGGTCAGGATTCGACAAGGCAAAAACAATCGGGTTATCTGCCATGGAAGCAATCATGGCTTCACTTACCAGGTCTGGGCCTGATACACCGATAAATACATCGGCATCCTGCATGGCGTCTTCCAGTGTTCGCTGTTCTGTTTCCAGAGCAAACTCTTTTTTGTATTCATTTAAATCGTTTCGACCTTGATGGATGACCCCGTTGCGATCAATCATATAAATATTGTTTTTATTGGCGCCTAGTGCCAATAGTAAGCGCATCGAAGCTATCCCGGCAGCACCTGCACCGAGACACACAATTTTCGAGCTGCAAATATCTTTTTTAGCAATATCCAGGGCATTCAGCAGGCCTGCGCAAATAATAATGGCAGTACCGTGCTGGTCATCATGGAACACCGGGATGTCCAGTTTTTCTATCAGGGTTTTTTCAATATGAAAACATTCAGGTGCCTTGATGTCTTCCAGGTTGATACCGCCAAAGGTGCAGGCAATGCGTGAAACAGTATCAATAAAGTCTTGCGAATTATCGGATTCAACTTCTATGTCAAAAACATCAATATTGGCAAAGCGCTTGAACAGTACGCCTTTCCCTTCCATCACAGGTTTTCCTGCCAAAGCACCGACATTCCCCAGTCCAAGGACTGCTGTACCATCAGTAATGACAGCCACCAGATTGGCTTTGGAGGTGTATAAGTAAGCGGCGTCAGGATCTGACGCTATTTCACGTACGGGTTCTGCGACGCCGGGCGTGTAGGCAAGAGACAATTCCTGTTGGGTATCACAAGGTTTAGTAACCTGTATAGCGACTTTGCCCGGAGTGGGGTTAGCATGGTAGTCGAGGGATGCTTGCCTTAAGTCTTTAGTCATAATACTTTTCCGCTGTGATGAAGTGGGATTATTTCATGATCTCGAGCATAGAGGAATGCCGAAGCCGGATAATTTTTTTATCTTTGTAGCCATAGACCCATCCTCGAACCTGAATGGTCTTACTTTGCAATTGCTTAAAGTTAACCAGGGCAAATTGTTCCAGGTCTTTGCGTGCTATTCGCACAGCAAAATGTGCATTGAAATTCAGCCAAATGGATTTTTTGCTATCGGCTACCCGAGTGATTTTGCCTTCGATAATACGAAAACCTTTGTCGTCTAACGAGATTTTCTCGACGGGTGTGACGATGTGCTGCCACAAGCCCAGGTTGTGTGAGCGTGCCCGTGATTCGCTTTTGAGATAACATTTCTGACCCCATATGTTGGGTGGGAATACGACTTTAGCGGCTAGCCCGCGTGTTAATAATTGAGTGGCGACATTGCTTCCGTCTTCAAGGAAAACATGGGCCAAAGTACGTCCATAGCGGTCAAACTTATCAGGACCATACTGAAGGCTGATCTTATTGTTATGCTTTTTCAGCAAGTCCTCCAGATAGGATTTTGCCTGCTGTGCCAATAATTCGTCTGTTCGTCCTCTGCGGCCAAATTCCGGGGCATTAATACCAATAATTCGGATACGAGTGCCATCGCTTAGCTGTAAGGTATCCCCATCATAAACCTTGCGTACCTGGGCTTTTAAATCGGTACGCTGTTGAGCGCATTCAGCAAAGCTTGTGTTGGTCAGTCCGAGGCATAGTGCGAACAGAGCTAAAGCGATCAAATTTGGGTGTACTGTCATTTTTTCATTCCCTGAAAAGTCGAAAAAAAAGGCGCCTTTTCGGCGCCTTTTTTTCAGCAGATCGTGTCTGAGACACGACGGCTTATTTTTTTCCGTACTTGCGGTTGAATTTGTCAACGCGACCAGCAGTGTCCATGATTTTCTGCGTACCGGTATAAAACGGATGGCATTTTGAGCAAACGTCAATATGCAGATCTTTGCCCAGCGTGGAACGGGTAGTAAAGGACTCACCGCAACTGCAGGAGACAGATACTTCGGAGTAGTTAGGATGTATGTCCGGCTTCATTTGATCGACCTCAAATTATAAATTCACGTGCCCTGATGACAGGGCCGTGTATATTACGCATAAATAGGGGTGACAGCAAGGGCTATCAGGCAAAAACTGGCTGTTTAGTCGCTCTTGGATGGAAAATTGACAATGTTGCCATGATTCAAAGTGTGATGATGGCCGGGTTTAGTAATATCAGCATGCTGAAGGTGATCCAATAAACCATTTTCACCCAGTACATTCTCCCACATCATATTGGAAAGCTTAATACAGGCAGCCATTGGTGTTTTGGATAATCGTCGTTCCTGATCAATTCGCCATTGTAAACGGCGCATGCGCTGCTGCTTGGCATCAGGCATTGAGAGAATGGCTTTTTCAATGGCTAGCTCTCGCCGTTGTTCAAAGGCTTTTGGATCTGAGCTCGCCAGGTTCGACCACTCACTGAAGTCAAAGGCTTGTTTTTTAACCGAGTCATTCATTGTTATTTCACCTAAACAGGGAACCTGGATCTATTGTGATTCCCTAGCTGTTGAAGTTATGTGTAATTTATCACATTTTGACGCTTCTCGGAAAAAATATTTTTAACTTATTGATTATAAAGAGATAGTGGTAGTGCTCTCGTTACCTAAGTTATTGATTTATGTTTTTAGCAATGTTGATGAATTCATATTAAATTAACAGTGGTTAGTTAATATTCGACAAATTAGCGCGATTGGCCTGCGTCTTTCTTTGAAGGCAATGCCTATTTAGTATCAATCAGGCATTCAATGATGTGGTCAAGCCTAATAGAAAATGGCTTTTCATTCGACGCTTGTACCAGTAGCCATTCTTCACCCTGACGGGTTCGCAAGTCTATCGCTTTAGCATGGAGGGATTTTTCCTTTTCAGCCGAGTCGCTGTATTTCAGAAACAGGGGAGTTGCGCGCATGATATAAAGCTCGTATTGGCTATGAATATCGCAGGAAACAGGTTGATAAGGTTTCATGTTGCAGGCTCCATAAATAACTCGAGTAAGTCATTAAGGTATTGATGTCCGCGCGCGCTGGCTTGTATTTTACCGTCTTTGGCTAACATCAATCCTAACTCTAGAGCAGTGTCCATGGGAGATCGAATGGTTTCAATCTCAAGGCCGGTGTTTTGCAAGAAAGTTTCAGTGCTAACACCCTTGTTGAGTCGTAATGCATTCATCATAAATTCCAGTGTCAGGTCTGCCGGTGACAGTACCTTTCTTTGGCTGATGACCTTTTCAAGGTGTGCGTCACGCAAATAATCCTGCGGATGTCTACATCGTTGTAAACGTTGGATATTACTCGGTCCCGGACCACTTAATTTGGCGTGTGCTCCTGCTCCAATAGCCAGATAATCTCCAAATTGCCAGTAGTTCATATTATGCTTGCAAGCCTGGTGTTTGGTGTACGCGGAGATCTCATATTGTTGGTAAGCATGGTTAGCCAGAAACGCTTGTCCTTGTTGCTGCATGTCCCCTATCTGGTCATCCTGGGGTAGTGAAGGAGGTTGTTGGTAAAACAGGGTATTGGGTTCAAGCGTGAGTTGATACCAGGAGATGTGTTCAGGTTGTAGTGATGTGGCGTACTCAAGGTCTTTTAGAGCCTGCTGGATATTTTGTTGTGGCAGCCCGAACATTAAGTCCAGATTGAAGCGTTCAAATCCGGCATAGTGGGCTGCTTCGGCAGCTTTAATAGCCGCTTGACGGTCATGAATTCTGCCCAGCCGGGAGAGCATGTCATTATTGAAGCTCTGTACACCTATCGATAATCGGTTGATCCCTAAGTTATAGAATTCATTGAATTTTTGTTGTTCGACCGTTCCCGGATTGGCTTCCAGAGTGATCTCAATATTGTCACTGAATTTGAATCTGGTTTTTAATCCTGACATCAGTCTGTCCAGACTTTCAGGTGAAAACAGGCTGGGGGTGCCGCCTCCGATAAATATACTCTCTAATGTGCGACCATGTACGTGTTTCAGGTCATGCTCGCTGTCCGCAAGCAGTGCCTGTACGTATTCCTGTTCTGGAATAGATTGTCGTGCTTCGTGTGAGTTGAAATCACAATAGGGACATTTGCGCACACACCAGGGAATGTGAATATACAATGATAGCGGGGGCAGTATTGGGTTTAGTAAGGCAGGCATACAAAAATTTCAGTTTGAATCATGGCCGGGACGGTGTAAATTAATCATCAGGAATAGTAACACATGACCGATTTGAACCTTTCAGTCATTAGCTAAAAATTTTAGGGTTATTCAATGGACGACTACGATAAAATTATGCCCAGTTATGACAAAAAAAATAGCCTAAAACAGGTCAATCTCGCCAAACTCAGTCCGCCCCGCATGCATAACGTCATGCTGAGGGATCGATTATTTGAGCAACTGGATTCATTACGGGATTTCCCGGTAATCTGGATATCCGCTCCCGGTGGTTCGGGCAAGACAGTGCTCGCAGCCAGTTATTTGCAGCACTTGAAAGGGAAGTTCATTTGGTATCAGGTGGATGATGGCGATAATGACCCCGCTGCATTTATTAATTTGCTGGATCATGCCTTACAGGGTCAGACGGGCGAAAGACCGGCCAATATGCCTGTATTTGCCCCGGAATATAGCCAGGGTATTGCTACTTTTTCCAGAAATTACAGTCGTCATTTGTATGAAAAATTGGGTGAAGGAGGTTTCCTCGTGTTGGATAACTTTCAGGAGTTATCCGCTGACTCACAAACCCATCAAGTATTGAAGCAATTCATTGCTGAGATACCACAAAGTGTGAACCTGCTGGTACTCAGCCGAACTGAACCCACGCAAGAATACATGCGCTATCGTGTCAACGGTAGTATTGCTGTGCTGGATTGGCAAAACATTGCCTTGAGCGAAGATGAAACCCGGTCGTTTTGCCAGGAGCGATTGTCTTCTTTATCTAAGAAAGAAAGTGAAAAAATAGCGTCAGAGATTCATCAATATACTCGCGGTTGGGCGGCAGGTCTGGTATTGATGCTGGAGCAATCTCGCAAGACCAGTATATCGAATGATTTCGCACAACAGGAAAACCAGGGGCTGATCTTTGATTATTTCGCGGGTGAAATTTTTCAACGCGAGACGCAGGAAACCAGAGAGTTTTTATTAAAGACGGCCTTGTTACCATTTTTCACCGTGGATATTGCAGAACAACTGACCAGTAATGCGGAGGCTTCCGCTATCTTGCAGAATATGACGCAGCGAAATTATTTTACTTATCGTTCTGCATCAACGGCCGATGCTTATGAATACCATCCGCTGTTTCGAGAGTTTTTACTGAGTCGACTTGAAGTGTTTTTTAATGCTCGTGAGTTAAGAAAGATCCAGGTTTATGCGGGTGACTTGCTGGCTGAACTTGGATGGCTGCCAGAGGCTGCGATTCTATACCGTCAGGCCAAGGAATGGCGCAAGATATCAGTGCTGGTTAAAACTGAAGGTGCCAAGCTCTTGCAGCAAAGCCGTTACTTGTTATTGCATAGCTGGATTCAATCTTTTCCTTTGGAATACCTGAATCAGGACTCCTGGATGGAGTATTGGCTGGCCATGAGTTTGCAACCAGTTAATACACGAGACAGTCGAAACCATTTTGTCAGAGCGTTTGAAAGTTTTACAGAGAGTGGTGACCGTACCGGGCAGTTATTATCCTGGTCAGGCGTGATTGAAACCTATATGCATGATTTGGCCTGTTTTTCCGATCTGGATAAATGGATACCTATCATGCAGGATCTTTACGAACAAGGTTCTGAGTCAATCGATGCCATGGTCAATGCACGTGTATCGATGGCGATGTTTACCGCGTTGATGTATCGCCAGCCCGATCACAAACAAATCGGATACTGGGAAGAAAAAGTTCGAGAGGTTATTTTTAATACACCCAATCTCACGCAACGCCTGAATCTGGGTAGTCAGTTGTTGTTATACTACACCGTTTGGACAGGGGAGTTACCAAAGGCAACCGTACTGCGCAAAGTTTTATTTCAATCGGTTGACCCTGATGCGATGGAGTCATTATCGAAAATTCTCTGGTTTTCCACCGAAGCTACTTATTTATGGAAAACCGGTGATGTGAGTGCATCTATTCAGGCAGTTAAAAAAGGCCTGCAAGTTTCTGATGACATCGATGTGCATGTTTTTGATGTTTTGTTGTTGGCCAGTGGAATTTACTCATCTTGTGCCCAGAAAAAACTCGATCAGGCTGAAAAATACCTGCGCCAAATGGAGTCACGTCTGGATCCTAATCGCCAGGTTGATGTTATGCACTATTATTACCTCGCATCAGGTTTGGCGATTCTGCGTGGTGAGTTGGGTATGGCTCGTGAATATGCTGAGACCGCAGTTATTGCCGGGCAGAAGTCTGGCGCACTATACCCGGAGACACTGGCCTTGTTGGTGCTGGCCTTGTGCATGATCAGGCAAGGAAAATTAAAGGAAGCAGGTTTTCATCTTAGTCGTATTGCTGACCTTGCTGAAAAAATCCAGAGCCATAGCCTCAGTTATCTAAATCGTTTGTTAGCGAGCGAAGCTGCATTTTCATGCGATGACATTAAGCGCGGAGTCAGTCTGCTTAAAGAAGCGCATGAGTACGAGCGTGACCTGGGCAGGGTCTATCATGGGTTCTGGTGGGAAACCAGTCTGGCTGATCACTGTGTACAGGCACTTGAGAAAAATATCGAAGTGGATTTTATCAAGCAGTTGGTTCAACGGCATGAATTGGTTCCGTCAAAAGCGCCCTTGCATCTCGATAACTGGGAATGGCCCGTTCGCATTTACACCTTGGGGCGTTTTAGTGTTACGCGTTACGGTGAAGCTTTACCCGTAACAGCTAAATCCAGCAAAAAGCCGTTGGAGTTGCTCAAAGTGTTGATAGCACAAGGGGGTCGGCAAGTCAGGCAGGAAGCATTGATTGAAATTCTTTGGCCCGATTCCGAAGGTGATGCTGCTGCACAATCACTTTATACAACAACACACCGTTTAAGGAAGCTATTGTCTGATCAGGGTCTGGTGATGGATGATGGATGCTTGTCGCTAGACCCTCGCTATATATGGGTCGATAACCTGGCCTTCCTGAGAGTTGCTTCACGCCTGCAAAAAATGCTTGCGTCTTCAAGTGATGGCCAGGAAGAAGATATTGAACGTCTTGGGGAGCAGTTCTTTCGTTTTTATCAGGGTGATTTTCTTGGCTCAGATGAAAAGCATTTTCCCTATGCTCCCATGCAGGAAAAGTTACACCTGCGATTTCTCAAATTGACAGAAAGTCTCGGGTTTTATTGGCAGCAACAGGGCTGTGCAGATAAGACTATTCAATGTTATGAGCGTGCATTGGAGATCGACCCGGTTGCAGAAGAGTTTTATCAATCGTTGATGAATAGCTACTATGAAGTAGGTAGAAACAGTGATGCTGTTATTTTGTTTCAGCGATGTCGTAAGAATTTGTCTAATATCCTGGGTATATCCCCCTCTCAAGCAACACTCGAAATTTATAATTCCATCCAGAAATAAAAAAATAAATTAATTTTCAATTTGTAAGTAGCGTGTAAGGGGGTATGGGTTAATTTACGTACTCCAGGGGCAGGAGGTGGACGCCAGCTAAATGTGAGCAAGGGGGGTGCATAGGGAAGTGTATGATTTGTATCACATTTAAATCAACTCCTGCAAAAGGGATATTTATCTCCTGGGATTCTGGGGTCGCATTTGCGACCCCTTTTTAGTGCTAGTATAAAAGACGGTTTTGATGATTGCGTAAATATTCATGCAGATTGATGCCAGCAAGTAAGTAGTGTGTAAGGGGGTATGGGTTAACTTATACATTCCAGGAGCAGGGGATGGACGCCAGCTAAATGTGAACAAGGGGGGTGCATAGGGAAGTGCAAAATTGACTCACATTTTCAACCAACGCCTGCAAAAGGGATATTTATCTTCTGGTTTTCGGGGGTCGCAAATGCGACCCCTTTTTTAATGCCAACTAAAAAGTTTATGTCAGGTAATAGAGCGAAATGTGCAGTCAACATTATTGGTCACCTAAAAAATAATGTTAGTTTTTTTAAGAAATTTTTTGTAAGTAGCGTGTAAGGGGGTATGGGTTACTTTATTCATGCCAGGAGCAGGAGAGGGGCGCCAGCAAAATGTGAGCATGGGGGAGCATAGGGAAATGCATGATTGCCTCACATTATAACCAGCTCTTGCAAAAGGGATATTTATCTTCTGGTACTTGGGGGTCGCTTCGGCGGCCCCCATTTTTTTGTCTATGTAAAATTTATGTCAGGTGATAGCGTGATATATAAAGACGGTTTTAGCTTAAACGATATAATTTTTTTTGTGAAAAAAATACATAAATTAATCGTGTCGCTGTATGAACTATCAAGTCTGGGTAGTCTGCTTACTTGTTAATATTTCTTGCCAGCAAGCCTAATGATTCAGGTGCAGCGGGTAGAGGAATGCGAACCTGATAGCCACTACCTAATGCTGCATCCATATCGTTGCCGTGCAGGTCTTGCATAGCCGTTACCATAAAATGCTGGTTACCCTGGGGCATGATCAATTCCAGTGAGTCGCCAACGGCAAATTTATTTTTAACAATGATTTCTGCCATACCAGAATCAGCATCGTAGCTGCTGATTTCACCAACAAACTGTTGTTGGTTATGTTTAGAAGCATTCTCCATGTAGTTTTGATGTTCCTGGGTATGATGACGCTGGTAAAAGCCATCAGTGTAACCTCGGTTAGCCAGTCCTTCGAGTGCACCCAGTAATTGCTCATTAAAAGGTTTGCCTGCCGTTGCATCATTAATTGCCTGACGGTAAATTTGAGCTGTTCGGGCAACATAGTAATGTGATTTTGTTCGCCCCTCTATTTTCAATGAGTCTATGCCCATGTTTACCAGGCGATTAACATGTTCAACGGCACGTAAATCTTTTGAATTCATGATGTAGGTGCCTAGTTCATCTTCCATGATCGGCATCATGTCGCCACGACGTTGTCCTTCCTCAAGTAAATAAACCTGGTCTGCCATCGGGTGGCGCTGTAGATCGCCACATTGAGAAAGTTGTTGTTCGATCACAGGTTCCTGATGAAGGGCATGAATGTCGCCGCTCGCATCTTCTTCCGCAGGGGATAAATAATATTCCCAGCGACAGGCATTGGTGCACGTTCCCTGGTTAGGATCGCGATGATTAAAATAGCCCGATAACAGGCAGCGGCCTGAGTAAGCTATGCACAAAGCGCCATGTACAAACACTTCCAGTTCCATGTCGGGGCAGCGTTGGCGAATATCTTCAATTTCATCCAGCGACAGTTCACGTGAAAGAATAATGCGAGATACACCGACAGACTTCCAGAAGTTCACCGATGCATAATTCATGGTGTTCGCCTGTACAGACAAATGAATAGGCACCTCGGGCCAGCGCTCGCGTACCATCATCACCAAACCCGGGTCGGCCATGATTAATGCATCCGGTTGCATGGCGATCACCGGTGCAATGTCCGCCATATAAGTATCAACCTTGCTGTTATGTGGTAACAGGTTGCTGGCAACAAATAATTTTTTACCCAGTTGATGGGCGCGCTTGATGCCCTTGTCCAGCGTTTCCAGATTAAAATCATTATTGCGTACACGCAGGCTGTAACGAGGTTGCCCGGCATACACGGCATCGGCTCCATAGGCAAAAGCATAGTTCATGCTTTGCAGACTTCCGGCGGGTGATAATAATTCTATGTTAGTACTCACGAGTTCTTCAGTGCTCCTACGAGTTTCTGCAATGCCTGTCCACGATGGCTCAGGCTATTTTTGACGGTGGCTGGCAATTCTGCTGATGAGCAATTTTCAGTGGCAACAAAGAAAACCGGGTCATAGCCAAAGCCATTTTCACCACTGGGTTTGCGCAGTATGGTACCTTCCCAGGTTCCCTGACATATCAGTGGTGTAGGGTCTAACTCATGGCGCATATAGACCAGTAAACATTGAAAGCGAGCGGTGCGATCTGCATCGGTAATATCTTTCAGTGCGGTTAATAATTTTTGCAGATTTTGTTCATCAGTCGCGCCGTTACCTGCGTAGCGTGCAGAGTAAATGCCCGGTGCACCTTGAAGGGCATCAACCTCGATACCCGAATCATCGGCAATAGCAGGCAGGCCCGTTACCTTCGCTGCATTTCTGGCTTTTAGAATAGCATTTTCCACGAAGCTTAAGCCGGTTTCTTCAATCTCGGGTACATCAAGCTTTGCTTGAGGCACCACGAGCGTATCAAGGTCAGCCAATAGTTGATTGAACTCGCGGACTTTTCCTTGGTTATTACTGGCCAGCACGATTTTTTTCATATTAGTTTAGAATTTTCAATAATAGTGTCGTGGATTTAATGGCCAGTTCAGTTGAAGCCTTACAAGTTTAGCCCTGGAGGGCTTCTTTCTGGTGTTCGATTAATTCAACAATGCCTTTTCTGGCATAGTCGAGCATCGTGTTCATCTCTTCCTGGCTGAACGCGTGGCCTTCGGCTGTGCCTTGTACTTCTATGAAATGGCCTTCATCGTTCATGACCACGTTCATGTCAGTTTCAGCGTTGGAGTCTTCAGCATAATCCAGATCCAGTACAGGCAGGTCCTTGTAGATGCCGACTGATACGGAAGCTACCTGGCCGAGTAAGGGATTTTTTTTCAGTAGTTTATTCTCAATCAAGTGATTAATGGCATCGGCCAGGGCTACATAGCCACCCGTGATAGAAGCAGTACGGGTGCCACCATCAGCCTGGATCACATCACAGTCGATAGCAATGCTGCGTTCTCCCAGCACTTTCAAGTCAATCACAGCCCGTAGTGAGCGGCCGATCAAACGCTGGATTTCCATGGTTCTACCGCCTTGTTTACCACGTGCCGCCTCGCGACCCATGCGCGATCCAGTTGAGCGTGGCAACATACCATATTCTGCCGTTACCCAGCCTTGTCCCTGGCCTCGAAGAAAACCGGGTACGCGTTCTTCAACCGAGGCGGTACAGATCACCTTGGTGTCGCCAAATTCAACTAACACCGAGCCTTCGGCATGTTTGGTGTAATTTCGAGTGATGCGTATTTCACGCATTTGATCCTGAGCACGTTCGCTGGGTCGCATAAAGGGGTTCCTGTGTAATAAAGCTATGGTGATAGTAAAGGCTGTGGATTATAGCGGCATGTGGGCCAGCTAAAAAGCTCTAATTATAGTGCGGTTTTTTATAGGAGGCATAATGGTAACCATATGTCATCTCAAGCAAGGCACAGCAATCAGTTATATGAATTATCCTGCTAGTACCTAGTACCTAGTACCTAGTACCTAGTACCTAGTACCTAGTACCTAGTACCTATCCATTAACCATCTGTTTTTAATATTTTAATTCCGGTCAGCGTGACATTATCACTATGTGGGTGACTAATGCGCTCGGCTTCTTCAGCCATGCGATTGATAGCGCTATCGACGGCCATGCCATTGAGTTTGCTGATATCTTCGACACTCATCGCGCCCCACATCCCGTCTGAGCAAAGCAGAATCATGTCACCTTCTTCTAGAACTTCACAATGACCAGAACTCACCGGGGGCATTTCATTAGGGCCGCCCAGGCAATAGGTAACATAGTTACGCATGGGGTGTGTCAGCATTTCTTCTTCGGTAATGACATCGTTCTGAAACAGTTCTTCGATATAGGTGTGGTCACGTGTTCGATCAACAATATCGCCATCGCGTATTACATACAGGCGGCTGTCACCCAGGTGAACCCACCATGCCTGGTTTTGTTGCACCAGGCATGCAACGCACGTGGTTCGGGGATAATAAGGCGGATCTTCTTTAGAGCACATGCGAGAGATGCTTTTGTGCGACTCGAGCATGCTCATTTCCAGAAACATGGCAGGATTCTCAACCGGTGTTTTTTGTTGTTGCAGGTTATTAACGAAACAGTCCATCGCTTCCTGGGCGGCAAGTTCCCCGCCCTTGTGGCCGCCCATGCCGTCAGCAACAAAAATCAGCAGACTTTCTCCGTGTTCTACAACGCAGCCTCTATCCTGGTTCATAGCGCGATTGCCAACCCTGCTGACGCTGCCTTTATCGTATTGAATCATGTGTTAACGTGTCCGGGAAATCTTCGGGTTAATCCGGTTCCATAATTTAGCGGTTAATGACGACGGTTTTTTGTTCACCGGTTGCAAGGCAAGCCGGAAGTCTTCCAGGTTTTGTGGTCGTAACTCCGGGTTGACTTCAAGAGCCCAGTCTACTGCCTCTAGCAAGCTTTTTGAATAGTGCTTGCGAAATGCACGGACTGCAGGTTGAATTGTATCATCTTCATGGCGCTTATTGGCAGGGGGAG
>Ga0316205_10002932_pt1 | contig 16799 bp, 13 predicted proteins | sample 3monthpyrite_MG_FD_204941 | JGI IMG/M metagenome (GOLD analysis project Ga0316205, IMG submission 204941) | Microbial mat bacterial communities from mineral coupon in-situ incubated in ocean water Damariscotta River, Maine, United States -... | ecosystem: Environmental > Aquatic > Marine >... | reverse complement strand
ACTTGAATAACTGCGCCCAATTCTTCATTGAAAAGTGCCGCGGTGTGATCGCCACCATTACCACTCAATTCATCAAGATCAACCGTGACACCACAGTGTCCGGCAAAGGCCATTTCTGTAACGGTCGCAAACAGGCCACCATCTGAACGATCATGATAGGCCAATAATAAATTATCGACATTGAGTTGTTGGATCACATCAAAGAACTGGTTCAAAGCATGCGGATCATCCAAGTCAGCCGGGTGATGACCAATTTTTTTATAAACCTGAGCCAGTGCTGAACCGCCTAAACGATTTTTGCCTTTGCCTAAATCAATTAAAATTAAATCGGTATCGCCTTTATCGGTGCGAAGCTGTGGCGTGAGTGTCTTGCGCACGTCCACAACGGGTGCAAAAGCAGAAATAACCAACGACAACGGCGATGTAACACTGCGATCTTCACCATCTTGCTGCCACACCGTTTTCATCGACATGGAGTCTTTGCCAACAGGAATACAAATCCCCAATGCCGGACATAGTTCCATACCAACTGCTTTAACTGTGTCGTAAAGCCCTGCATCTTCACCAGGATGCCCTGCCGGCGCCATCCAATTTGCTGACAATTTTAAATCGCTTAATTTATTAATGCGTGAGGCAGCGATATTTGTAATAGATTCTGCGATCGCCATCCGACCCGATGCTGCATGATGCAATAATGCCACCGGCGTGCGTTCGCCCATTGCCATCGCTTCGCCACAATGATGTTCAAAACCACTGGCGGTTACAGCAACATCTGCGACAGGCACTTGCCATGGCCCAACCATTTGGTCACGTGCAACTAAGCCCGTGACACTGCGATCACCAATGGTTATTAAAAATGTTTTATCTGCCACCGTTGGTAAATGTAAAATGCGATACGCTGCTTCTTTTACATCTATCCCTGCTGTTTTAAAAGTTTGTTTCTGGAATGTCTTGTGATGCACGTCACGTAACATTTTTGGTGGTTTACCAAGCAACACCGTTAACGGAATATCGATCGGCGTATTATCAAAGTGGGCATCACCCAGGATCAGATCAGTTTCCTCGGTGACTTCACCAATAATGGCATACGGACAACGTTCACGGATACACAGTGCTTCAAATTCTTCGATACGGTCGGGATCAATCACCAACACATAACGTTCCTGCGACTCATTACACCAAATTTCCATTGGGTTCATGCCAGGTTCGTCATTGGGAATAGTCCGCAATTCAAAACGCCCACCGCGGCCACTGTCGTTAACAATTTCGGGCACACCGTTAGATAAACCACCCGCGCCAATATCATGAATACTTTGAATCAGGTTTTCTTCAAGATTAGTACAGTGATCGATGACTTCCTGACAACGTCGCTGCATTTCTGGATTGCCGCGCTGCACTGAAGCGAAATCTAGATCTTCGGCACTGGTGCCACTTGCCATCGAAGAGGCAGCACCGCCACCTAAACCAATCAACATCGCTGGACCACCAAGCACCACTACTGGAGCACCTGGGTTTAAATTAAGTTTTTCAACATGCTCAGTGCGCATGTTGCCAAGACCACCGGCCAACATAATGGGTTTATGGTAGCCGCGCACTTCATCCCCTGCTGGCCCCGGTACTTTTTCTTCAAAGGTACGGAAGTAGCCACACAGATTGGGGCGACCAAATTCATTATTAAAACTCGCCGCGCCAATTGGGCCTTCCAACATGATGTCGAGCGCCGAAACAATGCGGCTTGGCTTACCATGATCAGTTTCCCATGCCTGCTCCGCACCTGGCAAACGAAGATTCGAAACTGAAAAACCTGTCATGCCCGCTTTAAATCGCGAGCCGCGACCGGTTGCCCCTTCGTCTCTGATTTCACCACCTGATCCGGTTGCTGCGCCCGGTGCGGGTGAAATAGCGGTTGGATGATTATGCGTTTCAACCTTCATTATGATTGGAATATCATCTTCAATGTGACTGTATTCGCGTCCGGTTGGATCAGCTTGAAAACGACTTGCTTTCGAGCCTTCCATGACGGCTGAATTATCTTTATAGGCAGACAAGACACCATCAGAATGTAATTCATGCGTATTACGGATCATGGCAAACAAGGATTTATCTTGTTGTTCACCATCAATGATCCAGTCGGCGTTAAAAATTTTATGTCGGCAGTGTTCAGAGTTTGCTTGGGCAAACATCATCAATTCAATGTCGCTCGGGTTGCGGTTTAAGGCTGTAAAATTTTGTACAAGGTATTCAATTTCATCGTCTGACAATGCCAAACCTAGCGTTGTGTTCGCCATGGCCAGTGCTTGCTCGCCACCGTTCAGAATATCAACGGTCGTAAACGGTGTTGGTTCTGCCTGACTAAATAAATTGACGGCATCATCCATTGACTCAAACACGGCTTCAGTCATGCGATCATGTAAAATAGACGATGCAAGTTGTGAATCCTTAGCACTCAATGGTTCACCACTGTCGGTTCTGAGATAAAAGGCTTTACCGCGCTCAAGGCGCTGCACATCGGCCAGACCACAATTATGCGCAATATCGGTCGCTTTACTCGACCAAGGTGAAATCGTGCCGGGGCGCGGTACGACCAAGAGTAATTGCCCTTCAGGCGCAGAATCAGACTTATTAGGGCCGTAATCAAGCAAACGCTGCAAGATTGATACGTCATTGTCAGTCAATTCTGCGTCTAGCCATGCAAAATGCATAAATTCAGCATCAATAGCGCTAATAGCCGGTATCGACTCACGAAGATGGTTTAATAGTTTATTCAGTCGGAATGCCGACAGGGCGGGACAACCACGTAAACGCAGCATGAAGCCTCTCTTATTTATACGTCACTGCAGAAGGCCGCATGATACTGAAATGATTGCTGCCCTGCCAGCCATTGTGGCCAACAGAGCGCAATTTTAATCACAAAACTAACTTATATGGGCTTAGCTAAGTTTGAATTGACTCAATAATGATTCCAGCTTACTCGCATTATTCCAAAGACTACTGCTGCTATCTGAGGTTTGTTGCGCATTTTCCATGCTTTCATTACCGATCCGAGCAATATTGACCACATTCTTGTCCACTTCTTCAGCCACTTCACTTTGCTGACCTGCGGCATGTGCAATTTGCGTGTTCATATCATTAATTGTTGAAACAGCCTGAGTGATGGCTGAAAGCGACTCACCGGCTTTAACCGCCTGCTCAACACTAATTTCAGTTTGGCTCTTACCGGTATCCATGGCTGTGACAGCTTTGCGCGCACCACCCTGAACACGTTCAATAATCTGCATAATTTCTTCAGTTGATTCTTGGGTACGGCTGGCGAGTGTTCTTACTTCATCGGCTACGACCGCAAAGCCTCGACCCTGTTCACCTGCTCGAGCAGCCTCAATTGCAGCATTCAATGCAAGCAAGTTAGTTTGCTCAGCAATACCCTTAATAACGTCGATGACTTTACCAATGTCTTCACTGTCTGCTTCTAATTGATCGATCACCTTAGATGCTTTATCAACTTCGCTTGCCAAGGTTTGAATCGAATCAACCGTCAACCGGACAACTGACTGACCATTTTGTGCTTCATCATCTGCTGCTTTAGCTGCTTCCGCTGCACCCGATGCGTTACGGGCGATTTCCTGAGCGGTTTGCACCATTTCAGTGATCGCTGTCGCAGTCTGATCTGTCTCACTTTGTTGCTCGGTGATACCTTTATTTGTTCTTTCAGCTGTCATTGACATTTGAGAGGCTGAGCCAGCTATGTCTGTCCCAACTTCGCTCACTGATGTTAGCAGTGCCGCTATCTTGGCAACGAAAATATTAAAGGCACGTGACAGACCAGCCATTTCATCTTTGCCGTTCTCATCCAGTTTTTGAGTTAAATCCCCTTCACCTTCAGCGATATCTTGCATTGCATCAACCGCTTTTTGAATCCGGCCACAAATAATTTCACTGGTAGCAAAGGCACTGATCAAACCAAGTATCAAACCTGCAATCAGTAATCCAATCACAAGCGTATGTAATGCGCTTAAATCATTCGAGGTAATTTCAACCGCACCTACAACATATTGTTTTTGTAGTTCAACTAAACTTTCAATGTTATTTTTAATCGATGCTAACAATGGTCCAATTTCACTGCGAACTAACCATGCATCTGTGCGCCATTGTTCACTGCCGTGCATCTTAATCATTTCATCAAGGCTGGTGATATAGGCTTTCTGGAAAGTTTTCAACTGTTGTAATGAGTCTGCTTGATCGAGCGTTAAGCTGTCTTCTTTTTCTGATAATTTATCCATCAATTGCAGTACATTTTCGTTATACAATTTGATTTCATCTAATGTATTTGGACCACGAAAAGCCAGGTAAGCACGTACAGCATTCAACAGATTCGCCCATGAATAACGAATATCAGTAATGACGCTTAAAATTTTCCGACGCTCTGCCGTCACCTCTTCTTCATCTTCTGAAAGGATCATTTGGCTGACATTCTGCAAGAACTGTTGACTAACTGGGCTCAATTCTTGTGCTGAAAAAACCATTGCAGGGATATTTTTTGCATCACCAGAAGCAAGTTCTAGCATCTTTGGTTGATAACTAATATAAGCAGACACATCTTCAGCAATCTTATTCACAAGCGAGGCAGACTTAGGATCTTGTTGCAATATAGGCATGGATTTTAATAACGTCACTTGCTTACTTAAAGCATCCAACTCCGCCACATAGCTTTCCTTATGGAGTTCTTCTTTACTCAATAAGTAAAAACCCAGACTCTGTGCGCTGCGATTGACTTGATCAGAAATTGTCATGGAAGCCAACATGGCTGGTTGGTTCTCATCAACAATTTCCGAAAAATTCTTTCTGATACCGTCTTCAGCAAAGAGTACCGAGCTTGCGATCACCACAATTACTGTAAGCAACGCGATATAGCTCGCCCATAATTTCTGCCGTATTGTAAATTGGGCTGAAACTTTGTCTAAGGCCGCAAAAATAACTGTTTTCATATTGAACACCTGATAACCCATTAAATGCTATGACAAAGGAGATAAAGATATCCCTCTTCCTAGTTCAGTTATCGGCAAGTCAGAAATGTTCTTTAGTGGAAAATAGATTTATTTTTAGTACTTATTTCAGGTAGTTAAGATACCTTGTGAGAATAATGTTGACGAACGACACTATTATGTCAGGAAGTGGTGACACTTAGCCATGCTAAGCCATCTTCTTGCTCCGCTAGAATAATCTCATTTTCGCTACAGCCGAGCGCCTGCGCTAAGGCCTCACAGGCCAATTCTTCAGTATTGTTTTTATCACTAATGTGCGCAGCGACAATATGCTGCAAACTGGACGTATCAAGACTTGCCAACAAACTACCCGCTTGAGCATTACTTAAATGACCATAATTACCACCAACACGTTGTTTTAGGTAGCTGGGATAAGGGCCTTTCGCCAACATATCCACATCGTGGTTGCATTCAAGTATCAAGGCATCACAACCGTTCAAACTCTCAACAATATGCTGCGTTGGGCTGCCAACATCGGTCAAAATGCCAAGACGTACATCACCATCACTAAAGACAAATTGCACTGGCTCTCGTGCATCATGCGGCACGGGGTAGGCCTGAATTTGAAGATCACCGATTGAGAAACAGTCATGCACATCAATAAAATGAAGTTGGGTTAGATTGCCGTGTTTTTCCTGCGCGGCAGTGCCTCGGGTCATATATACGGGGATACCATGCTTACGAGCAACAGCACCAACACCATTAATATGGTCACTGTGTTCATGGGTAACAAGAATGGCGTCTATTTGAGAAGGTTCTAATTCACGCTGTGCAAGCCGTTGGCGAAAACGCGTTTCAGAAAACCCGCAATCCAGCATAATACGCGTAGAACCGGCTTCGACAATCGTGGCGTTGCCACGACTGCCGCTACCTAGAGATGCAAACCGAATCACGGTTCGCAGAAATTACTTAAGCTGCTCGTGCAACAAGGTCAAAATACGAAAAGCCGTCCCTGATTTTTCTAGCTCGCCTTTATCATTCAGCACCGTCACATTAGTTTGCTCGGCTTCCTCTTTAAGGCTCACTAAATAAGTGCTCTTATCTTGCACGTTGTCATCGCCACTAAAGATGTTAAAGGTCAGCTTATCTAAAAGACCTTTCTCTTTTTTCGCATTACTGTCTTTCAATGGATCAATGTAACGCACGTAATAAAGACCACGTGAACGATCCCGATCTTCAACCGTAAAGCCTACACGATCCAGCGCTAAGCCAGTACGTCGCCATGCACGTGCAAAATCTTCCTTCACTGTTAATTTTGCATCGCCTGAACCTGCACGCGTTAATTGGGCACGTTCAACACGGTTCTTTTGACTTGCAAACAAGTTGCGTGATTTATTCTCTTCTACACCAAAGAAAACAGTAATACGGCGTAGCATTTCAACTTCTAATTCAGGATCAGAAGCACGAGGACGCCACAAGGTACTCGAACCAGTTGATTCATCAACCACTTCTTCAGCGCCACGATGTGTCAGGTATAATTCAGTTGTACCTACTTCAGCACCGTCTTCAAGACGAATACGGTATTTATCTCGCGTCGCTGCTGAGTAAATTGAATCAAATAATTTACTAATGTTTCGAGTAATAAAATCTTGAGGAATGTCGGCGCGGTTTTCTGCCCAATCCGTTTCAATAATACCAATACGCGGATCTTCACGTTTGATTAAAAAACCATTTTGTAAAAAGAACTCACGCAAGCGCGGCCATACTTGTTGTGCAGATCCCTTAATGACCAACCAACGAGAGTTGTTGTCTTTTTCAAGTCTAATATCATCCTGTTTGGGCAACACGGCTGCCGTACGAAGTGTGTTACGACCAGTTCGTTCACGATTATAATCTGTCAGACTTGCTGAACCTTTACTCACGCCGATATCAGGAATAACTAAGCCGTCATCAATACTTGAAGACGTTAGATCAGGAGGAATTTCTAACGTAGGTTCTTCTCGTGCTTCACGGTAATCAACCTTCTTTTTATCAGGAAGGAATTCTTCTTTAATATTTTTAATCGTGCCACAACCAGCAACAATTGCTGCCAATACGCTGAGCACTAAAATTCTACTTAAAACCTTCATTACCTTCCCCATTAATTAGTCTGGCACTATGTCCGCGGCTTGCATGGCTTGCCGCAGCGGCTCATGAAATTCATCTGACAATACAGTCATTGGCAAACGGATACCGCTCTGTATTTTACCCATTTCAGTCAATGCCCACTTCACTGGAATGGGGTTGGCTTCTAGAAATAAATTTTCATGTAAGCCAATCAAAGACTCATTAATCTTTCTTGCTTTGGCGGCATCACCTGCTAATGCCGCTGCACACATCTCATGCATTGCCTTGGGTGCTACATTCGCCGTCACCGAAATGTCACCTTTAGCACCAGCCAAAATGCAATCCAAAGCCGTCGCATCATCGCCACTATACAGGTCGATTTTATCACCACAAGCTGCAAGAATCTCTTTTGCACGCTCAATATTGCCCGTTGCTTCTTTGATACCCACAATATTAGGGATATCGGCCAAACGAATGACCGTCGCTGGCAACATGTCGCAGGCTGTTCTGCCCGGCACATTATATAGAATCTGTGGAATCGGCACGGCCTCAGCCACGGCTTTATGATGCAGGTACAGACCTTCCTGAGTCGGCTTATTATAATAAGGTGTCACCAGCAAACAAGCATCGGCGCCAGCTTCCATGGCGCAACGAGTCAGCTCAATCGCCTCAGTGGTCGAATTAGCACCCGTGCCAGCGATGATAGGTATGCGGCCGGCAGCTTGATCAACAATAAATCGGATAACCTGGCAGTGCTCTTTTTGATCCAAGGTGGCAGACTCGCCCGTGGTGCCCATCGCAATGATTGCATCGGTACCTTGCTCTATATGCCACTCGATCAATGCAGCCAAGCTGGCCTCGTCAACTGAGCCATCTTGATGCATGGGGGTCACTAGTGCGACCATACTGCCGTGAAACATTGACGTCTCCATCATTCTATAAAAAACACGCAGGCGCATGTTACTGACGCCCCCGTCGGAACACAAGCTATGCTGCTTAAAATGCAATAAACTCTAGCTATAGCCACATTGAGTTTTTCAGCGTGCCATCTGCAGTATGAGCGTGTTTAATGGCCTTAATTGTACTCGAACATGAGTAAAAACGACCCAATTAGGAGAATTCGGTGAGTAAAAAACCAAGCCCATCTGTCCGCGAAATCCGCATCAACCCCGTTATGCCTAGCGAATCTGTGCTGGTGGCGACCGCCCGTGGTATGCGCCCTCGCAAGGAAGAAGAGCGTGTTGAGCAGATTACCGTCAAACATAAGGACACCTGCCCTTTCTGCTTAGGCAATGAAGACAAAACCCCACCAACGATTGCTGCCTGGCCATCAGAAGAAAAATGGGCCGTTCGTGTTGTAGAAAACCTCTACCCAATCTTGGGTGAAGACAGCCAAAATGATGGCCTAGTCTTCGGGCTTCAACAAGTTGTTGAAGGCTATGGCCGCCATGAAGTGATTATTGACCATAACAACCACGGCATTGCTATTCATAATATGTCGGTTGAGCATCTCGTCACACTGTTTGGCGCATACCGGGATAGAATGGAAAAACTCTACAAAGCTGATTCGCGGATTCGCTATGTGCTCGTTTTCAAAAACTTTGGTCCTGCTGCCGGTGCGAGTATTCCACATACACACAGCCAAATTATCGCGATGCCGGTCGTCCCTGAAAATGTGATTAATGAAGTCGACTACGCCAAACTACATTATGATAAGCATCACCAATGCATTTACTGCTCACTCATTAATGAAGCCCTCACCTTTGAAGCGACCATATACGATCGCGACTCAGGTGAAATTAAACGCAAAATCGATGTCGGGCAGTATGTTGTAGAACGCGGCGAAAAATTCATTGCCATCAAACCCTTTGCAAGTCGTTATGAATGGGAAATCCATATCATGCCACTTGATCACAGTGCTGACTTTGTTGATGTCGCCAAGGAAGACTTGGAAGATTTAGCGCGTGTTACTCGCCGCGCCATGGCGCGTTTGGACGCAGTTATTGGTGGTGCGCAATATAACTTCTTCCTGCACTCAATCCCGCAAGGTGAAAAATACGCTGATAGTCATAGCAGTTATCATTGGCATATTGAAGTTTGCCCACGAACCAGCATTCCAACCGGTTTCGAATTAGGCTCAGGATTATTTGTCAGTACTATTAGCCCTGAAGATGCCGCACAACAACTAAGAGAAATTCAACTTGATGATGATTAATGCCGCTAGCCAAACACCAACGAGGCTGATACCTTATTGCTATGGATAATTTTCTAGTCATATCTGCCGTCGGTGAAGACCAACCTGGCATTGTTAACGCGCTCTCGCAAAAAGTTCTCGATAACGGCTGTAACATCATTGATAGTCGCATGACTGTTCTTGGGGGTGAATTTGCCATTATTATGATGGTTTCCGGCAGTTGGAACACCATTGCAAAGCTAGAAAGCTCACTGCCTGCTTTAGAAAAACAGCTTAAACTGACCATTATTGTCAAACAAACCGAATCACGTAACAAATCCAGCAAGAAAGTACCTTACCTCGTTGAAGTGGTGTCCATGGATCACCCTGGTATTGTCAATAATGTTGCGGACTTTTTCTCGACCAGAAACATTAATATCGAAGACCTCTCAACAGGCAGTTATTCCGCTGCACACACCGGCACTGACATGTTTACCATGCAAATGGTTATCAGCATTCCAGCTGATTCACATCTCGGCGATTTGCGTGAAAATTTCACTGAATTTTGTGACAACCTTAATCTTGATGCAATCATGGAACCAGTTAAAGGGTAATAGCAAGAATGGCCAAAGTAAAAATCGGCAAGAAAGTCACCGACATTAAAATACCAGCAACGGGTGAACAGACTTTAAAAATCTCTGACTTCAAAGACAAAAACATCGTTGTGTATTTTTACCCCAAAGACAGCACCCCCGGTTGCACCCGTGAAGGCCAAGACTTTCGCGATAATATCACTAAATTTCGACGAGCTAAGACAGTGATACTAGGTGTTTCTCGCGATAGCATCAAAGCCCATGAAAATTTTAAAGCCAAACAAAATTTTCCTTTTGATTTATTATCCGATAAAGAAGAAAAACTTTGTCAGCAGTTTGATGTTATTAAAGAAAAAAATATGTACGGCAAAAAAGTCATGGGCATCGAACGCAGCACCTTCCTGATAGATAAAAAAGGTGTACTGCAACAAGAATGGCGCAAAGTAAAAGTAGATGGCCATGTCGACGAAGTGCTGGCTGCAGTAAAGGAACTCAATAAGCAATAAGCAATAAGCAATAAGCAATAAGCAATTCTCTCATTTAATTTATAGGGGCAGCCGCAACTATGATCAGTAAAGAAAGCGAAAGTAAACGAACCTTTGTCCTCGACACCAATGTGCTAATGCACGATCCCTCTTCGCTATTTCGCTTTCAAGAACATAATATTTTCATTCCAATGATCGTCCTTGAAGAACTCGATGATAATAAACGCGGCGCTTCCGAAGTGGCGCGTAATGCACGTCAAGCCAGCCGATTCCTCGACGAGCTACTTCGTGATGTTGATGCTAATAATATTGATCAAGGTATTGAACTACCACATGGCAGCGAAGTTGAACCAGAAAAAATTGGCCGACTATTTTTACAAACTCAGTCACTGCATGAAGAACTACCTAAAAGCTTGCCCGGTGACAAACCCGACAATCATATTCTTGCCACTGCGCTTGGGTTAAAACACAAACAGCCAGACTTGTCCGTTACGATTGTTTCCAAAGACATTAATCTACGTATTAAAGCTTCTATTTTAGGCATACATAACGAAGATTATTACAACGACCAAGTACTTGAAGATGTTGACTTACTTTATTCAGGTACCGTCGCATTCGATAACAATTTCTGGGCAGAACACGACAAAAACATGGAATCATGGCAGGAGGAAGGTCGAACCTTTTATCGCCTATCAGGCCCACAAATTTCTGAACTGTATTGCAATGAATGTTTATCTGTTGATGGTGAAGATTTTGAGGCCATTGTTCGTCAAGTAGATGACAGTAGCGCCGTTATAGAACGTAGCAAAAACTATCGCCAATCAAACAATGCTATTTGGGGCATTACTGCACGGAATCGAGAACAAAATTTTGCGCTTAACTTACTAATGGATCCCGAGGTTGATTTTGTGAGTTTACTTGGCATGGCCGGCACAGGTAAAACACTATTAACCTTGGCGGCTGGTCTCCACCAAACACTCGATAAAAACCTTTATAATGAAATCATAATGACTCGTGTCACTATCCCGATGGGCGAAGACATCGGCTTTCTACCTGGCACAGAGGAAGAAAAAATGACGCCGTGGATGGGTGCACTGATGGATAACTTGGAGGTACTTACCGGCGTTGAATCAGAAGGCGAATGGGAACGTGCGGCAACGGGGGCATTACTGCAGAACCGCATTAAGCTTCGCTCGATAAACTTTATGCGTGGACGCACCTTTTTAAAGAAATACATCATCATTGACGAAGCGCAAAACCTGACGTCTAAACAAATGAAATCGCTAATCACTCGCTCAGGGCCTGGCACAAAAGTTGTTTGTTTAGGTAACGTCGCTCAAATAGACACACCTTATTTAACCGAAACCACCTCAGGGCTCACCTATGTGGTTGATAGGTTCAAAAATTGGGAACATAGCGGGCACATAACTCTGCTCAGGGGTGAACGTTCACGGCTTGCTGATTTTGCTTCAGATGCGCTATAGCGATAATTGTTTACCTGTGTTTGACTGAATGAAATGATTAACGCGGGCATTCGTTAACAACGTGGTAGCTAATCATTCAAAAACACATCAGTCATGCAATCCTGCCAAACTGGTACTTTCTTCATTACAGCAGTAAATATCTTGCTCTCCAAGAACGTTTCTAACCACCGTTGTAAATATTCATAACGGCTAGCATCGAACCATTTTTTATCGACATGGGCGAACTGTCGGATAAAAGGAAACACCGCCACATCCACAAACGAAATTTTATCACTCATCAAATACGGTGATTGTTGCAAGCGATTATCCAACTTAACAAGAAATGCTTCGCCTTTAGCGCGCGTTACTTGCATGTCTAGTGTTGGAAACCGGTCTGCATATTTATATTGATCGAGGTGTTGTTTAAACTCGCCGTCATTCTCTTCAATAATGCTCTTAGCGAGTGTTAATTGCGCTGCATCAAGTTTGGATAACCAACCATCGGGATCGGATGCCGCTAACGACCAAAAAACAATGTCCATACTCTCATCAACAACTGTTCCATCGGTTAATACAAGAACGGGAACCGTAGCTTTAGGGGAGGCCAGTAACATCTGCTCAGGCTTATCGCGCAAATTTACTTCACGCAATATCACTTTCACATCGGCATAAGACAATGCCATTCTTGCCCTCATTGCATAAGGACAACGTCGGAATGAATACAAGATAGGAAAAGATGAACTCAAGAGAAACTATTCAGACTCATCAACATGTGCTTGATAATGTTTTTCAAACAACACCTGAAGTTCGTCTATTACTTCCAGTGCTGCTCTACCCTTCATAATATGCTCAGACATTAAACCAGAGGCTTCATGTAATAACATGTCCATATTTAGCATTGGATAGGTTTTTGAAAGACGTCGCATTGCAGCAACAACCGACTCTTCTGCGGGACGTAAAATATCTAAGGGAATGTTACTAGCTGGCTCTGCTGTATGCGTTGAACGTGACACCATAAATTCAGCATAATCAAGCAAGGTTGCTTGCTCATCAGCACTGAGCTTTCCAGCCAATGATTGCAATTTATCGGTAAGCTTACTCATTGACGATTAAATTAAATATTATCCTTAGCATGGTCAACACAATACTGACGCGCAAAGGCTAATAATTCATCCATCGCACGCAAACGGAATTTTTGTTTTTGATGTACAAACGAGAACGGACGTTCTAACTGAGGTTCAAGATTAAGCGCAACCAACGTACCCAACAATAATTCCTTGGTCACTGTCGCACGCGACACAACTGAAATGCCCATGCCAGCTTCAACGGCGCCTTTTACTGCTTCAGGGCTACCTAATTCCATATTAATGTTTAGGGAGCCTTTAAGTTTATTTTCTTGCATGTATTCTGCAATTACTTCGCGTGTACCTGAACCTTCTTCACGACAAATATACGGGTATTCAGTCAATTCACTGATCGGTACACTTTCACGATCAGCCAATTCGTGTTCTACAGGGACAATCAAAACAAGTTGGTCATTACGGCATACTTCAACCGCGAGGTTTTTATTGCTCACAGGTGCTTCAACAACACCGAGATCAATCACATTATTTTCAACCATTTGTACCACACCATCGGTGTTAGATACTTTCAGGCGCACATTCACATCGGGGTATTTACGTTTAAAATCACCTAACAAGGCAGGCAGCATATATTCCGCAATCGTGGTACTCGCGCCCAGAATTAACAGACCACTGACTTCACCTGTCAGTTCACGTACCGCGTTTTCCATTTCACCGTAAAGATCGAAAATGCTATCGGCATAACCAAACACACGGGTACCCGCTTCTGTCAGACTAATTCTATTGTGAGTGCGATCAAATAGACGGGTATTAAAATATTCTTCTAATTGACGTACTTGGAAGGTCACGGCGGGTTGCGTCATATGTAACGCTTCGGCGGCTTTGGTGAAACTCAAATGCCGCGCCACTGTATGAAAAACCTGTAATCTACGATCAGCCATGCCTACCCCATAAAATTTTAAAAACCACCCCTAACAGCATTGAGCCGATACTCTACACTGGGGGCGAGGATTATAAGCTATTTTTATCGCAGCAAAAAGCCCATCATTGGCCAATGACATCAATTTTCACTCAGGCGTCACTTTACTATATGCTATAGGGATGAATAGTGAATCAAGCTCAAACCCCATAGCTAAACGTTTTCGCGGCTTTTTACCCGTGGTTATTGACGTTGAAACCGCTGGCTTCAATGCTGATAAAGACGCCTTACTCGAAATTGCCGCTGTGATTATCAAAATGGATGATGACGGTAAACTCCATCAAGGTGAGGCGTGTGCCGCGCATGTCGAACCTTTCAAGGGTGCAAATCTAGATGACAAAGCCTTGGCATTTAATGGCATCGATCCCTGGCACCCATTTAGAATGGCCTTACCAGAAGCAGAAGCGCTCGAAAAAGTGTTTGAGTCAGTTGAACATGCCTTACAAGATACTGGCTGCAGTCGTGCCATTTTAGTCGGCCATAACCCATTTTTTGATTTGGGTTTTCTAAATGCGGCTGTCAAACGTTGTAAATTAAAAAGCCCTTTTCATGCTTTTAGCAGTTTTGATACGGCAACATTGGGTGCACTGGCCTATGGTCAAACCGTCCTCGCACGCATTGTTCAAACAGCAGGCCTTGAATGGAACGATGAAGAAGCCCATTCAGCTGTCTATGACACCGAACGCACTGCCGCGTTATTTTGTAACATTATGAATCGCTGGCATAGCTTGGATAATCTTTCTAAATAATCATCTGCGATAAGTTTAAGATCGCATGCTGAGATCCAGTTATTTTTTCTCTCCACGCTGAGTGCTTGACGTCGAGAAAAAATAACTGGATCTCAGCATGCTTGTGCACGATTACCAAAAGCCTACTCATATTGCGGTTGCCTGATCTTCTTCGTCGACGTCAAGCACTCAGCGTGGAGATGAAGAAGAGCAGCAAGTAGCAAACTCCAACGATAAAAACAGACATAAAAAAAGCGCTGATGCTCTCACATCAACGCTTTAGGGATAGCTTGTCAGAAAAACTTATTCGCTAGCGCCTGATTTTGCTACTGCTGCTTGCGCCATTTTCTGCAATTCGCCAGTTTGAAATAATTCCAGCGTAATATCACAGCCACCAACTAACTCACCATCGATGTACAACTGTGGAAAAGTAGGCCAGTCCGCGAAATTAGGTAGATTCTCGTAAACTTCTTGATCAGCCAATACATTGATATAGCCAAACTCTACTTCACACTGCTGTAACGCTTGAGCCGTACGGCTTGAAAAACCACACTGTGGCAACTGAGGCGTTCCCTTCATGTATAAGACAATCGGTGTGCTTTCAACTTGTTCTTTAATTCGAGCTAATGGATCCATACGCTACAACCTCTTAATTTAACTGTTAAATACTGATTCTGATACCTTATATGGGGGCATAAGATACTGTTTTCAACCGCTCAGTTTGATTTGGTCGGCAATTCTACCGACACGACAAAGCAATTACCACAGTCATTTACTAGGGGATTTACGCAAAACTATGCATCAAGGTGCGTCTGGCACCATAATTCCAGCAAAGCCAAATGCCACAGCTTACTGCCCTGAATCGCCGTGGTGTATTTTTCAGGCGTAGCGAGTAGGCGATCAATATATGCTCGTTGCAACATACCTCGCTCGCGACATGCTTTTGATTGCAAAATATCGCGCATGAAATCATAGAACTCACCACGAACAAACTTCAAAGCAGGCACTGGGAAATAACCTTTAGGCCGATCAATCACCGCATCAGGAATCAGCCCACGTGCCACCGCCTTAAGCGGGTACTTACCGCCCTCACGTAGCTTCAACTCGGGTGGCATTTGCATCGCCAGTTCAACTAACTCGTGATCTAAAAAAGGTACCCGTGCTTCTAAGCCCCAAGCCATGGTCATGTTATCTACACGCTTTACCGGATCGTCGGTGATCAACATCGTTGAGTCCATCCGTAAAACTTGATCCGTAAACGTATCTGCACCCGGTTGATTAAGTCGCGCATCAATCATGCCTGAAGTGTAATCTAGTCCATGTAAGGACGGTTCAACTACGCCCAGCCATTCCTCATGATTGCGATCAAAATAATGTTTGCTGAATTTTTCTAGTGGCGTGCCATGCTCGGCCGCCATACGCGGGTACCAAAAGTAGCCACCAAAAACTTCATCGGCACCCTGTCCACTTTGGACAACTTTCACTTCTTGTGAAACACGTTCAGAAAGAAGATAAAACGCCACCACATCCTGACTCACCATTGGTTCAGCCATGTGTTTAACCGCATCGGGTAAACGTTCTAATACGCCTTCATTAGGAATTAAAAATTTATGGTGTTCAGTACCGTAGCGTTCTACAATCTGATCTGAAAACTCAAACTCGTTACCTTTCTCTTCGGGTTGATCATCAAAGCCAACTGAAAATGTTTTTAAATCGTCTTGTCCGGCTTCACACAGCAGTGCTACTAACAAACTTGAATCCAAGCCCCCCGACAACAAAACCCCGACGGGTACATCCGCTGCAAGTCGACGTCGATCAACAGCAAGTCGCAAGCTGGTATGCAAACGATCAATCCATTCTTCATCATCCACTTCTTGCTTAGGACGCTGAGCATTTAAATGCCAGTACTCATTCTGAGTTGATTGGCCATTGATTTGTATTGTAACAGTTGTCGCGGGTGGTATTTTTCGCACGCCTGATAGAATGGTACGCGGCGCAGGTACAACTGCATGTAAAGTTAGATGATGATGCAAGGCCACCGAGTCAAACGAGGTGTCGACATCACCCGCAGCAAGCAAAGCTTGCGGGTTTGATGCAAAGCGAATCCGTTTGCTGTCACGCGAATAATACAAAGGCTTAATGCCAAGCCTGTCACGTGCCATGAATAATTGTTGCTTTTTAATATCCCAAATAACAAAGGCGAACATACCA
>Ga0316205_10002931_pt1 | contig 16800 bp, 21 predicted proteins | sample 3monthpyrite_MG_FD_204941 | JGI IMG/M metagenome (GOLD analysis project Ga0316205, IMG submission 204941) | Microbial mat bacterial communities from mineral coupon in-situ incubated in ocean water Damariscotta River, Maine, United States -... | ecosystem: Environmental > Aquatic > Marine >... | reverse complement strand
AAAAGCATTTTGTGAATGATGAATACCTGTTTTTGGAATACCTAAACCCTAATGAATTTAAGGAATATACCTGTGATCTATATTACTCAAAAACACACCATTTAAAATGTGCTGTTCCAAGAAAGCGCCTAGAGGTTAGAGCAGGAGAAGTTAGTAAAGCATTAACTAAGAAAAATGAAATACTTGATTTTATTTATAAGCAGTTTTCGTTTTTACCTGGAGCCAGAGGATGTATAAATATTCAATTGTTTAAACATATATCAACTAGCAAAATTGTTTGTATTGAAATTAATCCAAGATTTGGTGGTGGATTTCCTTTATCTTACCATGCTGGAGCAAATTATCCATTATGGATATTGAATGAATACCTCCTTGGAAAAGATATAACCTTTTATAGTGGTTGGGAAGATAATTTATTAATGCTTAGATACGATCAGGAAGTAATAGCTAGAAATTTTACTAATGGATAAAGTTGTAGTGTTTGATTTGGATGATACTCTTTACAAAGAGATTGATTTCTTAAATTCTGCTTTTAAAGAAATTGCTTTAATTATTTCTAATGATTCAGGCACAAGTTTTAATGAAATAATTGGTGACATGCTACATCTTTATAATAACAAAGAAAATGTATTTCAAAGTATTTTAGCTAAGTACAATCCCCTTAAGTATACGGTTAAAGATTTAATTGAAATCTACAGGGCTCATAAACCTAATATATCTTTATCTAAAGAGATAAAAGAAGTACTGAACGAATTACACTCCAATGGCATTCGCTTTGGTATGATTACTGACGGTAGGAGTGAACAGCAAAGAAATAAAATAAATGCGTTAGGATTAGATAAATACATCGAGCATATTATCGTATCTGATGAATTTGGTTTTGAGAAACCTCATTTGGCAAATTATACCTACTTTCAAAACTTGTTTCCAGATATGAACTACTACTACATTGGAGATAATTTAAAGAAAGATTTTATAGCACCAAACACGTTGGACTGGAAAACTATATGCATCAAAGATGATGGAAGAAACATACACAGTCAAGACATTAAAACTACTAGAATTCAGCAACCTAAATATTTCATAACTCATTTTTTGGAGCTACCCAATATAATTTTATAAACAAACCACTTTTCCAGTTACCACATGATAATATGGATAACTCCAAACCATATAATTACTTCATTTGTTTATTATAAATATCTTTTAAAACAATACTTTCGCCCTCTTTATTAACCACATTTAAATCATACCTAATTTTTATTTTGGTTTCTAGAGGTGCATAATAATAAATAACCCAGGCATCTGCTTCGTTAGTACCAATACAACCATTGGAATAAGCTTTACCCAATGTAACAGCGTTTGTAGTTGGATGGATTAACTGTCCATTTCTAATCTCATTTATTTCGGTTTCTATAAAAGGTATTTGAGGTAATTTTGTAACCCTATCATCGTCTCTCTTTGTTACAAAATATTCATGATTATTTATGGGATTAACATATCGTGGATTAAGGACATGCTTTACAATACGGCCTTCGCCAGTTTTGGTTTTTAAATCTTCAACCCTTCCCGACATTTCCAGATAAACTTTCTCATCTCTACCTACTCTAACCGAAAATTCATAAAGTTTGTTGGATGCTTCATAAATACGAAGTTTAAATTCAGGGATATTTATGTCTATCAACGTTTTTTTAAATGCTTTAATAATTAAACTTGCTGTGGTAGAATCAGGAATAATCAACGTTGCGCCTTTGGGCAATACAATCATTTTTTTTTGATTATAGACAAATGAATCTCTTGCCATCATCCTATAATAATCGGTATTTTTAAGCGTATCTATAATCCACGAATTTGCCCTCACTATCAAGTGTTCAGTTAATTTATAAGGCGTAAAAGGATCGTGTTTTTTTACTAGAGAATCTATAAATTGAAAATAATTTTCAACAGTTATTCCTTTATTGATTAAAACCAAACTTACTATCGAATCGCGATGGTAAACTTGGTTAAAATCTATCGCTTTTTTAGTTAACACTAAAGTATTTCCACTCTCAGAGCTTGAATTAACAGATACTACTAACAGTAATATTACAAAAGCAAATATGAACTGTATTAGTCTTTTCACTTAGCAAGTAGTTTAGCTTTATTTAAGAATTTTGTCTATTACCTTGTCTTTATCTAATGATTTTTTTAGCTTTAAATTAAGGCGTTTTATTTTCAATTCTAGACCTAGATATTATTATTAAATTACTCATATATCATAGTGACATTTTTAGAAAATGTTTAATAATATCGGCAGTCGATACAATACCAACTATGTTATCGTTCTCTAAAACAGGAACCGCATGGTAATTTCCTTCAGCCAATACTTTAGATACATCGTAAATGGTTGAATTAGTAGTTAAATAAAATGGTTTTTGTGTCATGATATCTTTAACTTTAAGTTCCTTATACACTTTATTATCATCGCTAATCCCTGCGCCAGAAATATGATACATAAAATCTATTAAACTAACCATACCGACTAATTTTCCGTTTTCTTCAACAGGAATATGGTGGTGAAAGTTTTCTTTTTCATAAATATGCTTCACATCCAAGAGGTATTGCTCAGGTGTAACACAAACCACGTTCTTGGTCATTACTTCAATAATTGAGTTTGTTTTCATCCTAGTACTGTTTTAATCTAAAATATGCTTAAAATTAAGGTATTAGTTAATTTATATATATGACTAATATCATATTAAAACAAAGTCTTTATTAATACTTTTAATTCTAGTTTAAATTAAATGTATCTATTATGAAAACTAAAACTATTTTAGAGCTACTTACACTAAGTTCCAGCCTTTATTATTTGGCAAGAGACTCTCAATTTTTGGATAAAATAAGTGAGCTTTCAGAAAAAGGGAAGGATAATATCAATAAAATAGTATCGGAGTCTCAATTGGACGAAAATGGAAATGAACTGGAGTTTGTGGACAAAATAATTTTAAAAACCCATGAGCTAAAAGAAGAACTCAACGAAAAAATTGAAGAATTGGTCGTTAAATTCTACAAAAAAATAAATGTGGCTCATTTAGATGAAATTAAAGCCTTAAATGAAAAGCTTGAAAAATTAGACGCAACCGTCGCTCTATTGGAAGCACGATTAAATAAACTGGAAGCATAAAACAATGGGGATTATAGCAGGAATTGGAAAAAATTTTAGATCCATCTCTAGGTACAACCAAATAATCAAGGTCCTGATAAAATATGGTTTTGAAGATTTGGTAGATTATCTAGAAGAAAACAAAGAATACACTTTTTTACAAAAACTAATTCCAAAAAAATCCAGAAAACAAGCAACACAATACAGTAAGTGGGCAAAAATGAGATTGGTTTGTGAAGAGTTAGGGCCTACATTTGTAAAGTTTGGGCAAATATTAAGCAATAGACCCGATTTAATTCCTTTAGAATTAACTTTTGAATTGGAAAAACTTCACGACAATGTACCACCAATGCCAGAAGATATTGCCAAAAACATTGTAGAAACAGAATTAAACGATACAGTAGAAAACGTATTTGCATGGTTTGAGCCAACACCGTTTGCATCTGCTTCCATAGCACAGGTGCATAGAGTGACCTTACACTCTGGCAAACGTGTTGCATTAAAAATTCAACGATCTGGGATTCACGATATTATTGCCGAAGACATAAAGGCAATGTATAAAATTGCCGAAATCTTAGAAAGAAGAATGCCTTCTTTAAAAAGCTTTGATCCTGTTGGACTTGTTAAAAACTTTGAAGATTCCATCCTAAAAGAAATTGATTTTATTAACGAATCAGTTAATATACAAAGGTTCTATAACAATCTTAAAAACGACACCTCCTTAGATCAATTTGCTGAAGCCCCAAAGGTATATCCTTCACTAACAACTACTAAGGTTTTGGCCATGGAGTTCATTTCAGGAATTAAAATAAATCAAGTTAACGAGTTAATATCTAAAGATATAGACACCAAGGTTATTGCTAAAAGACTAGCAGTTAGCTATTTTAAACAAATTTTTGAGTATGGCTTTTTCCATGCCGATCCACATCCTGGTAATTTATTGGTACTTCCCAACAGCCATATTTGTTATTTGGATTTTGGAATGATGGGAAGTATGTTGCCAAGAGACATTTCAATTTTCAGCAAACTATTTATTGCTATTTCTAGTAAGGATATAAAAAACATAATTAAAACCTTACAGCAACTATCAAATAACGTACCTATTGCAAACATGAGAGAGTTAGAGTTTGATATTAATGAATTTGTAGAGAAATATTATGTAAGAGAGGTTCATGAAAATGAAATGAGTACTATTTTACTGGACTTAAAAGATATTATTATTGCTCATGGTTTAAAAGTACCTACATATTTTTTCTTATTTGCAAGGTCATTAGTAACTCTTGAAGGCGTTATTGCTAAACTGGATCCAAAACTAGAACAATTCGAAATTGTAAAACCTTACTTAAAAACTAGTATAGCAAGAAAATACAATCCTTTAAAAATGGGTAAAAAGGTTGTGAATTCCATTGTTGAAATTACAGATTATATGGAGGAATTTCCATCAGATTTAAAAAATGCCATCCGGAAAATTAATTCTGGTCAAGTTAAGGTCGATTTAACACATAAAGGGATAGACCCAATGGTGCATACATTACAAAGAATAACGAAACAAATAATTGCAGCTTTTATTATGGTAGCACTTATAATTGGAGCTTCTTTGTTTATCGTTTTTGAAATCAATCCGCTTTGGAACGGAATTTCTGTACTAGGTTTGGCAAGTTTCGCCATAGCAGTGATTTTAGGTTTTGGTATGATAAGTAATATAAGAAAAGGCGATTATGATAATTGATCTTCTAGAATAACATGAGGAGTTAAAAATAAAAAGAGGCTGGCTAAAAAGTAACTTTTAGTGTTATATTGAGCGCAGTCGAAATATCTAACATACTGGTATATAATATTTTTAAACTGCACTCAAAAAGATAAATTATAGTTCTTCACTGCTTTTTAGACAGCCTCTTTTTATTTAAATCTAGAGATCGCTATGGTTTGGAAAACGCTTTCTTAAAATGATTAAAAGCTTCTGAAATTTCACTTTGAAAATGCTCTAGTTTTGTTTCTTCTTCCTTTTTTTTGGCGTATTTCCCTTTAAGCTTCTCAACAAAGGAATTGAAGTCTTTTTTCCCTTTTTCAAAAGTATCTTTAGCATCGTTTTTATCTTTATTGAACTTTTGTTCCAACATCTCTAATTGAATTTTAAATTGCTCTATTTCAATTAAAGTTAAAGCATACATTCTATTTAAAGTCTCATTGGTTTTAATTTTTACTTCAATATCATGCAAGGTTAAAAGCAATTGCTTTTTTTGCTTTTTAAAAACCTCTTTGGTCTCTGCTTTTCCTAAAGCCAATTGTACACGTAGTTCGTCAAATTTGGTATTGAGTTCGTTAATTTTTTCTTTAACATCTTTTACTTTAAACTCGCTGTCGTGTATAAATTGATTAAATTTCTTTTTAACCTCTTCATACTTATCTTGAGCTTCAGCTTTACCCAAAGCGGTTTGAACTCGAAATTCTTCTATCTCAGTGGCTGTTTTTCTAAGTGCACCAATCACTTTATCTACAAATTGAACATCCTCTTTATTTTTCATGATTATTATATTTATGATGATACTAAATGTCTAAATAAAACCAAAAACAGACAATGATAATTATCAGTTTATGTTGCATTAATCACAACCTTAAAATTATAGTTCTTTCCTTCTTTTTTAAATAATACTTATCAACCCTGTGACATGACTTTTATCATTTTGTTCATCAACCTTTTCTTATACATTTGGTATAGAATGTTACAATTTTAGTATGTCAGCATTACATAGTATAAAAACACAATTAAAATCTTTCTTAACAGAAATTGGAGAACTGTCATTATTCACAGGGCGATATTTTAGAGAAGCATTTAAAAGACCTTTTGAGTTTAAGGAATTATTGCGTCAATGCTATAATATGGGAAATCGTTCCTTATTATTGGTTGTTATAACAGGATTTATAATTGGACTAGTATTAACATTGCAAACTAGACCAACATTAATGGAATTTGGAGCAGTATCGTGGATGCCATCTATGGTTAGTATTTCTATAGTTAGAGAAATAGGGCCTATTATTACTGCTTTGGTCTGTGCTGGCAGAATTGGTTCTGGTATTGGAGCCGAATTGGGATCTATGCGTGTTACCGAGCAAATTGATGCCATGGAAGTCTCTGGAACCAACCCATTTAAATATTTGGTCGTTACACGAGTTTTGGCAGTAACATTAATGCTTCCATTACTGGTAATTATTGGTGATGCTATAGCAATTTTTGGTTCATTTCTGGTTGAGAACATTAAAGGCAATGTATCGTTCATGCTTTATTTTAGCCAGGTTTTTGATGCTTTGGAATTTGGCGATGTAATACCTGCAACCATTAAATCTTTCTTTTTTGGATTGGCTATTGGTATTGTAGGTTGTTTTAAAGGCTTTTATTGTGAAAAAGGGACCGAAGGCGTTGGTAAAGCAGCAAATTCAGCAGTTGTATTTACATCTTTAATGCTTTTTATTATTGATTTTATAGCCGTTTTTGTAACAGATATTTTTTATGACTTATGATAGATCACAATAACATATCTAACCGTGAAATTGTTCTTGAACTAAAAGATTTACACAAACATTTTGGCGAAAATAATGTGCTAAATGGATTTAACATGCAGCTATTTAAAGGTGAGAATCTGGTGATTATGGGAAAATCTGGTTCTGGTAAATCGGTGATGATTAAATGTTTGGTAGGATTGATGGAAGCCGATAGTGGCACAATCACTGTGATGCATAACGATATAACTAAATTAGATCAAGAAGCATTAGATATATTGCGTGCAGATATTGGATTTTTATTTCAAGGTAGCGCATTGTACGACTCGATGACTGTAAGGGAAAATTTGGAATTCCCCTTACGTCGCCATACCAAAAAATTTGGCGAACACATTGATACCGAAACATTGGTGGTTGAAGCACTAGAAAATGTTGGGTTGGCAAGTGCCATAGATTTGATGCCTTCGGAATTATCGGGAGGAATGAAACGCCGTGTTGCCTTGGCTCGCACACTTATTTTACAACCAAAAATTATTTTATATGATGAACCAACAAGTGGATTAGACCCAATAACTGCTAAAGAAATAATCATTTTAATGCAGGACATTCAAAAAAAATATGGCACCTCGTCACTAATAATAACACACGATGTGGATTGTGCACGCGCTATTTCAGACAGGATGATATTACTCATAGACGGTATTGATTATGCCGTTGGAACCTATGCCGAACTATCAGTTTCGAAAGACCCAAAAATAAAAGCATTTTTTAAACATTAAATATTCCAATCGTTAAGGGGATGAATAAAAAATAGATTCAATGAAAAATACAAACTCACAAAAATTACGCTTAGGGCTCTTTGTAGTGACAGGCACTGTCCTGTTCATTATTGGAGTTTACCTTATAGGGCAACGAGAAAATATGTTTAAAAAAACCTTTACCATAAGTGCCTTTTTTCAAAATGTAAATGGGTTACAAAACGGCAACAATGTTCGTTATTCAGGTATTGACATAGGGACAGTAAAAGATATTACCATGGTTAACGATTCCACCATAAAAGTGGACATGACTATTGACGAAAAAATGATCATTCACATAAAAAAAGATGCTATTGCCACTATTGGCTCTGATGGGTTGGTCGGAAACATGATTTTGAATATTGTACCTGGAAATGGCAATGCAGATATTATTAGCAATGAAGACACTATAGAATCTTACAGTAAGATTGGAGCCGATGACATTTTAAGTACTCTAAGCGTGAGTTCAGAAAATGCTGCTATTCTAACCTCCGATTTACTAAAAATTACAACAGCCATGATTAAAGGAAAAGGCACAGTTGGTTTGCTTTTGAATGATACGATTATGGCTAAAGATTTAAAACAATCGGTTACCAATCTTAAATTTGCAAGTAGAAGTGCCACAAATACCATAAACGAATTAAACACCATTATTTCTTCACTTAAAACAAACAACGAAACTGTTTTGGGTATGCTCATGAACGATACTCTCTCAGGTAAGAAGTTAAAAGACATTATTGGGCATCTTGAAACATCTAGTGCTGAAGTTGAAAATGTTTTGGCAAATATCAATACTGCTGTTGATGATTTCAATTCAAGCGACGATGGTGCTTATAACTATATTTTAAAAGACACATCTCTTGTAAAGAGTTTAAAGTCCACACTTAAAAATATAAATGAAGGCACCGATAAGTTTAACCAAAACATGGAAGCTTTAAAACACAATTTTTTAACCAGAGGTTATTTTAGAAAGCTAGAAAGGCAAGAGAAAAGAGAGGCTAAAAAAGAAAACAATTAAACCTCAATAAAAGTAAATACTATAGCCTTCTCTTACAATGATATAGATTATTGGCAATAGAAATTTGTTAGCATTCCATTTATAACCTATAACTTAAATGGTTCCTCCAAATCGTTTAATTATTTGAGCAAGACACAAGGCTCCTATTCCAAAAAAGAAGACAATAACAAATTGTTCTGTAGATAGTGACACCAATGAAAGCATACGTTTAAATAGAGGAATAAATTTCCCTTTCACTTTTTTAATCATTTAGGGCGCTATTGGTTATAGACCAGTAAAATGCTTAATTTTATGTGCCAAAAATTTATTTAGGACAGGATTGTTTATAGAATATTTGTTTTCAAGTTTTTAATTGTAACTAACACAAAACTGAGTAGGTAAAAATTATTATACATACCCAGTTTTAATGCTCATAATTCTATAATTATAATTGTTGTTTAAGATGCTACAGGTTCTTTAGCTTTATTGGCAGCTATTTTCTCTATTAAGTCTGGTACTTTTTCAAATACAGCTGCAAGTCCGCGTATTTTTCCAGCTTGTAGAAACGAAATTTCATTAGCGCGAGTTACCAAAAAACCAATAGGTTCAATTCCTATACCAGCTCCTGCTCCCATGCCTTCACCTTTTTTACCTTTAGATTCTGTGCCTTCGCCTCCACCAGAGCCAAACCCCATACCTACTTTAATTACTGGTACGCATTTAAATTCTCCTAAATCAAACTCTTTGCCAACAACAGTTTCTGTGTTTGCTTCAGTTTTCATAAAATCTGTTATTTTTCCTAATAATTCTTCTAAGTGTAGTTCCATTGCTTCAATTTTTAAATGTTAATAAATGATTTAATTATGCGTATTGGTCTGTTTTCTAAAACCAATATCAAATGATTTCTTCCTTGAAAGTTGATATGAAATCCTCCTCTGTAATGATTTAGAAATGCAAATATTGGATATAGCTTTGCATTACAAATACAATCTCCTGTGTCTAAATTCATATCAAACTGTTTTATTTTAAAGGATTTTAATACTCTTAACCCTGTTTTAAAACTTACTTGCTTACTATATCTTTTTTTTGGCTTTTTCTTTTTTTCATTGTCGTACAAAACTTTAGTCTTTTTATTTAATGGATAAAAATTGAAATTAAAAAAAAGCACCTTCAGCTTTATTTTGAAAATTTCCTTTTCATCGTTAACAACATTGGCTTTTGCCAAACCTTTTAAATGAATATAATATTGATTTCCCCTAGTGTCTATTACCATAACAATAGGCATGAGCAATAGATACAAGATGAATAGAAAAACCAGAATCAAGATTATATTTAAAAGCATTACCCAAGTTTTGTACAAAAGAAAGTAACTTTTTAAGGTAACACAATGATATTCATCATCTTAAAAAATAAATAAAATGTTAATAAGTATAAATAACACTATTTTTAGTTATGGAAAAAGACTTAAATATGGCAAAAAATAAAATTTATAATTGCATTGGTTTAAGGTTAGACAGCAGGAGTTATGATTTTATTTCTTTTCTTGGAACTGCTTAACCAGTTTTAAAATGGGCTCAATACTGGATTTGTCCATAAAATCAAATCCATGGAGTTCTTCTTTCCTAGCTACTGGATCAGGGTTTTTTATAGCACCTATTATCAACATTAATCTGTCGTACAGAGTAAGCTCTTTAGGGTTTTGCCTTCCACGTAACGCAATATGTTTAACTTTAGATATGAAGTTTTTTGGTAAATTACTATTGGCAATCCAACCATCAAGTTTCTTACCAGCTGAAGCACCAGAAACCGTAAACAGAATGATTGGTTTATTTACTATGGTTGACCAATTTCTCCTTAGCCATTTTCGGTTTAGCAACTTATAGTAAATTATTGGGCTTCCTAAAACCAAAAAATCATAATTTGATAAATCTGTTTTAGCATTATTAATATCAAATACAGGTAATCCAGTAGTTTGAGCTATCCAATTTGAGTATTGTTTAGTACTACCATACTTGCTTGCAAAAAATATTGCACCTTTCATAATTAATAGTATTAGTTGCAAGAATATTTAGATCTGTCTTATTTGATTATATCTAAATTTATTCCTGCTTATTTTGGATAAGTTCTACGAGCACTAATAAGTTAGCAACACAAAGCAGTTAACAGAACTAGGATTAAAACCGTAACCAGTAGTTTAAGATAAATTTTCATAATAGCACATTATAGGTTATAGATACTAATGTAAAAATTGAAGGTGACCTACAAAATGATATTGATCAGTCTTGATTATGAGATTCTAATTCCTTTTTTAGAATATTCTTAAACCGAGTGGCGCTTATATAATGATCTTCAAGTAACTTCCCATCATGCAAAAGGCTAAACACACCATATCCTGAAGGTGCATTTTTAGCTTCTTTTGCAGTGTTTATCTTGGTAATTTTTAAATCGATACCGTAATCCATTGCAGTGTTTAAAAGGTCGAAGGCAGATTTTTCATGCCAAGGACATTGGTCTGCATACAACAAATGCCAACCTTTATATTTTTTTTGCTGTTTGGTCCAGTCAAAGAGTTTTGGAGTATCAGTATTCTTATCCCATGTTTTTGATAACAATTCAAACCTACCTCTCTTATCTACTTGTGTAAAACCATATTTTTCAAAAATGTTTTTATTGGCAATCCAAGACCCTTCACTTGTCATAACACACAAACCAGACATCTGTATTTTTTTAGCTTCTTTTTCAGCTTCGCTTATTAACATTAAGCCATAGCCTTTATTCCTGTCTTTTTTAGAGTATATGGCCATGCAATGAATAAACATGAACTTATTAGCATTAACTGGTCGCCATGCTTTTGATGCTGGAACAAATTCTATAAACCCAATCATTTTACCACTGCTATTTTTAAGGATTTTTAAATGCAACCCTTCTTTATATCGTTTTTCAAACCATTTTCTTTTACTATCAAAACCTGGCTTCTTGATATCTTTAATGCAGAAGAGGGTTTCTTCGTTTACATTTTTTGGTGTAACATCTATAAGTTTTAAAGCTTCCATTTAAGTTGTTTTAATAAACCCTCTTTTTACCAGTAATTTCTTCTATCTTAATTAAATACACGATAGGAATATCGCCTTTGTAGATTTTACTTGAAAACTCGCTGATATAATCTAGCTTCGTATGTTCTTTTTCCATAATAACATCCTTAACACCTAATGAAAACGCATGAAGATACGCCTTGGCGTCGCTACCAAAGTGTTGTTCGAACTTACCATGAACCAATACCGATTTCCAATTGTTTACCGTAGAGATTTCGGCAACTTGAAGTGATATTGCATTGTTTTTTCTCATGGCTGCTATTTTATGACCCTCACCCGAGTAACAAATAATAGCTTTGTTAACTTGGTCGTAATAATAGCTAATTGGCACCACATAAGGTTTGTTTTTATATATGTACGAGAGGTGTCCTATGTAATTGTTTTCAAGGATAAAATCGCATTCTTTTTGGTCTAAATTTTTTATCATCGTATTTATGGTAAAGGTTTCATGAATGGTTTTAACTTATCGATAATCGCTTTTGTGAAAAAATCTGTTTCTTCTAGTTTAGATTCTCCAGTAATTGCATCAACGCCTTCCATTTTATAAGAACCCTGTCCAGATGTTGTTAACACAATAATTTTGTCTTTTTCGGCTGTTGTTCTATTAATAAACTCTTTAACCACAAGTGGAGGTTTCCAGTTTTCCCAAGTATGAATTAACACCACAGCATTAAAATTTTTAGGATTAATTTCTGGTAACGAAGACACATCAATAACTTTTATAAAAATTGAGTCTTGCTTAAAATGATTAACAAGGTTGTTGGTAACTGCATTTTTAAAATCACTGCCTTGGGTGGCAATAACAAGTTTACGGTTGTACTCGGAAGAATTTACTTGAAACTCTTCAGCTTTTTCCATAGAATACTCATACTTATACCATATGACAAGTAGCGATAAAAGTAGAACCAAGGATAAAATAAATAGTACTATTTTCTTTTTGGAAGACATAACTGCAATTATTAAACTTAGGTAAGTTATTTAATATTTACATTTTAGACTATGATATTAATCAGTCTCCTGTTTTAAGTTCTATTAGTGTAATCTCTGGTCGCATACCTAATCTTCCAGGAAACCCTAACCAACCCAAGCCTCGATTAACGTGCAAGTATTGATCCTTGTTATTGTATAAACCAGCCCAATGTTTGTATTTATATTTAATTGGGCTCCATTGCTTGTTTTTTAGCTGAAATGCTGCCTGCATCCCATGTGTATGTCCAGATAATGTTAATGCGATATTTGTATCGTGTATAACTTCTTCACTCCAATGTGACGGGTCGTGGGATAATAATATTTTAAAAGGAATCGTTTCTACATTAGCAATAGCTTTTTGTAAATTACCATATTGTTTAAAAGGTGGATTTCCCCAATTTTCGACACCTATAATGGCGATTTTATCAGTGTTTTTTTCAATAACATCTGACTGATTAAGTAATAAATTAAAACCGTTTTCCTTATAAAAATTCTTAATACCGTTAAAGTTTTCTTGCTTTTCTTTTTTGGTTTCCCATTCGCTATAGTCACCATAATCATGATTGCCCAAAACGGCATATTTACCCATTGTTGCCGATAATTTCCTGAACACTCTAGTCCACCCACGTAATTCCCATGCGTAATTGTTTACCAAGTCTCCAGTAATGAAAATAACATCTGGCTTTAAATGGTTAATCTTACTTACAGCTCGATTTAATATATGAAAGCGGTAATTAAAACTTCCTAAATGTAGATCTGAAATATGCACAATTCTTAAACCATTAAACGCTTTAGGCAAGTGTTTGAATTTAATTTTAATATGATAAACCTTAAAATTATAAATCGATTTAAAAATGCCATAAGCAATTACAAAAAAAGGTAAAAACCCAGAAAACAAGCCTATAAGGGGAATAACCAGAAGAGATTCTTTATCTGAAAACACAAAATTTGTAAAGAACAGAACAGAGATAACAATTACAAAAATTATTTTAGGGATAAACGAGGATATAGTCAAACCATATAATGAAGACACCAACAATTGTTTTCTTCTTGGGTCTATATCATCCAGTCTAACCTTTAACATTATTATTGATATAATAAGTCCAATTGTAAAAACCCAAAAAGTAATATGTATGGTATTTTTTAAAAATATGGAAGTAATAAGTTTGGTAATGGATTGCAACCAATAAAAAGCAAAAATATCTACCGCTAGTATTGCCAAACACAAGAGTAAAATGGTAAATAGTGAATAGCTTCGCATTAGATTATTATTAAGGTTTTTGCGTGTTTTTAAGACGACGTTTATCTCTAAATGCCCAATAAATACCTTTTACATCCGAAGCCCAAGTATTATACATATAAATTAGTGTAATTTCCTCAAAAGTTTCTAAGAGCCCAAATCCAATCATAATATAAAACAAAGTGTAATTTGGAGCAAAAAACAAAGAATATAGAATAAAAACACTTTGTATAATTGCTGATAATTTAGCCAAATATGTATGAAACGCTGTAGCCTTACCATATTTATAATATGCAATACCCATTTGTATAATGTAAGGCACGAATGCAACACCAATTAATAGGATGTTTTTTTTGATAAATTCGTTTTCAAAAACAAGTAAACCAATTAATCCAACAACAAGTGTTATTTGGTCACCAAAAGAATCCAACTGTGAGCCTCTAGGACTTGTTATTTTAAGTTTTCTAGCCAAATAGCCATCGATTGCATCAGTTAAATAACTAATCAATAAAAGCCATGCAAAAAAGTGCCTTTTGTCCAACCATAATAGCAACACAAGAAAAGGCGCAGCTACAACTCTATAAAACGAAAACCAATCGGCAATATTAAAGTTTTTGAATGTGAGCATCTATTTTTGGTTTGTATAAAAATACATCAAACATCGTGTACTTAATATGAGAAATGTCAGTAAAAAGCTTTACTCTTTTTTAATGAACTCATCTTGACTTTTTGTGTTTAACCGAAAATGAGATAAAATTTGTCCAGATAAGACGCTTTTTGAAAGGCATAGCATCGCTACGCATAAAAAAAGTAACGAAATATGGGCGAATTTTAGCCATTTTTTAGGAAATAGAAAAAGTCAAGATGAGTTCAATGTATTTCGCAACTATCTCCACTTTTTCTAGCACCTAATTTTACTAGTATGGTTTCCAATAAGCACCATTTAGTAAATGCTGATTGTATTAGGTTTAGACCAATAAATACTGTAAACCACATCCAATTTGGGTTTACATAAACCGAAAGGACAACACTCAATAACACCATTATACCTACGATTACTCTAAAATATGTATGTAGCATTTTAATTAATTTTTAAGTTTATATAAATTTTTCGATAGGAACTACAATCGCTATCATAGGATTGTTGGTTTCCAAATTTTTATTGAATGCTTTTATTAAGCTGAATAAAGCATCAATGTGTTCGTCATCTGTAAAAGAGAAAAACATACTCGATTTGTTTCCTCCTTTTTCGCTTGGAAACCAACTAGACGTTTTTAATACTGAAGGTATCTTTTTATAACCATCGATACCTGAACTGCTAAAACTCTCGATATTTGCTTTTTTGAACAATTTCAAAACATCATTTTGAAATTGTTCAACTGCTGTTACTATTACTAGTTTCATGTTTTTTTGTTTTTTATTATCTGTTCGAGTGCAATCAAGAACTATTTTCAACTACACAGCTCAAAGAGGTCTCGACTGCGCTCGACCAGACAGTTTATTTATAATTCTTCTTTTCTATCATATAATACACTAATGGCACAACCAATAATGTAAGAACTGTACTTACAATGGTTCCTCCCATTAGCGAAATTGCCAAGCCTTGGAAAATTGGATCAAACAAAATCACAAATGCTCCAATAACAACGGTTCCTGCTGTTAACAAGATTGGTGTGGTTCTAACTGCTCCAGCTTCAATAACGGCTTGTTTTAAAGGAACACCTTCATCTAAACGCAAATTGACAAAGTCAATAAGCAAGACCGAATTTCGTACCATAATTCCTGCTAAAGCAATCATACCAATAAACGATGTTGCTGTAAAAAAAGCGCCCATAACCCAATGTCCAAGTACAATACCAACTAATGATAATGGTATTGCAACCATCATCACTATAGGTGCTTTAAAGTTTTGGAACCAACCAACAATTAATATGTAAATGATGATGATAACTCCCAAAAAGGCAATCCCTAAGTCTCTAAAGACTTCAAGGGTAATTTGCCATTCACCATCCCATTTAATTGTATAATCGTGTTCAAATTCTGGCTGATTCAAATACAATTCATTCATGTTATAACCCTCAGGAAGGTCAATAGCTTTTAACTTATCTTCCATTCCTAATATGGCATATACAGGACTTTCCAGTTCACCAGCCATATCTGCCATTACATATACCACACGTTTCTGGTTTTTTCTATAAATGCTTTTGGCACTATTGTTTTTTTGAATATCCACCAAATCTGCAATAGGAATCATGTTCCCATGTTGCGATTTCACATTTAGTTGTGAAATATCTAAAATGGTCGATTTCTCTTTTTCATCTAAAGCTAAAATCAAACCTACTTGATTGGCAGCATCTTCATCATATAAAGTTGTAATAGCTTTATTAGACAGTGCCATATTCATGGTATAGGCAATTTGCTTTGGTGCTACGCCATATAACATGGCTTTTTCTTTATCTATCACAAACTCATATTCTACTTGGTCATCTTCAACCATCCAATCAATGTCCACTACATCTGTTGTGTTCCTTAAAATATTTTTAACGGCGTTTGCTACCTCAATCTGTTTATCATAATCTGGTCCATATACCTCAGCCACAATAGTTGACAAAACTGGAGGTCCAGGTGGTACTTCTATCATTTTTACATTGGCTTCAAACTTTTTTCCAATTGCCTGAATATCATCACGCATCGATTTTGCAATGTCGTGACTTTGCGTACTTCTATCGTTTTTGTCGGTTAGGTTCACTTGAATATCTGCCATATTACTTCCACCACGTAAATCGTAATGTCTAACTAGTCCATTAAAAGTTATTGGAGCCGACGTCCCAACATAACTCTGGTAATTAACCACTTCTGGTCTGGTAGATAAGTATTGCGCTATTTCTTTGGTTACAACACCAGTTCTTTCAAGGGTTGTTCCTTCTGGCATGTCTATGACTACTTGAAATTCGTTTTTATTATCGAAAGGCAACATTTTTACTGCAACCGACTTAGTGAAAAATAAGCTTACCGAACCCATTAACAATAAGAATGTAATTCCTAAAAACAACCAACGCTTAGTT
>Ga0316205_10002930_pt1 | contig 16800 bp, 15 predicted proteins | sample 3monthpyrite_MG_FD_204941 | JGI IMG/M metagenome (GOLD analysis project Ga0316205, IMG submission 204941) | Microbial mat bacterial communities from mineral coupon in-situ incubated in ocean water Damariscotta River, Maine, United States -... | ecosystem: Environmental > Aquatic > Marine >... | reverse complement strand
GCGGAAGATCAAGATACCAGAATTCTGTGGGCTTGCCTTTCTTACGGTTTTTGCGGATAGCTCTGTTGATAGTTCCTTCACCGGAGTTATACGCAGCAAGTGCGAGTAACCAGTCGTTACCAAGGCGCTTGTGTGATGATCGCAAGTATTTAAGCGCAGCATCAGTTGACTTGGCAATATCACGACGACCGTCATACCACCAGTTTTGTTTTAAACCAAATAATCGTCCTGTGCCCGGGATGAATTGCCAGATCCCTGAAGCGCGACCGTGAGAATACGCAAATGGCTGAAAGGCACTTTCAACAATCGGAAGCAATGCAATTTCTGCGGGCATTTTGTGTTTTTCAATTTGTTCTACAATCAGAAAAAGAAAAGGTTCTGCTCGTTTTGCAACTCTGTCCAGATATTCCGGATGCCTTGCGTACCAGTCTATGTGGGCCTTGACCCGGGGGTGATTCGAATAGTCACCCAGTTGCATGCCAAGCTCAATGCGTTTCCATAATTGTGTTTCTTCAGGCGCAGCAAAAAAAGGAGTGCTGAATGATGTCTGTTTAACGACAGGAGTCTGTGAGGCGTCGTAGGTGTCATTATCAATACCGGCATTCTTTACAGAATCATTTGTTGATGTAGCTGGGGTGGTTTTTGTCGCAATAACTGCTGGCGATATCTCAGAAGACTGCTTTTGTGTGCTGACAGTCGATTTCAGAAAATCTGTATTGCAGGCAGAAACAAGCAGTAGGGAAGTTGTAATACTGATGAGCAGTGATGCGGTTTTTAATTGCTTGGTCATATCCATAATAGTTAATCAAGTGTGTCCTTCCAGTAGCGAACCATACTAAATGTATCGGCACCGGATTTTATTGTCTTTAGGGCAAAGGTTTCTGCTGCCTGTGTCACATTTGGCAGATGACAGCGTAAGAAAGGGTTGGTTTGTTTCTCAAGTTCAAGCGTAGACGGCACGGTTGGCAGATGTTGCTGGCGCAGGGTCGCCGTATTTTTTATACGATCAAGTAATGCAGGATTATCAGGCTCGACAACCCTTGCAAAATAAAGGTTATCCTGTGTATATTCATGAGCGCAGAATATCAGTGTTTCATCAGGTAAATGACGAATTTTCTCAAGTGACTCGTACATTTGTGTCGGGGTTCCCTCAAATATTCTGCCGCAGCCGCCTGCGAACAAGGTGTCACCACAAAATAACATACCCTGCCCGTAATAGGCGACATGTCCCCGCGTGTGACCCGGAACTTCCATGACCTGAAAGCGGGCATTTATTGTGTCGAGGTTAATCATTTCCCCCTCCTGTACAACATGGGTTATGGCATGGATATTTTCATTACCAGGGCCATAAACGGGGATTTTAAAATGTTTCAGGATGCCATTGATGCCCGCAATATGGTCAGCGTGATGGTGAGTGACGAGTATTGCAATCGGGGTAAAATGGTGGGCATTGACATATTCCAGCACCGGGATGGAATCGCCTGGATCCACAATGACTATATTTTTAGAATTAACCTTATTAATCAGCCAGATATAGTTATCTTCAAATGCTTTGACGCCATGTATACATAGCTGTCTGTCAGGGCTGAAATTCATGTTTGTATCCTGTCATTTAAGCTGCCTTTGGTCAAATATTTTACTAAATAAAAAAAGCTGTAATGTTTAAGAATCGTTTGATGAATATGATATGCTTTTGACACTATGAAAAAGGATGCAGCTCATAATTATTTTCCGGAAAAACTTCAGCAACTAGGTGACTGGTATTATGAGCCACTAGGTAAGGCGCTTGCCTATATAGAACAGCAGGAACTGGACAAGATTCTACCTGACCTGTTTGGTTATCACTTATTACAGATAGGTTCAGCCGGTTCAATTCCACTCAGTGCGAGTCGGATTTTACATAAAGTCGTGATGGGGGGGGCGGATCAATTTCCGGGTAACCTGATAGGGATTCCCGAACATATGCCGATTCAGCCAGATTGTATTGATGCAGTTATCCTGCAACATGCACTGGATATTGCCAATGCACCTCACCAGGTGTTACGTGAAGCAGAGCAGGTGCTGGTTCCTGAAGGACACATTATCATTGTCGGTTTTAATCCATACAGCTTTTGGGGTCTCAGGCGGTTGTTTTCATGGCGACACCGATCTGCTCCGTGGAATAGCCATTTTTTAAGTGCTACACGTGTCAGGGACTGGCTTGCGTTACTGGGTTTCAAAGTACTTGGCACGCAATATCATTTTTATCGTTTACCAGTAAATCATAGTGGTATGCTTACGCGGTTTCGCTTTATGGAACGTTGGTGCAGGAAAATGTGGCCATTTTTGGGTGGGGTTTATATTATAGTTGCACGCAAGCAGGTTTCGACCATGACACCGATCAAACCACGCTGGCGACCAGCACGTAATATAGTGACCGGTCTGAGTGATGCCGCGTCACGTAGTTACAAGCGCGAGACAGGCCAGAAGAAAAAAGTGGAAAATATGAATGAAAGTTGAAATCTATACCGACGGTGCATGTCGTGGAAATCCGGGGCCAGGAGGCTGGGGGGCTTTGTTGCGCTATCAGGGTGTCGAAAAAGAAATCTACGGCAGTGAAGCAGACACGACCAATAATCGCATGGAAATGATGGCAGCCATAAAGGCATTGGAAAGTCTGACAAAACCGTGTGATGTTGCGCTGACAACGGATTCCCAATATGTGATGAAAGGCATTACGGAATGGCTCGAAGGCTGGAAAAAAAGAGGCTGGAAAACAGCAGCGAGAAAACCGGTCAAGAATGTAGATTTATGGCAGCGACTGGATAAAGCGACCGAAAAGCACACTATTAACTGGCACTGGGTTAAAGGGCACTCTGGCCACGATGAGAATGAACGCGTGGATGAACTTGCCAATCTGGCTATCGATGAGATGCAGGCATGAGACAGATCGTTCTGGATACTGAAACAACCGGACTGGACCCGAGACAGGGTCATCGTATTATTGAAATCGGTTGTGTTGAGCTTGTTAATCGCAAGCTAACAGGAAACCATTATCACCAGTATATCCAGCCTGACCGCGAAGTGGATGAAGGCGCGATAGAAGTCCATGGTATTACGAATGAATTCCTGCAGGACAAGCCCCGTTTTGCGGATATTAATGATGATTTTGTCAGCTTTATTCGTGGTGCCGAGCTGGTCATACATAATGCGCCATTTGATGTGGGCTTTATTAATAGTGAATGGTTGCTGCTGAATAAAAAATCAGATCTTGTTGATAATATTTGCAGCGTACTGGACACATTGACACTTGCGAGAAAAATGCACCCGGGTCAACGAAACAGCCTGGATGCACTTTGTAAGCGTTATTACATTGATAATACGCAGCGTGAAAAGCATGGCGCTTTACTGGATGCGGAAATACTTGCAGATGTATATCTGGCGATGACAGGCGGGCAAGTTAGCCTCAGTCTCGGTAGCCATCAGGAAGAAAGCAGCGGAAATAGTGAAGAGCCTGTTATTCCTGTCAAGCGGGATGGTATTAATCTGGTTATCCGTCAAGCTTCCTCCGATGAAACAGAAGCCCATGAACGCTACCTGGATATGTTGAGCAAGGTGAGCGATGATCAGTGTGTCTGGAAGCGGGAATAAACTGCATCAGTAACTTTGAGGGTGGGTAAAACCCATCAAGCAAACCCATTCAACTTTACCCCCCTGTCTTTTCGGCCAGTTTCATCCAGTTGTGTTTATACACCTGCATTTCAATACAAGAGTGTTAATTAACAACTAACACTCTTGTATGTCTATATATATATCTATCTATCTATATTTATTTCTTCCTGAGCACTAAAGCTTTCACCCTTTATGACGATACGCATGAAAACAGCGTAATTAATTACATAAGGGATTGCATTTATGGCAAGTGAAATATTTCAGGTAAGTGATTTTGGAGATGCGAAGATCGTCGTCTGTCCGGATTACTTTGATATCGCAGTCGCGAATGAATTTCATGGCCTGTTATGCCAGTTGGTAACAGAAAAGCCGGCAAAAGTTATATTTGATGTAGATAAGCTGGAAACGGTCGATACATCAATATTACAAACCTTGTGTGCGTTCATGCAGGATGCGAACCAGCAGCAAATCGATGTTGAGTGGAAAAACAGTAATGAAGCGTTGACGAAGTCAGCAAATTTACTCGGTATAGACAATTTTTTGCGGCTGGATGCAGCATGAAGAAAAATACTAACACTATACAACAAGTTCAGAATTAGGGGATAAAGGCATGGCTACAATCTTAACTGTAGATGATTCAACTTCAATGCGTCAAATGGTGTCGTTTACGTTAAAGCAGGCGGGTTACGATGTGACGGAAGCTGCTGACGGTGTTGAAGGGTTGCAGAAAGCCCAGTCGGGTCGATTCAATCTGGTTATCACTGATGTCAATATGCCACGTATGGATGGAATTAGCCTGGTCAAGGAATTGCGGGGCTTATCTGCATATAAATTTACTCCTATTCTATTACTTACGACCGAATCGGGTTCAGATAAAAAACAGGAAGGAAAGGCTGCGGGTGCAACCGGTTGGCTCGTTAAACCTTTTAACCCGGATCAATTACTGACCACCATCAAGAAAGTTATAGGTTAAGCACACTATGGGAATAGATCTGTCACAATTTCATGAAACGTTTCTGGAAGAAAGTTTTGAAGGGCTAGATGTTATGGAGACCAGTCTGCTTGCCATGGATGAGGGTGACGAAGACGCGGAAACTGTCAATACTATTTTCAGATCGGCGCATTCTATAAAAGGAGGAAGTGCTACATTTGGTTTTGAAAATGTTGCAGGTTTTACTCATGTACTGGAAACCTTGCTCGATCAGGTTCGAAGTGATGAGCGTGAAGCAGACCAGATAATTATTAATACATTACTGGAGTCAGTTGATTGCGTCCGTGAAATGCTAACCGCTGAGCGGGACAAGACAGATTATGATGAGGTGCATGTAAAAGATGTGCAGTCTCGTCTTGAGAAGATACTGGGTAATGACGATAGTGCAGAACAGCAGGAAGCAGGCGCAAATAATGCAGAAGAAATACAGACATCTGGCTGGATAATCACATTTAAACCTCATCTTAATATGATTCAGACCGGCAACGACCCGGTCAGGATTCTGCGTGAACTTGAATCATTAGGGTCAATGCAAGTTAAGTCAGATTTAAGAAATCTACCTGAGCTGGTAGAGATGTCTGCCGAAGATTGTTATATGTCATGGACTATTACCATGGGCGGTGATATTGATAAAAAACAGATCGAGGAAGTATTTGATTGGGTTATGGATGATTGTGAACTGGATATAAGCCCGTTGAGTCATGCAGAAGAAAATACTACTGAAGTAAGTGTCTCAGGAAATAATCAGGATGATCCTGTTGCTGAAATTTTGCAGAAAACAGAAATAAAACAGGAAGTATCTGCATCGCAAACAAAAACAGAAGTCAGTGCAGAACGCGCAACCAAACCTGCAGCTAAAAAAGCAGCCAAGGCATCAACAGAAGCCAGTTCGATTCGTGTCGGTATCGACAAGATAGATGAGCTTATTAATATGGTTGGCGAATTGGTTATTACCCAATCAATGCTAGGTCAGTTAGGTGAAAATTTTGATATGTCCAAACTGGATAGTCTTAGAGACGGGTTGGCGCAGTTGGAGAGTCATACACGTGAATTACAGGAAAGTGTAATGCGTGTACGCATGCTGCCAATCAGTTTTGCGTTTAATCGCTTTCCACGACTGGTGCATGATCTTAGTAGCAAGCTGGGTAAAAAGATTCGCCTGGAACTATCAGGTGAAAGTACCGAGCTGGATAAGACCGTAATGGAGAAAATTGGCGACCCACTGGTTCATCTGGTCAGAAACTCACTTGACCATGGCATAGAATCTCCAGAAGTTCGCCGGGCTGCAGGTAAGTCAGAAGAAGGTGTTATTCATTTAAATGCCTACCATAAAGGTGGCACTATCATTATTGAAATCAACGATGATGGTGCAGGCCTGGATAAAGAAAGAATCAGAAATAAGGCCATCGAGAATGGTTTGATTTCCGAGGATGAACAACTTCCCGATGAAAAAATCTATGACCTGATTTTCCAACCCGGATTTTCTACTGCTGAAGTGGTTAGTGATGTTTCAGGCCGTGGTGTTGGTATGGATGTTGTACGCAGAAATATACGTGATCTGGGTGGCACGGTTGAGATTATGTCTACACCGGGTGAAGGCTCAACAATTACTATTCGTTTGCCGCTTACACTCGCAATTATGGATGGCCAGCTGGTTCGTGTAGGAAAAGAGACCTACATTATTCCGATTGTTTCTATTATCGAATCACTTCAGGCGCAAAAAGAAAATATCAACACCATTGTTGATCAGGCAGAAGTTTATAAACTACGTGATGAATATATCAGTATCGTCAAGTTATATGAAATATTCGGGTTAGTGCCAGATAGTCAAAACATAACCGATGGCTTGCTGGTTATGGTGGAAGGAGAAGGTAGCAAGATGGGACTTTATGTTGATGAGTTGTTGGGTCAGCAACAGGTTGTTATCAAGAGTCTGGAAACAAATTACAGAAGAATAAATGGAGTATCAGGTGCGACCATACTAGGTGATGGAACCGTAGCAATGATACTGGATGTACCGGGACTGGTGATTATGTCACGAGCCCGTAAAAACAGAGAAGTCGGGAAAGTAGCCTGAGGGTGAGAGTATGAATGCAGTGCAGCAAACAGAATTACAGGTGGAATATGGAACAGGGGCAGATGCTGAAAACCAGTACCTGACATTTATCCTGTCCAATGAGGAGTACGGCGTTGATATTTTACGCGTGCAGGAAATACGTGGATGGGAGTCGGTGACATCAGTACCAAATGCACCCGATTACCTGAAGGGTGTTTTAAACATCAGAGGCACAATAGTCCCTATTATAGATTTACGTATGCGCTTCGATATGGAGATAAATGAGTATGGTCCGACAACCGTTGTCATTGTGCTTCGTGTTATGGATGAAGATCGTGAGCGTGTTATGGGTATTGTGGTTGACGCAGTATCTGATACCTATGAAGTACCTGCAGAAAATATAAAGCCTGCCCCTGATTTTGGTGACAAGATTGATGTTGAATTTGTAAAGGGTCTGGCTCATGTTGGTGAGTCAATGTTAATTCTTCTGGATATAGACAAGTTGCTCAATTCAGGCGAACTGAACATGGCAGTTTAGGGAAATAGTTCATGCGATGTATTGCCGTGATTAATCAGAAGGGAGGTGTTGGTAAAACCACAACATCGATTAATCTGTCTCATGCTTTAGCAAAAAAAGGTTATAAAGTCGTCGCAATAGATATGGACCCGCAGTCACATATGGGGCTGGGTATGGGTGTTACCCGGCAGAAAATTCAGGGAGTTGATAATGTATTTCTGGGTGATAGCGAGCTGGATGAAGTTATGCTTGATATTAGTAATAACATAAAACTTGTGCCCGCGGGACAGCGCCTTGCTGAGGTGGCTACTGGACTTAAAGGTGGTGCTGAAAGAGGGCGTATTCTACAGCGTGCGATCAGGTCATCTTCCAGCTGCAAGCAAAGTGATTTTGTTATTCTTGATTGTCCACCATCTGCAGGATTGTTGGGGATGAATGCTATTTTTTCTGCTGATGAATTAATGATACCGGTTTCAAGTGATTTTCTGGCGCTCCATGGTGTATCCAGAATGGTTAATATTATTGACTATGTAGATGAAACGCTAAAGCAAAAATCAAGAAAATGGTTTGTTGTTACCCGTTATCACGAGCGCAGAAGATTGTCACAGGAAGTTCGCTCTAAATTACAGGAACATTTTTCAGGTGATGTGCTGGTAACGCCGGTAAGAGAGTCTGTCGCATTGGCAGAAAGTCCTGGTTTTGGACAATCGATATTTGATTATCAACCCAAGGGAAATGGTGCTGAAGATTATTTAAATCTGGCCGATGACCTATTAAATGAAAGGGTGATGTAATGAAAAATCAGGCGATAACAAAAGTAAATTATAGTAAGACTTTTACGAAAGTTTCTTCGGTAACAGGAATGCTGGCACAGGGTAAAAGAAAATCCAGGCAGGCATTTTTAAGAACGTTAACAGAAAGTGTGTTAGCTGGAATCGCCTGGAACGGCTAGATAAAGATAAATATAAAGGTTCAGGAGCATAGAGAAAATGGCAACAAAGAAAAAAATTGGCTACGACCCGCTTGCATGGATGAATGAAGATGATGAGCAGGAGCCAACAGAAAAACCTGCAGCTAAATCAGGTCGTAAACGCGCGACAAGGAAAAAGTCAGCATCTCCCGGGCTAAATGCAGATTTACTCGAGTCCAGTTTTGAAGCGCTCAAGCCCAATGCGGAACATCTTGTAGCCAGATTCTATGAAGAGTTGTTTGATCGTTTTCCGGGTGTCATACCCCTGTTTAAAAATACCCAGCCTGAAGAACAACAGAAAAAACTACTGGCTGCTCTGCAGTTGGTGGTCAATAGCCTGAGAAAACCTCAGGTACTTAAGAAAGCATTACTCGGTCTTGGTGAGCGTCATCAGGGCTATGGTGCGGTGCTCGATCATTATGGAGCAGTGGCTGAAACGCTTCTGGATGTAATGTCAGAAACCGCAGCAGAATTATGGACAGAAGATGTAGCCAGGGCGTGGGAAGATGCGTTAAACGCAGTCGCGGAAATTATGTTAAGTGCTTATCAATCGGAGGGTGCCAACATGGCTGCCACAAATAAAGTTCAAGAAGAAGTTGTAGATAATATTATGCAGGCCGTTGTAGATGGTGCAATGACTGCGATTATGATGGTCGACAGAGATCTGGTTATTACCTATGTAAATCCAGCTACAATCACGTTACTGAGGCAGCATGAAGAGGCACTGAGGGTGGTTTATCCAGGCTTTTCTGCAGCTACAATAGTCGGGTCGTGTATTGATATCTTTCATAAAAACCCGGCACACCAACGTCAGTTATTAAGTAATCCTGATAATCTTCCTTATCAGACCGATATTGCTGTGGGTCATCTCAAGTTTGCACTTAATGTGACCGCAGTCATGGATAGTGCCGGTGATTATATTGGTAATGCCCTGGAGTGGTCGGACGTAACAGAGTTACGTGATAAGGACAATGAAGCAACACGGTTACAAGGAATGGTTGACGGCTCTATGTCAGCAATGATGATGATAGACAGAGATTTTGTTATCACCTATGCAAATGGTGCAACACTTGCACTTCTGAAAAAACATGAAGCAACAATGCGCGAGGTTTTCCCGGGGTTTTCTGCTGATTCAATCATGGGTACTTGTATAGATGTATTTCATAAGAACCCGGATCATCAGCGCAAAATGTTATCAAACCCTGATAACCTTCCTTATCAGACCGATATCAATGTAGGGCCATTGAAATTTGCATTGAATGTCACAGCAGTTATGGATACAGGTGGCAATTACATTGGTAACTCTCTCGAATGGTCAGATGTAACAGAAGTACGAAAAAATGCGATGGAGACAGCGCGCCTGGAGTCGGCTGTTAACGGTGCTGAAAGCAATATCATGATGTGTGATGAGGATCTTAATATCGTATATGCGAACCCCTCAGTAGTGAAAATGTTGGCAGCAAGGCAGAGCGAACTACGTGCAGTCTGGCCAAATCTGGACGCACATAATCTGGTTGGGCAAAGTATTGACCAGTTTCATCGACGCCCTGAACATCAGCGTGCGTTGTTAAAAGATCCGAGTCGTTTGCCATTTAAAGCAGAAATATCGGTAGGAGACCTGAAGTTCGAAGTCAATGCAACGTACGTTACCGGGCCTGATGGTGAATACATGGGTAATATGGTTGAGTGGAGGGATCTCACTGAACAAAAAGATGCAGAAAGTCAGATTGAAGGACTGATCTCGGATGCCATTCAAGGCCGTCTGGATAGTCGACTACATACAGATCAGTATACTGGTTTTATGAAAGAACTGGCTGAAGGTATAAATTCACTTATGAACGCAATCGTTCAGCCTATTAAAGAGACAGTAACTGTCATGCAGGGATTGTCAGAAGGTGAACTTACGGTTGAAATGAGTTCTGACTATGAAGGTGATTTTAAAGAACTTTCTGATGCGGTTAATTCAAGTATTACGAACCTGAAAAATATGGTTGTCGAGATTATTGAATCCAGTGGCAATATCAGTTCAGCAGCAAAAGAGATCGCACAGGGTAATACAGACCTGAGCCAGCGTACTGAAGAGCAGGCTTCCTCTCTGGAAGAAACCGCATCAAGCATGGAAGAGCTGACCGGTACTGTGAGGCAAAATGCCGATAATGCACGTCAGGCGAATCAACTCGCATCAAGTGCAAGTACAGAAGCTGAAAAAGGTGGTGAGGTTGCAGGGAAAACAATTGATGCAATGGCTGATATTAACAAGAGTAGCAAGGAAATTGCAGATATCATTGGTGTGATTGATGAGATTGCTTTCCAGACAAACTTGTTAGCCCTTAATGCTGCGGTTGAAGCAGCGCGAGCGGGTGAGCAGGGTCGAGGTTTTGCGGTAGTTGCTGCAGAAGTTCGTAACCTGGCACAACGCAGTGCGTCAGCAGCCAAAGATATTAAATCCCTGATCAAGGACAGCGTTGAGAAAGTTGATGAGGGAACGCGTCTGGTGAATGAGTCTGGGCAATCATTGGAAGAAATTGTAGCCTCAGTGAAAAAAGTAAGTGATATTATTGCAGAAATTGCAGCCGCAAGTCAGGAACAGTCTGCAGGTATTGAGCAGGTGAATAAAGCGGTTACGCAAATGGATGAAATGACTCAACAGAATGCAGCGTTGGTTGAAGAAGCCGCAGCCGCAAGTGAGTCACTGGATGAGCAGGCTGGTGGTATGATTGAGCAGATGGAATTCTTCAAGACAGGTGAAGATCGTGCGGCACCTGTTTCGGGCAGAAGTTCAAGCAGACAGGCGCCATCCAGATCCGCTGCAGCCCCCGCAGCAAGAACAAGCAGGCCAGCAGTAAAACCACGTCGGGCAGAAGCTCAGGATGATGAATGGGATGAATTTTAATACGGATTGAGATAATGGTGACTATATCTGTAAAAAGGATAAGTCTATTTCATGCACAAGGATGTGTTATTCAATAATGCAATAAATTGTATCTCATGAGGTCGCTGTTTTGGAACGAGGTCAGGAATTTAATCTTACGGATAAAGATTTTAATTTTATAAAAAATCTGGTTGCCAATAATACAGGGATTGTATTGAGTGATGCCAAGCGAAGTATGGTATACAGTCGGTTATCGCGACGACTTCGTTCTTTATCGATCAATGATTTCTCTTCATATTGTGATTTACTGAAAAGCAACGATGAAGAGGAAATGGTTAATTTTGTAAATGCGATCACTACGAACCTGACATCATTTTTCAGAGAAAAACATCATTTCGATTATCTCGCCAATACACTTATTCCTCACTGGCTAAAAACACGTAATGATACACGTCGTATACGTATCTGGTCGGCTGGTTGCTCTACAGGTGAAGAACCTTATTCGATTGCGATTACATTAAGAGACCATTTCCCAAACCTTGAAGACTGGGATGTAAGAATCCTCGCAACTGATCTGGATACCAATGTTGTCGCCAAGGCCAGCTCGGGTGTCTACGCATATGAACGTGTCGAAGGCCTGCCAAAACCGATGTTGCGAAACTGGTTTCGTCGCGGTAAAAACGGACAGGGTGATATGGTTAAAGTATCAGCTGAGTTACAGGACCTGATTACCTTCAAGCAATTAAATCTTTTGGAGGAATGGCCTTTTAAAGGTGGATTCGATCTTATCTTCTGCCGTAATGTTGTTATTTATTTTAATAAGGATACGCAGCGTGTGCTTGCAAATCGTTATGCGGATAACCTGAAAAGTGATGGTGCCCTTTTTCTTGGGCACTCTGAAACCTTATTCAAGGTCTCAGACAGGTTTAGCCTGATTGGTAATACAATTTACGACAAGGTACGGTGATTGTGTGAATGCCATGTTTGACCGCAAAAAGGATATACCGCCTCCATCAATACGGGAATTTCGTTTTATTAATCGTTACTGGGATAAAACCCGTGATGCAGTAAGTGCGAAAATACTTCCGGGCGAATACTACGTTACATTGGATGATGAATACATTATTACGGTATTAGGGTCATGTGTATCCGCCTGTATCCGTGACAAGGTATATGGTATTGGCGGGATGAATCATTTTATGCTACCTGAAAATATGGATGATAAACATGGATTAATGGCTACCAGTATGAGTGAAGCTGCAAGGTATGGGAACTACGCAATGGAGCATCTGATCAATGATATTTTAAAGAATGGTGGTCGCCGTGAAAACCTGGAAGTTAAAATTGTTGGTGGCGGGAGAATTATTGCCAACATGACCAATATTGGTGCCAAGAATATTGCATTCGTCCAGGATTATATAAAAACGGAAGGTCTTGAATTGCTGGGTGAGGATGTAGGTGATATATACCCTCGCAAGGTCGCCTATAACCCTCGCTCGGGAAAAGTAAAAGTTAAAAAAATGCGTTCCATGCATAATGGTACCGTGCGTGAACGTGAAGAAAAATACATGCAGTCTATTGAACAGAAACCGGTTGCCGGTGATGTCGAATTATTTTAATTGAAGGATCGCAGATGGCGACCATAAAAGTCCTTATCGTTGATGATTCTGCATTGGTCAGAAAATTATTGACTGAAATACTGTCTTCAGACCCGAAGATAGAAGTAGTTGGTGCAGCCGCAGACCCCTATATTGCCAGAGATAAAATCAAGGAACTTAATCCGGATGTATTAACTCTGGATGTTGAAATGCCCAAGATGGATGGAATTACTTTTCTGGGTAACCTGATGCGCTTGCATCCTATGCCAGTAGTGATGGTATCGACGCTGACAGAGCAGGGAGCGGATGTAACATTAAGCGCCCTTGAGCTAGGTGCGATAGACATTGTTGCGAAGCCAAAAATTGATTTATCAAATACGTTACAAAGCTATAGTGAAGAGATAATAAGCAAGGTCAAGACTGCAGCAGTCGCAAATGTCAGAGCTTTGGCACGTAATACTGAAAAAATGAAAGTTGATAAAAAACTTTCAGCTGATGCAATAATGGCAAAAGAAAAGGCCTGTAATTACGCAACAACAGAAAAACTTATCGCGATTGGTGCATCTACCGGCGGGACAGAGGCAATCAAGGATGTGTTGATAGATTTACCTGCAGATACCCCCGGTATTGTGATCACTCAACATATACCGGAAGCATTCAGTGCATCGTTTGCACAAAGAATGAATTCTATGTCTCAAATGGTCGTGTGTGAAGCGACGGACGGTCAACAGGTTTTGTCAGGGCACGTCTATATTGCACCAGGCAGCCATCATTTAGTTATCAAGCGCAATGGTGCCAGATATGTTTGCCATTTAAATGATGGTCCGCCGGTAAATCGCCATAAACCTTCAGTCGATGTGTTGTTTCGTTCAGTCGCTCAATGCGCAGGACAGAATGCGGTGGGTGTCATATTGACGGGCATGGGTGATGATGGTGCCAGAGGCCTACTGGAAATGCATGATGCAGGGGCTCCCACAATTGCGCAAGACGAGAAGAGTAGCGTTGTTTGGGGTATGCCTGGAGAATCGGTTAAATTAGGCGGCGTTGATCATATAGTTCCGTTGAAAGAAGTTGCCAGAAAAATTCTTAAAATCACACCGAAAATTTAGTTCTGTCAACTCCCTCCCATTTATCAACAAGCCTGATATATCCTGTTTTTATTTCCTTGTCTCCGGATATTCACGATGTCTGGTACATATACTTCTCAATATTTGCTACAATCTCCTTCCTTATTTATTCATATTTGATGGTAAATCATGTCGATTAAAACCCGCTTCGCCCCCAGTCCAACCGGTTATCTACATATAGGTGGTGCCCGTACTGCGCTATTTTCCTGGTTGTATGCTCGCCGACATGGGGGTACTTTCGTATTACGTATAGAGGATACAGATCTTGAGCGTTCAACACCGGAATCGGTCAATGCGATATTGGAAGGTATGACCTGGCTCGGGCTGGAATATGATGAAGGGCCTTTTTACCAGACACATCGTTTTGACCGATATAAAGAAATTACCGAACAGTTATTAGACAACGGTCATGCGTATAAATGTTACTGTAGTAAGGAGCGACTGGAAAAACTGCGTAATGAACAGATGGCTAATAAGCAAAAACCAAAATATGATGGTTATTGTCTGACTCATTCAGAGCCTGAAAATACAGATAAACCCTATGTCATACGATTTAAAAATCCAACTGAGGGCCAGGTTGAGATCGATGACATGGTGAAAGGTCATGTCGTTGTTGAAAATACTGAACTGGATGATCTGATTATTGCACGCACGGATGGCTCTCCTACCTACAACCTGACAGTCGTTGTTGATGATATGGATATGGAGATCAATCACGTTATTCGTGGTGACGACCACCTGAATAACACTCCGCGCCAGATAAATATTATGCGCGCGCTGGGTGTTGAACCCCCGATTTATGCACATGCCCCTATGATTTTAGGTAACGACGGCAAGCGTATGTCTAAACGACATGGTGCAACCAGTGTGATGCAATATCGTGATGAAGGTTATTTGCCCGAGGCATTACTGAATTATCTGGTCAGGCTGGGCTGGTCACATGGTGACCAGGAAATATTTTCAATTGATGAAATGATTCAGCTGTTTGATACGAAAGGTATTAATAAGGCAGCATCAACCTATAATGCTGATAAATTACTCTGGTTAAATCAGGAATATATGAAATCTGCTGATCCTGCTCATATCGCACATCATTTGAGCTGGCATCTTGGCCAGAGAGATATTGACCCGTCTCAGGGGCCTGACTTACTGGAAGTAATACGTTTACATCAGGATCGCTCCAGAACGCTGGTGGAAATGGCGGATAGTATTACGTATTTTTATAAAGATGTAGATGAATACAATCCAGCGGCAGCAAAAAAGCACCTGAAAATCGGTGTGCTTGATGCATTGACTGAATTACATGAGCAGTTTAAAAAAATAAACTGGCAGGCAGAGTTTATTAATAGCGCAATCGATGACATATTAGAAAAATATGAGCTCAAGTTGCCTAAAGTTGCATTGCCTTTACGTGTTGCCATCTCCGGTAAGGCTGCAACACCTTCTATCGATATTACACTGGCATTACTCGGGCAGGAAAAAACACTGGATCGATTGGCCAGGGCATTGGCCTTTATTCAAAAAAGAGCTGAAAACCAGTCAGTGTGAAGCACTTTTCTTGACACTCAGCCCTGAGTGTCGTACATTTGCCCGAGCTTTTTGGGGGCTATAGCTCAGCTGGGAGAGCACTTGCATGGCATGCAAGGGGTCGGCGGTTCGATCCCGCCTAGCTCCACCAATATAATCAAGGGGTTGCGATTTTTCGCAGCCCCTTTTTTATTGTCATATCGCCCAGATTATACCTTTGTGTATATTTTGAAAATATATATAAGTTATTGATAATAATAGTCGATTACAGGCTATTTTCATTCAAGATTTTACTCAGCTAACCGATAAACTAGACAGTATTAATCAGTTTTGGATACCTGAATGTTCACAAGAAAAATTATTTCGATTTTGCTATTGCTCAGTTTTGCTCATGTAGCAGTTTTACTACTTGTGCCTCAAACAATCTGGCAGGTTGCCTCGGCTGCTGTGTTAATTCTTGGCTGGTTTTATTTCAGTTATAGGCAGAAACAGCAACATGAAGAAAATCAAAAACCGGTTGATTCACCGGCAGATGAATTATTCTCGTTGATGGCTGGTCTGGCTATGGATATTGAGAGTGAATATTCCGAAGTGGGCCAGGATATAGAACAGCTAAAATCGATGACAAGGGATGCGATTATTACCCTGCAGGGTAGTTTTACAAATATTCACGAGCAGATTACATATCAGGGCGATGCCGTGGGTGACGTTGTTGGCAGCATGCAGGCGGTAGGCTCAGGCGAAGAAAGTGATAGTAAAAATATTGGTTATGAGGAATTTGCTAAAGAGACAGGCAACGTGCTGGAGTTTATGGTTGAGCAGGTTATCGGTATCAGTCATCAAAGTATAGAGATGGCACACAAGATAGATGATGTGGTAGATGAGATGGATCAGGTTGTGAAGTTACTTGATGATGTGAAATCAATTGCGGACCAAACTAACTTGCTCGCACTGAATGCAGCCATTGAAGCGGCAAGAGCAGGAGAAGCCGGCAGAGGGTTTGCGGTTGTAGCAGATGAGGTTCGTGAGTTATCAAAGCACTCCAATCGGTTCAGTGACCAGATACGCGATGTGGTCGGGAATGCGAGAACTAATATAGACCAGGCCAGGGAAACGGTTTCCAGGATGGCATCAAAAGACATGAGTGTGGCTATACACTCAAAAGAGAATGTTGATGATATGCTAAAACAGATATCCTGCCTGAATGAAGCAGTCGAGCAAAATATACAGAAAGTATCTGTGAGCAGTCAGGTTATTAATGAGAATGTTAATCTGGCGCTGCAATCATTACAATTTGAAGATATGGCGAGCCAGTTAATGGATCATATACAAGGACAGACATCACATACTTCTGGTATTTTTCAGCAATTGGGCAGTAATCTTTCACATTTGAGAACAGATGATGAGACGGGGGTTCAGGAGATGGCAGGCTTGTTGGTTGAGTTAAAGGAGTCTGTTAAATCAAAAATGCAGCTTCGTACACAAAACAAG
>Ga0316205_10002928_pt1 | contig 16805 bp, 13 predicted proteins | sample 3monthpyrite_MG_FD_204941 | JGI IMG/M metagenome (GOLD analysis project Ga0316205, IMG submission 204941) | Microbial mat bacterial communities from mineral coupon in-situ incubated in ocean water Damariscotta River, Maine, United States -... | ecosystem: Environmental > Aquatic > Marine >... | reverse complement strand
TCATTTACGGGTTAATTATAAAGTTGTAGGAAACCTTATATTTAAACCTTTCTAAGAGCTTTTAGCATTCCTTTTTATACATCAAGGCGGAGAAGAGCCTTAATTTGGACAGGCAATTTATTGAATTGCCTGTCCAATCTTTACTGGGATACAAGGGAATGGTGTAATTCAAGTCAAATCAGTTTTTAGAGAATAGTTCTGTTTCTAATGCACAAATGAGTCACATGGAACTATATGGCTCTTTAGATTATCATGAATTCTAAAATTTATTACAATACGCGGTTTGTCTATTTATTTTCACTGCGTTACAAGAAACCAAAACGCTTGGCGCTAGATACTAAATGAATCAAACATATTTACATCGTCCAGGGTTAAATATAAAGGCTAAGTTCTCTACTGAGAAGCCACCGTTATATCGCTATTGGCTTGAGGCGACTAAAGTAGGCGCACCAGAGAACCCCAAAACAGTTTGTGCAATCATGCAAAACCCTAGCTATGCAGGAGTTGAATTTGCTGATAGGTCTGCGCAAGTCCTGGAAAGAGTGGTCTTTGAAAAAAACTATAGCGGTCTTCAGTATGTTGGCCGACTTATTATCGTTAACCAATTTGCATTTATTCAAACCAATAATTTTGTCGGGACAGATGATCAAATAGGAAGAAGAAATTCACACTATCTCAAGCAAGCAATCAAGGCGTCAGAAATAATTATTATCGCATGGGGAAAAGATAATCGTTTTTATTCTAGACAAGATGAAATACTGCAAATTGTAAACAAAAATAAGTTGATTTTACAAACTAGCAGACACCCATCAAGAGTAATCTATGATGGCTTTATTCAACCATATGGCGACTGTTAGGCAACAGAGCGTTACATTCCTTTAGGTAATATTCTTAACCCTAAGTGATTAGCAAACGGAGTAAAGTCTTTATCGGCATGCAATAAAGAAATATGATGTTCAATGCAATAAGTGGCTATGATCACGTCAATGGTTTTTCTGACAGTAAGACCTTTTTTTCTCAATATTCGAAAATTGTCAGCGCTCTTAATTGCAATATCTTCATTTAATAAATTGTGCACATCAAATGAGGTAAGTAAGTCTTTAGCTGTATCAAAATCTTTGTCACTTTTAAAGCCTTGTAAAACTTCCGTAAGAATCAAATCTCCAATGATAAGGTCTTCTTTTCCAAGTGCAACTTCAAGGTACTCGACAGCTTCAGTAGAGTTTCCATTGAAATAATCTATCCAAACTGAAGAATCGACTAAAATCAACTGTCAGTTCTCATTTCGTTTAGATCTCCTTCCCAATTTAATTTTCCTCGAAAGTTCCTGATGTTCTCTTGTTTTTTTAACTTAATTAATATCTTAAGGCCTTCTGTAACAGCTTCTCGTTTTGTACTTAGGCCGCTAAACTTGAGAGCATCAGTCATTAATTGATCATCTATTACAATATTAGTTCTCATGTAAACCTCATGTGTACATAGCGCGCCATTCATACACATTGTAGACCTATGTAACAAGTAGGTCAAGTTCGTATTAGATCAACAATTTATCAAGAACTTTAAGCGGACGATTATTCCACAAATAGTAGGCATCGGTTGCAGTTAGATAATTAGCTGGTCTTGGAAAGATGCAGCAATAAGCGCTTCATCAATTCAAAAATTGTGTTTTTGTTTGCCTTGTATCTATCACGTTATTAATATTTAGCTCATCGTTTTCTTTTGAATTGTTTACAGCGATCCCTTCATGTTTTAACAGCCATAATTTCCGCTCTATTCCACCTGCGTATCCTGTTAAGGCACCGTTGGAACCGATAACCCGATGGCAGGGAACGATGATACTAATCGGGTTTCTGCCGTTGGCTCCACCGACGGCTTGCGCGCCTTTGGGTTTATTAACCATCTTTGCAATATCGAGATAAGATAGTGTCTCTCCAAAAGTAATGGTTGAAAGACATCGCCACACGGACTTTTGAAAATCGGTACCTGAGGGATCAATAGGAACATCAAAATCTTTGCGTTGACCTGCAAAATATTCTTTTAATTGTTGTTTACAGCAATCGGTTATTTGGTTGCTATTCACTTCCTTTTTTTCAGCGCCACAAAAAATAATCTGAGTAATTCCTTTTTCAGTCGCTTTAAACTCCAGCAAACCCAAAGGAGAAATTAGATAATCTGTAAACACTAGAGAAGACTCCATAATTGAAAGGTTAAATAACTGCCCCATGGCGAGGCTTGTTCCGGTTTAAAATCTGCTTTTAAATTTACCATGGCTTTGTTGACGCCTAGATCACCACTTAGGAAAATATCCGGTTCACTGAGTCCGCGTAATTGTGCATATTGGACTGTCCACGGCCCAATCCCTTTAAGTTTTAACCATTGCTCAGGGTCATTTGGTGATTCACTATTGATATAGTGCTGCGCCAAATTGCGTAGTGTTTGTTTACGTGATTCGGGTATTTTTAAAAAACTTAGTTCACTCGTTGCAACTGATTCCGGTGTCGGAAACAGAAAATGAGTACCGCTTGGCTTTCCTAAAGATGTCACCAATTTAGAAACAAGATTACGCGCGGCAGTTACTGATATTTGTTGTCCTAAAATGGCTCTGATCCCTGCTTCAAACATATCCCAAATGCCGGGTAACCGTATTCCCGTTTTAAGAGTATTGTCATTAGTAAAACATTGTTGCAGATCTTGCTCTACGGATTGCATATCAACATCTAAGTCCAAGATTCGCCGAATGTTATAAACAATCGCTTTCAAATACTTAATATTATCTAATTCAATATTAACTTCAAACAGGTTTTTGTCAGCAAAATGCAAGGCTGTAAAATTACCTATACACCCGAACCAGTTAAACGTTCGCCCATAACTTCTTTCATCACACCATTCTAACTGTTCGATGACTCTATTTTTCAAATACCTTTGCATGGAGTGCCAATCAAACGGTGGACGATAATATAGCTTAAGCTGCAAAACGTTCAGAGTTGCCTCCCCTGACTTGCGCATAGATGAAGGTGTTAGTTTAAGCTGTGAAAGGAAGCAATCATTAAAGCGGCGCACACTGGAAAACCCACTGGCTAAAGCCACCTGAGTAATCGGTAATTTTGTCTGGTGCAATAATTGTTTGGCAAACAGGCATTGTTGGTAAAGCGCATAGCTTTTTGGCGACATTCCAAGATGTTTTTCAAACAATTGACGAAGATAACGATCGCTAATGCCTAACCTTTCCGCCAATTGCGGTAACGAAGCCTGCTGCAAAGCGCCTTCATCAATCAACCTGATGGCTCTATCTAGCGTCGTATTCACGCCTTTCCAGGCTGGGGAATTAGGCGCGCTGTCTGGCCTGCAACGTAAACAAGGGCGAAAGCCCGCCTCGGCACATTCGATGGCGGTAGAAAAATAGACAACATTTTCCTCTTTTGGCGGAAAAACAGGACATACCGTACGGCAGTAAATGCCCGTTGTTTTAACCGCCGTGAAAAATTTACCATCAAAACGAGGGTCTCTAGATAATCTGGCTTTTTGGCATGTTTCTATATTTAACATATTCAATTTTACTTTGTATTCAGTACTACTTTACGTTGAAGTATACCCATCCCACCTCAAGATGAGGTATGGGTATGTACATGATAGTCAGTTTTTTCTGAAATACTGGCCATAATCGGAACTGAATGTTTAATTACTTGCTTCTACTACGAACATTGTCATTAAGAAAATATCCTAATGACCTTTAACAGAAAGTTCAAATGCAGGTGGTCGTGAGGAGTTGAACGACCTCTGAGAACTTTAATACGACCTTTAGCATGGATCTGGTAGAATCAGTCCACAAAATTGTAATGAATCAATTTCACCGTCAATTCTATCGATTTTAAGACATAATTTTTTGAGACAGGCTATGACACCTAATCCTAACTCCGCCCTTGTTGACGGGTTCCCTAAGATCATTTCGCTCTACTTTACCGGCGTTTCGACGATTTCTTTGGTTAAACAATTAAATGCTAACAAAGCTCAATAGATAAGGATAGCTATCTGTGTCAGACAATATACTCGAAATATTAAAAGCAATATTTATCGCCGGAACTCCCACGACTGTACTCGCATTTATGATGGTTTTTTATGCGATCAAAAGAGGCTATATAGAAATTGATGAAACGGTCGAATCGTTAAAGAAAAGAAAAAAGCAAGCCAAAAAAGATAAGGCTGAATTTAAGGTTAATCCGGTGCATCAAAAATGGCTTTATTTTGGAGGCGGTTATTATGGATTGATGGCACTTGGAACTTATGTTCATGTGGAAATATTAGAAGTGATCGATTTTTTTAGTAACTACAGTTCATTGGCTAATTTGATCGATCAAATATCATTCAAAGCGCTAATCCATCTAATCATTGAAAGCTTCATGAATATAATTCCTGCCTTTACCTGGTTCCTCTATTGGCCCAAACAAATCGTCATGCAAAACGGTTGGTACTGGTTGTTAGCATCCTATTTGGGATATCAAGCGGGTGGTTATATTGCGAGATGGTATTTTAATAGAAAGCAGCAAATGACAGAGAACTAATATTAATAGCAGATTATTTACTATTATACCCTTCCCACGCTTTTTGACTGCCCTTATTTTTTTGCTTCATACAGATCACAGATGCCATGGAATTCAAAAAAGGACAATGGAAAAAACTAGGCCTGAATAGTGGACACGCTATCAGCCGTGAATATTTAGAATAAAATAATTTAACAAGTACCTTATTTTACTAATATCAAATACATCCGTAGCATCATTTAGTCTGTTAGCATATTGAATAAGTGGTCGTTCATGTTTTTGTTCACCAAGTAAAAGCAGTTGCTGTGAAAAGTCTGCAATTTGATTTAAGCTATTACTCTTTTTAAGACCCTTACAAACTGACAGAAATTGCTGACTAAGGATTAAACGAACAGCTGGCGTCAGCCCATCAAAGCCAAAATCTGATGAGTTATCTAGTGTTATTTGGCTATCAGTCGTTATTTGATTATCTGTTTTTATTTCAAATTTTAAATATTTTTTTAACTCTTCAACAAGCTCTCGCTTGAGCACGGGTTTTTTGAGATAGGCATCAAAAACCTGACTTCTTTTTTGATCATACTCATCTCTAATAACAGAAGCAGTAAGAGCAATGATCGGCAAGTTGGGCTTTGCTTTTTTTATCTCATCCGACGCTTGATAGCCATCCATTTTTGGCATTCGAATATCCATCATCACCAGGTCAAATTCTTTTGCCAACGACATGATAACCGCCTGCTCTCCGTCAACAGCATGTTCAGATTGTAAACCAATGGCTTCAAATATTTCTTTCAGTAGATCTCGATTATCCTGAATATCATCAACAATTAAAATTCGGGCTGGATTAAACAAGATTTGTTCAGATAGCTTTCTTTCGGATGAATCCAAATCGGCTGCCTTTAAGCTTGATACGGCAACTTTTTTGAGTACAAAGTAAAAGATTGAACCAACACCGACTTCACTTTTAGCGGTCAGTTGCCCACCCATCAATTCGGTTAGTCGACGGCTAATAGTAAGACCCAAACCGGTTCCACCATATTTTTGAGTGCTTTGCCCTTGTTGTTGTTCGAAGCTTTTAAAAATGTTTTTCATATTTTCACTATCAATACCACATCCGCTATCAATCACTTCCATACGAATATCAACACTGCTGTGTATTTTATTTTCATTTTCCGCAACAGCACGAATTTTGACATAACCTTCGTCGGTAAACTTGACAGCATTGCCAACCAGATTAAACAGCACTTGCCTGATTCTAGCTGAGTCTAATAACAAGGAGTGAGGAATATTGCGGTCCACTTCCATTACTAAGTCTAAGCCTTTGTTTCTGACACTCATAGTAAAAACATTTGCAATTTCCTCAAATATTTTTTGTGGTTCAACGGGCTCTAACTTTATATTTATTTTTCCTGCTTCAATTTTTGATAGATCAAGTATGTCGTTAATTAGCATTAACAGAGAATTTCCAGCGGATTTAATGGTACTGACAAAAGCTCTTAAATTAGGCTCTTTAACCCGCTCGTGTAACAACTCGGTAAAGCCAATAATCGCATTCATCGGCGTGCGTATTTCGTGACTCATATTAGCTAGAAATTCTGATTTGGCCTTGTTAGCTGATTCGGCGCGATCTCTGGCAATTTCGAGATCGTGTTCGCTTTGTATTAATGATTGCTCCGTTATTATTCTTCTTTTAATTTCGGCTTTTAGTTTACTATTTGAATAAATAATAAAACTCACAATTAACAATGAAATCAGAGTAACCTGAATAGAAAATACGTAATCGACACGAACAACCGGCTCCTGACTTCCCCACCTGGTTAGTATCGAGCGTTTTTCTGTAGTAGGAATGCCATCCAAGACTTTATTCAAAATTGAAACAAAAGGAGCATGTTGCTGATTAACGGCAAATCCAAGATTAAGGGAATAATCTGTTTTTCCGACAATTCTTAAGTTATCGTATCCTCTATCAACGATCAAATAACTTGCCTGAGCAAGTACACAGACAAAGACATCTATTTTCCCAGAATATAGGTCTTCAAGTCCTTGCTCTGCAGTCGAAACGTAATTAAATTTTTTGCCAGGATACTTTTGCTCCAATGAGGTCGTACTTTCATAGCCTTCAAGAAGTGATATTCGTTTATCAATGACTTCACTAAAATCGGAAACGTATTGGGTTTCTTCTCTCATCACAATAACGAAGGGGCCTGATAGATAAGCTTGAGAAAATAAAACATCTTTAAAACCACCATAGTTGACTGACGAAGAAACTATCTTAACTTTTCCTTGATTAAACAACGATTGAGTTTCTTGCCAGCTAGAAGCTTTTACAATATTAAATTCTATATCAAGTGCCTGTTCGATTATTCTTAAGAACTCAGGTACTATCCCAACATAATCACCCTGCTGATTAAGAGATTCATAAGGCATCCATAATGGATCACCGGCGTAAGAAATGATCGGATTATCACGCAACCAAGCAAGTTCCGTCTGATTCAAAAAAATTGTAGGACTATCTACGCTCTTCTGAGGAAGCCCCCACTGTTTGTAAATTCCGTTTTTTCGCTCTTGTGGTATGCTAGCAAGTGCTAAATTTAAAATAGGTATAAATTCAGCATATTCTTTTCTTACCGCCATTCTTAATGATTTAGCCGGGTCGCCAAGACGCGATTGGGACGGACTAATACTCGTATATCCCGTTAATTTTTCTTTATGGCCCTCTAAACCATAGGAATCAAAGAAAAACAGATCGGCTTCATCGTTGGTCACCGCGTCAACGATTTCAGCCGTATTATTATAGTAGATCATTTCGAGATTGGGGTAAGTTCGTTTTATTTTATCGATTTGTGCAACGTCTCTTATAATTGCTAATCGTAGTCCGGAAAAATCATCAGGAATTTTAGATTTTCTATTTTCTTTAACGAAAATATAACTCTTAGTCTGGAAATACGAGTCTGAGAAAGATAGATATTGAGTTCTCTGCTCTGTAGAGTAAACAGCAGGCATCAGATCAAATTCTTTGTCTCGGACTTTTTTAAGAGCTACAGCCCAGTCATTAATATGGTACTCGAATTTAATGCCTATTATTTCCGCAACTGTTTCTAAGAGATCATGAGATAGTCCAGTATGTTCGCCCTGTTCATTTTGAAAATCATAAGGATCCCAACTGTTTTCCCCCGAGACATGAATTACTGGATGTTTTTTTAGCCAGTCCTTTTGAACTTCCGTTAGATTGAGTGTTGCAGAGATAGAAGAATCCAGACCTGAAGGATCGATGGAAGATGAAACAGACCATCGTTCATAAATGACTTGCCATTGTTGCTCACTGATCGTTGCAAGTGCTTTGTTGATAATTGAAAATAACAGCTGATTATTTTTGTTCACACCAATATGAACGTCATTGCTCTCGGAACCAGGTAAACGAGCAAAAGGTTTAATATTAAAGATACCTTGTTGTTTTAGAGTATGAGTAACGGACGCATAAGAATCATACAACGCATCGCTTTCTTGATTGAGTAATTTGTCGATCGCTTCGTTAACATCGAATACTTCTATGACTTTATCTTGCGAGAAAGAACGTAACAATATCGGAATACTGGCGTGTCCAGAGGTGATCGATATTTTGTGGTTTTTCAGTTCTGCTAGAGTTTTTACACCGAGTTCCTGCCGAACAAAAATATAATCCAGTGACTTATAATATGGTTGTGTAAATACCATATAATTTTCTCTTTTCTCGGTTTTGTAAATAACCGGAATAATGTCGAGAGTGCCTTTTTTAAGGTCATTTAATTGTTGATCGAAACTGGCTTCTATATATTGATATTTTAATCCTGTTTGTTTAGCAATCAAATTAAGAACATCGTATGTCATGCCTTTTTTGCTCTGATTATCAACTTCATAAGGCGACTTGTTAAGCCCAATGGCGACTTTAAGCACGGGATGCTGTTTTATCCAGTTTGTTTCTTCCTGGTTTAGTAGAGGTTCATCTATTTTTGTCGCTGATTGGGAGGATTGTGCTTGAAGTGTATTAACTGATAAACAGAGCACTAAGAAAGTTAGCAAAGAACAAAAAAAAGCCGATAGTTTCATTTCAGTTTGGCGATCTCTTTAAATTCATCAATGTGTTTAAGAAAAATATTAATTAACGCTGGATCAAACTGGGTTCCGTCATGTTGTTTAATATATTCTATTGCGTCGTCAACTGACCATGCATTTTTATATTGACGCTTGTGAGTCAATGCATCAAACACATCTGCCAGCGCAACGATTCGTCCATAGATATGTATTTCCTCACCTTTTAGTCCATGAGGGTAACCGCTGCCATCCCATTTTTCATGATGCTGACTGGCGATGATGGAGGCGCCTTTCATTATTTTTCGTTTGGAATATTTTAAGAACGTTTCGGCTTTTTGAGTATGAGTTTTCATGACGGTAAACTCATCGTCGGTCAAACGTGCCGGTTTATGTAAAACTTCATTAGGAATCGCGATTTTTCCAATATCATGCATAGGAGCCGCATTAAAAATAATCATTTCATCTTCTTCAGTTAAAAACTCGGTGTAATGAGCCAGCAATTTGGAACTCTCAGCCACTCGGCGGATATGCTGACCAGTTTCATCTGAGGTACACTCCATCATTTCCATCAGCGCATAAATCATTTCCCGTTGATTGTCTTCAAGCTCGGCTTTCAAACGTATACCTTGTTGCTTTGCTCTTGTATCCAACTGAATATTCATATCCTGAAGCATTAGACGCGAATGATAGAGTTCAATGTGAGTATTAACTCTGGCGAGTAGTTCGCTAGCATGGAATGGTTTGACGATGTAATCCACAGCGCCCAGGTCAAATCCTTTTTCAATGGCATCGACGTCTGCTTTGGCGGTGAGAAAAATAACTGGGACATCTTTGTTTTTCGGTTTTTCTTTGATCCGTTGACACACCTCAAAACCATCAATTTGCGGCATCATCACATCCAATAAAATGAGGTCAAATTTTTCTTCCTCAACCAAACTCAATGCTTCCACTCCATCAGTCGCAAATGAAAACTGATAATTTTCTTCGCGCAATATATTCATCGCCACCTGAATATTGTCAGAAACATCATCAACGATCAGAATTTTGACTTCTTGCGAGATTTTCAGCATCAATTAAGAACTCTGTGAGAACATTACAATGGGTTATCAGTTATTAACTCTAGTAAAAATACCATATATTGCAACAAAATGTGCTATCCAGAGTGAAAATTTAAGTAATTAAGTTAGCCGATCTATAACTCAAAATGAGATAGATGTGAGCTGGCCGACGGTGTCAAAATTCAAGTAACAACCTAAGTTGTATTGGGCAGGCAATGAAAATCTATACGAATCGTCACAAACGAATGCCGATCCGTGAGAATGGCTTAGACACACCTCAGATTCAGGCTACCTAATAATAATTCTAGGATCCGTTCCATTTTGGCAAGATTTTAGAAAAATTTCATAGCTATATATCTGACCTTTTGCCACTGACTCCTTCACCTTGCATTTATGTTTTTTTCCCTTAAAATTCTTTCCGCAATTATCCTTGAGAGGCGAGTCACCACTAAATTTAAGCTTAAATTTATCCTCACCAGACAACTGCCAGGTTATATGGTCCCCTTTGCTGGCGCATACACAAGCCTTGTCTCCAGAGCATTGCCCTGCATCACAATCGGCATTAGCGCTCATCGAGACAGCACATTGATCAGCGCTCAGCTGTATGGTTTGATCAGCAGCGCGGCTAATACCTGTGTTCATCGACAGCCATAGAGTGACCAGCATCAAACAGAAATACTGCCAACTTATTTGTTTTTTGATATTATTTTTCATGATTTAGCTCCTTTGTGTATTAAACGCATTATGTAGATTTTGACTAATTTGTCGACCGGACATAATTCCTTGTTTACTGTTGTCAAGAACTAGGAAAATATCGTGTCTTTCGCCACAGTATCTTTATTTTATTTTGCTTTATAGTTTAGGTTTTTTATTTTTAAAGAAGAAAACTGAATGTCTTTTTCAAGCAGTTGCGGCGGATAGCCGAGCGTCAGCGATTTTTCAATTAAAGGTTTTGCTTTATCTATTTGTTGGCATCTTAATGCCGCTAAAGACAGGTCATAATAGAGATAGGGATCCGTTATACCTTTTTCAGCCAAAGTTTCGACTGTCGCCAACGCTTGCGAGCAATCACCTAGTTCAGCATGTGCGCGAGCTCGTACACCTAAAAGCACCTGGTCGTTTGGATTAACTTGTAATTTGTCTTCTATAAGCATCACGGTAGTTTGAAATGACTTTAAGGAATCAGCCGGCGACTTGGTATATTTTTGAGCGTCTCCCAAGTTAGACCAAATAAGTGGATCCTTTGGTTTGAGTTTGATCGCATTTTGATAAGTAATAGCAGCAGCCTCAAATTGATGACTAAAAAACTGAGCCGTCGCTAAATTCGAATAATTCGCTGCACTGGGTTTTATTTCGAGTGACCGGCTCCAAATCTCTGAGGCCTTTTCCATCTGATAATCCATATAATATGCGGCGCCTAATTGATTAAGGGACTGTTCATCATCGGGGCGAAGTAAGGTAACTTTGTCATATTGCACAATGGCTTCTTTGAATTTACCAATCGTGAACAAAAATCCGCCTAAGCGATCATAATTTCGCCAATATCCGGGTTCGATTAAAATGACTTTTCTAAACAGCTCATCAGCTTGTTTATACTGACCCAACTTACTGGTACTTTTTGCCATGCCGGTAATAGCGTATAAATTCTCAGGCTCCAATGCCAGAGCTTGTTGGTATAGGTTGATAGCTTTAGAATGCTCACCGCTAATTCGATTGAGATTTGCCAAAGCGACATAACCGCTGGCTTTTAACTGTCCGAGGTTTAACAAAATGCTACATTGCTCTTTTGCGGCACCAAAAACACTTATACTACTTTTCATCTCATATTGATCTAAATAAGTTTGACACATGCCGGCTGTTGCTAAAGTAAATTTTGGGTCGGAAGCGAGTGCTTCCATAAAATAACGTTCTGCAAGTTTTAGATGTTGCATGTCAGTGGCGCTATTGAGTTGGTTTTTGCCCTGAATATAACTATCGTAAGCTTTAAAATCACTGGTATTTATAACCACGTGATCCATGGTGGAAGGCTGTTCTGCGAGCAATGAAAAAGCGTTAAAAGCTTGCCGGTTAAGCTCTTTTTGTGCTTCCAATAGTTTGGCAGGATCGCCCTGAATGGTCGCTGACCAGACTTGCAACAAATTTTTAGTATCTGTTAAGCTTAAAAGAATACTGAATTCATCCTTTGTCCCAACGATATGTCCATCGAGCAAAAAGCGTGCGCCTAAACGATTAACATAATCAGACAAATGGCTGCCGACTGGCAATTCATTGATCGCGCGCTGTGAAACTAAGTTAAATTCAGTTTGCAAAGCCAGCGCATTAATTATTTCCGCTTGAAAGGTTGCTTTAAAGTAATTTGGAAGTGCCGTAGATTCTGCGAATTTAAAAGGTAACACTGCGATTAAGTTATTTTTTATCGGCACCTTTATCTGAATATTGGTACTCGCTTGCGGTAATAAATCCTGCTCAACTTCGATTGATTCTATTAGATGTAAAGCAAGAAATCCGACGCCGATCGACAATACTCCAATAAAGCCAAAATCATAGGCTAGTTGTTTAAAAAAATCTTTGTTTCGACGACCCTCTTTGTCTTTGGCAAAAAGATGTTTTCTGATTTTTATTTCTTTAAGCCAGGTATAAAGCAATGCTAGCGGGAAAACTGTCACTAACACCAAAACTGCAATTTTAAGCCCCCAATCGGGCACGCCAAAAATAGGAAATAAAAGCTCTAGAACTTGTAACAGAACCCAGGTGGTGATAACAAAAGCGGCGCTAACACGAAATAATTTTGAATTTTTTTGCAAAGATAACGAAAGTTGCCAGCGATGCTTTTTATGTTCTCCCGAACCAGACTGGGAAGCAGGCCTGCTCTTAAGAGGCCAAACGCTAGGATAGAGAATATTGTCATCCAAATTGTCAACTTTTGCGATTAAACGATAACCTTTCCTTGGCAGGGTCTGAATATATTCAGGACATTCTTTGTGATCACCGAGCGCGTGTCTTATTTCGCTGATGACATGAGTCAGATTGCTACGCTTGGTTTTCTCAAACCCCCAACCCACTAACAAAAGTTGCTCGGTATTAATTGACTGGTTTTGGTGTTGACTAAGAAACAGCAATATCTCCATTGCTTTGGGTGGTAGATGGCGCTGCTCTCCATCGATTACAATTTCACCCTCATTGGGCAAAACGACAGCGCCCGCCAATTTAAATCCTTTTCTAAGTTTTGGATCTATGTGAAATTGTTGAGTATTCCGGCGATCAATAAAAACCATTTGGCACTCCAGGGCCTTTAATTTTCCTTACTCCAAGAAATGTCAGCTAGTCCATCATATTGGCATCTGGACGATAACGATCTTAGTTGGAATGATTATTATTCACGATATTTTGCACATCGACACAGTTTATGTGGAAATATAGCAATTTGCGATACTTAATTTTACTTATACCATTCTATTATAAAAACGACTTGCGTTATATCTTAATTTTATTTTGATTGATTTGCTTAAGGCTATTTTGGAAGCTTTGAGTGGTGTCTTTTGCGATTTTTAGCCGAGTAAATTAAGCGGATGGCGAAATTATGCAAAGGAACTGACCTGGATCGCTATGATTTTTATATGTTTAGTTAGAATCAAGTCACTTGCAAACTAACATCCAAAACATCATGAACCAACAAAGACCCAGCCAAACCGCCGAGCAGATCCAGAATTGGACAATGGTTTTCCCTAATCAGGCCAATCCCAATGGCAATATGTTTGGTGGTGACTTACTGGCTATTATGGATACCACCGCCGCAATGGCGGCAAAACGGTACAGCCAAATGGATGTATCGACCGTCACCGTAGAAGCAGTGCATTTTGCCAAACCTTTTATGGTTGGCGACAATATAAAAACCATTGCTAAAGTCGTCGCTGTTGGCAATTCATCCATCATGGTTAAAGCAGAAGCCTATCGGGACATTGGTAATAATCAATTGGAAAAATGTGTGGGAGCTTATTTTAATCTGGTCGCTTTCGATCAAAACAGGCTGCCCGCTCAAGTTCCTCTTCTGAATATAAACGAAGAAAATAGGCAGGAAAATGAAAAGGCAATATTCATCAGACAATCAGCCAAGCAAAGAGATATACAATTAAGCAAACTGGATTAGATTATTATTTTCGAAAAGACGTTGGCACTTTACCGGTCCATCTTTTAAATGCATGAACAAAGCTGGAAGGCTCTCCATATCCTAACCGATAACCAATTTGCTCAACGGTCAAATGAGTTGTTTCCAGATAGTGTACCGCTTTTTTGCAAAGCTCTTCGTTGACAATTTTTTGATAACTTAAACCTTCAAGATTTAATTTTCGCCTAATAGTACGAGAGGTCAAATTAAACTGATCGGCGATATCTTCCATGTTCGGAATAAACTCTTCACTGTTTTTGACTAACTCTCGTATTTGCTCACTGAAAACCGCTGGTCCCAGTATTTCAACCTGCTGAATTCGACAGTGTTCTTCCATTAATTGCCGAGTCAGTGAATTAGCCTGAGGCAAGGCGCGATCAAGATATTTACCATCAAACTGGATTTCATTAAACGGCATAGAAAACTTTACCTGACATTCATAAAGCTTCTCGTAGTGTTCAATACTTGTGGGACATTCAAAATCAAAGTGAATGGTTTTAAATTTTTGCTCACCTAAAGAACGGGCAAACATATCCCTGATAGATACCAACAAAAAAGAAAAGTCTCTTTCTATATAAAATCGTCTTAATTCAGCAAACTGGTAAACGTCTTTGAATCTCAAAACGGCAATGTCTTTATCTTTAACAAAGGAAATATCGAAATGGCTGTAAGAAAGATGCAGATATTTGAGAAATAAATGAATCGCATCTTCGATACTTTCACAAGATGCCGCTGCCATGCCTAGATTACCGAAGGCGCTTAATCGATATCGCTGTCCGGCATAAAATCCTAAATCCGGTTTGTTCAAAGTCTTCAACATGGATCGAACGAATTTAACTTCCTGAGACAAGCTGGTGGTTGCTTTAGGATCTCGAAGCATCTTTTCATCGATATTGGCGGCACTTAGCAAAGGTGAAGGATCACATCCATATTCTTCTACTAGTTGAACCATTAGCAGGATATTGATGATCGATTGCTGGCGAGTATTCGATTCTATTTTAGAAAGCTGCACAATGTTAACAATACCAATTGAGAAAGAGCCTGTTGGCAGGCCAGTTTATAGTCAATGTCCGAAATAATCAATTATGCGGCTATATGAAGCATTAAAAGTATATAGTTAAACCGTTAATATAAACTTAGATTAAAGATTTTGATGACAGGTGAAAGACAATGAAACGTTGGAATGGCTGGGGTGATGAAAAAAATGACCTGGATTATGAATTAACTCAAACTTCGCAAGATTTTATTGAAAACATTATTGGTAAATCGACGCCTCTAAAAGACGCCAGCTTGCAACAAGCACTCGCAAAGGTGCCGCCCTCGAGAGCGCCAGATCATCGTTTGATCAACACTGGTCCCGAACAGCGATTGCGTCATTGTCGGGGACAAAGTATTCCCGACTGGCTGGCAATGCGCAGCGGCGATTTCGGCACTTTTCCTGATGGAGTCGCCTTTCCCGAAAGCAGTGACGATGTACAAGAACTGCTGAAGTTTGCCGAACAAAAAAATCTGATCGTGATCCCTTATGGCGGGGGCACCTCAGTCTGTGGCCATATTAATCCGCGAAAAAGCGAACAACCTGTGATCACCGTTGCTATGAGCCGGATGAATCAATTAATGCATTTAGACAAACAAAGCCAAATTGCCACCTTTGGTGCCGGAACCATGGGCCCGGAAATAGAAGCCCAGCTTAGCGCTCACGGATATACTTTGGGTCACTTCCCGCAATCCTGGGAGTTATCAACCATTGGCGGATGGGTTGCCAGTCGCTCCAGTGGCCAACAATCGCTGCGCTATGGACGGATCGAGAAAATGTTTGCCGGTGGTCATATAGCAACGCCACAAGGCAGCTTAGATATTCCCACTTTTCCAGCGACTTCTGCAGGACCGGATATTCGAGAAATGATTTTGGGCAGTGAAGGCCGCATGGGGATCATTACCGAAGTCAAAGTCAGAGTGACCCCAATAGCCAAACACGAAAGTTTTCATGTGACTTTTTTTCCAGACTGGCAAACCGGCATGCTGGCGACTCGAGAAATCGTCCAAAATGGCATTCAATTGTCGATGATGCGATTAAGTAATCCGGTTGAAACCGCTTCACATCTGAAACTAGCGGGCCATGATCGCATGGTTGGCTTGTTAGAAAGATATTTAAAGTTTCGCGGCAATGGTGAAGGCAAAACTATGTTTACCTTTGGCGTCACCGGCAGCAAAGCGCAATGCCGATCGGCATTAAAACTAACTAAAAAACTAATCCGCCAACATCGTGGGATTTATATCGGTCCATCATTGGGAAAACACTGGGAGCACAGTCGATTTCGCTCTCCCTACTTACGTCACGGTTTATGGGATGCGGGCATCATAGTAGATACCATGGAAACCTGCCTGGACTGGTCTAGCGTGACAGAGGCGGCCAAAAGTATGGAAGCGGATATTGGCAATGCACTTGCAGATGAAAATGAAAGCGTTCATGTATTCAGTCATCTTTCCCATTTTTATGGTCAGGGATGCAGTGTTTATACAACTTATTTATTTCGCGCTGGCGCTGATTATCCTGCGACCTTAGAGCGTTGGAAAAAACTAAAAGCAGCAGGCGCCAAGGCGATTGTGAAACACGGCGGCACTATTAGTCATCAACATGGCGTCGGTGAAGATCACGCTGAATATTTGCCAGCAGAGAAAGGTGAACTGGGGATTAAAGCGATCCAGCAATTGTGTCATGTGTTTGATCCTGATAAGCGGATGAATCCGGGTAAATTAGTGCCATGATTTTTCACCTTTCCTTTGGATTTTCAAAAATTATCGCGTCATTGCGAGCGTAGCGTGGCAATCTCCCGAAGATATGTACAAAATTTCAAGAGATTGCCACGTCGTTCCTCCTCGCAATGAACTGTGCTTAATGTCAAACATTTTTAAGCATAATTCACTGAATATTCAGTATTATTGATTGCTATGGCAAATGCCTGTCTTAATAGT
>Ga0316205_10002927_pt1 | contig 16817 bp, 14 predicted proteins | sample 3monthpyrite_MG_FD_204941 | JGI IMG/M metagenome (GOLD analysis project Ga0316205, IMG submission 204941) | Microbial mat bacterial communities from mineral coupon in-situ incubated in ocean water Damariscotta River, Maine, United States -... | ecosystem: Environmental > Aquatic > Marine >... | reverse complement strand
TTTTTAAAGTTCACGGTTATTCTCCAATCCGTTGGATATCCCTGCCAACTAAGCTCAAGTCGCTTGGCAAGCCGGATAATTGGCAAGCCGGGCCGCGTGAGTGTTTAGCCACCTCGCCTGCCCCCTCATCCCAAGAAGTTGCCGGGTTCTTCCCGTCATCCTTCCTGATGCGTGGGGCACGCTATGGCCGGTCCACGAAGGGAATACGACAAAACTGTAACAGTTACATGACAGTCCAAGTCGTTGATTTTAAAAGGATTTTTTTCAAACCACCGAAAAACGGACGGAAAACGTGGCCCCTTCGCCCACCACGCTGTCACAGCGGAGTTCGGTGTTGTGGCGATTGAGAATGTGTTTGACGATGGCGAGCCCCAAACCCGTTCCCCCATGCTCCCGGCTTGTCGCCACATCGATCCGGTAAAAACGCTCGGTTAGCCTTGGAATCTGCTCTCTTGGGATACCCGGACCAAAATCCCGCACCTTCAATTCAACACATGTGCCGACTGAAGAATCAGCCGATCCATCTATGCGGTCTGCAGAAATCTCAACGCGCCCACCGCTTTGGCCATATTTCACCGCATTATCCACGAGGTTCTGAACGACCTGCAAAAGCTCATCCCAGTCGCCCCTGATCATGGGCAGGTCTTCGGGCATGGCAACGTCAATCGTTACCTGGTCGCGCTCGGCAATCGGGCCGATTGCATCGACCACATCTTTCACAAGGCCGGAGACGCTGACGGTCCCCCGTGGGGGCATGTGCTCGCGCAACTCAATGCGGCTCAAAGAGAGCAGGTCCTCAATCAGACGCTGCATGCGGGTCGCCTGTTCTCCCATGATGCCAAGAAACCTCTCCTGAGCGTCCGCATCATCTTTCGCCGGGCCTTGCAGGGTCTCAATAAATCCGGAGAGCGAGGCAAGGGGTGTTTTGAGCTCGTGGCTGGCATTGGCAACAAAGTCGACGCGCATCTGCTCAACCCGCTTCATATCTGTCACATCGTGCAGCGCCAGCAGGGTCGGTGTTCCGCTACCGTCATATTCCGCGGTCTCTGCCGGTGTGATTACAGTCTGAAAATGCTGTTCGACAGGAACAGGGCTGACATATTCAATTTCTTCTGCGGCGCCCCCGGTCCGCACCCGCTCAATGGCATCCAGCAGAATGGGTTCGCGCAGGACGGAGGGCACGAGCTTTCCCGTCGCGGCCCGTCCAACGAAGCGCTCAGCAGAGCCATTGTGATAAATGATGCGTCCATCGCCATCGAGCAGCACAACTGCATCCTGCATCTGCTCCAGCACGATGCTCCCAATGCCCTCGCGGGATTGGGCGGCCTGACTATCTGCGATGGCGCGCGCTACATCGCGGCGACGCTTATCTTCCGCAAAATAAGTCTGGCCGACAGCACCAAAGGCCAGAGCAAAAAATCCGATGACGGAGATCTCGACGGATGTCAGGCCGGACAGATAGAGGAAGCCAAAGACCGCGGCCGCGACCACAATAAGAAGCCTGGCCTGAACAATTGCGACAGCGACAATATCAGGCGCGTTTCGCGCCTTCACGTCCTTGCCTGTTTCCCTGTCTTGCTTAGCCACCGCCATCTTTTGCTCCAACCGACACGTCTCACGCAGTTCCGCGTGACAGAATCGCTCCTTGTGCGGTGTTCATATGAAACTAATACGACAATCTCAATGATTGCTGGGTTTTCCTCTGTTTTCTGCCGATTAAGGTTGAGGCTGGCAGGAAAATTGGAGCCAGAGGCGACATCTCCGCAGAAAGGCACTATAAGTGCCCAAAATGACAATTTGTCACTCGAGCCAGAGAGATAAAGGGAGAGAACATATGACTGAGATTGCCGGAAAAGTTGCCGTTGTTACAGGAGCTGCCAGTGGCATTGGCCGCGCAACCGCAGAACTTCTTTCTCGTGAAGGCGCGAAGCATGTTGCCATTACGGATGTCGATCGGGCCGGTCTTGAGAAGACAGCGGAAAACATCAAGGCAAGTGGCGGCAGTGTCTCCACGCATATCATCGACGTGTCCGACAAGGATGCGATCTATGCCTTTGCGGACGAAATCGCGGTAAACCACGGCGGCGCGGACATTGTGATCAACAATGCAGGTGTGGCTCAGATGGCTGAAGTTGAAGACCTGACCTACGAAGATTTTGAGTGGGTTATGAATATCGACTTTTGGGGCATGGTCTATGGAACAAAAGCCTTCCTGCCCCAGCTGCAGGCGAAGGGATCCGGCCATATCGTCAATGTCTCCAGTATTTTCGGACTGATCTCTGTGCGCACGCAAGCCGCGTATAATTCCGCCAAGTTTGCCATTCGCGGGTTCACCGAGGCGCTTCGCCTGGAAATGAAAGACACGAACATTGGTGTCTCCTGCGTGCATCCTGGCGGCATCAAAACAAATATTGTTCGAAATGCCAGGTTCCAACAAAGCACGACAGTTGGGGACCGTGAGGAAGCGAAAGATCGTTTTGATCAGCTGGCGAAGACGACCCCGGCAAAAGCGGCTCTTACCATCGTAAACGGCATCAAGAAAAACAAACCCCGTATTCTTATTGGTTTTGACGCCCGCATGGTTGATTGGATCCAGCGCCTCCTGCCGACACGTTATGGCTTTCTCTTCAATAGGCAGAACGCTGACTAGAAGTTCTTTGCCTCGACACGCACACCTTCTGTCATCCTCGTGCTTGACACGAGGATCCATACTGCACCGCCAAGCCGCTTGGACCCTCGGGTCAAGCCCGAGGGTGACAATTGAGTGATAGTAGGACGCTTACGAACAGTGGACCGCCCGCCGTCACCCATCCTTTGCTCCAACACTCACTTCCCGTGCAAAGACCCGACCCGCATTCGCATCTATGAAGAGTGGGAAGACCAGGCGGCCCTCGACGCCCACTTCGCCATGCCCCATATGGCCGCCTTCGTGGAAGGCATGGGCAAGCTGACGGTCAAGTACATGAATGTGGTGAAGTTCGAGCAGGGCGAAACATCACCTGTGGGGTGAAGGCTGCGACTTCATCCACGAATGAAGTCGCAAAGTGCGCTCGGAACTTGTCATTGGCCAACAATCCCTTCTGTTCCACTGAATAGAATGTTCTGCATTTTCGGAAAATTGCCCGCTCGACAGGCCGCACGCCGAATGAAACTCACCCCACCCTGGTGTACGCGATACCGATATACCACGGACTGGGAGAACACCTTGCGGCTCGCACGCTCCACTACACGTTCCTTGACCATGTGAACATGCCCGGCAAGTAAGCGCCAAGGAATGTCCTTCATCCGGCGCCACTCCGTTTCATAAACGTAAGGTGCTTGAAACTCCGAAATGCGGGTCACGACAACGCAACGATCCCCGAGTCTTTCTTTTAGTCTATTGTAATCCCGCCAGAAAAACTTGAGTCTCATATTGATAATGGTATCTACGTGACTTTGGCTCCTCGCCCTTTTCACCGCATTGTCAAAGGCCGAACACTGATCGCCGGCCACCGTTCGAGCCTGAAGGCTGTATCGATAGAGCCCGGTCTCATCGGCGTATAGATCACGAAACAGGTAGTATTCTGGTATCGGCTCTCCTTGAGCCAGAGCTATGTTTCGGCGATCTTTAGCCGATTGGTATGTCGCCTCAATATAGTCAAAGCCAAATTCGACAAGTTCCGGCAGGCAGGAGAAGCAGCCGCCTGGATATCCTGAACTCTGCGCATTCCCCTTGGCTATCTCTTCCAACGAGTGAAGATCCAGCCTGGGAGCTATCGCATATCCCTCAACATTATAGATTGGGGTAATGTTCCTCGCTGCGTCAGCGTCGCATAGGATTTGCATTTCAGGAGGAACGTAGTCTCTTGGTGGCAAACCAGAAATCCAAGCAGCCAACCTGAAGGCTATGTCGTCCTGAGTGTAGCTCTCATCACATGAGCCAAGCACAACAGCCGCAAGCATAGCCAACACACAGTGCAGAGCTCGGGTGGCTGCGTTCGATTTCTTTGACTTAAGCAAAACTCACCCTCCCTTTTGGACATGCTTCGCAAGCGAACGCCCACATTAAGATAAAACCCGTATTACAAATAGGTCTAGGATTATCTGAGAGAAACGGGGTCTAGCTGTGATGTCGTGACCTTTTCCACCGACTTCAGTTGGAGGTCACTTGAGGTCCCTTGAGGTCCCTTACCCCAGCCACCCGAACAAGTCGGGTGGTGACGGAGTCCATTTACGGACAATCAGAAACTCACTGTCATTGCCGGACTTGTTCCGGCAATCCAGGGGCGGAGAGCGATTTTGGTTAAGAACTGCTTCAGATGCCGCCCCATGCAGAAAGGAATTGAATTCTACTGGGCATGGAGCGCGGCGCGGGTGAGTGTTTTCTCACCCTGGACCCCCGGAACAAGTCCGGGGGTGACGGCTTTGGAATGAATGAGCAGCCGGCGCGCAAGCGCTAGTCGTTGGCGGAACTCATACTCAGTTCCCGCGCGAGGACACGCCGGGCGGCGCGTTCAAAGTCGGGATCGAGGTACGGCGTGAGCACATCAAATATCTGCCCGACGCCTTCTGCCAGATCTTCTCTTGTCACCAGCTGGGTGGGAGACATGGTCTGCTTGTAGCGGATCCAGTTGGTCCAGACGAGCCAGGTGTTGAGCGCCACAGACCGGAAGCCGTTGCGCCCCCGCGGTTTTTCCATATTCCCATCTTTCACAAACTGGCGTGCAAGCCCTTCCAAGCCATCAATGGTTTCAGCCTGTACTTTGCGATAACGCTCCGCCAGATCTTCGTCTTTCCGGAGCAGCTGCAACAGGCCGCCATAGAAGAACCGATAGTCCCAAACCACTTCCAGCGAGCGCAAGTAGAAGCCTGCAAACCGTGTCGGGCTGATCGGAATTTCAATGTCAGCGGTGATGAGATCGCGCAGCCCCTGTTCCACCCCGTCAAACAGGATGCGGATGATTTCTTCCTTGTTTTTGAAGTGATAATAGAGGTTGCCCGGGCTGATCTCTAAGGCCTCAGCAATCTGCGTTGTGCCAATGGACTGAGCCCCGTGCTCGTTCATTAACCGCAGAGTTTCCTCGATTATTCGCTCTCTATTGCCCATTCCCCCTCATACCAGATGAGCGTAACTCAAAACAGGGTTGACATTGTCGCATTTAGAGGAAATATTCTAATTAGAGTTTTTCCTCTAATTAGAATATGAGGGGCACATCATGGCCGACATATCAGTAGACAGTGGCAGAGCGCCACGGGAACGTATGGAAGTAAGACGCGTTCCCTTTTCCTACGAACAGCGGAGCTCCAAAGAACGGGCCGGACACTGGAACCCGGGCAGTCCTGAGTTTTCGCAGATTGTGAATTCCGGCTCGCTCGCCATGCCTTACCTTGAGCCCTATCTCATCAAGACCATGCGCGCGGCGCGGGACAAGATCACCGACCCGCAGTTGCAGAAGGAGCTCGACTTCTATTGTGCTCAGGAGTCCACCCATTTCCGCCAGCACAAGAAATTCAACGATACGCTGAGCGAAGCCGGATATGTCGCAGTGCGTGAAATAGAGGCACGGGTTGATCGGGATTACAAACGGCTCGGCGAGAAAAAGTCGCTGAAATTCAACCTCGCCTATGCGGAAGGGTTTGAATCCATGGCGCTCGCCATTGGCGAAATGCTGATCGAAGACAGGGAATATCTTTTCGGCAATAGCGACCCGGCTGTTGCTTCCCTCATCCTCTGGCACTTTGTCGAAGAGATTGAGCACAAGAACGTGACGTTCGACGTGTTCAAGCATCTGCATGCCAGCTATTTCTGGCGGATGCTGGGTCTTGTCTATGCGACCGGCCATATTTTCTGGCGCATGGGCCAGGGCTATCGCGACCTGCTTCGGGAAGATGGTCTTTGGTCAAATTTGAAAAGCCGGTGGCGCATGTTGAAGCTGCTCGGTCGGATCATGAAAAACGTTCTGCCAAAATGGCTCCGCATCTGGCGGCCGAGCTACCACCCCTCACAGGTGCCCGACCCTATATGGGGACTTGATTGGGCAGAACTCTATGACGCGGCCCCTGAAGGAGCGGCTAATCTCGACACGAGGCGGCTTCACGAGCCACAGCCCGTCGCCATGCCACAAGTTTGAGGACAGCTGATGTCACAACCAGACCGCGCGATCATTCTGCCGCGCATGCAGGCGCTCCTGTTTCTCAATGGGATTGCCCTCTTCATTGTCGGCATCCTTTTTGGATGGGCGTGGTTCTTTCACCTTCTGGGCGAAATCGTGCTCTGGCCTCTCCCCATCCAGATCGAGGTCGACATTCCCGGTGACTCCCGCGGCTTTCGCATGGGGCATATGGAAGCCATCACCCACGGGCTTCTGCTCATGGCGCTGGCGTTTGGTGGTCAGTTCATGCGCCTCAGTCAAAAAGAATATGCCGTCTTTTTCTGGTCAGCGCTGATCAATGCATGGTTTTTCACACTCACCGCCATGGTCAATGCTTTCGCCGGGACACGGGGGCTTGCCTTCGGCGGAGGCCCTTTCAAAGAATCGATCGTGAACGACATTGTCTACTTCTTTGGATTGCCACCAGCAGTGGCTGTCCATGTGCTTCTGGTGCTCGCGGCCCTCGGCCTGTGGCGCTATTTGAAACAAGCTGACTGATAGAACGACTTGAGGGGACCCATGTCACAAACAGATCATTCAACCATTTCGCCGCGCATGCAGACATTACTGCTTTTGAACGGGGTCGGGCTTTTCATTGTCGGCATCGTCTTTGGCTGGGCGTGGTTCTTTCATCTCCTCGGCGAGATTGTGCTCTGGCCATTGCCTATTCAGATTGAGGTCGACATTCCTGGCGACTCCCGCGGTTTCCGTATGGGCCATATGGAAGCCATTACCCATGGGCTTCTCCTTATGGCCTTTGCTTTTGCGGGTCAGTTCATGCGCTTGAGCCAAAAAGAGTTCACGATCTTCTACTGGTCGGCGCTCATCAATGGATGGCTTTTCACCCTGCCTGCCATGGCCAACGCCTTTTACGGGACACGCGGTCTCGCCTTTGGCGGCGGTCCCTTCAAACCAGGGCTCGCCAATGACATCATCTACCTCTTTGGGTGGCCACCTGTGGTTGCCGTCCACATACTCTTTGCAGTGGTCGTTCTGGGGCTCGTGCGGCACCTGCGCGCCACCGCTTAGACCACAAAAAGGCCGGCGGAGGATCAGCCCCGCCGGCCCTTGATGGCTCTTTAGTCACTAGGACTTTGTTTCGTCGCGTTTTCGAACCACAAAAGTCTGCAACTTTTGTTGAAAACGCTTTAATGCCACCAACCGCGACGACGGTGATTGGCAGCACCGTCGAGCATTTCTTTCTGCTCTGCATCAAGCGTGTTGTAGAAAGCATCAAATGCAGGCCGGATGGTTTGGATCGTTTTCAGTCCCACCGCGACGGCTTCTTCTGCCATCGCCAAACGTTGTGTTGCAGGCGCGGTTTCGGCGGCGCGGGCGGCATCTACCTTCCCACAAAAAGCGGTAACTTCGCTGCCACCCTGCCGCACCGCGGCGATCAGATCATCCCATGCGGCCTGCTGGGTTGAGGTGAATTCCACTTCTTCTTCGGCATGTTCCATCATTTCTTCAACAAAATGATCGACACCGCGCTCACAGCGGGCAGCAGCGGTTCTCTCACCCCAGCCAAACCATGAGGCATTCTGCACGGTGGCATCTTCAGCATTGGCCGGAGCGACGACCGCCAGAATTGATACGACGACGGCGAAGACGCCTGCCGCAAAGGTGTTAACAGTCATGCTTTGACTAAGAGGAGCGGGTCTGTGGGACATTGATTTTCTCCAGGATCGGGGGCTTGTTGTCTGCCACCTCAATCTGGGGGTTCCCGCGCCGTTTATCCTCTCAGGGCCGTATCGAATTGTAACCGATTGTAACAAGTGCGGCCCCGTTAAGGCGGTTGTTACCCGACGTTACAAAAATCAGGCGCGACCCGGCCAATAATGGACTAAATTTGGAGCATGAGCAGTTTACCCCACCTTTTGGTCGTCGACGATGACCGGGAAATTCGAGACCTCGTTAAACGGTTTCTCACCAAACATGGCTTCCGCGTGACCTTGGCCGAGGATGCCGTTTCCTGCATGGCCGCCATAGAGGCTGGCAAGTTCGACCTGGTGGTGCTCGATGTGATGATGCCCGGCGAAGATGGTCTAAGCGTATGCCGCAGGATTCGCGCAACCTCAGACCTGCCGGTCATTATGCTGACAGCTATGGGGGAAGAGACAGATCGTATTATCGGTCTTGAAATCGGGGCAGATGACTATTTGCCCAAGCCCTTCAATCCGCGAGAGCTATTAGCGCGCATCAAAGCAATTCTCAGGCGCGCTGAGCCCAAGCATGACGCACCCGTCGCCGACACGAATTTTCGGTTCGATGGATGGCAACTCGATCCGCGATCCCGAGCCTTAACCAGTCCGGATGGCCAGGATGTTGAACTGACATCTGGTGAGTTTGATCTCTTAATCGCCTTTGTTGAACGCCCGAACCGGGTTCTTTCCCGTGACCAGTTGCTCGACATCACAAAGGGCCGGGAGGCCATGCCATTTGATCGAAGCATAGATGTGCAGCTCTCCCGACTGCGCCGCAAGATTGAAGAGGATCACAAGCTGCCGCGGACCATTAAGACCATTCGTGGTGGTGGCTACATGTTCACCGCAGAGGTCACCCGCGCATGACCCGCCGCCGCAACGGGCATCGTCGCTCCCAACAAAATCGCAGACGGGAGCGACAACGTGAAGCAAGGGAGTTCCGTCGAAAGGTCCGACGGAAGGCGACCCGATTCATGCCTGGCGGCCTTGCTGGCCGCATCATCCTCATGGTCGTCGGCATTCTGTTTGTGGTGCAACTGGTTGGTTGGATTTTTGGCGACAATGACAGCTGGGAGTTTGACGAGCCAGAGGAAGTAGCAGCAGAGCAGGTCATCGCCGCAACACAATTGTTAGACCGCGCCAACGAGGAAGAACGAGAGGCCCTGACAGATGCCCTCACCGGGATCTTCCTCCGTGTCCATGTTCAAAGTAGTGCCCCAGATACAGGACGCCAGCTGCGACCTGGCCGCGGTGGAAACTTTGAAGAAGAAGCAAGGGAGCTGCTTGGCCCGCTGAAGGATCGCGACGTCCTCATTGGCTACCGGGGCGAATGGGACTGGGATGGGATCATTACCCTCTCTGTTCAACTGTTGGACGGAAACTGGGTGGTGTACGAATTTCCGATCCGAGCCTTTGGCATGTTCCAACAACCTTCCTCGGGCGTCGGCCCTTGGATTTTCTGGCTCCTGGTTGCCGGTGCCGTCATCTGGTTCAGCAATCGTCTCGTTCGACCATTACGAACCTTTGCGGCGGCGGCTGAGAATCTAGGCCGCGACATTAATGTAGACCCGCTGCCTGTAACAGGCTCGCGGGAACTCAGGCGCGCGTCCAAAGCGTTCAATAAAATGCAGACACGGGTGCAACGCATGATCGACGACAGATCGCTTATGCTTGCCGCGATTGCCCATGATCTGCGCACTGTCCTCACCCGTCTGCGCCTGAGGGCGGAGTTCATCGAAGATGCTGAGCAACAGGCCAAGGCGGAAGCCGACATTGAAGAGATGCAGGCCATGCTTGATGCAGGCCTCGCCTTTGCACGCGGTGAAACCGAGGTCGAAGAGCGCCGGAACATTGATCTGGCGGACCTTACCAGAAGTCTTACGGACGACCTGGCGCAAACTGATGGGCCGGCGCGCTACCAGGGCCCAGCCTCACTGACCTATCGGTGTGGACCAAATGAGATGCGTCGCGCAATCTCCAACATTATCCGGAATGCTATTGCCTATGGATCGGAGGCAGATGTCAGTCTCTCATCCGGGCCACAGGGTGTTTCGCTCACCATTTCCGACAAGGGGCCTGGCATTCCCACGGAACTGCACGAACAAGTGTTTCAGCCCTTTTTCCGCGTCGAAGACTCGCGAAACCGGGAAACAGGTGGAACGGGTCTCGGCCTTGCTATCGCGCGCACCATTGCGCGACGCCATGGCGGCGACGTCTACCTCAAAAACGCTCCGGAGGGCGGATTGGTCGTCACGCTGACACTGCCTGCCACCTAGCGACATGCGGCTTTGCTGCAACGCAGTGGATCACGTAAACTAACCGCAAATCATAAGCTCAAGGACATGTTCGAATGGCAGCGACGCACGCGCTTACCGGCCCCGGCCCGACCTCTCACACCTATTTCTCTCAGCGGCTGCGACTGCACTATGTCGATTGGGGGAATGAAGAGGCTGAGCCGATCCTTATGGTGCATGGGGGCCGTGATCACTGCCGGAACTGGGACTGGGTCGCGCAAGCTTTCCGTGACACACATCACATCATTGCACCAGACCTGCGCGGTCATGGTGATAGCCAATGGATGATCGGCGGGACCTATGACCTTACCGACTTTGTCTATGACATTGCCCAGCTCATTCACCAAAAAAAATTGAACCCTGTCACGATCATCGCTCACTCTATGGGCGGAGCGGTCGCCCTGCGCTATGCCGGCCTTTATCCGGAAACGGTCAAGAAGCTGGTGGTCATTGAAGGACTTGGTCCCTCTCCAAAGATGATCGCAGATCGCGAAAAGACAGCCATCCACGAGCGCACCGCCCAATGGGTGGAGCAAATGCGGAAGCTGTCGAGCCGGCAGCCGCGGCGGTATGAAAGCATTCTAGATGCCTTCACGCGCATGCAGGATGAGAACCCACACCTCTCTCCAGAGCATGCGCGCCATTTAACGGTCCATGGCGTAAGCCAGAATGAAGACGGCACCTATAGCTGGAAGTTCGACAATTATGTGCGCGCGTTTTCACCAGCTGGTTTCACACCAGCGGAGTCGCAACACTTCTGGTCCCGCATTACCTGCCCCACCCTGCTGATACGCGGCACAGAAAGCTGGGCAAGCGATCCCCTGAAAGATGGGCGCGCAGAACATTTCCAGAATGCGAAAGTCGTCAATATCGAAAATGCCGGGCATTGGGTCCATCACGACCAATTGAGCGAATTTTTGGAACTAGTGGAAGGCTTCCTCGAAGACTAAGCGCGCCCCGCCTCTAAATGAGACGACACTGGGTCCGATGACACCCTATCGGCTGGAAGGCGCACAGTGATGGTCGTGCCTTCGCCTTCTTTGCTTTCAATATCAAGATGACCCTTATGCGCTTCAACCAGCGATTTGGTGATCGCAAGGCCGAGACCTGTACCCTCAAAGCGCCTCGCAAGCGAGTTGTCGGACTGTGTAAAGGGCTGAGTCATCTTATCGACCTGATCTGCCGGGATGCCGATGCCCGTATCCTTCACAAGAATCGAAATGCCTGCCGTGTCATTCACGTGGGCTGAGAGGTCAATGCGGCCATCTGCAGGGGTAAATTTGATTGCATTTGACAGCAGGTTCATAACAACCTGCCTCAGTGCCCGACGGTCCGCCCGGAGTTCCGGCAGCCCCTCGAGGTCTCCAACATAAACCGGCGCATGCTGCGCCGTTGTCCCTGACGGCGCCGCACGATCCCTCGCCCAATCCAGCACTTCGTCCAGCTCAAGCCATTCGTCATCCAGTTCCATTTCGCCGGATTCAATGCGCGAGATGTCCAGAATATCATTGATGACCGAGAGAAGGTGGCGGCTGGAATCGTGGATGCTGCCGACATAGTCCATATAGCGCTCGTTATCGAGCGGACCAAACATCTCCTGCTGCATCACTTCGGAGAAACCGATCACGGCATTTAGCGGTGTCCGGAGTTCATGACTCATGTTCGCAAGGAACAATGATTTTGTTCTGTTGGCTGCTTCGGCGTCATGCAGAGCCGTTCTGAGATCAGCCTCAGATGCTTTTTGCTCGGTAATGTCGCGGACCACACTGACGTAGTAGTGCTCGTCCCCAATTCGCATTTCGGTTACGGAAAGCTCGATAGGGAAGGTTTCGCCGTCTTTGCGTTGTCCCCGCATTTCCTGGCCACCCTGTCCGACCAAACGGCCTAAGCCATCAGTAGAACCACCCGCTGGAGACGCATGCTGGAGCGCCAAGGTCAAATAGGACGGCAAGAGTATACCGACGCTCGAGCCAATGAGCTCTTCGCCTTCGTACCCAAACAGTCTCGACGCGGCCGGGTTAACAGACTGGATGACGCCGTTTTCGTCCGTCGACAAGATACCATCGGCCACGCTCTGCATCATCGTGCGCAGCCTGATTTCCCCAGCTCTCAGACGCTCCTGTGCTGTCAGTTGCTGAGAAACATCACGAAGGCTGAGGAATAGCGATGGCTCACCGGAGATCAAATGGATGTGCCGCCAGGAACACAATGTCCTGTGGTAGGTACCGTCCGGATGGCGCAAACGGAATTGCCCTTCTGGCCTGTGATCTGGAGCATCAATCGCTTCGGCTGCCAGCTCTATGAAACGCTCGACATCATCCCGATGGACCAGGTCAGATATCTTGTATCCGATAAATTCTGAGGGGCGTTCATCAAACCACTCACCAAAGCCAGGCCCAAGGAAGACCGCCTTCATATCAAAATCAACAATGGCGATTGCTTCTTCGATCGCATTGATCAGGGTTTGGAAGTGCTCAGTCGTTCGATGCAATTCGCGCCAATACCCCGTCATGCGCCGCGTGAGCGAAACCCAGTCGCGGGTGACATCGCCGAATTCATCCAGCGAAACAGGGACAGGCTCGATGATCGTGTCCAGATCCTCAAAAACAGTGAGCGCCTGGGATCGCAGGTCCCATAGGGGATCAATGCCTTTTTTGAAATTCTTCAAAGCAAAATAGGCAACTGGCAGAGTTGCCGCGACGAGCGCAAGCCAGACAAGAAAAATCCCCGCGCCCGCGCCGCCATACGCTTGCTCTACATAAAGGATCAGGACAGAGCTCACCGTCATCGGCAGGACGACACCGAGTGCAAATATTTTTACCCGAAGAGACAGGAAATGTGTCTTGAAACCGCGGGGCCCGAAAAACTGACCCACGAGATCCGCGAAGACGTAGAGGGCAATGAGCATCATTATGGAGGCCGGAGCGGCGACACCCATAATTGCAAACAGATGATCACCGAGAGAAATGCTGCGGCCCAACTGTTGGCTCAAACTGAAGTTCACAACGAGCGGGGCGGCCGCTGCATAGGGCAGATAGAAACCTGCAAACAAATAGGGGAAGCGGGCGACGCGGTGTTCCGCCTCTTCACGAGATCGTTCGTCGGGGGCGCCGGCCAGCTCCACCGTCTTGCGCATAAATCTGTCGTGAGCCGTGTAGCTGAGCGCAATACCGATCACCGCATACACACTCACCAGATGTTGGAGAGTTTGCATCAATTGACCAAGAGTGTAATCGCCTAGAAAACTGACAACGACAAATGTGATTGCGAGCGGCATGATCCACGCTGCCACCAACCCGGACCGAAATCGGTACAGGAACTCAGAGTCGGTCATTTGGGTTTCAGACGCCATCTAGAATGCAGAGCTCACCAAGAAAACACGCTGGGTTTCACCTAGCCCAACTTTGACGTCATTGTGAGGCCTGATTGGTTAAATCATGGCTAAGAAAGTATGAAATTCCAATGGGTTGCGGTCGGTGTGGCACCAACCAGGCTACAGCTTCGATGCTCTAAGCCTGAGGGCGTTAACAATTACACTGACTGAACTTAGGGACATCGCGGCGGCTGCCAGCATCGGGCTCAGCTGCATGCCCAGAATGGGGTAGAGTACACCTGCTGCCAAAGGCACGCCTAGCGCATTGTAAGCGAATGCAAAGAGGATGTTCTGACGAATGTTTCGCCCGGTTTGACGGGCGAGCTTCCGAGCTCTGACCAGCGCGGACAGGTCTCCTCCCACCAAAGTAATACCTGCGGTCTCCATTGCGAGGTCGGTGCCCGTTCCCATTGCAATGCCCACATGAGCGAGCGCAAGTGCCGGGCCGTCATTAAGTCCATCCCCCACCATTGCCACACGACGGGTTCTTGCCAGCCGTTCGATTTCCTGCGCTTTGCCATCAGGCAAAACGCCAGCAATCACCGTTTCAATACCAAGATAGGCGGCCACCTTGTCCGCTGGCGCCTGTGCGTCTCCGGTCAACATGACCAAGTCCAGCCCCTGTTTTCGGAGTGCAGTCAGAATCGCATTTGCGCCGAGCTTGATCGGGTCCACGAAAGTTAACCACCCAGCTGCCACACCATCAATAGCGCCATAGATCTGCGTCGTGTCACCGATGTTCGTCAGGGGCAGATCAATGCCCTGCAAATGCATCAACGCGCGATTGCCTGCGACAATTTTTTTGCCGAGAACCTCTCCCACCATGCCCACGCCAGGGATCACCTCCACTCTTTCTGCGGCAACCAAGGAACACCCGGCTTGTGCTGCTTTTTCAATAATGGCTGCAGCCAAAGGATGTTCACTCTCTTGCTCAAGACTGGCGAGCAGCGCCAGGAATTCTGTTTCCTCAACCCCCGGGAACGTTTCAATTTCGGTTACGCGGGGTTTTCCTTCTGTCAGCGTACCTGTCTTGTCAAACACCAATACATCCACCTTGGACAGCTCTTCGAGGGCTGCCGCATCGCGCACCAGAATGCCGTTGGACGCCGCACGACCCGTCGCCACCATGATCGACATCGGTGTCGCAAGTCCCAGTGCACAGGGACAGGCGATGATGAGGACGGATACTGCGGCAATGAGCGCGTGGGCGAAGGCTGGGTCGGGGCCCAACGCCATCCAAACGGCAAATGAGAGGGCCGCCACCCCAGCAACCAGAGGCACAAACCAGGCCGCGACTTTGTCGACAAGGGCCTGTACGGGCGCTCTGCTGCGTTGTGCTTCGGCCACCCGCTGGACAATGCGGGAAAGAAGAGTTTCTGCGCCGATTTTTTCTGCCCGCATGGTGAGCGACCCCACACCATTCACCGTCCCAGCCATCAACGCGTCACCTGATGATTTGGCGATGAGATCAGGCTCGCCTGTGATCATCGCTTCATCAATATAGCTTTCACCAGTTTCAACACGTCCATCAACCGGCACCTTGGCACCCGGGAGGACACGCAATCGGTCACCGATAACGACCTCTTCCAGTGCGACCTCTTCTGCGATCTCGTGGTCGGTCTCGCTTGAAAGTCGCAGCGCTGTGGGTGGCGTCAGGTCAAGTAAAGCCCGCAATGCCTTTCCTGTTGCTTCGCGCGCTCGCAATTCCAAGATCTGGCCGAGAAGCACCAGGACAATAATCGTCGCCGCTGCTTCGAAATAGACGGCGACCTGCCCGCCCTCACGAAAGCCATCGGGGAAAATCGACGGCGCCGCAGTTGCCACGACGGAATAGCCATAGGCGGCACCGGTCCCCAGAGCGATCAAGGTGAACATGTTGAGGTGTCCGGTCCTCACCGACTGCAGGCCGCGCTCAAAAAAAGGAAAGCCGCACCATAAGACCACCGGTGTCGCCAAGGCGAGTTGCGTCCAAGGCCAGGCTACAGGACCGACAGGCGCCTTAATCCCGAAGAGATGTCCTCCCATTTCGAAGACCAATAGGGGAAGCGCAAAAACAAGTCCGACCCAGAACCGGCGGGAAAAATCAACCAGCTCCGGGTTGGGTCCGTCATCGAGAGAAACGGCCTGGGGCTCCAGCGCCATGCCGCAGAGCGGGCAGCTATCAGGCCCGTCGGTGATGATCTCGGGGTGCATGGGACAGGTAAAAAGCGCACCTGCCGACGCTGCTTCCCGGGCGGCTACTTCCGCCGCTGCCTGTGCTTCACCGCTCAAATAACCATCGGGGTCATTCGCAAATTTCTCACGGCACGACGCTCCGCAGAAATAGTAGCCCTGTCCGTCATGCTGATGCGTATGTCGCGCTGTTTCGCGCGGAACCTCCATGCCGCAGACTGGATCGATCGCCATCGTCGTTTGGGTATCAGCAGTCAGAGAGTTGGACATAAGTCGGGGCACCAGATGATTAGATTGCTGGCATTCTCCACCTTCCCCTTAGGGCAAGCTCAAGCCTTTTCTGACAGACACACTCTTGACCTTCCCCCAGGGGGAAGCCTCAAGGTAACCGTAAGCCATGCTTACCCAAATTGGAGCCTCTATGATCGGTCGTCGCTTGTTCCTCGCCTCCACGGCTGCCTTGTTTGCCCCCCGACCCAGCTTCGCTAAGGCATTTGCCTCCTCAATAGGTGGGGCCAGGGAATACACACTCTCAATTGGAGAGATTGGCGTGAACTTCACCGGTGCACCCTCGCGCGCACTGGCGGTGAATGGTCAAATACCCGGTCCAGCTCTCCGGTTCGTGAATGGTGAGGACGTCGTGATCCACATCACCAACAATCTGGATGTCATGTCCTCTATTCATTGGCACGGGCTGCTGGTTCCACCAGAGATGGACGGCGTGCCAGGTATTAGCTTTGACGGCATCCCGCCCGGCGAGACGTTCACCTATCGCTTTCCCATCCGGCAGACAGGCACGTATTGGTACCACTCCCATTCTGCCTATCAGGAACAGCAGGGCGTCTATGGTCCGCTCATCATCGAACCGCGCAGAGCTGAGCCAGCGCCCTTTGACCGCGAGCACACAATTATCCTGTCCGACTGGCTCGACACAGATCCTGCCGATGTGCACGCCAACCTCAAATCGATGAGCGATTATTACAATTACGCGCAGCGGACGCTTGGTGACTTTTTGGACCTTGCTTCTGACAAAGGTCTGAGCACCGCCGCTAACGAACGGCTCGCCTGGGGCAATATGCGGATGACGCCCACTGACCTCTCCGATGTGAGCGGCTATACATTCCTGATGAACGGACAGACGGTC
>Ga0316205_10002926_pt1 | contig 16817 bp, 11 predicted proteins | sample 3monthpyrite_MG_FD_204941 | JGI IMG/M metagenome (GOLD analysis project Ga0316205, IMG submission 204941) | Microbial mat bacterial communities from mineral coupon in-situ incubated in ocean water Damariscotta River, Maine, United States -... | ecosystem: Environmental > Aquatic > Marine >... | reverse complement strand
GGATAGTGTCGCCATTAATAGAAAGGTCAACGGCTGAACACGAGGCATTTGGATTGCTCTTAGGGCAAACTAACGCTCTGGCATTGTAGTTGTTACTGGCAATATAAGGTGACCAGTTGCTTTCCGAAGGTTTGTTCTTATATTCGACGCCTGCTTTGGAAAGTGCTCCTTCGTAACGCCTTAAAAGCACAACATTCTTTTCTTTAAAGCTTAATACAAGCTGTTCATTGTCATTTTTGTAAACATAGTTTCCCGTAATATTAAGAGTAGCCTGTTCACTGTAGGCTGATGCCGAACATAAAACGAAAATACATGCAGTTAGGTATGCTGTTTTTTTAGACATGTTAATCACCTCCCCTATTGGTATACCTGATTATTGTAGTCAGGTATTTAACTGTCATCCCCCAAATGGGTGATGAGTAGCTAGTAATTTATTAATTTCTTATGAATCAGCTAGTTATCTAAAAAATTAAAATGACAATTATCTTCGGGGGGTAAAAAAGTAGCTCGCATCACCCATTTGGGTGATGTTTATAATCATATTATTGTATAGAGTTTAGTTGTGGTCATTTATTCCTCATACTTAATGACTGAAGTACGGTGATTGATTTGCACAAGGATGTGTATTTTTAAGTACCGCTTCGTTTGTTCTTTCTGAAACAAGCTTATTTCAATTCGCATAATTCTCTAAATGTTTTTTAAATCGAGCGTATCGGTTTTTTCAATGATCGATTTCTAGAATCATTTGGACATGAAGAGGACAGAAATTGTTTGTCTTGTGTATTTCTGTTGATCAGATTCCAGAAATATATAATAAATATCACCCAAATGGGTGATGACGGTTTTTTTTCTCTTCCTTATAGTCCTCTTGCGGATAAGTAATTCTTTCCCGTTCTGTACAAAAAATAAACAATTATTTTTTCTTAGGGTTCGTGATATGAAGTTATTACAAAGTATTTTTTTACTAGCTATGTTAACTGTAATTTCTTCATGCGGAGGAGGCGGCGATGGTGGTTCAGGTGGAGACGGGGGTAGCACGTCAACCTACACGGTTGGCGGTCTCATTAGTGGACTAAATGGTACGGTTGTGTTGCAAAATAATGCCGGTGATAATATAACGCTTTCGGCTAGCGGTAACGTTGGTTTTACTTTTCCAACCGCAATTAATGACTTAGCAAGTTTCAATATAACTGTCTTAAATCAGCCCGGTGGTCAATTCTGTAGTGTAGCTGATGGTAGTGGCTCGGTGAGTGGGGCGAATGTAACGTCAGTTTCGCTTACCTGTGTGACATCGACTTATTCAGTTGGCGGTAATATTAGCGGTCTTTCAGGTTCCGTTACCTTGCAAAACAATGCGGGTGATAATTTATCGCTATCAGCAGATGGTAGCTTCACTTTTAATACAGAACTGCTCACTTATTCGACTTACAGTGTCAGTGTTTTGTCCCAGCCTGCAGGGCAAACTTGTAGTATCACTGGTGGTAGTGGTTCTAATAATACTTCTTCAGATGTTACAACGGTTTCAATCACCTGTGTCGATGGTGTAATAACGCATTCAGTGGGTGGAAGCATCAGTGGATTAAGTGGCTCTTTAGTTCTTCGAAATAATGGTGGTGATAATTTATCTGTCACAGCTAATGGTGGTTTTACTTTTGCAACGGTTCTTAATGATGCAGCTATTTATAATGTAAGTATTCTGAGTCAGCCGGTTAATCAAATATGCAACGTGACTAAAGGCAATGGAGTTATCAATAGGGCAAATGTTATTACTGTTACAGTTTCATGTGTTTCAACCTATAGCGTTGGTGGTAGTGTAAGTGGTTTGACGAGTGGCGCGCTGGCTTTAACCAGTAATTTTGGCAGCAATCTTTCTGTAAGCTCAAATGGTAGTTTTTCTTTTGGTACAAGAGTTGAAAATGGTAGTTCGTATAATGTGTCAATTTCATCGCAACCAGCTAACCATTTTTGTACGCTTAATAACGGCGCAGGTACAGTAAGTAGTGCTGATGTTACTTCCATATCAGCGTCATGTGTAACGACCCATACTATTGGTGGAAGTGTAAGTGGTTTAACTGGTTCTGTGGTTCTTAAAAATAACGGTGGCAATGATCTTACTGTAAATACAAATGGAAGTTTTGTTTTTACAAACCGAATCAATAATGGATCAAACTTTAGTGTGACCGTTGGAACACAACCAACGGGTCAGATCTGTAGTGTCAGTAATGGTGCGGGTACATTGAGTGGTTCCAATATCTCAACGGTCGTTGTTTCGTGTGTCGATATTCCGAAGTACAGCATCGGTGGAAGTGTCAGTGGTTTAATCGGTACGGTCGTGTTGCAAAATAACAACGGCGATAATCTGTCTGTCAGTGCGAATGGCGGTTTCACTTTTGCGACACCGATTTATGATGCCAGTAACTATAGTGTCAGTGTGCTGACACAACCAGCAGGTCTGTTATGTACTGTGACTAATGGTTCAGGTACTGTGAGTGGCGGTACCGTTACATCAGTCACTGTTTCGTGTGCAGATATTCCAAAGTACACAGTTGGTGGTGTTATTGGTGGGCTAACGGGTACCATTGTTCTTCAAAATAATGCTGGCGATAATCTGTCAGTTTCGGCAGATGGTTATTTTACATTTTCTACTTCTATATACGATTCGACAAATTATAACGTTAGTATATTAACTCAGCCTGTCGGAAACACCTGTTTTGTTTCCTCTGGTACTGGGGTGGTGAGTGGTGGGAATGTTACTTCAATTGCCGTTATATGTTCTGAGCAAACCTATCTTGTGGGTGGTCAGGTAACAGGTTTAAGTGGTCAGTTGGTGCTTCAGGTGAATGGTGCTAATGATCATTCGGTGACAGCAAATGGTTCATTTGTATTTTCTCCCGGGATAGTTGATGGCTCTGGCTATGATGTAACAGTGCTTACTCAGCCAGTCGATCAAACTTGTGTGGTGTCTAATGGTAACGGTGTTCTAAGCGGATCAGATGTATCTTCAGTTTCAATTGCATGTGCTAACAATACTTATAGTGTCGGTGGATCTGTTTCTAATCTGTTTGGTTCAGTTGTATTACAAAATAACTTAGGTGACGACCTGACATTGACTTCTTCAGGGGCATTTTCTTTTGCGACAGAATTAGAAAACCTGGCGGCATATTCTGTAACCGTGAAAACACAACCGGCTGATCAACAGTGTATTGTCACGAATGGAACAGGAAATATTATTTCAGCCGATATTTTAAATATCGAAGTATCTTGTGCTGATGTTGTGACGCCTATAGTTATAAATGATACGAGTGGCGGTTTTCCTGAGTTTACGCTTTCTGCTAGTGTAGGCGATTCTGTTATACCAGGAACAAAGGCCGTAACAATAACTATTTCAGGATTAGAAGGGGTTGTTGGGGACTATACGCAATATCATGGACAAAGATATATTTGTGTAACAGGTATGACGAAGCTAACCTCTGGCGGTTCTAAAACTTCAGATGCAAGGTTATTTTGTATCGACAGTGCGTTAACAGTTACTGGTGATTATGTAAAAACAGTTGATGTGCCATATGGTACCTATGCAATTACATTAACTGAACAGTACAGTATTCTAAATGAAAACAATCAAGTGATAAGTCGACATGTTAGAACAATTGATAATCAATATTTGAATATAAAAGTTCGGGGGCCTGCTTTTCAAAGTTCATTTATAACACAGCTACCTACGGTAGCTCCTTATTTTACAGGTCCATATTCTAGTGAGGGTCTTAGTTTGTATGCTGAGACAGGCTTTTTCTTAAACCCTACAACAAAACAGACGAAGCAGTTTACCTATCCTGATTATACAAATGCAGGTGGCTCAAGTCTCCCGTATGGGAAATATATATACTGGATGCCAGGTAATACTGGAACTACTGTATCCATCAAAAGATTTAATGTTGAGAGTGAAACATCAGACTTTATAAGCTTTCCTGTTCACTCGTATTGTTCAGACGTAAACGCTAATATTTCGCATACAGCATACAAAGATGCGGTAATAAATGGTGAATTAAGAGGGATATACTATTGTAATTACCTTAGTAATAATATTTGGTCTAATGGGTTAGTTGCTTTTTCCTATGACCTGACTTCAGAAAGCCTGATTGATCAACAATTATTAGATTCATCTGAGACAGCAACTCTGAGTTCTTATTCTGCTAGTTTTTCTGGTTCAAATTCGCCGTCATTTTTCCGTTTCATATACAACAGTGATTCAAATAATACTTTTGTGGTGAATTTAAGATCGCTTGGAATTGACAGTTGTTACAACGATGTAACTGGTTCAGGTTTTGAGATCGAGGATCCTGTCTCGTCAGAAACCCGATGTGTAATTCTAGATCCGGTGGCAGGCCTTTGTGTTGAAGAAACTAATGGCTCTGGTATTTGTGATACAACAATTGATGGTTTTAAGTATAAACTTTTAACAGGTATTCAGTTTGGAGATGGATATTTTGATAAACACGATGCAGAGGTTATTTTATCTGACGGCTCTCATTATAAGGATGGTGGTTTTACTTCTTGTCATACCCCAGGCTATCAATTTGGTAGATGTAACACGTATGCTGGAAATAAATCATGGATTCCTTTTGATCCTGCTGTAGCTTTCACTTCTCAGAGTAGGATAGATTCTAGTGTTACCACATTGTCTGATAAAGTGCTTCCTACTGGAGAAATAGCAACAACATATCAAGATGATAATTTGAATAAGTTTATATCAGTAGGAAAGGTAAATGAAAATGTGCTTTTGCCAGGTATAATTCCAACGGGTGAAGTTGATGAGTTTAATAATAGATATTTTAAAATATCTAATCCGGATTATACAGTTTTGAGAATATGTGCATCGATAGACGATTGTGTCGATGTGATGAACTCACAGAGGTTTCTGCTTCACCAATCTGAAGCTAATGGTGGTCAGCTTTCAGATGGTTCAATAGCTCAAGTGGAAGGGCCTTCGTATGATGTCGGTGTCAGAAATGTTTTTGTTGCAAGTTATGGTTATGGGGATAAAACATACGACCCTAAGGTATTAATAATTGGTACGTGGCTTATGCAAAATATTACAGGTACAGTGACTTTAACATTTAATGAGGGTGGAACAGGTAGCAATTATATTAATGTGCCAGGTTATGCCGTTGAAACCAGAGGCTTAACCTATAGTCTGGTTGGTAATAAGTTGACGATTAACTACAATAATCCAAGTGATAATATTGGTGACCCTACTTCTACGATTAATACATTAAATGCGACAGATTTGGTGATGACAAATCCGGATTCTGGTACTGGGTCTTACATAAGGCAATAGATTGTTAACTAAAGCGAATTGATAAGTTATTGTTCAATTCGCTAGTTACCATAATTATTTTTAGAGTAGAAATTAAAATACCCAAAATGGGTGGTGACTCATTTTAAGTTGGGCGGTATGCTAAATTTGATTGCGTTACCTTCTTAGGATTATGAAGGTAAACTCTTAAATAATTACAGGGTGTTATTGTTTAAGGGTAGGCAATCGTTTTTCAGAAAGTTCCGGGTAAATTTTTTAATAGTTAACTATCTACATCTGCAGCTATCAACCGCTGTAGATAGTTGTAACTTAATTCAATCGTTAAAAGACAGCAGTCAGAACGAGCTGTATATCATCTCTATCCAGTCGGTTTCTGCCAGATGTATGTGTGTTATAAGCTGCTTTTACCGATAGTGGAAACGGTAATTTTTTATTACGCCATTGTTGAATGCCGCTCCAGCTCACACCGATCGATAAAATATCTTCTTCATGTATCGTTTCATCTTCGAGTCCGCTGACATTTTGGTTTGTAGGTGAATCATAATCGTCACTTTTTTTACGCAACAAATTGAGTCCACTAAACCAGCGCCAGTTATTGGAGCTGTAACCAAGCTCGACATAAGCTTCGGTGATGTCACCAAGATCACGATCTAATTCTTCGGTGCGGCTAAACGGCACGAGGTATTCAGTTTCAGAATGTGCTCTGGCTGTTACTGTGTCTGGCAGTTGCCATGTATAACGGAAACGCAGGCGGGTATCAAAGCCGTGAGTTAAACGAGTCAGGTATTCGAGTTGCAGACGAACATCATCGCTACCATCACCGAGAGCAACATCCATTAAATTATGCGGGTCGTTTTCTTCACTGAGACCTAAACGCAGTACCGGTGTGAAAATGAGACTGCTATCGGCATCTTTTAATAATCGCCAGCGTAATCCAATGATGGGATCGCCATAGCCTGATACGCGGGTAGAGCTAACAGGTTTGTACTGATAGCCATAGATCGGGTCCGCTAAAACTTGTTGAACACCTGCTGTTCCTATTGGGCTTGTGGTGCCGAAGGTGCCAATTGGCACCACCGGAGGGTTGGTCACACTGATTGGCTGTCCGGGGTCAAAAAATGGATTGCTGGCCATGTTGCCACCGAGGATATCAAAGTCGGCCGTGGTTGTGTTGACACCATAGGGAATACTGAAACCAATGGTGATGTTTTTACTCAGTCCATAACCAATGGTTAAATCATGGCGTCGTTGATTAAGTTTTGCATCAAGAGAAACATCTCCCAGCGAAGCACCGGCTCCAAAAGCGGCAAGTAAAGGGATCACCTGGCTATCAAGCACCAGACCATCGCTTTCAGCAGCCAGGCTTTCACGATTGCCATCATCATCAAATCGTTCTGTCGTGGTCCGGTAACGATTGCTTAACACGGCTGCCCAGCGTCCAACAGGAATTATGCCGCCGAGGAAGTGGTTGTTAGCTCCGGTTTCAGTTGCCTGCGTGTTAGTCAACGGCACAGAGAATAGAAGAGTAGCTAGTAGAAGGGATTGAATTGTTTTGGTTTTTTGAAATACAGACTTCCGTTTCATGCATTCATTACCAGACATTCTGGTAAGTCTGCATAGCATCATGGTTTTTGTTCCTATGTAGTGGTTGAAATTAGTTTGTTTAAATTATTCGTAGCAATGTCACAGAAAGTATATATTTACAATATGCCTTTACTGCGCGCAAGTAAGATCGCTTCCTGTTTGTTTTTAGCCTGAAGTTTTTCGTAAATCTTTTTGATATGGCTATGCACTGTATGCCGGCTTATATAAAGTTTTTCTCCAATATGTTTGTAGGAGAGTCCGGCTTCTATATGTATTAACACTTCTTTTTCACGATTAGAAAGCAGGAAGTCTTCAGTATTTTCTTTATGGCTTTCATTTTTTTTATTCTTAAAAAGATCATTTCCCTGTAATTCCTGAATCACAGCCCGGGCAATTTTGGGTGTCATTGGAGAGCCACCCTCTTTTAATGTGAACAAGGCTTCAATCAGTTCGGCGGAGGTAGAGTTCTTGAGAATGTAACCAGTGGCCCCGGCTTTTAATGCGGAAAATACAGACTGATGATCTTCAAAAATCGTATAAGCCATGATTTCCACGTTCGGAAGTCGTGATTTGGCAATTGGAATAAAATCGGTTCCTGACATTCCGGGAAGACCCAGATCGCACAAAATGATCTCGGGATTCAGTTTATCTATCTTGGTGTCAGCTTCTTCAGCAGAGTTGCATGTGTCGATTACCTCAATTCCCTGTTCGCCATCAAGCAATAACTTAAGGTTATTTCGAATTAAGGTGTCATCTTCAATAATTAGTAATTTCATTGGGCTGGGTGTTTGTTGAGAGTCTGTCATTTGTATCAATTCCTGTCTTCCTGCGCCATCCCCAAAGCTGGTGATTTTAGGGGTAGCGGAATGATAACGTGAATAATTGTTCCATTATCGGACTCAATGATTGCCTCACCACCCATTTCAGACGTACGAGAAGTAATATTGCGTAGCCCGCGGCCGCCAGTAAACTCAGTGTCCTTATGGGGAGAGTGTTCACTTAATCCTCTGCCATCATCATGAATCATTAGCTCGAACTGATGAGGGGTTACTTTTAGCTTCACCTCAACCGTATCCGCTTTGGCGTGTTTGACAATATTCACCATGGCTTCTTTATAAATGCGCAGCACATTCAGGCGTAATACGCTACTGGGTAATTCAGCTTCAATTTCGACAAGATCTAAAAGAGTAAAGTCGATGTTATGAGGTTCCAGAATGTTCGTACCGTATTGTCTCAAATCAGCGACGAAGGAAGGCCAGTCGGCTGATGTGTTGTCCAGGCTTTTCATAAATCCGCGAATTTCCGTTACACTTTCTCTCGATAAGCCGGAGATGGTATTAAGGGTCTTCTTGACTTCAGGGTTATCAATTTGCCGCTGAGCCACATCTGCTAGCAGACTAATATTTGTGGCCATGCCACCCAGGCCATCATGCAGATCCTGAACCATTAATTCTCTTTCACGTGCGGTGGATTCTAATTGTTTTGAGTAAACATCAAGTCGCTGGTACATATCGTTAAATCGCATTCCTAGGATCGCAGCCATAACCAGTACCAGCGTAAAACTTCCCCAGTGACTTAAGGTGCGAGGTTCTGAAATCAGGCCTAGAGCCAGACTGGCATCGTGCACTACAAACAGAGTAAGAATACCGATCCCCAGGAATAAAAGTCCGGCATCTTTTTGTCCTCGCAGATACTGTCTCGCCACCTGGTGCATGGTTAATAAAATAGCGACTACAAATAAGGCGCGTGAAATATTTAAACCTGTATAGACCAGCGTCGAAGCTCCCCAAATTGAATACACTACAATCGACAGGGACATAATAATGAGGTATATCCGACGTATAAAAGGTAAGCAGTTTTTGTAGCCTGTGCCGAAAAGCTTTTCAACATAAAGTATAAAGGTGGGTGGCATGCCCAGCATACTGAGTAGCCAGGCATAGAACCAGAAGGTTGGGTTGGGTAATACGAGTTCTTTAACGTAAGTGTAGCGCAGCACCCAAATAGCAATACACAGGGCGTTGGCTCCAAAAGCAATGTAAGCAACAGTCTCTTTGCGCCGGGGAGAGAAGCCTATGGCTAAAAGACCAAACACGGCTAACAGCAGACCAATCAGAACACGATCTGCATCATGTTTAATCATCGATTCAATCAATGCACTTCTTGATCCGACCAGCAGATTATTTGAGATACCTATCTTTGTATAATCAGATTCAATGCGCAGCAGTAGAGTTTTACCAGCAAAGTCTTTGGGCAGATTGATGAGGTGCCATTGTCGTCCGCGTGCATTATTGTGACCGGAAAAGGTGTAGATGATTTCATCGTCTACAAAAACGGTTAGATACATGTAGAGTGGCGGGATAAAAAGCGACGGTTCTCTGGCATCTAAGGGGGGGAGTTTTTTCTTGAGCCAGAGAACAGGTTTCTGACCTGTTTGAGGCAGGTTGTAGGGTTTGTTTATTGCCTGCCAATCAAGTTCTTTCTGTCCGTTTTTTAAATCTGTGGGAGATGAAATTGTGGGCTGAGTCAGTTCGCTTCTGGCAAATTGCCATGATTGTAATGAGAGGGGTGTTTCATTTGAAGTAGCAGATGATGGAACGCAAACAGATAGCAATAGTGCGAAAAGAAGTGCTTGAATGGAGCGAGGACATGACTGATCTGACTTAAAGCACGTTAACAGGCTGGACCCCATAAACTTCTTAACACATATTATTTTTCGGAGATTTAATATTACCTCATATTCGAACTTGCTGCTCGTATGATTCTTAATAAGCATATAAGAAAAAACTTATTTTTTCCGAAATTTCGTACAGCAAATTTGATATCAATAAAACAAAAAATTCACCCATTCGGGTGATGCCGTAAACGATCTAGGAACGTTATTGTATAACTGTGGTCATTTACCCCTCGTATGTGGTTACTGAAATGAGATGAGTGAATTGCACAAGGATGTGTTTTTTTTGAGTACTACTTTTATAAATTAAAAAAATAATTAAATATCAGAAGAGGTGAGTATGAAATTTCTTGTGTTGTTTGGCGGGCTGTTTACATTATTTTTAACAGGATGTGGAGGTAAAACCTTAACAACTATACCGGCCGGTCCTGATGTGTCGGCTAAGTATATTTTCTATTTGCATGGCTCGGCTGAAGAAGAGTCAGGTTCTTCAGATAAATACAGAACAGCAGTCAGTGCTATTGCTTCAGGGTCAGCGCAAGTTATTTCAGAAGTTCGTGGTTATACAGAACCTAATGACTACGCAATTAAAATTAAAAAGCAGATTAATAATCTGATAACAAAAGGTGTGTCACCGGGCAATATCACTGTCAGTGGTTTTTCAAAAGGGGCGATTATTTCTCTTGCGGTGGCAGCGGCTGTAAATAATTCAGCTGTCAATTATGTGTTGCTTGCAGGTTGTTCGGAAGACTTGAATAACAAATACACGATCGTAACAGATAACGTGGCTGGTCGAATCCTGTCCATTTATGATGAAGATGATGAAAAGTTTGGCTCATGCGATGGTGTGATAAAAACATCGGGCAAATCACAATTTAAAGAAATAGAGTTGAGCTCTGGAAAAGGTCATAAGCTATTCAGAATACCAAAAGAAAAATTCATTGAACAATGGCGTGATCCGTTACTGGATTGGGCTGGCTTATAATTAATTCAAGTTTGAAAATTTGGAGTAAAGAATGTCAAATTTTAAGTTTCTGGTTTTATTGATTATTGTTTTTATGACTGGTTGTCAGTCATCTCAAAGCATTAAAACAACAGATCCTGATATGCCGGATAATGCGTATCTTACTGGTTCAAAGGATGTGGGTCTGGTGTTGTGTCATGGTCGCGGGCATTATCCCACCTGGATGGTGGTGGAGCCGTTACGTAAAGGTGTGAATAAGCAGCTTGGTTATCACACGCTTTCAATACAGATGCCGACAGGTGATGTCAGCTGGCGTGATTATGTGCACTATTTTCCTGACGCTCGTAAACGTATAGATACTGCAATTAAGGCATTAAAAGAAAAGGGTGTTAAAAAAATTTATCTCATGGGGCATAGCATGGGTACGCGCATGGCAACGTCGTATCTGGCAAAAAAACCTGATGCGAGTGTTGCAGGTTTTATCGGTGTAGGTATTCGCACTTATGGAGAGGGAGATTTAAATACGACTGAAAATCTTCGTATGATCAATATCCCTGTACTGGATGTGTTTGGTGATGGTGGCGATGGAAAAGACGCGGATCATGCGGCGGATCATGAGGTTTTTGTAGGTGCGGATTACAAACAGATATTAATACAGGGTGCTGATCATCGCTTTACCGAAAGTAATCACGAGAAGAAAATGGTGGATGTTATTGTTGCCTGGCTGAAGACACAAAGTGAAGATTAACTCGTTATTGGTTTACTGAGGTAGATAGAAATCCGAAGTGTGTCACATAATAAGTTTTTTAGTCTGAACAGCGACTGTTGGAGAGATGACATAGGCTTGTTTTATTTGTATCTTGGTTTCCGACATAAAACGGGGTAATAAAAAATAATAAAAGTAAGCGTGTATCTTGATGGTGTGAGCATCGTTGATGTGTATCTAAAGATACGGAGGAAAGCAGCTGACTGTTGTTAACAGTGATAGCTGAAGTAGTACTAAGAATAATAAAAGAAGAGGAAGGAACGTAAATGAAAACAATTAAATTAACAAAAGCGGTTTTAGCGAGCGCAGTAGTCATAGCCTTAGTCGCCTGTGGTGATGAAGGTTCTCCGGATCCGGATCCGGATCCAAATCCAGGTCCTGGACCGAGTTCAACAGTCAATGTATCGGGTTCTGTATCGGCAGTGAATGGCCAGGTGGCATTCCATCAGCCAGAGTTCAGCGAAAAAATGCTGGCAATGATTCTTGGAAAATCCAGTCAGGCTGGTGTTGAAGGGGAATCTCCGGTAGGTGCAGGAATCACTGTTGAGTTAGTTGAGGTTGATGTCAATGGTGCTCAGGTTGGTGATGTTATTGCCAGTGGTGTGACCGATAGTAATGGTGATTATTTAATTGAAGCACCAGAAGGTTTTACTCCCAGCCCACAATTTATTCTGCGTGCAGTAGCTGGAAGTGTTTCACTTGAAGCTCGTGTTGATTCGCTCACTCCGAATGTTGATTCAGTTTCAGATGTGGCGAGTAATGTGATTTCGGGTAATGCAATGGATCTTACTGCGCTAACGCTCGAAGAAATTGAAGAGATTCAAGCGGCGGTTTCCGATGTGGTTGAAGATACTTCGACATCATCAGCTGGGGTTGCTGATTTTCGAGCTGAGATCGTCACAGCGACCGCTGAAAATGAGTCAGTCAGTAATGTTATTGCAAGTACTACCGCAGCTGGCCAGATTTGCGGAACGGTTACCGATAGTGATGGTACACCATTAGAAAACATTCGTATGATAGTTAGAGATTTTGGTAACTGGGTAACCCGGGCTAAAACTAAAACAGATGCAAGTGGTAATTATTGTATGAATGCACCAGTTGCTGGTGATGCGGATCAATATATTTCCGGTCGCACACACAGCGGTGAATATATTCTAGGCGCATTAAATTATACCGATGTTAGTTATGCGGCTAGTCAATGGTGGACATCAACCAGTTCGGCTGTGAATGGTAGTGGTGGTGCAAATTCGCAGTTTAAAGCTGAGAAAGTATCGGTGGCTGATAGCACTACTGTGACGAAAGATTTTGTTCTTGATAAGAATGGAGCTCGCGTTGAAGGTACCGTACTGGGTGATAGTGACGGTGATACGGTAGGCGATATTGCGATGGAAGGAATGAGTGTTCTTATTCGTAATTACGAGACTTTTAAACCGCTTGCGGGCGCGCGAGTAAAAGCCGATGGCAGTTATCGTATTAATGTCAAAGCGGCGGATTACCTGATCTCTTTCCGCAATAAAACACGCCGTCCGTTTGCATCCGAGGTATATCGTGATGGTACTGATGGCGTAGTGAATCGAAATATGGCATCACGTGAATCGGTTCTTGCTAACCAGTCTAATGTTTATAACGCAGTACTTGATCCGGGTGTTGTTGTTAGTGGAGAAGTATTGGATAACGCAGGTACAGCCGTGGCTGGGCAAGTAGTTTTTATTAACAATTTCGATGGAGGCCGTATTGAAGCCATGCGCACAAATAAGAATGGTCGATTCCGTCTCTGGGTTAATCCAAGGATAGGGCTTGATCATGCACCTGCTAGTGGGACATATTTAATTCGTGCTCGTGGACAGCAGATAAATGCTGATACCAATGGTGTGGATGATCTTACCGCCACTAGTTTCAGTCTGAGCAATGGCAGTGGTTTAACCTTTAATGCACAAACAGTTAAGGTCAGTGGTCGCCTAATGAGTGCTGGCACATCACCGGTACCGGTTGGTTCTGCCGTCATTTTCCTGACAAGCTCAAATAGTAATTTCTCGGTATCAGCTGGAGATGGGACGTTTGAGTTGTATACATCGGCACCGGCTAACAATCATAAACTTTCACTGCGTATGGACAACGAACCGAACTATGGTTCAGGTGTTTATAGCGGTTCTAGTATCCAGGCGATTGCACGTGCATCTGGTACACCGATAGATACGACTTCTGGGGATGTTTCTCTGGGGGATATCACCATGCCAACATTGGGTGAAGGTGATGGTGTTGGTTATCTGATAGGTCAATCAGGTGCTGGCTCGACAGCGGTTACTATTCGGATTGGTGGCACAGACAATTCGTTTGATATGGTTTCAACCCGATCAAGAGGTGATGGTTCATATAATGTAACTGTGCCTGCGACTACCTATGATCGGGTTCGTTCTAAGCTGTCAGGTGGGGTTAATAATAACGGTGTGAACTGTAATACAGTAACAGTGAATAATAGCACTACCACTACAGTAGACTATACGACGACTGGCTGTACTATTAATTGAGTTTTTATCGCTATTATAAAAAAGGCAGCTTTAGTTGCCTTTTTTATTATAAATAAAATATAGGAATAACGTTGTGTCTAGACTTTGGGTTTTAATGATGTTGTTTTATGGGATGTCTGTAATAACACCTGTTAACGCTGTAACGCCTGAACAAGTTGATGCGGCGGTGGCAGATATTCTGTTTGAAAACGAGGCTGATGAGTTTGCTAGTTATAGTGTCGATGAAGACGGAGGTGCAGAAGTAACTTTTGCAAACAATACGCCTGATGATATCTACAACAAAATTGTTCGTGCATTAAAGTCGCATAAAGATATTGAAGATGTTTTACCGGGGAGGGGTGGTCCAGCCTGCTCGTTGTTCTAATCTTAAAATAAAAGGAAAACTAAAAATGAAAAAGCTATTAATTCCGATGTTGTTTATGTTTACCTGCACAGTTAATGCTGGTGGTTATATGACAGAGGAAGAAATTAAGGGTTTATTTACTAACAAAACTTTTGATATTCATAACGTGCAGAAAGATAAGCACTTAAAGGCGTATGATGGTTCTGATGGGGAGCATATTGTTTATATTCCCTGGAAAGACAAGATTTCAAATCGAAAGTGGTGGACCGATGGTAATCACCATTGTACTTCAAGCCCAAAGCGTGATGACCGCTGTAAAAAAATGAAAGATATGGGTGATGGAAGCTACCAGGGCTTTGCCGATGGTCAGCACGTTGTTACCTTAAGTAACTTCCGAGACGGGAATGAAGTTGAATAGCTTGTTTTGCCGGGCTAATGCAGTCTGCCCGGATGTTGACTCTTATCGGGCTGTTTTTAATGGTCTGAAATAAGCCTTATTATTATAAAAAACTTCAGTCTGTTCCTGGTGCCAGCCAGGTATACCGAGTAATGGAATAGGCTGAAGGTCTTTTGTTTTTTGTATTGTGTTACCTAGCCAGTTATTGGCAATGTCTGACTCAAGTTCTTTTAGTTGATTCTGGTATTGCTTCTGGAAGAATGTTTTATCTTTAACAAGTAGCATAGTATGTGTGGTCATGCCGATATATGGTGTAAGTGCTTTCTCATGCATCGCATGACCAAAAACATAACACTGTATATGTTGCTCCCAAATTTCTTTGTGATCCCAAAAAATCTCTTTCCATTGATGATTACGGATCAACTCTAAATATTTTTCATCATCGGCAACAATGACTGCGCCGCATTCATCGAATAACGCTATCGCGTTTTCTAGAGGGCTGCGATTTGTGCCGGGTTCTCGGTTGACTGATGTTTCATAATGCAGAGCATTGAGTGCAGATTTAATTTTTGGAAATTGTAGCCAGGCTGTGGCGTTGAAATAGTCATGCCAGTTTTCCAGACGAGTTTGCAGTTCGCCTTTTAAATAAATGCGTGACTCGTATTGGTCGTCGAATTTTTCTGGAGTGTAACCCTGAGCAACAGGAGTGATGAAGTTGCCATTATGAGACTGAATATTCTGTTTTTTAAATTCAGCTGCAAACTGATCCAGTGTTGGCCAGTTTTTTAGTTGAGTGAACGGCTGGCTGACTTCACGTATCGAATCAAAGATGGGTGAAAGTTTTAAGAACTCAGGGTTCCATGTGTCGATTGTTGTTCTGGCCATAAGTCAAAAGCTTTTACCACAGAGGCACAGAGGCACAGAGGGTTTTAGGTAAGTGATTGTAAATTTAAGTAACGACTAAATAGTCAGGTTTTTTAAAAAATTAAGGAGGATTAAGAAAAGGTTTTCTCTGCGCCTCTGTGTCTCTGTGGCAGGTTTTGATTTTAAGCGTTTATCCACCTGTCATTGACATGAATCTTACTAACTTTTCTGGTTTTTCATTAAATTCATGTTTTTCGGGCTTTAGGTTTATTGCTTCAATAATGGCGGCTTTCAATTCGTCGTCTGAGCAGTTATTACGTAATAACGGGCGCAGTGCTAAATTGTGTTCCTGACCCAGACACGTATAGATAGTGCCATCAACCGATAAGCGAACGCGGTTGCAGGTATCGCAGAAATGCTGAGAGATAGGTGTAATGAAACCAATGTTGATATCGGTGTCCGCAACGTTCATGTAACGAGCAGGGCCACCGCCGGGCATAACGCCTGGGATTAAATCAAATTTTTCAGCAAGGCGTTGTTTGATGATTTTTAAATCGATGTAATGATCTTGTGCGTTGCGACCGGTATCACCCATTGGCATGGTTTCGATAAAGCGTAAGGTGAAACCGTGTTCGATGCAGAAGTTGAGCATGTCTTCAACGTCCATATCGTTTTCGCCTTTCATGACCACCATATTAATTTTGATGGGTTTGAAGCCGGCTTCTTTGGCAGCCATTAAACCGTCGATAACTTTGGAAAGCTTGCCGCCGGTTAAGCGTTTGAATTTGTCCGGGTCTAATGTGTCGAGGCTGACATTGAGTCGTTGAATGCCACTGGCTTTTAAACCTTTTGCATATTTGGTCATGCGCGTTGCATTGGTGCTCAGGGATAAATCTTCAAGCCCGGGCAGTGCGGCTAAATTGTGGGCTAATTCATCAATGCCTTTGCGGATAAGTGGCTCGCCACCGGTTAGACGAATACGCTTGGTGCCTAATTCGGTGAAGGCTTTAACGACGCGTTCAATCTCAGTATTGCTCAATGAGTTCTCAGCATCTTCATAATCATTGAAGTCTTTGGGCATGCAGTAGGTGCAGCGAAGATCGCAGCGGTCTGTAACGGATAGTCGCAGATACTCGATGGTGCGTCCAAATTGATCGGTGAGCTGATTCATAGTCATCCTGATGATGCCGCATGTCGACAATTGAAGTTAGTATAGACCTATCGACTGCCCAGAGTTTGATTTGGTTCAATTTTAGCGCAGTTTAAGTGAAGTTGTATATTATAAATCACTAAAATTAATAAATTCTTATATGCATAAATACTACTTATCGTTTGATTAAAAATCCTATTTTGATTGTTCCAGGTGTTGCAGGCAGAATGCACGGC